>Ga0316198_10001245_pt1 | contig 14809 bp, 13 predicted proteins | sample OudBieAanoxic_MG_FD_204935 | JGI IMG/M metagenome (GOLD analysis project Ga0316198, IMG submission 204935) | Coastal sediment microbial communities from Oude Bieten Haven, Netherlands - site A anoxic | ecosystem: Environmental > Aquatic > Marine > Coastal > Sediment | place: Netherlands...
AAAAACCGTCGATTTTCACCATGGCCCGCTTCGATAAGATCAAGAACATTACCGGCCTTATCCATGCCTTCGGCATGAGCAAGAAACTGCAGCAATCCTACAACCTGGTGTTTGCCGCCGGTACCATTCATGTCGAAAAATCCAGCGATATCGAGGAAAGAAACGAAATCACCAAGGCGTATGATCTCATCGAACGCTTCAATCTTTACGGCAGGGTACGCTGGCTTCCGAGCATCAACAAACTCGACACCGGTGAGGTGTACCGGATTATCGCCGACCGCAAAGGCCTATTCGTTCAACCGGCGCTTTTCGAGGCTTTCGGCCTCACCATCATCGAGGCCATGGCCACCGGCCTTCCCACCTTCGCACCAAAATTCGGCGGACCGCTGGAGATTATCGAATACGGCAAAAGCGGATTCCTGATGAATACCAGCAAGCCAGAATTGATTGCGGCAAGCCTGGAAGAATTCACCGATAAATACAAAAAAAACAGTGACTTCTGGAAATCGATCTCTGAAAACGGCATCGAGCGTGTGCGGAAACACTTCAACTGGAAAACCTACAGCCGGCGCCTGATCAATTTAACCAAGCTTTACGGTTACTGGCGATACGCCGTTTCCGGCAAGGGTATGCTGGAAATGGATCGATACTGTGACGTCCTCTTTCACTTTCTGATCAAAGAAAAAGCGGCCAAGATCGATAAAACGGGTGCATCCTATTAAATTAAACTTGCGGCAAAGAGCTTCATTTCTGCGTCTTTCAGGATTTCGCCGGCCCAAAACGAGGGTTTAGTGAATTTGATTTTAGTGGGTGCTACCCCTTTTTCAATACCTGAGGTATCGCTCGATTTTTTTCGGTACGGCCACCAAAAGGTCGCCTTCCGGGTGGACCTGAACGGCGAAGGGAATGCTGTCGACTTCAAGCGCGATGTCAAGGTCGCGCGGGTCGAAGTGCGGTTGATCCGGGTCTCCGAACTTGGTCGAGTCGCAGGAGGAACGCAGCATGGAACGGATGGCAGCTGGGTCGGACTGCCCGCCGCGCAGTAAATTTCGAAGGTAGAGTGCGCAGAGTTCGTCTTCTTCGCTTCGTTCTTTGCCGCCGGATCCCATGGCAACTACGGAAACCTCCGCCGGTCCGGTAACTAGGACTGCTTTGGCTGTGGCGGATGCGTTAATCAAAGCCGCAACATATAGAGTTGCGTTTGCTCGTACCGCTGTTACACCTTTGGTGCCCGCGCTGGTTGACTGGGCCAGAATTTTACCGCGCACCGGTGCTCGCAAGAGTTCATGCGGTGAATTGCCAAAATCGAACCCGGGAACCTTGACACCACCGACCTCCCCAAAACACAAATCGCATTGCCCACTGTGGCGCAGGTCCAGAGCTTTTTGAGGATGATCCACCAGGATAATGCGTGCCGCGCCAGCGTGTAATGCGACAGCAGCGGTCGTAAAGGCCCGGTAAACATCGATGATGACAACGGTGCCGGTGGCCTGTCGCGCGCCTTCCAATAGGCTGAGAAGGCGAATAATCATGATCTAATAGCCTCTCTGAAAATCAACCCGGTGCAACAGGGGGCTGCCGGATAAAAAGCGGCGGTAGTTTTCAGTGAAGATCCCCACGATATCGGATGGAAAACTGTATCCTGAAATGTGAGGCGTGATAAATACATTGGGCAGTGACCAGAGCGGGCTTTCCTGCGGTAGCGGTTCCTTTTCGAAAACATCAAGAACGGCCCCGCCAATTTGTCCGTCCTGCAGCGCCCGTATCAGAGCCTTTTCCGACACCGCACTACCCCGGCCGATGTTTATTAGAACCGCGGTCACCTTCATGTTTGAAAATGCCGTGTCGTCGAATTTGTGATACGTGTCGCGTGTGCTCGGGAGAGTGTTTATAATGTAATCCGGACCGGACAGAAATTGTTTGAAACCCTCCTCGGTAAACACCTGTTCGGCCTCAGGGATACTCCCGCTGGTTTTTTTGTAGCCCCAGACGCGCATACCAAAATGGTTGGCGGTTTGGGCAAGGTGTGTTCCAATGGACCCGATGCCGCAAATACCGAGCAGGCGGCCTTTGAGGCTTTTGTAAGGGATTTTCTGCCAGATTCGATTCTGTTGATTTCGGTATAAATCAAAAGCATGGCGTTCGATGGCCACCATGTAGCTGAAGACATATTCACTCATGAATGGCCCAAAGACGTCTTTTACGCCACTGAGAATATAATTGGTTCGTGCCTGCGGATAAAGAAGCGCCTCGACGCCCGCAAAGGTCGATTGAACCCATAAAAGGTGTGCCGTCCGGTCCACTACGGGTGCGATGCGTTTCGGCTCGCCAAGAATGATCGTGCAATCTTTTGCCAGGGTTAAGGCTTTCTCGGCCGAATCGACGGCGTCGATATCCAAGTCCGGAAAAGCCAGCGCTTTGAGCAACCTGTCGTAAACGGCCGCATCGCGGGATATTATCAGGAGCCTGTTTTTGGCTTTCATGTTTTAGGTTGTCTCCTCATTTCTTCCTGTCTTTCAACAAAGCGCCCAGGTCGGCGAACGGTTTATGGGTGGATGCTGGACCCGGTTTTTCGCCAGGCGCGGGCGCCTCGGACCATTCCGCTGCCAAATAGCGGGAGTGCTCGTTTTCGTGACAATACAGGCACAGCAGTTCCCAATTGCTTCCGTCCGGGGGATTGTTGTCGTGATTGTGGTCCTTGTGATGGACCGTGAGCTCTCGGAGCCTCTTGCCCGCAAATTCTCGTCCGCATCGCGCACAGATCCACGGGAATATCTTCAGCGCTTTTTCACGGTATGTTTTTTCCCGTTGTTCACGATTGCGCCGGGCATCGGAAATGATTTGGGCCACCCTGTCGTTTTCCGGTTGCGCTTTTTTGGTTACCATGCGTTTCCTTTCCGGTAAGCCGTTATTGGAAAGACACTCCTCCTTTTTATCAAGGGACGACTGCCCGCAAGCAATTGCATTTGCGTAGGAAGTGTTCAACGGCTGGTTTCGATGACCTGGCGAATGTTATCGACCGTGACCGGAACTTCCAAGTAAAGGATATCGGGTGCCTCACCGTACTTCTCGGTCACCATCACCTTCCATTTGGGCGTGTAACAGGCTTCGGCATCCGTCTTCGATTCCCATAGATAGATGCCGCCGGAACGATCTCCCGACTCGGTTACGAAGTAATGCTTGCGTATCAAACCGGGCTTTTTGAGATAGCGGGGTGCCGTTGACTCGAACACTTCGGTCGCCTCGCTGACACTCCAATTCTTTTTCAGTTTGAATGTAACCATGGCGATGATCACCGGCACCTCCCTTTTGTATATTGACCCGGTTGATTAACGTTACGGGCCTCATTCACCAGCCCCGATTCCGATCTCCATTACTTACGTTTTCCCGCCTCTGTCGTCAAGACGGTCAGTCGATTTGGCTGAATTGCATCTGCATCTAAAATGGTTATTGTTCCACAATGTGGTAGCATGTCTGCCGTGTCTTGAAATACATGATAAACGGAAACCGAATGAACCGAAGAACTTTTATCCGGCACATGTTCGCCTGGCTTGCATCTGCGGAGCTTTTCAACTTCCTGTCGCCGGTACGATCAAGGGCCTCGGCCTCCTGGACCCCCGAGACAGAATTGTCCGATGCGCTCGCGAGCGGCTTGAGCCTTAGGGAGATTGCCGCCCGCAAGCTCCATCACGCCAAGGACGGTATATACCTCAATCCCTTGGGTGAATTGCGCCGCCGCAGACGGTTCGGGAAATTGATCTACTGGAAGTTTTTCAGCCAAAACAGCTACAACCGTTACCTGGAGAAACAACCGGTAACGCCGGTGGACATCGATTGGCGCGCAGTGGAGGCGCACGACGGTCTTGCCGTCACTTTCATTAAGCATGCCAGTGTAATGATTAAGGACCAGGACCAATACATACTGGTAGACCCGGTGTTCGGCAAGATCTTCCGGTTTATCGATGATTTCAGCCCCATCGTTTTCGACCCTGCTAAGATGCCCAAACCAGACCACGTCCTTATCACCCACGGGCACTACGATCATCTGGACACCCCGTCACTCCGCCGAATAGCGCCGAAAAGCCACGTCATCAGTCCGCTTGGATACAGCGCGATTTTCAACAAAATCGGAATGCATAATCGCACCGAGCTGGATTGGTATGAGTCCTATCGGGACGCTAAGCGTGGGATCACCCTCCTTCCGTGCAACCACTGGACCATGCGAAATCCGATTCAGGGCCCCAATCGCTCATTGTGGGGTTCTTACCTGATCCAAACCGCTTCAGGCCGCACAATTTATCTATCCGGCGATACGGGTTGGTTCGACGGGTTCGACCAGATCGGCAGGGAACATGATATCGACCTGGCGATCATCAACCTCGGTGCCTATGAACCGCGTTGGTTTATGGCCCCCAGCCACATGAATCCGGTCGAAACCGTGGCGGCTTTCAAGCAATTGAAGGCCAGGAAATTGTTGATCGCACACTGGGGAACGTTTCGCCTGGGGGATGAGCCCGTGCATTTTCCGCCCAAGGACCTGCAAAAAGAATTGGAAAAAGAAGGGCTCGCCGATCGCTGGATTGCGCTCAGTCATGGAGAGACCTTTTATTATAACGCTACCTGAGGCAGTCAAGCGATGAAAGAAACACTTCTCCTATTTCCTCGTATCCGTATCGTTTGCGATAGTCGTTGGGCTTCCTGTTCACTGATCGGTGTCATGGACATGATCTCGTTTCCTACCCGCGAAACGGGGCGCAGCACGGAATGTTGAGATCCGGAAAGTCGACCGGCTTATCATATACACATTCAATTGAGGCATAATATTATGGGATGATTATTGTCTTTCGTTCTTGACAGTTATGGAACACCTTCGTTATTTATAAAAATCGGTTCATTATCGCCCGGGTTGAACGCCCAGCCTGAGGCAGAGACTTCGGCACCGAGCGCATTTGGTTATAAACGCTGGCCCTGCCGCTACGATTTTAAAACAAGTATTACGAAAAGAGCATGATAAAAGAGCAGATACATTTCAACAACCAATGGGGAGAAAAGCTGGCAGGAACGCTGCATATTCCGAAAACTTCAGAAGGCCGTGGGGTGGTCCTGGGACACTGCTTTACTTGCTCGCGACACACGGGTATCCTGCGCCAATTGGCCGACGACTTGAGCCGGGAGGGTTTCATCTCCCTGCGTTTCGATTTTTCCGGCAACGGCCAAAGCGACGGTGTTTTTGCCGAGTCGACATACAGCAAACAAATATCCGAAATGCAGACGGCGGTTGAATTTCTTGCGGCCCGGGGGGCGGATTGGATCGGTGTCGCCGGTCACAGCATGGGGGGCCTTATTTCATTCCTCACCGGGATCCGGACCGACAGTATCAAGGCCGTCTGCGCGTTAGCGAGCCGTCTGACGGGCATTCGTGTGACGCATTATTTGAGCCGGGAGCAACGCCGCTCCCTGAAGCGTACCGGAGAGGTTTTTTTCAACAGCCGTGGTCGATCGCTCAAGCTTACCGGCGCTTTCTTTGCGGACGCCGACAACTTTAATCCGACCGATCATCTCAAAACGTTTCACAAACCGCTGTTGGTTGTCCATGGTGACATGGATGAGATCATACCGGTAGAAGAAGCCTATAAAGTAAGGGATTTGAGCAGCAAAAAAGTGGATTTGGAGATCGTGCCGAATGCGGATCACATGTTCAGCCGGGAAGAAGACCGGCGGGACATAGCACAAATTGCCGCGAGGTGGTTTAAAGAGCAGAGTGAAGCTTAATCCGAAAATTTTCCTGAAGGGACCGCCATATGGACGGGATCGAGACCTTTAACGCGGATTATATCGACGAACAATACCGGCGCTGGAAGGCTGCGCCGGGATCGGTTTCCAGGGACTGGCAGACATTTTTCAAAGGCTTCGAGATCGCTTTTGACCGGGGTTCGGATATTGCCGGCGTTTTAGACCAGGATCAGGTGCTCAAACAGAGCCGGGTGATGGCGCTGAAAGACCGTTACCGCGAGCTCGGTCACTTGCTGGCTTGCATGGATCCTCTGGCCGCTTGTCCCACCGACCACCCGCTGCTCAGCCTGGAGACATTTGGCCTTTCCTGGGACGACCTGGAACAGGAATTCTTCACCCATCAGTTGGATGGAGAGGAAAAAGCCCCTCTCAAAGATATCCTCAGAAAAATAAGGGAAACATACTGCCGATCCATCGGTGTCGAATACATGCATTTGCAGGATCCGGACGAACGTCACTGGCTGCAGGAACGCATGGAGCCGGTTCAGAACCGGACGCCGCTGGATGCGTCGGAGAAACGGCACGTATTGAAACAACTGACCCAATCGGCCCTGTTCGAGCAGTTCCTCAACCGAAAGTACATCGGCGTGACCCGTTTTTCCCTTGAAGGCGGCGACGCCGTCATACCGCTGTTGGATGCCTTGGCGGCCAGGACCGCTGACCAGGGCACCAGGGAGATTATCCTTGGTATGGCCCACAGAGGTCGACTGAATGTTCAGGCCCATATTCTCCAGAAATCTTACTACGACATCTTTTCCGAGTTCGAAAACTGTTATGATCCCGAGAACTTGATCGGCGCCGGTGATGTTAAGTATCACAATGGATACCTCGCCGACATCGAGACCGCCAAAGGGCATCCGCTCAGGATATATCTGGTCAATAATCCCAGCCACCTCGAAGCGGTCAATCCGGTTGTGGAGGGTTTTGCAAAGGCCAGGCAGGACATCCTGGGCGATGCTGACGGTCGCCAGGTACTGCCGGTTCTGATTCACGGTGATGCGGCGTTCGCCGGGCAGGGTCTTGTCATGGAAACGCTCAACATGTCCCAGCTGGACGGTTACCGCACCGGCGGATCCGTGCACCTCATCATAAACAACCAGATCGGTTACACCACCCTTCCCGAGGACGCGCGGTCAACCCGCTATTCCACCGATGTAGCCAAAATGATCATGGCGCCGATTTTTCATGTTCACGGGGAGGACCCTGAAGCCGTGGTGCACGTCAGCCGATTGGCGACAGACTACCGAATGACTTTCAAGAAAGACGTTGTCATCGATCTTGTCTGTTACCGGCGATACGGCCACAACGAAGGTGACGAGCCCTATTTCACCCAACCGCTCATGTACGAGCGCATACGGGAACGTGCTTCGCTCAATCAAATTTACGCCAAGCAGCTTGCGGAAGAGGGCCTGGTTGAAGATTCGCAGCTCGCTGAAATCGAAAAAACGATATCCGATCGACTGGCGTCTGATTTCGAGGAAGTTCACGGCAGTGCCTGCCCGTTTCCCCAGGACCGTTTCTACGAAAACTGGGATGGTTTATCCGGCCGTTACTCCCACACCCCCTTAAAAACAGGTGTTCCAAAGAACGAACTGATCGGTCTGGCACGCAAGCTCGGGCACTATCCGCCAAAATTTAATCTGTTTCCGAAATTGAAGCGTCAACTTGTCAAACGGCTCGAAAGTGTCGAGAGCGGTGAAGGGATTGACTGGGCCACTGCTGAAGCTCTGGCATTTGCATCACTGTTGGTTGAGGGTTATCCCGTCAGGCTCAGTGGCCAGGACAGCGCTCGCGGCACGTTCAGCCAACGCCACAGTGTTCTCATGGACACAAAAACCGGTGAGCATTATACACCCCTCAATCATCTGGCCGAATCCCAGGCGCCTTACAAGGTCTACAACAGTCCACTGGCCGAGGCGAGTGTTTTGGGCTTTGATTATGGTTATTCCCTGGCCCGCCCCGAAAGCCTGACTCTTTGGGAAGCCCAGTTCGGTGACTTTGTCAACAACGCCCAGGCCGTGATCGATCTTTTTATTGCCAGCGGTGAAGCCAAGTGGCAGCGGTTGAGCGGACTGGTGCTTCTGTTGCCCCACGGGTTGGAGGGCTTGGGTCCGGAACATTCCAGCGCCCGCTTAGAGCGCTTTCTGCAACTATGTGCCGCAGATAACATGCAGGTTTGCAATCCCTCTACACCGGCCCAGTACTTTCACTTGTTGCGGCGCCAGATCAAGCGCACCTTTCGCAAACCACTGGTGACCATGACGCCCAAAAGCCTCCTGCGGCATCCATTGGCGGTGTCGGACCTCAAGGCGCTTTCGACAGGCGCTTTCGCGGAGGTCATTGACGATGCGGCCGGATACAAGAAGGCGACGCGCATCCTGTTGTGTAGTGGTAAGATTTATTACGGACTGTTGCAACGGCGGATGGATCTTAAACGAAAAAATACCGCTATTTTGCGCCTCGATCAACTTTATCCGGTCCCGGCCAAACAGTTGAAGACCACAGCAAACCGGTACAAACAAGCCAATGAGTGGTTTTGGGTGCAGGAGGAGCCGGAAAACATGGGTGCATGGCCATTTATTTGCCCACACCTGGAAAAGATTATCGGTCACTGGCCAGCCTACATCGGCCGACCGGAAGCGGCCAGCCCTGCTACCGGGTTTCCGGCTATTTATAGGCAGCAGCAGGAAGCCATTTTGGAACGGGCGCTGGGTCGCGATCCCAACGGACAGGTGAGTTGATTTGCGCTTATTCACAGAATACCGCAAACTTGAAAAATCCTCACGTGCTAATGACCGAATGACGTTTATTTTACTTTCAGCATTGAACGTTGACCTTTCTTAAGGAGAAATTATGCTGGTTGAGATCAAAGTTCCCAGTGTGGGAGAGTCGGTGACCGAAGCGGTGCTGGCCGAGTGGTTTAAGAAAGACGGCGACCCGGTGCGAAAAGGCGAGGCGCTGTATGTTATCGAGACTGATAAGGTCACCCTCGAAGTTGAGGCCGAAGCGGACGGTGTCCTCAAGATCAGCGTGATCGAGGGTGAAACGGTGGCCATTGGGGCTGTCGTGGGTACCATCGATACCGCCGTGGAGACAGATGCGGCATCGGGCAGTGAACCTGATCAACAAGCAGCAGCACCCGCGGCGGCGGCTCAGCTGCCGGAAACAGTCGCGGTTGAAACACCGGCACCGCCGCCGGTATCGGAAGAACCGCCCATTAAAGCAGAGCCGATCAAGCTGGAATCGGAAAAAGTCGGCGCAATGCCAGAGGAGGTCGTCTTGTCACCGTCCGTCCGCCGGCTTGTCAAGGAGAAGGGCCTCGATGTCCGCTCAGTGAGCGGAACCGGCCCCGGCGGACGTATTACTAAAGGTGATGTGGTCCTATACCTCGAGACGGGCGAGGCCGCGGAAGCCGCACCGGAGAGCAAAGAATTGGCCGGACCTGTCGCCGAAGCGCAGCTGCCGGTTGACGAAACCTCCCGCAAACCGATGACGCCCATCCGGCAGCGTATCGCTGCACGCCTATTGGAAGCCCGCCAGAATACAGCCATGCTGACAACCTTCAACGATATCGATATGAGTCAAGTCATGTCGATCCGATCCAAATATAAGGAGATTTTTCAGAAAAAATATGATGTCTCCCTCGGTTTCATGTCCTTTTTCATCAAGGCCAGTGTCGAAGCCCTAAAGGAAACGCCGGAAATCAATGCATTCATCGACGGAAAAGACATTATATACAACCATCGATATCATATCGGTGTCGCCATTGGCACGGGACGGGGTCTGGTGGTGCCGGTGATCCGCAATGCCGAAACACTGGGTATGGCGCAGATGGAAAAAGCCATCGTGGATTATGTCAATAAGATCAAGGCAAACCGGCTGGACCTGACAGATCTGGAAGGCGGCACATTCACGATTACCAACGGCGGCGTATTCGGTTCCCTGCTGAGCACTCCGATTTTAAATACGCCCCAGAGTGGTATCCTCGGCATGCACCGGATCGAGAAACGGCCGGTTGTGGTGGATGAAGAAATAGTTGTACGGCCCATGATGTATGTGGCGCTCAGTTACGACCACCGGATCGTTGATGGCCGCGAAGCCGTGACCTTTTTACGACGTATCAAAGAATACATTGAAAACCCGGAACGCATGCTAATGGAGATCTAATTATGGCCAAGAAGGAGCAATACGACCTGATCGTTGTCGGTGGCGGGCCTGGCGGATATGTGGCGGCCGCACACGCGGCCCAGCTGGGAATGAAAGTGGCTTGTGTTGAAAAAGAAACCCGTTTGGGAGGTGTCTGCCTGCGAGTGGGTTGCATTCCGAGCAAGGCGCTGCTCGACTCCAGTGAATTTTACCACATGGCCCGGGAGAAACTTGCCGAGCACGGCATCAAAACCGGAAAGGTTTCTCTGGACCTGGCTGCCATGATGACCCGCAAAGACAAGGTCGTGGAAGATTTGACGGACAACGTGAAACGACTGCTCGAGCGCAACAAGATCCGGATCATTCAGGGCACCGGGAGCCTGGCTGGAGAAAATCTAGTCGCGGTGATAGATAGTGACGGAAAGAAGCATTCGCTTCAGGCCGAATCAATTCTTCTGGCCACCGGCAGTGAACCGGTATCCGTTCCAGGACTGGATTTCGACGGGAAGTATATTCTTAGCTCGACCGAAGCCCTGAATTTGCGCACCGTTCCCAAGAAGCTTGGTGTGGTCGGCGGCGGATACATCGGTCTGGAACTGGGTTCAGTCTGGATGCGATTGGGTTCAAAAGTGTCCGTAATCGAGATGTTACCCGGCATTGCCACGGGCTTGGATGGCCAGGTGGGGCGAACCCTGCAGCGTATCCTGAAAAAGCAGGGCTTCGATTTCCGTTTGAAAACGAAGGTCACCGGCGCAAATGTGGCCGCAAAGAAGGTCAAGGTATCCATCGAAACCGATGGTAAAAATGAAGATTTGTCGTTCGACCGGTTGCTCGTGGCGGTGGGACGTCGCCCGCTGACCGAAGGACTCAATCTGGAAAAACATGGTGTGAAAGCCGATGCAAAAACCGGCCAGATCGTCGTTGACGACGGTTATCGCACCAGTGTCAAGAGTATATATGCCATCGGTGATCTGATCGCCGGTCCCATGTTGGCTCACAAGGCCTCGGCCGAAGGCATTGCCGCGGTGGAATGTATGGCAGGAAAGCCTGGCGAAGTGAATTACGATGCGGTTCCATCCATCATTTACACCTGGCCGGAGGTGGCCGCTGTCGGTCTCACCGAAGAACAGGTCAAGGAGAGAAAAATTCCTTACCGGACAGGCACATATCCTTTTACCGGTGTCGGGCGGGCACGCTGCCTCGGAGAAACCGAGGGCCTGGTCAAAGTGATCGCCCACAAAAAAACCGACCGCATCCTGGGTGTCCACATCATTGGTGCCCGTGCGGCGGATATGATTGCCGAGTGCGTACTGGCGGTCGAGTTCGGTGCCAGCAGCGAAGATATTGCCCGCACCGTACACGGGCATCCGACATTCTCTGAAGCACTCATGGAAGCCGCCATGGCCGTTAAGTAGTGTCCATCCATAAATGGCCTTTTTTCCGCTGGGTCCCGCCATAGGCGGGATTATCCGCGGGTTTCCGGCTGCGGCGTACGTAAAGTACGCCTCGCCGCAACCCCTTGTGCGGCCTTGCCCAGCATAAAAAATTCTCATTAATGAATTGGACACACCGTGGTGCCATCCGCTATTCGTGGCTGGGCACTAAGTTGTTTCAGATGATATTTTGGGCTGAAAAATCGGCAAGGGGGTACGCGAAGAACTCTAAGGCGGCATGACGAGCCCGTAAAATTGGGGAGCAGATACTCTAACCGGACGCCGGTACTTTTTGAAGTGCCGGTGTCCGGTTTATTTTACTATCATTCCACGCCCTTTTCCTTTTCCGGTCCCAGCATCTCTTCTGTCTCCATCCACATGACGTTGACGATGCCAAAGGCACAGGCCAGTAAAACTCCCAGAATCCATGAAAAATACCACATAGAACACCTCTCTTTCTTTATTCTAAAGCCTTAGTATGCCGTGTGTGTCTCTTCGCGAATCTTTTCTTCCGTCACTTTACCCCGCATGATGCGATAGACCCAACTGGTGTATGCCAGAACGATGGGCAGGAAGACAACGACGGCAACGAACATCAAATTTAACGTCCGGTGGCTGGATGTGGCGTCAAAAGCTGTCAAGCCGCTGCTTGGAACGGTGCTCGACGGCATGATGAACGGAAACATGGACAGTGTGGCCGTCAATATGACACCGGCCAAAGCGGCACTGCTGAATATGAAAGCAATGCCCGGACGGTTGGCCCGGGACATCAGGAGTGCCAGGATGCCGCCGGCGAATGCCAGGATCGGTGCCAGAATCATCCACGGATAAGCCGAATAATTGGACATCCAGGCGCCGGTCGCGGCCTCAACCGTTTTGTCCAATGGCGTCATAACACCACCGGGATCCGGTGCGGAAACGATGCGGTATCCGTCGATACCGTAGGCCTGCCAGATACCGGCCAGAGCAAAAGCGACCATGAAAATAAGACTGAAGGCGAGAACCGCTTTCTTCGCGCGGTGGTAAATCTCGCCCTCTGTGCGCAGCTGCAGATAGACCGCGCCATGCATGATCAGCATCGAGAGGCTCACGACGCCGGCCAACAGAGCGAAGGGGTTGATCACCAGTCCCCAGAAGCTTCCGGTGTAAAAGGGCCGCATAAAATCGTCCAGGTGGAACGGAACCCCTTGCAGCAGGTTGCCGAAAGCCACGCCGAAGACCAGCGCTGGCACGAGGCCGCCGATAAAAAGACCCCAGTCCCAAGCTGTGCGCCACCGTGGATCCTCGACCTTGCTGCGGTAATCGAATCCGATCGGGCGAAAAAACAGGGCAAAGAGCACCAGCAGCAAGGCCCAGTAAAATCCGGAAAAGGCAGCCGCATAAACGAACGGCCAGGCAGCAAATATGGCACCACCGGCGGTGATGAACCAGACTTGGTTTCCTTCCCAGGTTGCACCGATGGAGTTGATCACCACGCGTCGCTGATCATCGTTTTTACCCACAAACGGCAGCAGGACACCGATCCCCAGGTCGAATCCGTCCATGATGGCAAAACCGATTAAAAGCGTGCAAACAAGCAGCCACCAGATGACTTTCAATGTGTAATAGTCAAATAATATCGGCATTGTTAATTCTCCTTAAAAGTTCCGTATTCAAGCAATCGTCTCGGTCGGTGCTTCCTGTTCTAAATGGTAGCGTCCCGTATGCAGGCTGCTGGGGCCGATACGCACGAACTTGACCATCAGGTAAAGTTCGGCAATCAGAAAGATTGTATAGAGACCGACGAGAGCCAGTATACTGCCGATTAAATCTCCTGTGGTCAGGGACGATACCGACAAAAAGGTCGGCAGGACATCACCGATACTCCAGGGCTGCCGTCCATACTCGGCCACGAACCACCCGGCCCAGATGGCCAACCAGGGCAGTGGAAGGCTGTACAATAGCGTTTTGAGCAGCCAGCGCTTTTCTTCGAAGACACGCTTGGCACAATAGTAAAATGAAATGCCGATCAAGAACAGAAGGTAAAATCCGATCCCGACCATGAAGCGGAAAGTCCAGAACATCAATCCCACGTGCGGGATGGTTCCCCGGGCAGCCAACTGAATCTGTTCCTCGCTCGCATCAACCACCTTGGGTGTATAGCGCTTCAAAAGTAGCCCGTAACCGAGATCCTCGGCAACGCTCTTGAACCGACGGGCCGTTTCTTCAGAACGGTCACCGGCCCGTATTTGTTCGAGTAAGTCGTATGCCGTCATACCCGTGCGGATTCGGACCTCATTTTCGGCAATCAAATCTTTGATGCCGGGAATTGGTTCGTCCAGGGATCGGGTCACGATGATGCTCCCCAACCAGGGAATTTTTATGGCCCCGTGAGTTTTCTGGGCCTCCTGGTCGGGGAAACCGAAAAGGGTGAAAGAGCTGGGCGTTGGATCCGTTTCCCAGTGGGCTTCCATGGCGGCGAGCTTGACTTTCTGCACCTGGCCGGTGACAAAACCACTCTGGTCACCGAGAACGATGACCGACAATATTGATGCCAGGCCGAACCCCGTTGCCACGGCGAAGGAACGCCGGGCAAAGGCCAGATCCCTGCCCTTAAGAAGGTACAAGGCGCTGACACCCAATACAAACAATGACGCCGCGACATACCCAGCACCCACCGTGTGGACGAACTTGACCTGGGCCACTGGGTTGAAGAACAGCTCCGCGAAGCTCGCCAGTTCCATGCGCATGGTTTCGGGATTAAACACCGCACCGGCCGGAAAGCTCATCCAGCCGTTGGCAACCAGAATCCATAGGGCCGAGAGGTTGGATCCCAAAGCTACCAGGAAGGTGACCAGCAGGTGGCCGCGCTTGCTTAACCGGTCCCAACCGAAGAAGAAAAGGCCGACAAAGGTGGATTCCAGGAAAAAGGCCATGAGCCCCTCAATGGCCAGCGGCGCACCAAAAATATCGCCGACATAATGCGAGTAGTAAGCCCAGTTGGTGCCAAACTGAAATTCCATGGTCAGGCCGGTGGTAACTCCCAGCGCAAAATTAATGCCGAAAAGTTTACCCCAGAAGCGGGTCATATCCCTGTATATCTCTTTGCCGGTCATAACGAAGACCGATTCCATGATGAAGAGAATCCAGGACAACCCGAGGGTCAATGGCACGAAAATGAAGTGGTACATTGCCGTCAAGGCAAATTGCCAACGTGACAGGTCGACAAACAAGTCGGAGAATGGCATGGTGATAACTCCTTTTACCGACGATTAACGGTGCATAAATCGGTGGACGGTTAAACCTGGTTTGAACGATTGTCGTTTTTGCCGCAGTGAGGAGTAAAGATGACGGTTCGCTAGAGGTGACCATGCGGAACGACATCTAACACCTTGGATGAAGAAAGGCCGACAATCCCGAGGGGTTTCAAATTTTAATGATCGTTACTGATGCAATAT
>Ga0316198_10001247_pt1 | contig 14803 bp, 14 predicted proteins | sample OudBieAanoxic_MG_FD_204935 | JGI IMG/M metagenome (GOLD analysis project Ga0316198, IMG submission 204935) | Coastal sediment microbial communities from Oude Bieten Haven, Netherlands - site A anoxic | ecosystem: Environmental > Aquatic > Marine > Coastal > Sediment | place: Netherlands...
GAACATACTGACGCCTTTTATCCGACTTTGAAAAAGTCGTCACGCGCCTTCCGCAGTTGTTGCACATTAACAAGCGGTGACAGCGGTGCGATCCCGCATCCGGGTGTGAGAAAGTCGGTACCGTATTCGAGGCAGGCCCTCGCTTCAGCATATGACGCCTCTGGTGTGCCCATAAAAAGGGTCGTTGCCGTGGCGACATTCCCGAAAACCCGCACATCCTTCTCGTGGGCAACCTTGACCGCCTCTTTCATATCGGCCTTTTCCTCAATGCTGATTCCGGCGACACCCGTATCGCACATAAAGGGAATGATCATGTCGGTATTGGCACAGATATGCAGAACGATCGGCCCCTTGGCTTTCTGGCAGACCGATTTCATCATCGGCAGGACATACTTTTGCCAGGTTTTAGGACTCATGAGCGCCGGGCCGGAGGAAGGTTCGGCCAAAACATAGTAATCCGCGCCTTGATCGAAAGCCCAGTTGATGACATCAATGACAACCGCTGTTGTGACATCCAGCACCTGTTGAACCTTGGCCGGCTCTTTGAAGGTCCATTTCATGAACTGCTCCGTACCCACGAGGTTGCAGGCACACGTCCAGGCGCCCTCTGATTCTCCGAAAACGGCCACCTCGTCGGCGAGTGCGTCCTTCAGTATCTTGAACTGTTCTTTATAGACCGGAAACCGTCCTTTCTCGAACAAATTGTCAGGATACCCGAGACCGTCCAGGCTTTCGGCAAAGGGATGCGCCTTGATAAATTTCTGCAGGTCGATTTTGGGCTCGCCTAAAGTACACCCCATAACTTCGCTCACCGGTGTGATGTCCCACCCCATCGCCTTGCACCACTCGAATCCAGCCTCGACGTATCCCAATGCCAGTGTCGCCATGGCTTTGGGATCAGTGTCGGCGAGGGGCCTTTCTGCCCCCACTTTCTTCATGATATCCACGACACCGTAAGTGGTCGTGCACCCGACAGGGGTCATATCCACCTCTTTGCCCTCCAGCCGTTTCATAAATCTCTCTTTAAGGGTCATTTTTTCCTCCCACTGATAAAAAACGGTTCACCATCTCCCTTCTATCGGAAACGGTAAGACGGATTGTCCATTCGATGGTGCAACGGCGACTACACAGCCAGATGATTTTGTATAATTTCAGGGTGTTCAATTAATTCTTGCGTGGAAGCGACGCCGGCAATCTTTCCCTTCGTTCCCATTAAATAATGTCGACTGGCCACCTTAAGGGCCATGCGGTAGTTTTGCTCCACCACCAGTAGTGTAATCCCTGATTTGATGCAAAAATTTTGAATACACTCGGTGACGATATCCACCAGAAGGGGAGACAACCCTTGGGATGGTTCATCCAGGATGATGATTTTGGGGTTGCTGATCAACGCCCGGCCGATGGCCAACATTTGTTGTTCGCCGCCGCTGAGGGTCGAGCCGTCTTGTTTGGTTCGGTCGGCGAGAACAGGAAACTGATCGTATATTCTTTCCAGGGTCCAAGGGGTGTCGCCATTTCCCGGGCGAGCGGCCAACTTGAGATTCTCTTCTACATTTATACCCGGAAAAATATGTCTTTCCGCCGGCACATAGGCCACACCCAGTTTGGATATCGCGTGAGTCGGCAGCTTGGTCGTATCCTTGCCATCGATGGTAATTTTTCCAGATCGGGGGGGAGTCAGACCCATTACCGACCTCAGGGTCGTGGTCTTTCCGACACCGTTGCGCCCTAAAATCGAAACAGCTTCACTTTCTCCCACATGCAGCGAAAGGCCCTGGATAATGTGGCTTTCATCATAATACGTTTGTATTTCTTTAATATTCAGTATTTTATCCTTCTTTTCCAAGGTAGGCCTCTCTCACCAGTTCGTTGTCTCGTATCTCTTCGGGCCGGCCTTCGGCAATGATGCTACCGTAGTGCAAGACCGTGATGGCATCAGATATGCTCATCACGAGGTCCATATCGTGCTCAACCAGAACGATGGAAATTTCGCCTGACAATCCCTTGATCAATTCAGATATACGATGTGTCTCGGCCGGAGACATACCGGCGGTCGGTTCGTCCAAAAACAAAATATTCGGCGCACCAGCCATGGCAATGGCCACCTCCAAAACTCTCTGATCGCCATAAGCCAGATTCTTGGCCGGCTCACTGGCCAGGTCCTGCAGACCGAGTCGTTCCAGGATGGTCCAGGTCTGCTCGGTTACCTGCCGCAGATTTTTCTTGAGTGAGAACACTTTCAATGATCCGCCCCGGCGGGCTTGGGCCGCAATCCTGACATTTTCGAACACGCTCAGGTTTTGAAATACGCTGGTAATCTGAAATGTCCGGCAGATTCCCATTTTTACTAATTCGTGGGTGGGTTTGTTGGTAATGTCCTTACCCTGAAATATGACTTTGCCTGAACTGGCTGGTATTCGTCCGGTAACGATGTTGATAAAGGTTGTTTTCCCGGCGCCATTCGGACCAATGATTGAGCGCAGTCCGCTCTCATCGAAATTGATGCACACACAGTCCGTGGCGGTCACGCCACCGAATTGGCGACACAGTTCTTCCGTGCATAAAAAGGCTTCCATAGCGCTGTGCTAACTCCTTCTCAGCCGTTTCAAGTAACCGCCAAGACCGACAAATCCCGTTGGCATGAACAATACCAGGAGCACCACCACAATTCCCAAATAGATCTCCCAGTGTTCCGACATGGTGCTGATATAGTCTTGAATGTAAATAAAAATGGCCGCTCCCACCAGTGGGCCCCATAGCGTCCCCATGCCGCCGAGCAGCAGCATCATCAAAACGCCGGCGCCGGCAAAAGCACTCATGGTCGTGGGGCCGATGTAGCCTTTGTATAGAATGAACAGTGCGCCGGCAACGCCGGCCAGTGTACAGGCCAGCATCCATCCGAGCAGCTTGTACATTCGCACATTGATCCCGATGAAGGCGGCACGCTCTTCATTTTCCCGGATGGCCTCAAGGACGGCCCCAAAGGGCGATCGAATAATGCGACGCGTCAGCATATAGCAGGTGGTAACAACAACCAGAGTCAGCAGATACATGGCGGTCGGGTCGCCTGAATTGGCGATTTCCCACCCAAAAATGCTGATGGCCGGATTGGGCATGCCCATCAGGCCGTCATCCCCGCCAGTCAGGCTGTACCATTTCCATACAATGGTATGGAACATCATTCCGAAAGCCAATGTTAGCAGGGCAAAAGCCAACCCGCCGGTACGCACCTGAACCCAACCCACGGGCAGGGCCACCAGGGCAGTGAAAAGCACGCCGGCCAAACAGGCCAGCCAAAGGGAGGAGGGGGAAATATGGATTAAAAACAATCCGACGGCGTAGGCGCTTATACCAAGGTAGGCGTTGTGCATGAACGACAACAATCCCGTGTAGCCCAGCAGCACATCCAAACTCATGGCCAGTAAGCCATATATAAGCATTTCATTGATCAGGCTGATATAAAACCGGTTGGTAAAGACGAAAGGAAACACCGCCAAGCTGGCAAGGATAATAAGGATGACAACGATTTTCGGCAAAGAAAACCCCGGCTGCTTATCCGGTAACGTCAGATATTTATCCATTACTCAAATTTTCCTTCTCCCAAAAGTCCGCGAGGCATAAAAGCCAGAATCAACGCCATCAGCATATAAACGATCACCATCGCCAGGTCAGTGATGAAAAATTCTGCCAAAGTCTGGACCGCACCGACGAGGAGCGCGGCGATGACGGCACCTCTCAAACTTCCCAGCCCTCCGATCACGATGACAACAAATGAGCTGATCAACATCTCATGGCCCATCAGCGGGTCAATGGTGGTCAGAGGTCCGGCAATGGTACCGGCGATTCCGGCCAACGCACAACCCAGAACAAAAGCGCCGATGTGAACATGTTTCATGTTCACACCCAGGCAGGAGACCATTTCCGGTATAGTACTGGACGCCCTTAAAATGATTCCAATTTTGGTTTTGTTTAAAAGTAACATTAAGCCGGTCATTACAGCCGCCGTTATGAGCAGCATAACCAACCGGAAGACCGGATATTGGGTACCCAAAATGGGTATTGTCGACTGAATCATTGTCGGCAGTTCAATAAAGCGCGGTTCATTACCCCAAACATATTTGATCAAACCGTCCAGAAAAAACATCAGGCCATAAGTCAGGATAAGCGTGTAGATCATGGATCTTTTCCGCATCGGTGCGATAATGGTTCTTTCGAGCACCAGACCCACGGCCGCCACCAGAATGGGTGCCAGGAGGATGGCTGCGAAATAGTTAAACCCTATGCCGACAATGGAATAGCCGGCATAGGCGCCCACGGCATATAGTGAACCATGGGCCAGATTCATCACGCGGCTCAAGCCATAAATGATGTTCAAACCGATGGCCACGATTAAAAAGACGCCGCCCAACACGAGACTATTGAGGATAATATCGACGGCCGTACTGAGTGATCCACCCATTTTAGTGTCGCTGAATTCTTGAAAGGAATTTGAAGTGAATTTTTCACCGGGCTGCGGGTCATCGCCAGATAAACCCGCCGTCCGGTGATTGTTGGCCGATGATCTCTCGCCGCTATACGGTCAGGCGCGCGGCAGCAACCGAAATTTTAATCCTGATACGGATGAACCGTTCCGTCTCCGCCGCACAGCGCCTAACCCGCAACAATTTTAAACATCAGTAAAATGAGAGATCACTCCGGTGGGCCGAGTTCTTCTGCCTTAAATGTTTCTAACACTTTCATGTACACCTTGGCGTTGTAAGGATTCGACGGAGCGGCCATCGTTTCCGTCAGGACGGCATCGTTGCGCATACAATTGTCTTTGGCGGAGATCCGTACCGTGCCGTAAGGGCCGTCAAAGCTGATGCCTCTGAGGGCATCGGCGATTTTTTGAGGGTCAGTGCTGCCGGCCTTGTCAATGGCATTGAACAGGTTCATGGCCCCAACATAGCTGTGCACAGCCGCATCGGAGGGGATGGTGTTGTATTTCTTCCAGAAGTCCATTGCCCATTTCTCTGAGGTCGGGTTTTTGACGTCCCAAGACCAGTCAGACGCCCCGAATATCCCGTAACAGGCTTTTCCACCGGCTTCCAGTTCTACCGGCCCCGGGGCAGCGGCCGATACGATCTTGGCCTGTTTCTGTAAACCGAAATCGTATGCCTGCTTGGCAAAAACAGGAATGACGTTGGTAATGAAAGCGATATAGATGCCATCGGCACCGGAGGCCTTGATCTTGCTGATGTAGGAAGACCAGTCTTTGGTTTTGATGGGGGCCTTGTCGAAATCTTCGTTGTAGATTTTTATACCGTTCTGCTTGGCCAGCTCGATGAAACGTTTACCGGCGTCGTGTCCCCAGGCGTAATCGTGCACGATCACATAATAGGTTCTCTTCTTCAGATCGGGCCGGGCCAGGATCCCCTTTACATTGCCCACGGCCGTCTGGTCGTTGGCCAGCTGACCACTTCTGAAGACAAGCGGATGCAGCCCGTAAAATGCGGTCGTCATGACGTGCGTGCTAAGAAACGGCACGTTGAGCTTGTCAATGTTTTTTGCCAGAGCCAACCCCACGCCACTCGAGAATACCCCGATCAGTGCTTTGCAGCCGTCCTTGTAAACCAGTTTTTCGGCTTTTGTTACGGCAATCGGTGGTTTGACCTGGGTATCTTCCACCAGCAGTTCGATCGGTCTCCCCAGAACCGTTCCTTTTTCGGCTGCCGCCATTTCGATCCCGTACTTCATCTCGAGCCCGCCCTGGGCCACGATACCGGTCAAGGGAACGAGCACACCGATTTTAACCGGGTCTTTGGCGCTGGCTTGAAAAGGTACGAACAACATGACAGCGAGCACCACACTCAGTGAAACCAGCATAACCTTCTTCATCTTTGTCTCCTCTCCTCTGTTTGACCCTTTGTTAAGCGGGTTTTCACCATCGTGCTATCGGCGAAAACCCCGGACCCAGCAACATGCTTCATTCGGCACGTTTCTGCCCGTCAGAAAAGTGTGCCGCGAGTGGGCCATGGTATTTCCTATATCGCCTTGTCGATCAGTTCGGTCAGATCGTGAAGTGTCACATGACCGCCGAGACGCCTTGACCCTTCGGTGAGGTTGAAATAACAAAATGGGCAGGTTGAGACGATTTTGTCGGCGCCGGTTTCCATCCCCTCCTGAACCCTTAAGCTGGCGTTTTTGCCGGCCCAGTCCGTGAATCCTGTCATCACGCCACCGCCGCCGCCGCAACAAAATGAATTGCCACGGATACGGTCCATTTCCGAAAACTGAACGCCGGGAATTGCCTTGAGGATTTCGCGCGGAATATCGTAAAGGCAATCACTCTCGTCGACGTCCACATAGGCGCCTTCCCACAATTCGCTGCCGTCTTTATCCACCTGGAACTTGTTTAAGTGACGTCCCGTGTGACACGGATCATGGTAGGTCACATGCCAGGGCAGTTCGTTTTTAAACGTCAATTTGCCCTCCTGCATCAATCGATGCAGAAATCGCACCGTGTGGACAACCTCGATACCGTCCATCATCTGGTCGTATTGCGATGAAAGGATATAGTCTTTCTTTATGGCCCGAAAACAACCGGCACAGGAGGTCACAATGGTCTTGACGCCCTTCTCCTCGTGCAGCCTTCGGAAGGTTTCCAAGTTTTCGGTGGCGACGCGTTTGAATTCCTCCGCGTCACCGACCCGCATGGCTGTCGACCCGCAGCACACTTCGCTTTCACCCAATATCCCGAAATCGATTCCCAGTTTCTGGAATATTCGTGCTGTGGCCTGGGGTACCGACATGGCCGTTTTATTGAAAGCACCGGTGCACCCGACGTAAAACAACACCTCGGCGGCCTCTTTGTTGATGTTTTTTATCGGCGTTTTGGCTTTTTTGAAAGGCCGGGTCCAATCCAGGCGCACCCGGCGCGGACCCTGATAGGGGTTGTTGTAGTTTTTCATCGATTGAACCAGATTCTTTTGCAGCGGCATGGGCCCGGCACCGCTCTCAACCGCCTCACGGCGCATCGCTTCAATGATTTCCGGGATATGGGGCTTGTAATCCACCTGGCACTGATTCTGACAACCGGCACAGACGGTACACTTGTAAATCGCTTCGAGAAACTCAGGATCGTCGAAGGTCAGCGTGCCATCTGAAATACCACGCGCGAAAGCGGCCTTACCTTTGGATGAGTAGTAGCCTTCAAATCCAAATTCCGTACCGGATGGGCAAATCGGTCGGGAAAAAGGCGGTGGCCCGTAATCATACGCGGACCGGCACGTTCCGCAGGCGGTGCACCGCCAGAAATAATGTTCAAGATCTTTCAGCGAAGGGATTCTCCAATCCATATATTCCTCCAATCGTTTCCACGGATTTTTCCGGACTTTTCGTTAAAAAAGCAAGCCAGAAAAGTTCAGCGTATGCAGCATTTCCGGCATTTGTTGTTCCACCTCAAATGGCCAGTTTACCCGGATTCATAATATCGTTGGGGTCGAGCATCTTTTTAACCCGCTTCAAAAGGGCCAGGTACCCGGGATGGGCAATTTTGTTTATCTCCCGGCCGAAATCCACCGGCGGTTTGTAGGGAATCCCTCCATGCTCCAAATCCACCTTCAAGCACTCCACGATCGCCTGCCGGGCATTTTCGGTTTCTTCCGGATTCTGTTTATTGAACGGGATCATTGCCCGCAGCATGCCGTAATGAACCCCCCGGTACATGCTCATCCGGATCGAAGGCGACAGGTTATGACCGATCAGGACTTCTTTCCATGCGTTGTAAACCGGGGCCCACTTGTTGGCCGGCGTAAACGTTCCCGGCCAAGAGATCCCGGCACCGGCCATTTTGCAGTAATTCTTGGTGGATCCGACAATTTGGCTCGGCAGCTGCGTCCGCGCACGCAAGGCCTCTTCCGGATATTGGGTCACCTTCAACGATGTTCCCTTTTGCGTTTCTTCATCGACCACCATCTGCCAGATTTCTTCCCGGGCCTCTTTTTCCTTTTCAGTGAACGAATTGGTATTGGCAAAACTGAACCACTCGGGCTGATCGTCGGGTTTCGGCCGGTAAGGATAAGGAATCGGTACCTGGGCCAACCACCAGGATACAGCCGTCAAATCGTCACAAATTTCATAGTTGCTCAGATTGAGCATGTAGGAGTACATATCCTCGACATTCTCGCAAGAGACGGTAAAAACTTTCAAAACCGGCGGGATCGGATGCACCGTAATCCCCAGTTTGGTCACAACACCGGTAGAGCCCAGCCAGCCCTTGAACAGACCGTCGAGCTTGGGCATTGGCAGGGTGCTGTGCCAGGCATCCTCTACAATTGCACAGGAGCCGACCCGCACCAGTTCGCCGGTCGGAAGAACCACTTCCATGCTGGTGATCTCCTGGCTGTTGAGTCCGTAGCGCGCATTCAGGCCGCCGATACCATGGGAAATGGCACATGAAGACACCGACGCCGACGGCGGGCCGACCGGCCAGCCGAAGCGCAGCTTGTGTTCATAGAGAGCCTCCGCCAGTTGTCCGTGCGACACACCCGGTTCGATAACGGCGTAGTGGGACTCCGCGTCGAGCTTTATAATTTTGTTCATCTTCTTTAAATCGAGCAAAATACCGCCGCGTTCAGGGATGCACAATCCACCGATGTTGGTGCCGGCCGTATAGGGTATCACCGGTATCTTTTCCTGGTTGGCAAAGCGCATGATCTGTTGGATCTGTTCCACGGTCTCGGCCATGACCACATAATCGGGCAATTTGGGCTTTACGAACGACATGTCATAGGAATACGCATAGCGTATGTGCTTGGCTGCCGTGGCGTTTTTTTCCCCCACTATGGCCTGCAATTCCTTGACGATCCTCAATGTTTCTTTTGGAATTTCGGGCATTTCTGTCACAGTTTACCTCCTCATGGATCGAAATTAGAGCTTCGCTCAAAATAATGTGTCACCGTCGCAATAGTGTTTCATGCGCTCGTCCACCTCTACGATGTGCCGGTGCATTTCAGCCCGGGACTGTTCCGGATCGCGTTTTCGCAGGGCATCAAAGAGGCGCATGTGCGCCTTGTATACCTGGATGGAAAATTCCCGATCCAGTTCGAGTTGCAGTTTAATTTGGACAATGGCGTTTTTCAGCGAGTCGATGACGAAGCAGATTAACCGGTTGCCGGATATCTGGGCAATCCGGTGATGAAACTTGGTGTCCAGTTCATAATAAAAAGGACCGGAATCCATTAATTCTCGCGTCCGATTCAAATTGTCTTCCAGGTAGTCGAGATCGGCCTGGGTGCATTTACGGGCGGCAATTTCGGCAACCTGGGGTTCGATAAGTGTGCGCAGTTGGGTAAATTCGCCGATGGATGGGTTCTGAAAGAAAATATAGTTGAACATATTGTTGCGGGCTGTTTCCAGGTCGACTTCCGTGACAAAGGCCCCGCCACCCATGCCTTGTTTTACCTCGAGCATGCCGAGCGCTTCCAGAGCACGCAGCGCTTCTCTCAACGAGGCCTTGCTGACACCGAATTCAACGGAGAGATCCTTTTCCGAAGGAAGACGGTCGCCTGGTTTCAATCGACCGGAAATGATGGTATCACGGATCTGATCAACGATATTCTGGGATATTCTGTTAACGCGGGCAGTTTTAAACATTTTTCATATTCTGAATACAATTTAGGCTATTAAGACCGGTAATATTTTTGTGTTTTTTCTCAGATGCCACAATCCCCCGACCGTGTCAAGAAGAATTATAAACTTTATAACTTCAGATGTTTAGTATATTTTTAGATTGACTTTTGATAGCCCTTAGTCTAAAGCCGAACGGGGAAATCGCTTGTCGCGATCACCATTAAACAGGGTTGATGTGGTACCCTTCTCAGAAAGAATATCGAGTGATTACGATGCTATTTAGCCTTTTTGGCCAATAATGCGATAACCAGAAAAATTGAAGGGACAAAAAATGGCAATTAAAATCGATGCGCTTAAGTGCACGGGATGCATGGCCTGTGAAATGGCCTGCGGGTACCACCGGGACGACGGATTTGCCCTCCTTTCGTCCTGTATTGTGGCGTACCGAACAAAAGAAAAAAAAGATTATTTCGGTGTTATTCTCAAACGGGATGAGGATCTACTGATCGCCAGACCCGAAGGGACTGAAATCAAACGGATTGGAGAAACAGAAGATACACCGGCCAATGGCAAACAACAGGATGCCTCTGCCAAGCCGATGCTGCTTCGGGAAGCCTGTGACCTGTGTGATGAGATGGACCTCGGTCCCATGTGCATCAAATTCTGTCCAGTCGACGCCATCAGCGAGGACTAATCGCATCGAAATATCTGGGAGGAACTCGGTATGGACTATTTATCCGCCAACAAAATTCTGATTGTAGATCTGACATCGGCCGATGTCATGGAAGATGAACTCAGTGACGAGCTGGTTGGAGAAAAAATCGGTGGTGCCGCTGTCACCAAACACCTTTATAAACAGCATGCCGACGGCGATCCGATCGTGATCGGTACGGGATTGCTGACTGGAACACTGTTTCCGGCCGCAGCCGCCGGTGTCATTACAGCCAAAAGCCCGGTGACTGGAAAAGTCTCCCATTGTCCGATAACCCTGAAAGTCGGTTTGGAGATCCAATACGCCGGATTCGATTATATCGTTATAAAGGGCACATCTCCCGAACCGTCATTTCTTTGGATCCATGACGGCGTCGCCGATATTACGAGCGCTGTTGACGTATGGGGCAAGAATGTATGGGAGACAACGGACACCTGGCGCAAAGCCATGGGGGACGATCTGATCCAGACAATCGTCATCGGCAAAGCCGGGGAAGACCAATCCGATCTGGCCCAGGTCTGCTACAACTATTGGGCCAGCGGTGATCGATGGGGTTTTGGAAAAATTTTCGGCACCAAGAACCTCAAGGGTCTCGCATTTCGGGGAATGGGTTTGTTGGAAATGGCCGAAGCCGAGGAATTTGTCGAGCTGGCCCTGGATGTCCTGGAAGAAGTTAAAGAAGGCGAATTTGATGGTAAAAAAGGCATCGGCGATATTTGCACCGCTATTGGAGAAGCTGACGTTGATACCTGGCTTGCACCCATCGTTCACCGTCACAGCGCATGTTACAACACCCCCTATGCCACCAATACGTTTGTTTTTCTGGATGAGGACCCACAAAACCTGACCGAACCGGAAAACGCTGAACCCGGTTTTCTGGTCACCGATTTGTTCGGCTTGGTGGGATTTAAAAAGGCCGGCCTTTCGGCTGAAGATGCCTGCAAGCTTCTCAAAGCCTGCGCACAATATGGCATTGATGCCGCCGCTGTTGCCGAACTCAGCCAGGCCGCCGGCAAAGCATCCCTGGCAGAAATTCAGGATTCAATGGCAGAACTATCCGGCGCCGTCACGCGGCCCGGAAACGGCATATTCAGTCCCTGGTGTCCCCTCCAGCCGGTGTTTGGAAAATTCGATGATATCGGTGATGACCCGGTGTCATGGTGGAATCGTCGCATGGCGGTCGCCTATATTTTTGGTATTCACCCGATTTTTGCCGTCATGTCACCGGAGATCACGGAAGAAGACCTGCTAGAAATCGCAACCATAGGAACCGAAATAGAATTCAGTGAAGATACGCTGAACAAGGCCGTCGATTTCCTACTGAACTAGCGGGCCGCTTTGAATGAACATATCGATCCGTGTCCGCTGAGCCACCGAAACGCTGATGGCTCCCGGTGAACTGGTGCCGGTCGCTTCGATTCGCTGACCGTGCCGATAGTTCATGCTTACAGCCCCATGATTTTGAACAACCAGAGCGAACATGGCATTCGCAACAGTATATGAACAATACGCCGCAGCCAATGGCAGGTTGGCCCGAGGTGACCGATTATTTTTTACCGGGAGGGGTGGCCAAGGGCGCATATCCGAACGGAAATCACCCGGAAGTCGCCAGTTACGATACCCCAGAATCGGTATTTTCACCGGGGGAGGCACGTCACATTCATGGCTGTGGTTCGTCGACCTGTTCGACCGCATGGGGTTCCATGACCTTTCCTTTTTGAATGAAATCAACGTTCAGCAAGGCGGGCTGGCGGGCCTCGATGTAATGGCCATCTCCGGTGGGGATACCTTTGCTATTGCCACCGCTCTGGGAGAAAAAGGTGCTGGCGAAATCAAGCGTTTTATTGAAAATGGCGGTCTCTATATCGGAAGTTGTGCCGGCGCTTACCTGGCGATGAACTCATCCAAATCGCCCTTGAATCTCTTCAATTATGCAGCAGTTAAGATCACCAACCTCAGCAAGTATCTACCGCAGTGCCGCGAAATGCCCAATAAGTTCTCAACCGCCTATGGCTGTTGTTTCGTTTTCCACCCGGTGCGGGAATCCATCGGGTTACGCTTCAACGGTACGGTCCCTTTTGCCGGCGCTGGTGCGCTGACAGCACCGTTGTATGGCGGGCCGGCAATGATCGCTTGCGACGGCACTAAAACGCTGGCGCTTTACGAAGCCTTTACAAATAAAACCATTTTTCTGGTGGATGAAGCTCTGGCTTACGAGACATTGATCGGAAAGGCGGCAGCCGTTCGTACCAATCTCGGCCGCGGACGTATTTATCTCTTCGGTCCGCACCTCGAACATCCACATTACCCTGAAGCCAACCGGCTAATAGCAGACGCGATATTCTGGGATGCCGGTCGGTCATCTCGCAGCAACCCGGCACACCGACTGAAATCGGAAAAACTTACCGAATCCGACAGCCGAGACCTGATCAGGGATTTAAAGCGGGAGTTGAGCAACTCGAGAATAGTGGCGGCCGGTCTCGAATTGTCACCCATTCGGTGGCTGATCGGAGCAAAATACTACGAACCTGAAAAAATAAGAGTATTTCTGGAATCGATGTGGCGCCGCCTGAAAGTTCTCGAGGCCCAGGGGCAGTTGTCTACAACCAGGTGGACACCGACGGACCTTCGTTCTTGGGCCACAGAAATCACAAGCATGCTGCGGCTGATGAAAAATGAACTGGACCAAAATCATGATACCCTGGCTCTTGCCGACCGGCTGTTCGCCCTGTTGCAAAAATTGACAGCAGCGTTTCACCATCTGTACTTTTTGACGACATCGTTACCCAACTGATATTCGAGGAGTCGACATTGGTAAGCGTAATTTCTCGTAACCGATCCTGGCTTAAACCCCTCGTGGCCATGTGTTTGACGGTTGTGGCCATTCCGCTGGTAGTGGTTGGGTTTGCAGGCAACGTTGAAGGGAGTGCCGAAACACTCATCACGGACCAGGCAAACTGGTTTGTGGACTTGAACCGGTTCGCGCTCTCGGCCCATGGTAGCTTCAAATGTGAGGACTGCCATGGGACCATGATCGAAAACAATCGGAGCCATCCGGACAAGACAAAACCGGGCGATCTATTAAAAACGGCCAACCGCTCCTTCGACTACAGCCGTTGCCAGAAATGCCACAAACTGTCATACCAACGGTATCTGGAAGGTGAACACGCCAAGGCCTTGTCCAAAGAAATGGCGGAATCAGAAGCGGCAGATGACGGAGTAAAAATAAAAACGCCGGCACCCACATGCGGTGACTGCCATTCTTCACATTACGATCGCTCCGGCCTGTCCCGGATCGCTGTCGGCAAACGCATGATCTCCACATGCGGTCGTTGTCACAGGGTTCAGACCGCCAGTTATCTCGAAAATATTCATGGCAGGGTCGGGGTCCATTTGGAAAACCCGGCCGCGGCCTTTTGTACCGACTGCCACCAGGCACACACCATGACCTCGCTCAAAGAGCCGACAGCTGCGTTGCCGGCCTGCCGCCGATGCCACCCGGCCGCTGAAACCGAATTCACCAATGTCGTTATCCACGCCGCTATGGACGAATTGGCTACCAGCAAATCTCCAAAGCACCGATCGATCCTCTGGATCCATCGCATCAAGCTGGCTGTAATAGCGGTGGTCGCGTTGTCGCTGATATTCTTTTTCGGTCACAGTCTGCTTTGGCTTTTGAGAGAAGTGCATGAAAAACTGAGGAAACATTAGGATGACTGCAGAAAAGGACACCCAAGACATAACGATTCGATTCTCCGTTCTTCACCGGTTCCTGCATTTGGTGGTGATGATCGGCTTCACCGGACTGGCCGTTACGGGCCTGTCGTTGGGGTTCAGTTCAACGGCTCCCGCCCGGGCATTCATCTGGCTTGTTGGTGGATCCGGCGGAGCCGCATGGCTGCATCGTTTTTTCGCTGTTGTCACCTATTTAAGTGTGGTGGTGCATGCTTTTTGGTTTATCTACTATAAAGCGGTCCTTTCGGGTCATCTCACCGGCCCTCTTTCCATTGCCCCGTCCACCAAGGATTTCAAAGACTTCTCTCAGAATTTGCGTTATTTTTTGGGCCGCAGAGAGGCTCCCCCGAAATTCGACAAATTCACTTATATGGAAAAAATCGATTACTGGGCCCTTTTTATCGGCATGAACACCATGGGAATTTCGGGCCTGGTGATGTGGTTTCCGGAGTTCTTCACCCGTTTTATCCCGGGATATTTCATCAATATCGCCCAGGTGCTGCATTATTTCGAAGCGATTCTGGCAATTGCCATTAAATTTTTTATTCATATCGGGCTGGCCCACTTACGACCGGCCGTCTATCCAGCCGACACAAGCATTTTTTCCGGCAGAACGACAAAAGAAAAAATTATGGAGGAACACCCGGGCGAATGGGCGGCTGCTCACGAGGGCGGAGATTCTGCTGGAAGGTAAGCGTCGGATATGGAGGTTCGTCTCCAGGTGAAGATAATCAAACACGCCTT
>Ga0316198_10001249_pt1 | contig 14793 bp, 12 predicted proteins | sample OudBieAanoxic_MG_FD_204935 | JGI IMG/M metagenome (GOLD analysis project Ga0316198, IMG submission 204935) | Coastal sediment microbial communities from Oude Bieten Haven, Netherlands - site A anoxic | ecosystem: Environmental > Aquatic > Marine > Coastal > Sediment | place: Netherlands...
CCCGAACATGAGCCGTGTCCACTTCCGATCCGCCGCCCGACCAGCGTACAGATTCCCGGACGATGTGCCGATGAGCGCCGATCCCTCCGTCGCAGGGTCAGCCGTGACGTCGGTGATCGCGCCCTTGTCCCGAATGCCGGACAGTTCGACGGGCACCCAGGTGTCTCCCCCGTCCGTACTCAACCACAGGCGAGCTTTCGCGTCCCCTGTTCGCCTGCCCCACTCCGATGGTGTGTTGGCGGTCGTCGCCAGAACCAGCCTCGATTGCAGCGAATCGGACACGTTGGTCCCGCGGGACACCAGGTCGAACCGGGTGCAGTACAGTTCTCCGACCTCGGACTCGTGCCGTCGCCAGTGCAGGCCGCGGTCGCGGCTGATGTGCAACCCGCCACCGGTGGCTGCGAACACCCGGCTCGGGTCCCACGGGTCCACCTGGAGTTCGTGGATATCGTCGAAGATCCCTTCGTTGATCGGAGTCCAGCTCGCACCGCCGTCGTCGGTACGGTACACCCCTCCGATCTCGACACCCACGTAGATGCGTCGCGGCTCATGTGGATCACAGGCGATCGTTTCCACGTGTGCGGACCGCTTGCCGTAAGCTCGCCACGACTCCCGGACCCCGAGCACCCGAAACTCAGGCAGTTCCTCCCAGTCTGCACCGCCGTTGCTCGACACGAACAGGCCTGCCGGCTCCGTGCCAGCGTAGATGACCGACGGATCTCGCGGGGAGATCGTGAGGCTCCTGACCATGGCTCCGCCAAGCCGCTCGGCAACCCTCTCCCAGCTGTCGCCACGGTCCGAGCTGCGGAAAATGCCCTCCTCCGGGACGACCGCCCAGATTCCGTGCGCCGTCGCCGCCAGCCGGTAGACCTGGCGACCTTCGAAGTGCTTCTCGACCGTGCGGCCGCTCCGTTCGCCTTCGATCCAGCGAATGACCATCAGACCGTCGTCAGTTCCTGCGAGTATCCGCATCGATGTGATCCCTGATTTCGTGGGGTTCGTGTGACGAGGCCCGAAAAGTCGCGTCACTCCCGGGTAGAAGCAAGCGCTGAACGGCGGGCCACATCCGCGCCGGAGCGGCCCGCCGGAAACGCGTCAGCTGACGTTTGGAGCGGTCATCTTCGCGAAGTCGATGATCTCCTCGAGCTCCTGGTCGCTCATCAGGCCCATCTCCTGCACGACCTGGCGGAGAGTCTTGTCCTCCTTGAGGGACTTCTTCGCCACTTCGGCCGCCCTGTCGTACCCGATGGCCGGCACCAGGGCCGTCGACAGCGAGCCCGTGGTCTCCGCGTATCGCATGCACGTATCGACGTTGGCCGTGAGGCCTGCAACGCAAAGATCCGCAAACGTCCTGCTGCCCGTAGAGAGGATTTCCATCGACTCGAGCAGGTTGTGAATCATCACCGGGATCATGACGTTGAGCTCGAGGTTACCCCGCTCTCCGCCGATCGTGATCGCCGCGTCGTTCCCGATGACCTGCGCCGCGACCATCGTGAGCATTTCCGACATCACCGGATTCACCTTGCCCGGCATGATCGAAGATCCCGGCTGCAGTTCCGGAAGGTTCAGTTCGCCCAGACCACACCGGGGCCCACACCCCAGCCAGCGAATGTCGTTTGCGATCTTCATCAGACTGCACGCGACGACCTTCAGCATGCCGCTCATTTCGACGACGGCGTCTCGGGCTCCCTGCGCCTCGAAGTGATTCTCCGCCTCGCGGAATTCGACGCCGGTGATCTCGCTGAGCCGGGCGGCCATCCGACTGCCGAATTCGGGATGGGTATTGATGCCGGTTCCCACAGCGGTCCCGCCGATCGCCAGCTCTCTGAGCGACTCGCGCGCCATCTCCACCCTGCGGACGCCATGCGACACCTGGCTGGCGTATCCACCGAACTCCTGTCCGAGACGCATCGGAGTCGCATCCTGCAGGTGCGTACGCCCTGCCTTGTACACACCGTCGAATTCCTCACACTTCGACGCGAGTGCCGCCCCCAGGTGGGCCAGAGCCGGCAGCAGTTCGCCCTCCACGGCGAACAGGGCCGACACGTGGACCGCGGTCGGGATCACGTCGTTGCTCGATTGACCTTTGTTGACGTGATCATTCGGGTGGACAGGCTCCTTCGAGCCGACTTCGCCCCCGAGGATCACATTGGCGCGGTTCGAGATCACTTCGTTGGCGTTCATGTTGGTGGAAGTTCCGGAGCCGGTCTGGAAGATGTCCAGCACGAAGTGAGCGTCGAGCTCGCCGTCCATTACTTCCTGCGCGGCCTGCTTGATAGCTCCCGCACGCTCGGAGTCCAGCAGACCGAGTTCCTCGTTCACCTCGGCCGCCGCGCGCTTGATCGCGCCCAGGGCGTACAGGAACCGCCGGTCGAAACGAAGCCGGCTGATCGGAAAATTGCGGCGAGCCCGTTCCGTCTGGGCACCATAGATCATCTCGGCCGGAATCTCGACCGGCCCCATCGAGTCCTTCTCGATTCGGTTCTGGGACATCCTGTTACCCGCCTTTTGGTTCGACGAGGGTGGGGTGAGGCTGTTCGCCTCAGAATTCCAGACGGTCTCCGACCCCGACTCCGTTCGCCTCGAACCAGCCGAGACTCATCTCGAGGGCATACATCGCGGGAGCGGTCGAGATCGTATTCTCATCCGTCTGGGCTTCCATCTGCTCGATGTTCACGATCGACCCGTTTCGGTCGATGAACGCGATATCGAGCGGGATCTTCGTATTTCGCATCCAGAAGCTGCGAATCTGCTCGTCAGCGTAGACGAACAGCATGCCGTGGTTTGCGGGAAGACTGTCTCGATTCATCAACCCCGTTTCCCGCAGGGCGGGTGTGTCCGCGATCTCGACCGAGATCGGAAGTCCGCCGACGCTAATATCCACCCTGCGTATCAACTGCCCCCCGGGGCCGAACCTGGGGCTTTCCGTCGCCTCCTGGTCCATTGCGGTGCCCGGCGCTCCGGCCGACAATGACCCGTCCGTCCGTCCCGAGTCTCGGTCATCTCCCGCTGCTCCGCCGCAACCGATCAGAGCCACGACGGCCAGCGTGAGCAGCAATGAGAGCCGTCCGTCGAGACGGAGTATGAATCCCGGATGGGCAGTTTGTTCCTGGTTCGACACAACTGCAGTCATGGCATTGTCCGTACGATCGAGTGGCAGAATTCGGCGGGCCAGTCTCCCGTCCCCCGGCAAGATGCGCACGTCTCCCGGCCGCGCAACCGGATCGTACACGCGAGGGCGGAAATCGGACTCGTCCGGTCGGAGGATTCCTCCCTCGCGCGACATCGTTGAGGCACACTCTCGGTGCCCGTATCTTCCGATCCTGGCCCGGCAACGGTCGTCCAGTTCGATCGTCACAGGCCACGACTCTGGCGGACCCGACACAGGAAGGTGCATGAACGACCCGAGCACGGCCTTTCCGGCCACCAGGCCCCCTCTCGGATGCGCCGCCCTCCTCATGGAAGTGTTGCGCGGAGAGCTGCGGGAGCGGGAGCTTCCGTTCACGCACCAGCGGGAAGCGATAGCCCGGGTGCTGTTCGAGTCTCCGCGGAATTTTTCCGCCGACGAGGTGGGCGAGGAGCTCCGCGAGCGAGGCGAGCAACTTGGCAAGGCGACGATCTACAGAACACTCGCCCTGCTGGTGGAGCTAGGCCTTGCAACGGAGCACGACTTCGATGAAGGCTTCAAACGATATCAGGTACAGGTCGGAGCGGCCCGACACGACCACCTGATTTGTACCGAGTGCGGACGGGTATTCCCGTTCGAGCACCCGGAGGTGGACCGGGTCCTGGCGGACGTCGTCGCGTCCTCGGACTTCGTCCCGATCACCCGTCAGATCAAGGTGTTTGGAACCTGCAATGAATGCACGTGAACGCCTGCTCCGCCTGTTCGTCGAGCGATCGTTCCAGCTTGGCGACTTCACGCTGTCCTCGGGCCGAAAGAGCGACTTCTACATCGATTGCCGCACCACGACGATGAGCGCCGAGGGGCAGGTGCTGCTCGGCGAAGTCGGACTGGACACGATCGAGGCCGCGGACGTGGCACCGGACGTGGTGGGAGGTCTGACGATGGGCGCCGACCCGATATCATATGCGATCGCAGGAGAGAGCTTCCGCCGTGGACGCCCGATCCAGGCCTTCTCCGTTCGCAAGCGCGCGAAGCGCCACGGCACGGGACAACGGATCGAAGGGTGCTTCGAATCCGGAGCCCGGGTCGTGGTGGTGGAGGACGTGATCACGACCGGTGGCTCGGCTCTCCAGGCGTGTGAAGCAGTGAAGGCGGAACAGGGGACGATTCTGATGGTCCTCGCCGCAGTCGATCGCCAGGAAGGCGGCCGTGAGATGATCGAGCAGGCCGGGTACAGGGTTGAATCCCTGTTCGGCGTCGACGAATTCCGGCAAGTGCTGCGGGACGCCGGGGAGCGGTAGCGCCACCTGTCCGGCAGTCGCAGATTCCGCCAACGTGAATGTGCACGTGAATTGACCCCTTCGGTCGGTCAGGCCGGCCGCCACTCTTTTGCCGTGCACAGGTACGGCTACCGGATCCCGTGAGCCATGCTGCGACAGACCCTTCTGTTTCTGAGTGACCGCGAGGACTTCAAGAATGTCCTCATGAAGATGCCGTTCTCCCGGCAGGCGGCCGGTCGGTTCGTGGCCGGTGAGACCTCCGCCGAGGCGCTCGCCGCGGCCCGGGCGTTGAACGACGCCGGATTCAGAGTCACCCTCGACCTGCTCGGAGAAAGCGTCAACAAACCCGAGGAAGCCGAGGTGGCCACGGCGGCCTATCGGACGAGTCTGGACGAAATCGAAGAAAGCGAAGCTGTCTCTACGATTTCGCTCAAGCTCACACAGCTCGGCCTCGATATCGACGAGGATTTCTGCTTCCGGAATATCCTCGGCATCGTCCAGTACGCGGAACAGCTCGGCACCTTCGTGAGAATCGACATGGAGAGTTCCGAACACACCGATCGGACGCTCCGGATCTTCCATAAGGTGTTCGCCGAGCACTCGAACGTCGGGATCGTGATTCAGTCGTACCTCAGGCGCAGCGAGGCCGACATCAAGGAGCTGGTCAGAGTCGGCGCAACGGTCCGGTTGTGTAAAGGTGCCTACCAGGAGCCCGCATCCGTCGCCTTCCAGCAGAAGACCGAAGTGGACGCGAGCTTCATCCGGCTGATGCGCCTGCTGCTCGACGGCGGGGCACAGACGGCAATCGCCTCACATGACGAGCGAATGATCGACGCGACACTCGAGCACGTGGCGCGTAATGGGATCTCAGACGACGCATTCGAGTTACAGATGCTGTACGGTGTGCGACGGGACTACCAGCGCCAGCTGGTGGCCAACGGCTTGAACATGCGGATCTATGTGCCGTACGGATCGCAGTGGTACTCGTATCTGATGCGCCGCATGGCGGAGCGCCCTGCCAACCTGCTGTTCGGGCTGCGTGCTGCGCTGGGCGGCTGAGACTACGGAAGGACGGAAATCAGCGTGATCACCTTTACGGAACAGGCGCGGGAACGGGTTCTCGCGTTCATGGAAATGGAAGATGGTGAGCTGGTAGTACGGATCGAAGTCCTCGACTCCAGCCCGCTGGCCCCCCGCTATGACCTGGCCCTGATCGAGGCCAACGAGAGCGGCGAGGCTGACGAGACCCTCGACGCTGGTGGCTTCGGTCTCGTGGTCGACCCCGAAAGCGCCGTCCTGCTCGAAGGCGCGACCGTGGATTGGGTAGAGACGATCCAGGGGAGCGGATTCAAGGTCGAGAACCCGAACATCAAGCCGATCGGGGAGGCGACACCCGCCGGTCCGCTCGCCGAGCGGGTGAAGCACGTGATCGAGTACCAGATCAATCCTTCGATCGCCGGCCACGGTGGCGCCGTAACGCTGGTCGACGTGCGGGACGACGTGATCTACCTGCAGATGCAGGGCGGCTGTCAGGGCTGCGGGATGGCTGCGGTGACTCTCGCCCAGGGAATCAAGCGGATCCTCATGGAGACGCTGCCGGAGATTCGAGACATCGTGGATGTGACCAATCACGATGCAGGGGCGAATCCGTACTATTGAGCTTCGGTCGGAAGGAGGGGGGGACACACACTCCCCCGCCCGAACCGTCAGCGCAGAACCACCGCGATCCCGGTATCCGTCGGCATCTTCTCGGGGGCAAGCGCCAGCGCCCGACCACCGTGCTGCAGAGCGACCTCGGCGATCTCGTCCACCAGGTCCACAGCGTCGCCGCCGGGATCCGACCCACCCTCCTGGATCACCTCGACGTTACCGGTCACCGGATAGAACCGGCCCCAGATGTTTCTTCCCGTCTCACTCAGGAGCAGCCGGATCCTGCCCGCCACGGCAAGCCGCCCGATGGCAGCCAGATCGCTCTCCACCTTTCCACGGCCATAGGAGTTCTCCCACAGCTCGAGTGCCTTGTCGACTTTACGATCGACACCCGCCCGGGCGATCGGCCACGCGGCCTCGTGCAGCCTTGCCGGATCCCAGTCTTTCACGTTCCCCACGATTCCGTCGGGGGCAAGGTTCTCCAGCTTGCTGATGCTCCCGTAGATCGGGTGGTAGTAGTCGACCGCGGCGAGAATGATCGGTCCGATCTCATCCGCCAGGAGTGTGTGGACGCCAGCATCCACCTTGCGGAAGAACTGCTCCAGCTCGGACTTCGTGTCATCCTTGCCCGCGCCGTGCCCGTGAAACATCGGCTTGTTGCCGTGTCCCCCCGAGCTGTGCATCGAAATGCGGTCCTTCTCGATCTGGAACCCGAGTGCCGTACGCAGGTTGGTCGGAACCGTCTCGAGGTTCACAGGCGTGAGCCCGGACACGGTTCCCTCCCACAGCCTCACCTCGTTCTGGCTGAGGGCCAGGACCCAGTAGCGTTCCGGGGCCTGGAGAAACTCCACCAGCGGTCGCGTATGGAAGGTCGGCGCAACGACTACCAGCTCGGGAACGGCCGCCGGCAACCGGAACAGTCTGATGAGATCATCGCTGGCGAACATGGCCAGTCCGTCTGCCTGGTGTCGCCAGAATTCTTCGTTGCCAACCAGGTTCTCAAAGGATGAGAGCAGGGCGTCCGGCTTCTGGACACCGCTGTCTGCCAGCAGCCCCTTCGCCTTTTGAAGCGCGGCCCTCAGCCTGAGTGCCTGCGCTGCGACATCCGGTCCCTTCCTATGCGTCGGCATGTATATGCTGACGGCCGGGCCGACCGTCACCTGGAACAGTTCCTTGAGTTGGTCTCTTCCAAAGTGATCCACGGTTGAACGTCCCCCGTTATCAGGTCAGTCGCGATCGATGAGCCCGCTGAGAAACATCCCCACGAGCGATACGACGATGGCCCCGAAGAGTGCGGCCCAGAATCCGTCGATCGAGAATCCGGGCGTCAGCCAAGCGGTCAGGCCGAGCAGACCCGCATTGACCACGAAATGAAACAGCCCGAGCGTGAGAATCGTGATCGGCAGGGAAAGGAGCTTCACAAGCGGCCTGACAAACGTATTCACGACTCCGAATATCAGGGCGGCGAGAAGCAGCGTGCCCAGGTCCGCCACGGCGATCCCCGGAATGATCTTCGCCGCCACGAATAGCGCGGCCGCGTTGACGAGAATGCTGAGGATCATGCCCACATGTCCCTCCTTGTCTCGAGACTTCGAATCAGAACGACTGAATCAGGTTGAACTGGAAGTACCAGCCCTTGCCCGGTCTGTTGTTCGGGTGCACGAAATCCAGCTCCATGATCAGGAATCCGAGCAAGTTCAGGCGGCCCGCGATCCCATAGCTGGTAACGATCTCCCGGCAGTTGAACCCGGCGATCTCATCGGATCCGCAGGAGAAGGACGGATCGTTCGACTTGTCCCACGCGATCCCGGCATCGAAGAACGGCGCGATCTCCATCGGCGGCAGGCCGGGCGATGGTATCACGCCAAAGAAGCCGGTCAACGGGATTCGGAACTCGAAGTTCGCTACGGCGACCCGGCTGCCGAACAGCTGGTTGTACGAGTCGCACCTGGTCGAGCCAGTGTTGAGGTTGAAGTCGCATTCGTCGGAGCTGAATGAGCCGCTGTTGTAGCCCCGGACCAGGGTCGGCATCCCCAGATACAGGTCTGCCAGCACCTTGTTGTTGGACCAGCCGGGAGGCGCATCGGGGTCGATGTCGGACCACCGTGCCTCGGCGTCGCTCCCGTAGCGACCGTAGGTCATGAGGCGGGTCGCGAAGGTGAACGGCCGTGCCGGCATGAAGTACTTCCGGAAATCGAACAGAAATCCGTAGTAGTTCAGGTCCCCGACCCGGGGAGAGATTTCGATCCGGTACCGCTGGCCGATAATCGGGCCGGTACCCCCGAAGAGCGTGTTGTCGTAGACCAGCGCCGTGGTGAACAGCCCCTGGTTCAACGAATTCGGCGATTCGAGATCGATGGTGACCTGGTCGATCACCTGTCCCGTGAACACATCGTACGTGGTGATCCGTCGTTCGTCGGAAAAGTCGAGATTCTGATACCCGCCCGAGACCTCGAATCGGCTCGATCGACTGAACGGATACGACACGCCCGTGATCAACTGACGGCTCACCTGCCACAGTCGACGCTCGGTCTCCTGGTACTCGCCGCCAATCGTGCCCGCTGCCTCGTAGCCCACGTTGACATACGGGATCTGGCCACCCTCAACGAACCAGTTCCAGCGGGTGCGACGATTCTCGTAGGCCACGATCAAGGCGGAGCTCTTGAGGAAATCCCCGTATGCCGTATTGACGTTGAGAATCGTGCTCAGGTTCCGGTTTCCGAGCATGTCGCTGAAGAACAGCGAAATGCCGCCGGCGAAGAATGCGCCGTACCGGTCCACGCCCGCGCCGATCTGCGGCTGGCTGACGTAGTCGAGCTTGAGACCGGCATTGTACTTCGCGCCGGTAAAGGTCAGAGTGTCCTGGAGTCCGAGCTCCGGCTCGTCCAGCATGACCGAGATCAGCCCGGGAGGCCGGTCCTGCGGCGGAAGCATGGCGGGGCTGGCTCCTTCGATCGTTCCCTCGATCGGGACTCCCGCGAGCTGTGGCTGCTGATCGACGACATACAGGTTGTAGTCGCCACCCTCGAACGCCGTGTACACCAGTCGGTCCGCCCGGGATGCCGTCGAGATGGCCGGGCTCGTGGCGGTGATTCCACTGACCCCCGTGATCAGATCGGTGATCTGTGACAGTTCCCCGCCGCGGAAGTCGTACCGATACACGTTGCTGATCCCGCTCACATCGGTCACGAAGAACAGAGCCTGTCCGTCACTGGACCACTGCGGATTGATGTGCTTGCCCCGCCCGAATACGGGCAACGCCTGGATCTCCCCAGAATCAGGATCGATCACCGCGAGCCGGTAGTTGCCGAATTCCAGGGTCTGAAGATCGGTGGAGAACCGGCCGGTGACGAACGCGATTACGGCCCCATCGGGAGACCATGCCGGCTGCAGATCCGTGTACAGGTCGTGCGTCAGACGTCGCAGGTCGCCGGTCTCGAGATCGGTCACGAACAGGTCCGTGTACCCACCCACGATCGCGGTGAACGCGACCCTCCGTCCGTCGGGTGAAAAGGTCGGCGTGTAGATCTCGCCGAGCTCCGGATACCGGTGCTCGACGATCTTCTTCCCGTTCTGGGGGTCGAGGACCGTCAGCGCTGCATCCCCGCTGACGATCGATCCGAAAGCGAACATGCTCCCGTCGTAGCTCCAGGCCCCCGATGAATTGATGAACTGGAGGCTCTCGAAATGCGGGTCGGTCGCGTTCTTGGTGATCCGACGGATGATCTCGCCGGTCTCGGCGTCCGCCAGGAACATCTCGATCGCGAACAGGTCCTTCTCCGACAGGAAGACGATCTGGCTTCCATCCGGACTCAGCGCCGGGCCGAGGTTCAGGCTTCCGGACCCTGTCCGGTCCGAGAACAGCTCGCGTGCGCCGTGATGCTGCTCAGCCAGCACACGACGGGAGACTTCCTCCAGCGCGTCCCAGTCCGGTCGGTCCTCGGGGGGCTGATCCGGGGCGTCATCCGGGAACAGCGGGTCCTGAATGTCGGGCAGCTGGGGTCGCTGTTCGACCAGTGCCGGATCCACGATTCGGGTCGCCACTGACGCGTAGGCATCATAGATCGACTGGTGCCACTCGCGGTTGATCTCGGCGATAGAGGTCTGCAAGACCACTTCCAGGGCGCCTTCCGGATTCCCGGATCGCCCCGCGACCTGGAGCACCTTGCCGACGGCTTCGTCTCCCCAGGTTCCGGCCACGAAGGCCCAGAACGCCTGGCCCCAGCGGTACGGGAAGTACTCCCAGCTGTTCGACAGGTCGGTAGTCGTGGGAAGACCACAGCAACCCGCCGCGGCGTCGCGCATCCACATCGCCGTGTGCGCATCCACCGGTCCGATGGACAGGTACTCGGCCATTCCCTCGACGAACCACAGCGGGAGCATCAGGGCCGTCGGACCACGGAAACCGATTCCCCCGTCACCGGAGACGCTCGTTATGTCGAACTGGAAGGCGTGCACGAGCTCATGACCGATGACGTGGTCGGATCCATCGAGAGGTCCGGCCAGCGGCAGGATGATCCTGTTCTTCAGGACCTCCGTAACACCGCCTGTAGACTCTCCGATCTGCCCGTTTATCGCGTTCGTTTGCTCGAAGTGCGGGTGGCTCGTGTACAGGATCAGCGGCTGTCGACCCGTCAGCTGGTGGTCCAGCAGCCTCGAAATTCTCGCATACCACCGCTCCGCCATCCGGGCGGCGTCGGGGATGATCTCCGCGCCGTCATCGTAGTAGTAGATGTCAAAGTGTTCAGTCTTCAGAACCTTGAAGTCGAAGGTCTCGTAGTTGACCTTGTTTCGCCCGAAGTACTGGGCGTCGGCCCGGGACGGAAGTCCGAGCGTGGCGAGGATGACCCCGCCGGCCACGAGGAACGGAAGGGCACCACGTCGATTCCGCGTCATGTACGTTCTCCCTCGACACCACGGGCCGCGTCCCGCGCGACCCACCCGTTGAATCCGGTTATTCCCGCCGTTCCCTGCGGTCCCGAACCATACCCGACCGTACGCCGCGGGTTTCTGGTTTCAGTCTTTATCGATCAAAATCCTCCGCACGGGCGGATCGCTCCACCATAGCGCGCTCGAATCTTCTCTGCTTCTTTCTGGTCGGAGAACGGACCGATCAGTACCCGGGTCAAACCGTCACCACCGCGTTCTACCCGGACCGTCTCTCCCCGACGCCGGATCTGCCTCGCCAGGTCTTCGGCGTTTTCCGGATCACCGAACGCTCCGGCCTGCACATGACTGCATTCTAGCGCAGGCGGCGCGCTGACGACTTCCAGCTGGACTTCGGCCACGCCCGTGCCGAGCATGCCGATCTCACGCGCTCCCGCTTTCGACAGATCGATGATCCGCCCGTGCGCGAATGGTCCGCGATCGTTGATTCGGACGACAGTCTCGCGACCGTTGTCGAGATTACGCACCTGGACGCGAGTTCCGAACGGAAGCTCTCGATGGGCGGCGGTCATCGCCTCCATGTCGTAGACTTCACCGGAGGCGGTCTGCTTCCCATCAAAGCCGGGACCGTACCAGGAAGCTTCGCCCTTCTCGCTCCAACCCGAAGACACGGATGTCATCGGCTCGGGGTTCGAGGAGCAGGCCGCGAGGACCGCGATCAGGAGGGTGAGCGGGAGCCGTTTCACAATTGAAAAAGGACCGCGAGACCGACGGCCACGCAAGGTCGGACCGTGATCCAGCTTCGAATCAGACACGTGACAGACCCGGAGGATGGTGATCAATGAAGGAAAATGACTTCGGCATGTATCGATCCCTGCCTGGCGTCGGATATGACGCTGCCGTCGAGCGGGTGGAAGCGGCGCTCCAGCAGGAAGGCTTCGGGATCCTCACCCGCATCGATGTGCGGGAGACCTTGAAGAAGAAGATCGACGTCGATTTTCGGCCGTACGTGATCCTCGGTGCCTGCAACCCGCCGCTCGCTCACCGCGCGTTGTCGGCTGAGGACACGATCGGCCTCATGCTGCCCTGCAACGTAGTCGTAGCGGAGACCAGTTCCGGCTCCGAGGTCGCCATAGCGCGCCCGAGCGTGATGATGACGGTGGCGGACGCCGAAGGACTCGAATCGGTGGCCGAAGAGGCGCAGGCTCGTCTCGAGCGGGCGCTGGCCAACGTCTGAGTCGCCAGGCACGGGCGAGCGGTCCCACGCCCGTGCCCGCACCCCTACCTGACCGCCGGCGCCCAGGCTACACCCAGCGGAACGGAGCCGGTTTCGACCGACCAGGTGACGACCGGGGGGTCGGAACCCAGCTCCACGGCGACCAGTCGTCCGGGGACTTTCGGGGTTCCCTCGCATGTCACGAATGCTCGTGATCCGGAGCCGTCGAGCACGATGCCGTGCGGGTGCGCGGCGCCCAGCTCCACCCTCGACCGTTCCTGCAGCGTCGCCGTGTCAATCAACGACAGGGTTCCGTCGCCCCGATTCGCCACGACCAGCGTCCCTCCATCCTGGCTGAGCGCGATCTGGGCCGGCCGCCTGCCGGTTACGACATCCCCCACGATCGTTCCATCCGGGTCGAATACGCGGACTCGGTCTGCGAGGTGCAGCGCGACGTACAGCCTGTCTCCATCGGGGGACCAGGCCAGGTTGAGCGGCTTGAACCGCGGCAATCCGGCCTCGCCGGGCTCGGCATCCAGCGGGAATCGGTCGATCTCCCCGAGACCCGGCGAAGAGAGCAGTACGATCTCGTCACCCAGGCTGCAGGCCACCGCGACCTGCCCTGAAACGGGGTTCTGTATCGCGTGATGCGGGCCCGGACAGGCGCGGCTGCGGGCGACGACTTCGAGATCGTACAGTCGAACCGCCAGGACTTCGCCGGCCTCTCCAGGCCGGGCGCGATCGTAGTCGGCCACGAAGGCGAACTCTCCCGTCCGATCGATCTCTACCCTGGCTGCCCCGGCCGACGAGAGACGACCTCGACCGACTCGACGATCCGCCGGACGCTCGTACTTCGACAACGTCGGATCGCCGTGTGCGAGCGTGGCATACCAGTGGCGGCCATCGGGGGCGATCGCCAGGCCGTGTGGTTCGTCGCTCTCCGATGGACGGGGATCGAGGGAGATGCGAGACAGGAGGGCGCCGGTTTCCGGATCGAACCGCAGGACTTCGTCGGACACGGCGACCGCCACGTACACCGCGGCACCCACCGATTCCTGATCCGGGCTCGTCTGTTTTCCACCGCCGCCACACGCCGCCGCAATGAGTCCGGCGGCGGACAGGACGGCCGCGCGACGAATCAGAACTGCGGGTCCAGCGTCCACAGGCCCGTATTCATGTCCGAGACGTAGATCTTCCCGGCATGCAACTGCGGCGCCCAGGCGCACTGCTGCTGGTCGGCGACACAGCCGCCGCCCGTCGCGTAGCCAGATCCCGCTATGAACCGGCCCTGGCGCTCAAGACTGCCGAGCAGCTCCCCGGTGAGGTCGAACGCCTGCACTCCCGCCTCGTACCAGGCGAAGTACCCGATCCCCCGGTCCTCGTCGACCCAGAAATTGTGGGGCGCCGCACCGGGGCGCGCGATGGAGGCTACTTCGACCGGGTTCGAGGGATCACGCACATCCACGATCCTGACTCTGCCCGGCACATTGATCTCGTCCCCGAGGAACACGTAACCGGCTTCCGGCCAGTACCACGCATTGTGAACCAGGTATCCGGGAATCCTGATCCTGCTCACTTCCCGCGGGCTGGTCGGCGAACCGCCCAGGATGCCATTGCCTACATCCAGGATGACCAGGCCGGCGTCCCAGTGTGACAGGAAGGCCAGTCCGTCTCGCACGTAGACATCGTGCAGGAAGCTGGAGCCGCCATAGAACGAGGCGACGATGTGCGGCGCCGACGGGTCCGAGATATCGAGAACCCTGAGTCCAGACGAAGCAGCCGTCCCGTCTACCACGAGGTACGCGTAGTCGCCGTCGATCCACACGTTGTGTACGCCGGGCGACAGGTCGGGGGCCGCGAACCGCCCTATGATCTGCGGCCGGAACGGATCGGCCAGATCGAGCAGCGTGATTCCATTCTGCATGTCGTCGGAGTGCTCGTGGGTCAGGATGCCGAGCCAGCCATCCGCACTCACCTTGATGTCGTTGACTACCCGCGCGTCGACGATCACCGAGTCGACCAGCACCGGATCTGCCGATCCTGAAATATCCCACACCAGCAGAGCATCACCGCACGCACCACCGGGCACGCTCCGGCAGCCCCAGGTCCCGGAATACGCGGTCGAGCCATGCTCCCAGTGATCCGAGCTGAAGCGGCGCCCGACAGCTCCATTCCCCACGATCTCGAATCCACCGGTCGGCACCTGCCGCGCCGAGAACGTCAGCTCGACGGTGTCGGCCGCGCTCTGTGCTTCGGCCACGAGCTGCAGACTGCCGGGCTCGTACGCCACGAACCTGCCATTACCGGTGACGAATCCGGCGCCGGGCGGGATCACCCGCCAGGAGACCGCGGAATCCGACACGGGGCTACCCTCCGGGTCCCTGACATCGGCCGAGAACTGAACCACGTCGCCCTGCACCGCCCCGCCGGCATCACCCGAGATGGAAACGGAGCCGACCTGCAGGCCTCCGGGTGGAACCACCGAGAACGCCACGCCCAGCGAGGCCAGTGTCTCACTCCCGACCTTCGCCTCGAGACTCACATCGTATTCGCCGCCGGACAGTCCGTTCGGGAGCGTGAGGGACAGCGCCAGGTCTCGTCCATCTCCGGGGTTGAGCGTCGCTACCTCGGAA
>Ga0316198_10001252_pt1 | contig 14786 bp, 14 predicted proteins | sample OudBieAanoxic_MG_FD_204935 | JGI IMG/M metagenome (GOLD analysis project Ga0316198, IMG submission 204935) | Coastal sediment microbial communities from Oude Bieten Haven, Netherlands - site A anoxic | ecosystem: Environmental > Aquatic > Marine > Coastal > Sediment | place: Netherlands...
CGGGGTCGCCGCACCCTCGTAGGCATCGGGAACCCACATGTGGAACGGCACGGCGCCGACTTTGAAGGTCAGCCCGACCAGCAGCATGACGAGTGCGAAGACTGTGAGAGCGGCCTCGGCCTGACCCGAAGCAATCGACTCCCGAATGCCGCCGAGATCGGTGTGGCCGGTCGCGCCGTAGAGCAAGGCACTCCCAAACAATAGGATCGCCGCAGCAAAAGAGCCGAGCAGGAAATACTTCACCGCGCCTTCGATCGCCCGCGCGCTGGTTCTCCGATAGGCGACCAGCGCGTAGGCACCGAGCGACATCGTCTCGAGGCCGAGGAAGATACTCAGGAGGTCGACGGCGCGCGCCAGCACCATGGCGCCAAAGGCCGTGAAGATGACGAGGACGTAGAACTCGCCCCTCTCGAAGCCATGCTCACGGAGGTACCCGCCCGCGAGGAGCGCGGAGAGTCCGGCGCCGACGCAAATAATCACGTCGAAGAACAACCCCATCCGATCGACGGCGATGTAGCGGGTCACGACCTCGGGCGCGTTAGTGATGTCACCGCCAACGAGCAAGACGGCTGCAACCGCCGCGGCGACGAAGAGGGATGCCGCGGTCACCAGCGCAAGCTCGGTTCGATCCTCGGTGAACGCGTCGACCACCATGATGCTGAGCCCCGCGGCGACCAGCAACAGTAGCGGCGACACTCCAACTAGAGCACTCATCGGTGAGTCTCCCCTTCGCTGGGCTGCGCAACTGCAAGCTTGCCGGCAGCCTCGAGTCGCTCTTTGAGCTCATCGAAATCGACCAAGCGCGGCTCGGCGGTTCGACGGCCTTCGTAGTAGCGGAGCGTGAAGTCCGTCACGAACGAGTCCACCGCTGGATTCATCTTGTCGAGGAAGAACTTCGGGTAGAGCCCAATCCAGAACACCATGAAGATGAGCGGAAGCACAGCGAGCGTCTCGCGGCGATTGATGTCCGGCAGCGACTCGTTCTCTTCGTGCGTAACCTTGCCCCAGAACATGCGAAGCACCGCGTGCAGCATGTAGACGGCCGCGAAAATCACGCCTGTCGTCGCGAGGAGGGTCATGACGAACCACGAGGTTCCAAACCCAATCGGCGTCCGCGAGAAGAAGGCGCCCGCGAGAGCCATGAACTCACCGATGAAGCCGTTGGTCCCGGGGAGGCCGATGGAGCTCATCGTGATGATGAGGAAGAAGAGCGTGTACCAGGGCATGACCTTGGCGAGCCCGCCGAAGTCGTCGAGCATGCGGGTGTGCCTGCGATCGTAGATGACGCCGACCAAAAGGAAGAGCGCGCCCGTCGAGATGCCGTGGTTGATCATCTGGAGCATGGCGCCAGAGATGCCCGTACGGTTCATCGCAAAGAGGCCGAGTAAGATGAAGCCCATGTGGCTCACCGAGCTGTACGCGATGAGCTTCTTCAGGTCGCGCTGGACCCACGCTGTGTACGCGCCGTAGATGATCCCGACGATACCGAGGCCGGCGAGGACGGGACCGAGCGCCTGGCTCGCCACCGGGAAGAGCGGCATCGCGAAGCGGATGAACCCGTAGATGCCGAGCTTCAGCAGAACCGCAGCCAGAATCACGGAGCCGCCGGTGGGCGCCTGGACGTGCGCGTCGGGCAACCAGGTGTGAAACGGGAACATCGGCACCTTGATCGCGAACGCCAACGCAAACGCCGAGAAGCAGAGATACTGCGGGAGGGCGGGCAGCACCAAGGTCGACAGCTCGTGGAGGTCGAACGTGTAGTGACCCGCGAGCTCCGCGTAGCTCGAGACGACGTACAGGATGGCCACCAGCATCACGAGGCTGCCGACCATCGTATAGATGAAGAACTTCACGGCGGCGTAAACGCGGTCCTTGCCGCCCCAGATGCCGATGATCAGGTACATCGGCACCAGCATCAGCTCCCAGAACACGTAGAACAGGAAGAGATCGAGCGCGACAAAGGCGCCTAGCATCCCGAGCTCCAGGAGCAGGAACGAAAAAGCGTACTCCTTGATGCGCGTGTTGATGCTGCCCCACGACGCGTAAAGGGCGACCGGGGAAAGCGCGGTCGTCAAGATGACGAGCCACAGCGAAATGCCGTCGACTCCAAGCTTGTAGGAGATCCCGAACGACTCCACCCAGACGACGTGCTCGACGAAGTTGTAAGCTGGACCCGAGTAGTCGGCGAAAACGAGTCGGAGGCTCAGGACGAGCTCGACCAGCATCGCCAGAATCGAAAAGCGGCGGGTCGCGTTCTCCCACGAGCGGGGGAGCAGGAGAACCACCACGGCGGCGAGCGCCGGGACCGCGAGCAGCCACGAGAGGGTGTGGGTGTTCATCGCGCCACCTCACCCTCGTGCCCCGTCAGCGATGCATGCGCTGGCGTCTCGACGTCGAACGGCAGGGGGATTCCCTTCGTGGTCACGCTCGAGTTGCCGAACGCGTTTCGGACCTCGACTGTGGCCTCGACGAGCGGTCGGCCGACCACGCGTGCACTTCCTAGGCGGCCTTGCCGACCCATGGGCAGCCGTATGTCTCTGCCCCCGGTGGTTTTGGTTCGCGCGAAGGGCTTGCGGAACAATAGATCGCGGCCGTCGATGCGGACCTCGAACCCGATTTCTTGCGGCGAGAGGAACTCCGAGGGAACGACCGACTCGATCGGAAGCGGAATCCACGCATCGCCCACGTTCAGGCGCTTCTCGATGCCGGACTGAATATTGGTGATGAAGACGGCAACCCCGCGGATGTCGTCGTCCTCATACTCGAAAGACGTGCTCGCGGCGTCTCCCCACTCGGTCTCGAACTCGCCATCGGAGTTGGCATCCCAGCGGTACTGGTACCCGAGGCCTGCGGGCGCGGTGAGCGCGACGCTCGTGCCTTCGAACTCGGCGTCGATGCCGGAGTGCGGCGTCCAATACCAAGCCATCACACCGACGAAACCGACGATCATGACGGCGCCGTACATCTGAACCACACCGTTCTGCATGCGTGCGAGGAGTCTGCCGATCTCGCGCGACTTGAAGCTGGGCCACTTCGTCATCAGCGCATCGACGAAAGTCATGTCGGCGTGACCCGCGGCGGTCGCGACCTTCTTCAGCGGGTTGACGATCGTAGCTGCGTAAAGCTCGTCCACGCGCCATTTGTCGAAGGCCAGTTGATAGAGGCGCGCGGGGATCATCTTCTGGAGTGCATCCTCGCTCTTGTTTCGGTAGAGGACCCACGCCGCACTGATGCCGATCGCCATCGCGCCAAACGCAAGCCCCGATGCCAGGTTCACGATGTGAAGCTCCTCGGGAACCGGCTGCCCGGCAACCGAGCTGTGCATCCAGTGGCCCCACCAGCTCCACTCAGCGAGATGGGTGCCGGTGATTGGCAGCACATGCGGGAGCCCCAAGAAGCCCACGACCAGCGCGCCGGCGCCAAGCACCATGAGGGGGATCGCCATGCTCGGTGGCGACTCGTGCGGATGCGCGTCGTACGGATGGTCGCCGGATTGATCGGCACTTCGGTACTCGCCCGTGAAGGTCAGGAAGTAGAGGCGGAACATGTAGAACGCCGTCATCACGGCGGCGAGCGTGAGCCCGATCAACACGAACCAACCGACGCCGTGAATGAGCGCGTTGTCCCCGCGGTAGATCTGGGCCGCCGCGCCGAGGAGGATTTCGTCTTTCGAAAAGAAGCCGCTCGTGAGGGGGAATCCGGCGATCGCCAAGCAGCTGGCCAGGAACGTCCAGCGCGTGACTGGCATGTACTTCTTCATGCCGCCGAGCTTGAAGATATCGGCATCACCGTGGGCGTGCACCGCGTGCATCACGGAGCCCGCGCCAAGGAAGAGGCAGGCCTTGAAGAAGGCGTGCGTGAAGACGTGGAAGAAGCCGGCGGCAAAGAACCCAACCCCGACCGCAGCAAACATGAAGCCGAGCTGACTCACGGTGGAGTACGCTAGAATCTTCTTCATCTCTCTTTGCACGACGGCGATCGACGCGGCGAGCAGCGCGGTGAGCGTGCCTGTGACGGCGATGACGGCCATCGCGAAGTCAGATGTGATGAAGAGAGGCGAGAGCCTGCAGCAGAGGTACACGCCAGCGGTGACCATCGTCGCGGCGTGGATGAGAGCGGAGACGGGCGTGGGCCCGGCCATCGCGTCCGGGAGCCAGACATAGAGCGGAATCTGCGCGCTCTTGCCGGTACACCCGAGAAAGAGGAACAAGCAGGCGACCGTGGCTAGGCTCGGCGCCATCCCGAACAGCCAAACCGGAAAGCTGCCCTGGAACTCGCCGTTCATGGCGGCCTGATTGATATCCACGAACTCGAAAGAGCCGGCGACACCCACCAGGATGAACATCCCGATCAAGACACCGAAATCGCCGATCCGATTGACGACGAACGCCTTCCGACCGGCAGCCGCGTAGTCGCGGTTTTCGTACCAGAACCCGATCAGCAGGTAGGAACAGAGCCCTACGCCCTCCCAACCGATGAACATGACCGGCAGGCTGCTCCCGAGTACCAGGATCAACATCGAGGCCATGAAGAGGTTCAAGAAGCTCATGAACCTCGGGTAGCCCTCGTCATCGCCCATGTAGCCAACGCTGTACATGTGGATCAGACCGCCAACGCCGGTCACGACCAAGGTCATGACGCCGCTGAGCGAGTCCATCGCGAACTGGACGTTGATCGGCACGACACTGCCGCCCGGGATCTTCACCGAGAACCACTCGTAGAAGTGGTATCCGAGCGCCGCATGCTCTACGTGATCGTGGGCCATCCCATAGAGCTCGATGAACGACACGACCGCGAGCACGAATGAAACCGCCACCGAGCCGACCGCGACCAGAGTGACGACGGCCTTGGGCAGATAGCGCCCTGCCAAGCCGTTGAGGATCGCCCCACCCAGCGGGAACAGGATGATCAAAAGGAGCATGAGCTGCTGAGTGGTTTCTGGGTGCATGAGTCTAATACTTCAGCAGGGTCGCGTCGTCGGTATCGAGGGTCTTCTTGATGCGGTAGTAGGCGATGAGAATTGACAAACCGATGACGAGCTCGGCCGCCGCCACCGCGATGACGAAGAACGCGAACAACTGTCCGTCGTGGTTGCCCGGGTAGGCGCGGTTGAAAGCGAGAAGGAGCACGTTGACCGAGTTGAGCATCAGCTCGATCGACATGAGCTGGATCAGCATGTTGCGGCGGACCAGGAAGCCCGCGGCCCCGATGCCGAACAGAACGGAGGCCAACGCCAGATACGTGCCGATACCCATCGTGCCCTACTCCGTCCGGCTCCGGGCCACGCCGATCGCGCCGATGATGGCGACCAGCAGCGTGATGGAAATGATCTCGAACGGGACCGCGGCCTCTCGATAGATTGCAAGTCCGAGCCCCTGGACCGTGCCGAAGCCTTCCGGCACCTCCACCCAAGGCGCATCGAAGTACGCGACCGACGTCGATAGCGCGAGAACCACCGCAACGACCATCGCGATGCTCAACGTTCGCGACGCCAGGCGCCCCTCAATCGGCCCCACCTCCGCCTCGGGACCAATCAGCATGATGACGAAGACGAACAAGACGACGACCGCGCCTGCGTAAACGAGCAGCTGAAGGACCGCCATGAGGTGGGCGTTCAGCGTGAGGAACATCCCGGAGAGCGAGATGATGTGGACGAGCAGGCCCATGGCCGCGCGCAGAGGACGCTTCGACCAGATTGTGATCAACCCGCCAGCGATCGCGAAGATCGCCGTCACGACGAACATCGTTGCCCCAGGAATCGTCACGCCGCCCCCTCTACGATGCTTCGGACGCTGTCGTCGTGCCGCACGCCGTCGGGCACGCCGTCAACGGCCGCTTCCATGAACTCCTCGCGGAACTTCTGCACCATGCCGAGCAGGGGCATCGCGGTGCCGTCCGCGAACGCGCAGATCGTGTTGCCCATCATGTTGTTGGCAATGTTGACCAACAGATCGACGTCCTCGGTCTTGCCGCGGCCATGGACGAGGTTGTCGAGCACATCGACGAGCCAGCCGGTGCCCTCGCGGCATGGGGTGCACTGCCCGCACGACTCGTGCTTGTAGAAGCGCATCAGATTGCGGCAGGCCTCGACCATGTTGATCGTGTCATCCATCACGATGGCGCAGCAGGTGCCGAGCATCGTGCCGAGGGCGCGATAGGTGTCGACACCCATCGGCACGTCGATTTCGCTCATTCCATGCCACTTGTGAAGCGGGTGGTCCTCGGCTGGCGCGTCGACCTTGCGGCGCGGGTCCAGCACGGGCGTCGAGGAGCCCCCGGGAATGACGGCTTTCAGCGGACGGTCGCCCAACATGCCACCGGCGTAGTCGTCGATGAGCTCGCGCATGGTGAGGCCAACCGGCGCCTCGAACAGGCCGGGGTTCTTCACGTGGCCGCTCACGCCGTAGATACGGATGCCGCCGTCTCCAGGCAGTCGGCTGAGCGACGACCAGGCATCGCCGCCCATCTCGATGATGTCGGGCACGGACGCGATCGTCTCGACGTTGTTGACGATTGTCGGCATGCCGAACACGCCTTTGACCGCAGGGAAAGGAGGCTTCAGTCGAGGCTCGCCGCGGCGTCCCTCGAGCGAGTTGAGGAGCGCAGTCTCTTCGCCGCAGATGTACGCGCCGGCACCCGAGTGCACGTAGACCTCGATCGGGTGGCCCAGGTCGACGCCGAACGGGCGCTCACCGAGGTACCCGGCCTTTCGCGCTTCGGCGATCGCTTCCTCGAGCCGGTTGATCGAAAACGCCAGCTCGCCGCGCACGTAGATGTACGCCACCGGCGCGCCAATCGCGTAGCAGGAGATGATCGCCCCCTCGATGAGCCGATGGGGGTCCAAGTCCATGATGCTGCGGTCTTTGAAGGTCCCGGGCTCGCTCTCGTCTGCATTGATGACGAGATAGTTCTGCTCGCCTTCCTTCGGATTGAGGAAGCCCCACTTCACACCGGCCGGGAAACCGGCGCCGCCGCGCCCGCGAATGTTGGCCTTCTTGACCTCTTCCTTGAGTTCGGAGGGTTTCCGGCTCGTCAGCGCATCGCGTGCAACCGCGTAGGCGCCGGCGGGCTCGGCATTGGCAAGCTTCCAGCCCTCCGCAATGCCGTAGCGGGCCGTCAACAGAGGCTTGGTGGACTCGCTCATGACTCGTCTCCGCCGGCGTTCGGGGCCTCTGCCGCTGGCGGCGGCTGAGAAGCCAAGCGCACGGCCTCTTCGGTCGGGGGCGGTGGCGCCGACCCCTTCGGCGCGTGGGCGCCCTCCGCCGGGCTACCAAAGCGCGCGAAAGTCGAGAACTCCGCGGCAGCCGCATCGCCGCCCCGCGTCGCGTGGGCATCGATGATGCGATCGAGCGTCTCGACGTCGAGGTTTTCGTAGTAGTAGTCGTTGATCTGGATCATGGGCGCTTGGCCGCATGCAGCCAGACACTCCGCCTTGAGCAGCGTGAATTTCCCGTCCGAGCTGGTGTGGCCGGCTGTGCAACCGAGCTTCTTTTCGAGGCGGTCTTGAATCGCCTTACCCCCGCGGAGGTCGCAGGAAAGCGTACGGCAGACCCAGACGACGTTCTCACCAACCGGCTGGTCGAAAAACATCGTGTAAAATGTGACGACGCCCGTGACGATTGCGGTCGAGAGCTGGAGCCGCTCGGCGACATACTCGACGACCTCTGGGCTGATCCAACCGTTCTGTCGCTGGCACAGCCACAGGACCGGCAAGAGCGCCGCTCGGCGCTCCGGATAGCGGGTCAGGATCTCGTCGACCTGTCGTTCACGTTCCGGCGAAAGCGAAAAAGCCATAGCAGAGCGCCCGGACGCTAGGCCCGGGGGGGGCCCCTGTCAAGCTCGGCTGGAGCATCAAGGAGCGCGCCGAAACGCGACCGTCAAGCCGGCGCTTCCCGCATAGTCTCGGGGCCGGCGCTGGATGAGCACGCAAGGCTCGGAGCCCTCATCGGTCACGCAAGTGCCGAGGCCGGCGAAGGTGCGCTGCTCCCGGAGGCCGAACCACTTCACGCCCGCCGGCACCTCGCGATCGCGCGGGGAGCGGAATGTGGAGATCGCACCGCCTTTTTCGAGGAATACGATTTCGGCCTGCATGACATCGGGGTCGTCAGAGAAGGCTTGGTCCAGCATTCGCCAGAACAAGGCCTCCCCCTTCTCGAGCTCCGCCGCGGTCAGCTGGACGTTGTGGAGGCGCATCTGCTCGAGGAGCGGCTTCAAATTGTCGGGCAACGCCTCCGGATCCCCCTCGGAAGCTTCCAGGAGGAGCTTCTTTCGCTCGACGTCAGCCCGGAGCTCCAGCAAATCGAGCGCCCGGACTCGCATCTCGGAAAAGGCCTCGAGGTGCGGCTGCGCGGCGCGGACCGCCTCCTGTCGTCCAGTGCAACTCGCGAGAACGAAGACGCTCAACACGAGCCAGCCGGGGCGGCAAAGCATGAGCCCTACAGTAGTCGACGCGCCACCCAAGCCCAACTAAAGTCGCGCAGATGGCGCTCATCGAGTTCCGAGGGGTCAAGAAGGCCTTTGGACCGAAGGTGGTCTACCGGGACCTGAACCTCGAGATCCGCGAGGGCGAGGTGCTCACCATCATCGGGGGCTCGGGCCAAGGCAAGAGCGTCATGCTCAAGCTGCTGATCGGCCTGCTCGAAGTCGACGGCGGGGAGATCTCGTTCGACGGGCAGACGATCTCCGGCATCACGGAGGCCGAGTACGCGCCGGTCAGGCGTCGGGTCGCAATGTTGTTTCAGGCGGGCGCGTTGTTCGACTCGTTGAGCACAAAGGAAAACGTCGCCTACGGGCTGCGCGAACAGCTCTCGATGAGCGAGAAAGAGATCTCCGAACGCGTCCGAGAGTCGCTGACCTACGTCGGCCTTCCGGGCACGGAGGACACCTGGCCTGCCGACATGTCTGCCGGCATGAAGAAGCGCGTCTCCTTGGCGCGCGCGCTGGCGATTCGGCCGGAGGTGCTTCTCTACGACGAGCCGACGACTGGCCTGGACCCAATCAACGTCACGCGTATCGCCGACCTCATCGAGCACCTCAACGAAACGATCGACGTCACGTCGGTCGTCGTCACACACGACATGGACACGGCGCTCGCCATCAGTGACCGGATCGCCATGATCCAAGATGGATACGTGATCTTCTCGGGGACCCCGGACGAGCTGCTTGCCTCCGAGGACCCACGCGTCCGCGACTTCATCGACGGCAACGCTCCAGTCGACGAGGACACCGAAACTCTGCTAAAGAGTGCAGGGTAAGGGGGCCCTGGGCAAGACATGAGGACCACTGCCGCAACTCGACTCCGCGTGGGCATCTTCGTCTTGGTCGCACTGGTGATCGGCGCGAGCGTCGCCTTCGCGATCGGCGCCCAGGAGAACGTCTTTGCGCCCAAGACCACCTACCATGCCGTCTTCAACGACGTCGGAGGCTTGCAGAAGGGCAACACGGTCCGGGTGGCCGGCGTCAACGTCGGTTCGGTCACTGAGGTCGTGATCGGGGAGACGGGAACCATCGAGGTGTACTTCCGGGTCATCGACGACGCGACCCATCTCATTCGAGGAGTGCAAGGTCTCGCCTTGGAGGGCACGGACCCGAAGCCCAGCTTCGCCGCGATCGGAAGCAAAGGCCTTCTCGGTGATCGACTCATCGAGATCTCGGTCGGTCCGGAGGATTACCCGGAGTGGGATAATGACGAGCCGATCCCGGTCGCGGCTGGAGGCGGCATCATGGCGCTCGCCGAACGAACCCTGGTCGAAGCCGAAGGGACCGCGCACAACCTGAGGCTCGCGACCGACCCCTTCGCCGACCAGGAGTTCTCCGAAGACCTGAAGGAGACGGCGCGCAACCTCGCGAAGGCCAGCGGCATGATCGCGAACGGAGACGGCACGATCGGTCGCCTGATGTATGACGCCGAGCTCGGCCGTGACGTCAAAGGCGCCGTGAAAGAGTTGCGGGCAGCGGGGAAGCAGGTTGCGGCGCTTGGTGAGAACCTCAACAAGATCACCAAAGACGTTCAGAACAACGATGGCACGGTCAACGCGCTGCTCTACGGCACCGAAGGCGCGGACGCGATCCGGAACATCCGGGATACTTTTGGGCAGCTCAACACGATTCTGACCGATGTCCGCGAGGGCGAAGGTGCCGTCAACCAGCTCATCTATGGCGAGCTTGGCGACTCGTTCATGACCAATCTTCAGAACGCCAGTGACGACATCGCATTCCTCACCAAGGAGGCACGCGAGGGCAAAGGAACCATCGGCGCCTTGCTCACGGACCCGTCGGTGTACGAAGACATCAAGCGCTTGGTTGGCGACCTCGAGCGCAACGACATTCTGCGCGCGCTTGTGCGCTACTCGATCCGACGCGACGACGCTCGCGAACCGGTCGAGGTGACCGAGCAGTAGGGCGATGCGAGCGTACCTGGATCTGCTGCGCAAGGTGCTGGACGAAGGTGTCGAACGCGACGACCGAACCGGCACGGGGACGAAGAGCCTTTTCGGCTACCAGATGCGGATGGACCTTCGGGAGGGCTTCCCCCTCCTCACGACGAAGAAGGTGCACCTCAAGTCGATCATTCACGAGCTGCTCTGGTTCGTCCGCGGCCAGACCCACGTGAGCCACTTGCAGGAGGTCGGTGTCACGATCTGGGACGAGTGGGCCACCGCTGAGCAGACCGCGAGGTTCGGACGCAAGGAAGGCGATCTCGGCCCGGTGTACGGACATCAGTGGCGGAACTTCGGCGCCACCAAGCGCCAGGACGGGACGTACGAACGCGACGGGTTCGACCAGCTCTCGTACGTACTCGAGCAGATCCAAAACAACCCGGACAGCCGCAGGCTGATCATCTCCGGCTGGAATCCCCTCGAAGCCGAACGCGTCGCCCTGCCCCCTTGCCACACGCTCTTCCAGTTTTACGTGAGTGGCGGCCGCCTGAGCTGCCAACTCTATCAGCGCAGCGCAGACGTGTTTCTGGGCGTCCCGTTCAACATTGCGAGTTACGCACTCCTCAACATGATGATCGCCTCGGTATCCGGGCTGGAACCCGGCGAGTTCATTCATACGTTCGGCGACGTTCACCTCTACAGCAATCACGTCGATCAAGCGCGGCTCCAGCTCTCGCGCCAACCCCGCCCGTTGCCAACCATGGTGATCGATCCCGAGGTGAAGAACCTCTACGACTTCCGTCACGAGCACTTCCAACTCAAGGACTACCTCCCCTACCCGCGCATCAAGGCGCCGGTGGCCGTGTGACGGACGCCCTCGCCAATCCGGCCCCGCTCGCCATGATCGTGGCCGTCGCCCGCAACGGCGTGATCGGCAAGGCCGGCGATCTTCCGTGGCACATCTCCGAAGACCTCAAGCACTTCAAAAAGTGCACGAGCGGTCACGCGATCATCATGGGCCGCAAGACCCACGAGTCGATCGGCCGCGCGCTCCCAAAGCGTCGCAACATCGTCGTGACGCGGAGCGGAGCGACCTTCGATGGATGTGAAACCGCGGGCAGCCTCGATGAAGCGATCACACTCGCAAGAACGACCGACCCCTGCCCATTCGTCATCGGCGGCGCAAGCCTCTACCTCGAAGCCCTACCCATCGCCACCGAGCTCCACCTCACCAGCATCGACCAGGATGTCGAGGGAGACACCCATTTCCCGACCGAGCTAGCCGATTTCGAGGAAGTGGAAAGCCACGTCGGCGAGACCAAAGGGGTGACGTTTCGGCGACTGCGTAGACGCTGACGCTCACGCGGAGAGGGCCAGCCTCAGTCCATCGCCGCGCGCAACACCCAATACCCCCGCGCCCCCTGAGGATCGTCTTCAAAGAGCTTCGGCGCCTTCCCGTTGGCCTCGGGAGCTCGCTTGGTGTTTGTGGGCTTCCCTCCACCGTGCTTCGCGACGAGGTGTCCTTCGAGCTCCTCCTCGCGAACCGGATCCGGCTCACCGTCTTCGCGGGGTTGCTCGGCTAGCAAGTCGGGTGTGATGCCTTGCGCCTGAATCGAACGGCCGGAGGGCGTGTAGTAGCGGGAGATCGTCAGCTTGAGCGCGCTGCCGTCGGGAAGCTCGTAGACGGTCTGAACGCTGCCCTTGCCGAACGAGCGGACACCGACCACCGTCGCTCGATCCTGATCTTGCAGTGCGCCTGCGACGATTTCCGACGCGCTCGCGGTGTTCTCGTTGATGAGGACGACCATGGGCCACTTCGGGCGCGTGCCCGCGCGCCGCGCGGAGTATTGCTTGACCAGCTCGCCATCGCGCCCACGCGTGCTGACGATGGCGCCTGTCGCGATGAACTCGTCACTCACCCACACCGCCTCGTCGAGCAGGCCACCTCCGTTGTCGCGGAGGTCGATGAGCACGCCCCGGACCCCACCCCGCTTCTTCCGCTTCATGACTGCGTCGTCGAGGGCGCGCCTGAGGGCGCGCGCCGTCCCTTCTTGAAACGCCTTGATCCGAACGTAGACGGCCCCATCCTCGAGGCTTTGGACCTCCACTGGGTCGAGCTCGATGAACGCGCGGGTCAGCGTCCGCTCGATTGCGAGAGCTTGCCCGTCGCGGCGCAGCGTCACGTTCACGTTCGTGCCCGGCTCGCCACGGATGCGGCGTACGGCGTCGTACAGACGTAGATCCCTCGCTTCCTCGCCCTCGATCGCCAAGAAACGATCCCCCGGCAGCAGGCCGGCCATTGCGGCAGGCCCTCCGTCGAACACCGACAGGATCGTCAGCCAGCCATCACGCGTCGACACCTCGACCCCGATGCCCGCAAAACGCCCCTCTGCGTCGCTGTTGAAGATCGCGTACTCTTCGGGGTCCATGAAGACGGTGTGCGGATCGAGCGAGTTGGCGAGCCCGCGAATGGCACCGTGCACGAGCGTCTCCTGGTCGACGGGCTCCACGTATGCGAGCTCGATGAACGCCAACGCGCGCGCAAAGGTTGACAGAGGCTCGAACGGACTCCGCCGCGCGGGCACCTCCGAAGCCATCAACGCGACGAGCATCACGGCCGCTGCACCTACGAAGACGAGCCGGAGTGTTTTGCGGCTGGATTTGTGACGGAACATGGGGCTCAGACCTTTGTAATTGACACTGCATGTATCCCTGGGTAGGACCACGAGATACACGGAGGATCCTTAAAGATGTCTACGACCGATAAGCGCAAGCAAAGCCTCTACTTCCCAGAGTCGATGCTACACGACATCAAGCACGAATCGGCAAGGTTGGATCGCTCGCTCTCCTGGATAGTCCAGCGCTGCGTGAAGATCGCCCTCCCCGAAATTCGCAAGCTGCCCTCCGTGAACGACATCCCGGACAGCCCGGAAGACGCCAACAAGAAGTAAGCTCGAGAGGCGTGCGCTACGAGCGAGAGTGCTTCGTCACGGCCGAAGACGGTACCCGATTGTTCGTCGAGGAGCTCGGTGACGGCAAACCGCCGGTGGTTCTCACTGACGGCATCGGCTGCGACGGCTTTGCGTGGCGCTACCTCGCACCCCGCTTGGCCGAGCGGCATCGGGTCATCCACTGGCATTTTCGCGGCCATGGCCGAAGCGGTCCCCCCGTGGATCGCGACCGCCTCTCCATCGAGGATCTGGCAAGCGACCTCCGCCGCGTGTGTGATGCCCGCGCAATCGAACGCCCCGTCATCGTGGCGCACTCGATGGGCGTACAAGTCGCGCTCGAATACTATCGGCGGAACCCGGACGATGTCGGTGCACTGGTCCTCATGTGCGGCACTTTCGGACGCATCACCACGACCTTCCACGGCACCGACTTGCTGGACCAGGTCCTTCCGAGCTTGGTGCGCGGTAGTAAGATGTTCCCGAGCGTGGCGCGCGCCGTGTGGGGACGCGTTCCGGCCGCGCTGGCATTCCGCGTCGCGTGCGCTGGACGTGAGCTCGATGGCGACCGCATCCAGGAGGAGGACTTTCAGCGCTACTGGGACCATGCCGCCTTGATGAACCCCGATGTGTTTCTACGAATGCTCCAATACGCGGGGGAGCACGACGCCAAAACCTTTCTACCGGACATCGAAGTCCCGACGCTCGTCGTCGCTGCGGAGCGCGACACGTTCACCCCAATGGAGCTGGCCGACGAGATGGCGAACGCCATTCCGAACGCCGAGCTCGAGGTGATCGAAGACGCGAGCCATGCGGCGCCGGTCGAGCAGCCCGAGCGGATTACCGACCGCGTCGAAGAGTTCTTGCGCTTGCGGCTCGGAATTACCGCAGATTCCAACTAGTACTCAGCGCGGAACAATTGCTGACCCATCAAAACGAACGTGCCCTGCGGCACGAACGACTCGTTGGACACACGCACGAACGTGCCGTTGGAGCTCCCAACATCGGTCAGGAACACGTGCCCAACCTCCGAATGGATGCGGCAATGAAGGCCGGAGACGTAACCGTCCTCCGGGAACAGAACATCACCGCGTTCGCGGCCGAGGTGAATCCCGTGGGGGGGGATCGGATAGCTGTTTCCAGTCGCGTCACGACCGATCACCAACGAGATGCGGCCGACGAACCCACGGTGGGGGCTTCCGGCGTACTGCGTGCCGTCGGCCCCTGGGTCGGGCGCAGATGGCGCGTCGAAGCGAAGGATCTCCTGACCAACCCGGAACACGCTCCCGTCGAAGAGCTCGATTGGGAACTCCGGATCGATGCGGATGTAGACACCGTTGAGGCTCTCCATGTCCTTCACGACCAGCTGGTTGTCCTCGAAACGGAACTCTGCGTGCTCCGGCGAGAGGTATGCGTCGCTCGAGAAGATTCCACCGGTGCTCCGGCCGATGAGCGTTCT
>Ga0316198_10001253_pt1 | contig 14785 bp, 14 predicted proteins | sample OudBieAanoxic_MG_FD_204935 | JGI IMG/M metagenome (GOLD analysis project Ga0316198, IMG submission 204935) | Coastal sediment microbial communities from Oude Bieten Haven, Netherlands - site A anoxic | ecosystem: Environmental > Aquatic > Marine > Coastal > Sediment | place: Netherlands...
CTTGTGGGACCGGATCGACCACGCCTTGACGAGCATTCCCGTCGGGGACAACTACTTCCTTGCGCGTGTGCTTCTTGACCGAGACCTCTCGACCGGGGACGGCGGACCGCCGTACTTAAGAAGAGCCGGACAGGAACTGCTGCTGGACAACCTGACCAGATTCGAGGCCGTGACCTCTCCGCTCGAATTCCATTTGGCGAAGCTCGAGTCCTCGTCGGTCGACAAGTTCCAGCTGAGCAACGTTTTCGAGTGGATGCCGGACTCCCTGGTGGCTCCGGTCTTCGAGGAAATCGTGCGGGTCGGAAGGCCCGGCGCCCGACTGCTGTTCCGAAATCTGTTCACCGAACGCGACGTCCCACTTCGATTGCGCGAGCTGATCCACGTGGACGAGGAGGCCTCGCTTCGCTCGATGGAGTCGGATCGATCCTTCATCTACAGCCGGTGCTGCGTGGCGAAGTTGTGCAAATGAACTGGCTGTTCGGAAATTTCCATGCCGCCAAACGAGCCGGTTGCTGTATTCTTGCCGAAGAGATCGTTCCATGGGAGGAGGAGGTTTGGTCGAGCGATCCGATCCTCGAATTCGCCAGATCCGTAGACTTCTCGCAGAGTTGACGTCCGATTCTGCGGGAGCCGTGGGCTCGACGCAGAGCCACTGGGACCTGCCGGTCCTGCCCCCGCCGGACTCCGAGGGGCGGCTGAGCTCCACCGATCTGCTCACCTGGTGGTTCCGATCCAAACAGGCAGGAGGGAACGGGGCCACGGGATGGGACGACTACTTTGCGGACGGCGAGAGCGAAGAACCCGCGGAGGTCGAAGAAGAACCGGCGCAGCCGGCCGGGCCGACCGAAGCGCCACCGGCCCGGCGGAGCCGCTCCAGGTTTACGATCGCCAGCCTCTTACCCGAACCGGAGGAGCCGCTCGGAGAAGCGCAGGCCCAGGCCGCCGTCGATTGCCTGTACGAGTTCGTGCACGCTTTCGGCCGCCGCGAGGTGGATGCGGCGATGAGCACGATTTCCGAGTCCTATCACGCGATCGAGAATGACCGCGAAATCGATCGGCTCCGCTTTCGCCACATACTGGAGGCGGGCCTCGATTCAATGCGGGGTCAGGAGATCGAAGTCTCGCTCGGCATGGCGCCGGAGGCGTTGGCGCACCCCTCCGGCGTCCTAATCGATACCTTGATCCAGATCGACACCTACAGCCCGGCGGACGATTCGCGCGGCTGCCTGGTCGAACGGCGCGTCGCACTGGTCTGCGAGGAAGATGGCGGCGAATGGCGTATCCGCGGCTTCGGCCGCGTCGAGCTTGGAACCCGATGAGTCCGCGCGAAGCGCCGATAGTGGCAGACCGCCCGCCGCGAGAACTGCATTTGCCCGTGCTGATGCTGTCGCAGTACCTGTTCTTCTTGACGCGACGGCCGATCAGCAGGAGCAATCTCCATTACCTCGACTCGCGTCTGCGTGGTCTCAAATCGTTGCACGAGTTCCTCACGGCGCAGGACGTCGAAGGCTTGCCCGAGGTTCTGCGCCAACTCGATGCCCTGCACCCCGCAGGCTTCAGCCGGATCGGCGCCGACCTCCGGTTCGCTCTGCTGCCGCTTGCGCGTGCGGTGAGCTATCTCCCCGAAGATCTCGTTGTCGAAGAGAGGCCGCCAGGCCCCACGTGGCTGGACGGACACCGCCGCGCCCTGCTCATCCTCGCCCCGGGGATCGGCATCGGCGACGAGCTGATCGCGGCCGCACTCCCGAAGTGGTTGAAGCAGAAGAACCCCGACCTTCGGATCGACACGCTCTCGGGCTACCGCGAGATATGGAACAGGGTCCCCCACGTCGACGAAGCGCAATCGTACGAGGACTACCGGCCGATCGTACAGGCCCTGCGGGGAGCGAGCCCCTATGACGAGTTCGACCTCGTCGTTCTAGTCGACTTCGAGTCACCCGAGCTCTATCGCGGCGTGGCCTCGGACGGCCGCGTGCCGAAGTACGTCGAAATCTCAATCGGGAGTCGGTCCGCCTTCGTGCTCGACAACAAGCGGCGCTGGCTGAGCAGGGTCCACCACCAGGTGCCCTACGCGGAGAACTTCTACTTCGGATTCCACCAGGTGATGCGCCGTTTGGGTCTTGATCCCATGGAACGCGACCGGTTTGCGGGAATTCTCAGTGCAAACCATCCGCGCGATCCCGGAAGGCTGCGGATCTTCGCGAGCCCGTTCACGTCCAAGTACGATCCTTCCCAGGCGTACTGGAGCCACGCCCTCTCCCTCGTGGGGCGGGCGAAGTACCGTAGGCCGGTCCAGATAGTGCTGGACGCGGGCAAGGGAGCATCGACGGCCTCCTTCGCGGCGTGTCTGGCGCGGTCGGTCGCCGCGCGCGTGCCCGCGCACGTCGAGGTGGAGGTTGCGCTGTCGGGCGACACAGGATTACCGCTTGGCGCCGTCTTTGACGAGCTGGCCCGGTCCGACGCGCTCGTGTGCGCCGATTCCTTTACGGCGCACGCCGGCCCGCTCCTCGACTGCACATCTCTCGTCGTGGCGCGTGGCGGGCTAGAGAACTGGCGCGTTCCCTTCGAGCGCAGCTTCTACTTCGACGGTGACTCGGCCGCGGGAGATGTCGGAGCCGCGATGAGCAAGGTGTTGAGGGAGATCGAAAATCCTCCTCTCGGACCTGGCCGGCTCGCGCAGTTCACGCAGGCCGAGTTGAGGCTCGACGAGCTCACGCGAGAACTCGAGATGCTGCTCGAGCAGTCGGACGTGGGTGAGCTGCGCCGGGTGGAAGAGCTGTCCGAAGAACTTTCAACCCTCCGAAGTGCCCTCGCCACGGCGAACGCGAATGGAGGAACAAACGGAACGGCACTTTTCCGCGACGAGAGTTTCCACTCCCACGCTCCCCGTCCTCGCGCGACCGATGAAGAGTTGAAGTCAGGGTCCAAAGTTCTGCTGAACCACCATCGCGATCAAATAGAGCGCTGGAGAAACACGAACTACTGCAAGTACCTGCGGTCGATTGCCGGAGCTGCCGGCCGGAATGACCCGGAGCGGCCGTGACTCTGACTTGGAGTGAGCGGATTCCCGGCACCGATTCGACGAGTTCGTCTCGAATCGACGTCAACGAATTGTACGAAGTTTCCGCCGCCGTGTTACGCCGTGGGCAACTGCGAACGGGAGAGATGGCGACGTTTTTCGAGGAAGCCGGCGGTGGGCTCGGGTACATTCAAAGCTCGCTGCCCTCGGCTTACGTACACGATGCGCTGTCCGCGTTCGATCCGACTTCGATCTGGGGAGACACCTCCTGCTACGACGTCACGAGGGGCCCTTCGCAGAAGAGGTTCCTCGAAACCTTCGTGGTCCTGCGCCGCCGGATCCGCGCTTTCCTTTCCTGGCAGGAAGGATGCAACGGTAGCTGGCGCTACTTCGGACACGCAGGTGGGGCCGCTCCGGACCCGGGCGCAACGGCGCTAGCGGCACTGGCGCTTCTCGAGACGCCGTCGCTTCCGGGGAAGCAGCGCTGGCGCCGGCAGGCGGAGGCGGTCGAGGAACTCACTTCCGGCCGGGGGCGGGGTGTCGACCTGGCGACGGCGGCGAACGCACTGCGTCTTCTGGCCCTCGTCGGCCGGGACGTCGAGGCGCGCATCGACTCTATCCTCGATCGCCTTCGCGAACCCCGTGCCGAGGATGTCGGCGATTACCGGACGCCGATTGCGCCCGCGTACGCGATCGTTCGGGCCTGGGAGCGAGCGAGTCTACCGAAGCAGGACGAGATGCGGTCCCTCCTGCTTCCGCTCGTGCTGGATCGGCAGCGCGAGGGCGGAAGCTTCGGCGCTCCCCTGAGCACGGCCATGGGGCTCTGGGTGCTCCGGCAATCCGAACACCGCGGACCGGAGACGCAACTCGCGCGAGCAGCGCTTCTCGAAGCAGCGGAATCCCACGAAGGTTGGCCTTTCGAGTCGTTCCTTCCCGGCGGAGGGGGGGCGCTGGCGTGCACCACGGCCTTCGCTCTAGAGGCGCTAGCGTCGACGGCGCTCGACGAGGATCGACCCGGCCAATGAGCACCACCGACCAAAGTTCCCGTCAATGGACCGGGATCCGAGAGCTCGAGCGCGACTCGCGCGCTGCGTCCGCGAGGTTCGTCGCCGTTCATGGCGAAACCCTCGAGCATTACCGCGCTCTGCTCTCCGAATGTATCGACGATGCAAAGGCGCGGCTTCGCGAGGACGTCGCCGAGATTTCTGGGAACAACGACCTCTGTGCTCGGCTCATCGATCAAACGGACGAGTACATTGGCTGGTTGCAGTGGTCCCTGTGGGATCTGCCGTACTACGCGGTGGCCATCGGAATTGATGACCGGAAATTCCGACACCGCGTCTCCGCCTGCGCGATGGTATATCTCGCGGGGCGCGTCTTCGACGACGTCATCGACCGCCACTTCTGGTACAAGGCGAAGCGGCCGACCTTGCTTACGCTGGCGGCGGAAAATCACAAGAGCAGCGACGGCGCGGAGAGTCTGACAATCCTCGCGGGACTACTCCTTTGCTCCGAAGGCCTGCTCCACCTCGCGGATCCGAAAGACGAGGACTTTCAACTCCTATTGAAACGCGTCCTGACGTCGTTCCGGAGGACCGTCGTCGGGGCGATCATGGAGCAGGACAGCTCGGCGAATTGGAGCGCGGACGAGTACGAGCGCTTGATTCACCTGAAGAACGTGGACTTCTGGAGGCTGCTGTACAGTTCGCTCGATCCGGGCCGCACTTCTCCGCTCTACCCCTTCCTCGTCAGGTACTACGCGATCGCGCAGAAGCTCAACGACGTACAGGATTACCCTGAGGACATCCGTCGAGGGCAACCCAACTTGCTGTCGGTTTTCGCAGCTCGCAAGAGCGGGTCGCGGAACGGCTCCCCTGCCGGCTACGCCCTGACGCCCGCAGCCGAGGAGCACCTTGCTCAGAAGTTCCTCAGGTCCGGATCACAGGCGCGAGAACTTCCGGAAACCGAGCGCGATGTCGCCCTGCTCAAGCTCGGAGAATCGATTCGTGCAGCGGGCAACCTCGGCCTGTTCATCGCCACGGAGAACGCCGAGGCAGCGCAGAATCCGGGCGCAGAATCCAGTGCGACTACGGGATCCGTTCATCCGAAGGAAATCCGCTGGTGCTCGGACCTGGCGGACGTCGTCCTCCACGGCGGCCAGGCCGCCCTGGAGGAGGTCAACTGCCCGGTGTGCGGTGAGCGGCAGCGAACCGGCTTGTTCGAGAAGCACGGCTTCCGGTACCACCGATGCTCCGATTGCACGCACGTTTATGTCAGTCCGCGCGTGTCCGGCGATCTCCAGTTCGCGATCGCGCAGCACCACGAATCGGACGACGAAAACAACGACTTCCTCGAAGTGCAGCGGATCTTCGCTGAGCCGATCTGCCATCTGCTTCGCCTCAGGTCGCGCGGCACTCGATTGCTCGATATCGGTTTCGGCCGTGGCTACGTTCTCAAGCAGGCGCGCGCATACGGCTTCGAAACGTACGGCGTCGACAGCTCGGGCGCGTTGACCCAGGCGCTCGAGCCGGTGTTCGGCTGGAACGTCTGCCAGGCGATCGTTGGCGTGGACGACATCCCCTGGGGTTCGTTCGACGTGGTCGTGATGACCCACGTAGCCGAGCACCTCGGCGATCCCGTTTCGGCGATGAAGAGAATCTACGGCAGACTCAACCCGGGCGGCCTGCTCTACGTCGCGGTTCCGGACGTCGATTCGCTCCAGTTCAAGATCTTCGGTAAGAACTGGGATGCGATCAGCCCGCTGGCGCACTTGCAGTACTTCAACAACGAGTCCCTTTCCCGACTGCTTACCGACAGCGGTTTCGAGAGACTCGAACGAATTCGGTATCCTGCTCTTCCCAGGAACTTGACTCCGAAATGGATGCAACTGATGCGACGGCTGGGAGGCGACGAGTCCGGCGAGCTAGCGCTGGTCGCGAGGCGGCCCGTGAACGAGGACCTACTCATCCTCGCTCGGGCCAAGGCCGAAGCAGAAGCAGCCGCGAAGAAGGGCGCAGGAACATGAGAGTGCTCATGCTCACGGCGGACTACCCCCCGTGCTCCTGGTCGGGGATCGGGACGGCGGTCCGGCGCCAGGCCCAGGCCCTCGCCGAATTGGGCGCCCAAGTCTGCGTGCTCGTCGCGCGACCCCCGGGAAGGGACGGTGTCGAGCCCGCGAAGACTCCCGGGGTCGAGGTCCTTGCGCTGGACCGCAACCGCTTCCCGGTTCGCGCCCGTGATTTCGACGTCTTACACTTGCACTCGCTTCCGCTCACCGAGCTTGCGTTCGAGCTTGGGCGGCGCTTTGATTTGCCCCTCGTGGCGACAGTTCACGCCCTCGTGCAAGAGGAGTCCGAACCGTCCGCGACGCTTGCTTTCTGGGTCGCGGTCCAGGCGCGCGTGCTCGAGCGCAGCCGTCGGGCGGTCTTCCTCAACCGCGCCGAGCGCGATGCGGCCGAAGCGAGGTGGCCAGCCCTGTCGACCCCCATGGGGCGGACGGTTGTGATTCCAGGCGGCCTGCGAACGCGTTCGCGGGCCGTCTCGGCCTCGCCTCCCGCCGGCCCGATCGTGTACGCCGGCCGGTTCGCCGCAAGCAAAGGCCTGGACCTCCTCGCCGAGTGCCTTCCCGCTATTCTCGAGCGGCATCCCGCGAACGTCGTCCTGGCCGGCGGGCACGCGGATGCGCAAGGCGTGCGTGCGGTGGCCCGGATCCGGGAGTCCTGCGGCAATCGTTGCACGGTGCGCGGGTGGCTCGAACCGGAGCAACTCGACGACCTTTTCTCGACGGCCAGGCTCGTCCTCGTGCCGAGCCGCTACGAGCCCTGCGGACAGGTGGCACTCGAGGCGATGAGCCTCGGGGCGCCGGTTCTGGCCGCGGCCGTCGGCGGGCTCGCGGAGATGATCTCGAGCGGATCAGGCGGAAGGCTCGTCGATAGCCGCGACCCGGGGGATTGGGTCGACGCGGCGCTCGCGCTCTTGCAGGACGACGAAGCGCGCGCGCGATTGCGGCGCAGAGGACCGGTCTGGGTCGCCAAACAGTACGACATACGGGTGACCGCAAGACGACTCATGGAGGAAGCCTATGCAGCCTGATTCGACGGCCCCTGGGTTGCGCGGCACGGTGGCTTTCGTGACCTACACGATGTCCAATCCGCACGTCGTGGGAGTGTTCTTCCGCGCGCTGCGCCTGGCGATCCGTCTCCACCGCCGGGGCTGGTCCATCGTGGTCTGCAACGTCGGACCGGTCCCGGAGGACCCCAAGGTCGATCGGTTCCACGAGTTCGGCGAGATCCTCCGCTTCGGTGGTCGGGACGGCGCGACGAACATGCGCGCAATGATCGAGATCCTCCAGCGTATCCGCCCCGACCTCGTCGTATTCGGCGAGGCGCCGTTCCCCGGGATGGAGCCCTTCTTCGACGGTGCGAGGACCGTCGGCGCACCGCTCGTCGTCCTCGACCAACTGTACGGCGGTGAGATCAAGGCGGAGTCGTGGGGTATCGATCGGCTGATTCTTTACGGGCTCGCGACACTGATCGAGGACGCCGGCGAGGGCCGGAACGACGTCGACGTCATGCCGCCGTTCATCCACGACGTGACTCCCGTGGAGGATCTACCGGTACCGCGCGAGCTACGAAGCCACCCGTGGGTCACGATCCTGGGCTTCGACCGCATGGTGTTGGAGGGAGGTCTCCGCGTGCTGTCCGCGCTGCGACGGAACGCCCCCGTCGCGATCGCGCTCAGTCACGATCCCGAGCGGGCCGAGCTTGAAATGAAGAAGGCCGGGATTTCGCCGGACCGCCGCGTTTCCCTGCCGCTCTTCGAGGACGCCGACATGTTCGGGTTGATCGCGGCCAGTCACGGTTCGATCGTCGCCAACGGGTTCATGCAGGTGATGGAGTCCCTCGCACTCGGAACGCCTTCTGTCAGCATCGACCGGGGGAGGGGAATGCCAGGCTGGGCGTACGACGAGCGCTTCCATCCGTTCATCGCCACCGAGGGAGGCATCGAGGAGCTGGCCAAGAAGCTCGACGACTGGCTCGAACAGAGCCCGTTCTCGGAGCAACAGCTGGAACGGCTCGCCCTCGAACGCGGTGGAGTCGATGCGTGCGTGGAGCGGCTCGAAGCGATCGCGCGGTCGCCCCGGTTCCTGCCGAGGGTCCAGCGGCTCTCGACAAGACTGCGCTGGATCCTGGCTCATTCGTGGAGAGCGCAGGATCCGGAGTTGCTCAAAGCCGCGGGCATCGCTCACGCTCGACCGTTGTCGGTGGACGGCAAGAGTTCCGAGCATGACTCCGTGGCGAGATAGGAATTGGCATGTCCAACCAGGGCCGCATCATCTTGATCACCGGTGGCACGAGGGGAATCGGCAAGGCGATTGCCCTCCGCCTCGCGGCGGAGAAGCCGGAGCATCTCGTCGTGGCCTACTGCATGAATCACGATGCCGCGCGCGCGACGGTGGCCGAACTCCAGGACCTCGGCGTCGGCGCATCGTCCATCCCCGTCGACGTCAGCCGCAGCGAATTGGTGCGCGAGATGTTCCTCGACGTCCGCAATCGCTTCGGTCGACTGGACGTGTTCATCAGCAATGCCGCGCGCGCCAGCTTCGGACCCGTGGCGAGCCTCTCGCGACGAAGCTGGCAGCGCATGATGGACCTGAACGCGCACTCGTTCCTCCAGGGAGCACAACTTGCGGCCGAACTGATGCAGGAGAACGGCGGGGGAAAGATCATCGGCCTGAGCAGTCTCGGGTCGACGTTCGCGATCCCCGGCTACGCCGGACTCGGCGCAGCCAAGGCGGCCGTCGAAGCGCTGACGCGCTACCTGGCGGCGGAGTTCGCCCCGCTGAAGATCAACGTCAACACGGTTTCGGCCGGCTTCGTCGACACCGAGAGCATGAAGCTCAACCCCGAGTATGAGTCCCTCGTCTCGTACCTCCGGTCGAGAACACCCGCCGGCCGAATCGCACGTCCGGAAGACGTCAGCGGCGTCGTGGCGTTCCTCTGCTCGGACGACGCTCGATGGATCCACGGGCAGGTCCTGCTCGCCGACGGAGGGCTGTCGCTGGTCCTATGAGACCATGCGAAAGCAATAAAAAGGAGAGCGGATGCTCATGCAAGGCCAGGTCGCGGTGGTAACGGGCGCATCTCGAGGGATCGGCCGCGCGGTCGCACTCGAGCTTGCCGCCGCAGGCGCGAAGGTCGTCGTGAACTTCAAGGCTTCGGAAGAGGCAGCCGTCGAGACGGTGAACCGCATCGTCGCGGCGGGTGGAGAGGCGATCCCGTTCCAGGCGGACGTTTCCAAGGAATCGGACGTCAAGCGACTCAGCGCCGCGGCCATGCGGCAGTTCGATCGTCTCGACATCCTTGTCTGCAACGCCGGCATCGTCCGCGACGGTCTGGCTGCGGCCATGCCCGTCGATGATTGGGATGACGTGATCGAAACAAACCTGAAGGGTCCCTTTCTCTGCATCAAGGAGTGCCTGCCCGAGATGATGCACAGGAAGGCGGGCAGCATCGTCGTCATTTCCTCGGTCGCCGCGGTTCACGGCGGCCGCGGCCACTGCAACTACAGCGCGTCGAAGGGCGGGGTGAATTCGATGGTCAAGTCGCTTGCCGTCGAACTCGCACCCAGAAGGATTCGCGTCAACGCCGTGTCGCCCGGGGTCATCGTCACCGACATGACCCAGCGGATTCGGGACTTCGCCGAAGATGAGGTCCTGGCCGGCATTCCGTTGAAGAGGTTCGGTGAGGTGGAAGAAGTGGCGAAGGCCGTCCGCTTTCTCGCCTCGGACGAAGCCTCCTACATCACCGGCGAGGTCTTGCAGGTAACCGGGGGGCTCGGCCTCTAACCGGGACCAGTCCACGGAGAAAGTCCAGCGAAGGAGAAGTTCGATGCCTGAGTTCAAGATTCAGAACACCCAGGTTCCTCGAGAGAAGCTCGAGGAGAGCGTTGTCAGGGCCGTGGCCAGTGCTCTCGAGCTGGAGCCGGAGGAGGTGAACCTCGACTCCTCGCTGCAGCACAACCTGGGCGCGGAGTCTCTGGACTACCTGGACATCGCGTTCACGATCGAGAGGGAGTACAAGGTGCACTTCCCGCGCGAAGACCTACTGCGGCGTGCCGGCGAGCACTTCGGCGAGAGCAACCTGGTCGAGGGCAACATCGTCAGCGACCTCGGCCTGCGCATGCTGCGAGCGGCGATGCCGGAGATCGACCCGACGGTGCTCAAGCCGGGTCTGCTCGCGCACCAGGTGCCCGGGCTCTTCACCGTCGACACCTTCGTCCGCGTCCTGGACCGGCTCCTGTACGCCAAGGAGGAGATGTCGCGCGAGTGTCCCGAATGCGGCGGCGAGTTGCGCGCATCCGATTCCCTGCCCGAGTTCGAATGTGCGAAGTGCGGTGCAACGCTTCCCTACCCTTCGGGCGACAATGTCATGTTCGAGGAACTCATCCGTCTGAGCGACACGGGAGAGGCGGCGAAATGAGGTTCCTGCTGATCGACCGCATCGTCGAGATCAAGAGCGGACAGCGCGCCCGCGCGATCAAGAACGTTGCCATGTCGGAGGACTTCCTGACGTACCACTTCCCCAGCACACCGATCATGCCCGGTGCGCTGATCGCCGAATCCGCCGTCCAGCTCGCCGGCTGGATCGTCCGCGAAGCGACGGACTTCGAACTCTCGGGACTGGTGACGGCCTTCGAGCGCGCGCGGTTCATGCAACTCGTCCGCCCGGGGGATCAACTCGAGCTCGACGTGAAGGTCGTCGAGTTGGACGACTCTCAGGCCCGCTTCAGCGCGATCGCGCGCTGCCGGGGCAAGAAGGTCGCGAGCGGGCGCTTTCGCCAGCGTCTGGTCCCGACCGGCGACCTCGAGGCCATCGAGGGCGCGCGACGGCTGTTCGAGATTCTGTGCACGCCCCTCACGGCCGAGGCTAACTCATGACGGAGAACGGGCACCGGAGGGTCGTGGTGACCGGGATGGGTGCGATCACGTCGCTGGGCCGGGACGTGGAGACGATCTGGGATGCCGTCCTGTCCGGGAGGTCCGGCGTCGACGAGATCCGTCAGTTCGACAGCAAGCTGTTCCCCGTGCGCATCGGGAGCGAGGTCGATTTCGAGGCAATGATGGCCGACCCGCGCATCGACCTCCCTTTAGCGAGCCGCTCCACGCAGTTCGGAGTATGGGGGCTCGAGCAGGCGTGGCTCGACGCCGGGCTGCGCGAGAATGAGTTCGACCGGAAGCGCGCAGGCGTTTGTATCGGTGCGTCCTCCTTCCCCGTCATCGAGGACAACCTGGCCGACCCGTCGAAGATGCTCGACGGAGACCACTACGACTTCGACTATTACATCGACCTCTGCCGCGGGCACCCCGAACTCCTCGAGCAACGAGACCTGGGATCGATCGCAACCGTCCTGTCTCGGCGCAAGGACCTGCGCTTCGCCAGCATGACCGTCCAGACGGCGTGCGCTTCGGCGACGCACGCGATCGCGGAGTCCTTCAGCATGATTCGCTCGGGAGAGGCGGACCTCATGGTGACCGGCGGCGCGGACAGCATGATGACCGTGCTCTGCGTGGCCGGCTTCACTCTCGTCGGTGCGCTCTCACCAGGCGCGGGCGACATCCGCAAGGCCTCGCGGCCCTTCGACGTCAAGCGCGACGGGTTCGTGCTCGGCGAGGGCTCGGGCATCGTGATCCTCGAGGAACTCCAGCACGCCCTGCAGCGGGGGGCTCGGATCCAGGCCGAGGTGATCGGCTTCGGCTCTTCCTCGGACGGGTATCGTTTTACGGACGTGCACCCCGAGGGCCGCGGTGCCGTAGCATCCATGTCCGCCGCGCTGGAGAGCGCGGGCCTCGATCCCGGCGATGTCGGCTACATCAACGCCCACGGCACCGCGACGCTCCTCAACGACGTGGTGGAGACTGCGGCGATCAAGAGAGTCTTCGGCGAACACGCGAAACGGCTAGCCGTCAGTTCGACGAAAGGTCAGCTCGCGCACCTGGTGTGCGCGGCGGGGGGGATCGAGATGGTGCTTTGCGTGTTGGCCCTCCGCGACCAAATGCTGCCCCCGACCATCAACCTGGAGAATCCCGATCCCCAGTGCGATCTGGACTACGTCCCCAATGAATGCCGTTCGGCGAGCTTCGACGTCGCGCTCTCGAACTCGTTCGGCTTCGGCGGACAAAACGGGACCATCGCCATCCGACGGTGGGTCGACTGAGGAGTTCCCCGTGCGTTTCCTCTTCTTCGACAAGATCCTGGCACTGGAGTCCTCGAAGCGTGTGCTGGCGTTGAAACACGTCTCCTTCGATGCGGCGTACTTCGAGAATCACTTTGACGGCCTGCCGGTCATGCCGGGCACCCTGATCGTCGAGGCGATCGCCCAGGCTGCCGGCTGGCTTAATTTCATCACTCATGACGAGTCGGTGCGCATGGTGGTCGGACTCATCGAGAACGTGCAGCTCGGCCGCTCGGTCGGACCGGGCGAGACGCTGACTCTCGAGGCTACGATCCTCTTCGTCCACCCCGAAGGGGTGACGATGGAGGGATCCGCCCGCGTCGGCGACGAGGTGGTGGCGAGCGTCGAACGCCTGGTCTTTGCCAACGAGCAAGTTTCCAGGGGAGAGTTCTCGGACGCTGAGAGGGCTCACTTCGAATACATCAAGCGGGGCGCGTGCGTCCCCAGCGCCCAGTCGTCATGAATCGAGTCGTCGTCGTCACCGGGATGGGAGTCGTCTCCTCCATCGCCAAGGACAAGGAGCGCCATTGCAGGCACCTCTGGAGCGGAGAAACGGGGATGCGCCGGACCGACCCAGCAACCGCGTACCAGCGCGTCTGCGGCCTCGAGGCACCGGTCGCCGACTTCGATCGCAAGGCGCTGATCAAGAACCGAATGCTGCGCAAGCTGCTGACGACGAGCGCCGCCTACGCGGTGGTCGCCGCCGGTGAGGCTCTGCGCGACGCAGGACTTGCCGAAAACCCCGAGCTCCTGTCTCGCTGCGGTCTGTTCGCCGGTTCGGTGTGCATCGACTTCAAGCCGGAGATGTTCATCCCCGCTCTGCGCGAATCGCTCGACGAAAAGGGAGGAATTGACATCGCTCGCTTCGCCCTTCGAGGTCTCCAGCTGATCGATCCGCTCTTCATCGTGAAGACACTCCCGAACGGGGGGATCGGCGGGATCGCCATCGAGTACCAGGTCACGGGGCCCAGTCTAAATATCACCAACGGTACGGTCTCGGGGCTTCAGGCCATCGACGCAGGTGCGCGGGCCGTCCGCTCGGGCGTCGCGGACGTGGCTCTCGCGGGTTCTCACGACTCGATGCTCAGCATGGACAGCATTGCCGAACATCTCGTGGCGGGGCGGTTGGCTGACGGTGTCGACGATCCGCAGCGCGCGTGCCGGCCGTTCGCGAACGACAGGTGCGGCTACGTTCTGGGCGAGGCTTCCGCTTTCGTCGTTCTCGAATCCGAAGAGCATGCCCGGCGGCGCGGCGCTCTCCCGTACGGAACGATCCTGGGCGCGGGCCAGTCGACGGAGGTAGCGGTGGGATCGGGCGGTGACCGTGAAGGCCTGGTCAACGCCGCGCGGGGCGCGCTGGAGGCGTCCGGCGTTTCCGCGGAAAAAGTCGATGTCGCCTTCGGTGACGGCCTCGCCGTCGAAACCGACGACCTGTACGAGGTGGACGCCATGCGGCGAGTGTTCGAGCACGAGCGCGTGCCTTTTACCTCCTCGGTCGCCAGCGTTGGCTTCACCGGCGCGTGCACCGGCGCCCTCTCGCTCGTGCACGCTCTGCAGAGCATGCGAACGGGGGTCGTGCCACCCACGATCAACTGTGAGTGGCCGGACACGGCGTGCACGCTCGACCTCGTTCGCGAACCGAGGGAGATGGCCGTCCACCGCGCTCTCGTGTGGAACTCGGACGGGGGCGTGAAGAACGCCGCGGTGATGCTGGGAGGCTGGGAAGGATGAGTCATCAGCGCAGGGCCGGCCGCGCGCTCGAGTGGAAGCACGCCTGGTCCACGATGACCGGGGAGAGCGAGCGCCGCACCCACGCGGTCGAGATGAACTCCCGTGTCCGCGAGGTGGCAGTTCGCGCGAAGGGTTTCCTTGACGAAGAGGAAGGACTCCTCCTCTTCAAACTCGCGTTGGACGCTTCGCGGTTGGCCCCGTGCTTCGAGGTGGGCAGCTACTGCGGCAAGTCTGCCATTTTCCTGGCCGAGGGATGCCGTATCACCGGCAAGCACGTGCTCTTCTCGGTCGATCATCACCGCGGCTCGGAAGAACAGCAGCCCGGCCAGGAATACTACGATGACGAACTCTTCGACGCCGAACTGGGCCGCGTCGACACCTTCCGGCCTTTCGTGAAGAACGTCGACGAAGCCGGACTGCGCGACTGGGTCGTCCCGATCGTGTCAACCTCGGAGCGCCTGGGATCCTGTTGGCCTGGGGTGCGGCTCGGGCTCGTTTTCGTCGACGGTGGCCACGGCGAGCAAGACGTCCGACGCGACGTGAGTGTTTGGTCGGCCCGGCTGGTGTCCGGAGGCTACCTGTGCGTGCACGACCTCTACGCGGATCCCGCGGAAGGTGGGCAGGCTCCGTACCGCGCTTTCGAGGAGGTCCGGGCCTCGGGCGGCTGGGAGCACGTGCGACAAGTCGGTAGTCTGGGGGTGCTGAAGTGTCGATGAACCCGGCGATCCGATCCGTTCGCTACATGGGTACCTTCCCCCAGCACCGCACCGAGCAATGGGTGATGATCGGTCAGGACGGCGG
>Ga0316198_10001254_pt1 | contig 14780 bp, 3 predicted proteins | sample OudBieAanoxic_MG_FD_204935 | JGI IMG/M metagenome (GOLD analysis project Ga0316198, IMG submission 204935) | Coastal sediment microbial communities from Oude Bieten Haven, Netherlands - site A anoxic | ecosystem: Environmental > Aquatic > Marine > Coastal > Sediment | place: Netherlands...
TTCGGCGCGACGTATTCGTTGTTTGCGCGAATTGCATGGCGAGCGGGGGGCGGTAGGGCATCCCGATCAATTTTCCCATTGGCATTAAGGGGCATCTTATCGATGACAATGAAATGAGCCGGAATCATATAGTCGGGTAATTTGGATTGCAGAAAACGACGCAACGCTGAACTGTCGATCGCCAGATACGGTTTGTAGACGATATAAGCAAACAACCTTTGCGAGTCTTCCTCTCTCTTTCCCGCAACGACGACCGAGGCCTCCACCGCAGGGTGACCGTCTATTATCGCCTCTATTTCCTTAAGTTCGATACGATACCCACGAATTTTTATTTGGTGATCAATACGCCCCAAAAACACAATGTTTCCGTCGGGTAGATAGCGCGCCAGGTCCCCAGAGCGATACAGTCGGGTGATCGACTCGCCGGCAATGGCTACCTCGAAAAATTTCTCGGCGGTTAGCTCCGGCCGATTTAGATAACCCGATGTTACGCCGGCTCCGCCAATGCAAAGTTCCCCCGGCACACCAATAGGCGCCAGCTGGTGATGACTGTCTAAAATGTAATTTTGCGTATTTGGGATGGGACGCCCAATCGGAACACAATCGCCCTCAATACTAGTGGGTATTTTATACGCCGTGCTCCAGACAGTGCATTCGGTAGGACCGTATTCGTTGAACAATGTAGCCTGGGGCAGCCTGGTGTAGTGAAGATCAACCAGCCCCCGTCGACACTCTTCTCCAGCCACGATAACCGTGTTCAAAGATGCCAACCGCTTTGCATCCGACTGTTCCAGCAAAATAGTGTAAAGTGACGGCAGTGTGAGAATATGGGAGATTTTATACATATCAATGGTCGCCACTAGTTTTTTTATATCCTGCTCGGTGCGTTGCGCTGGCAGCACCAGCGTTCCGCCTTGGCAGAGCGTCCAGAAGATACCCACTACCGAGCTGTCAAACGTAAAGGAGGACAACAGTAAAAAGCGGTTTACCTTTTTTTTGTAAAACTGAAAGCGAGCCGAAGTTGAATGCACCAGATTTCGGTGAGAAACCATTACGCCCTTGGGCTTGCCCATAGAACCAGAAGTGTAAATCACATAAGCCAGGTTATTTGGTTCAGCGGTGAAGTGGGGTGCCGTGCTGTCTTGCAGTGCAATTGCGTCCCATTCGGAATCAATGAACACCAGTTTAGCGTTGTGCTCCGGAAGAGAGCCCGCCAGCTTTTTCTGAGTCAGCACCACCGGTGCTTGAGTGTCGGAGAGCATAAAAGCCAAACGTTCCGTTGGGTAGTCCGGATCCAGTGGCAAATAGGCGCCACCGGCTTTCAGGACGCCAAGTATGGATACGATCATATCTGCAGAGCGTTCCAGCACCAAGCCAACCGGTGTGTTCGGTACAACCCCAACCGTCCGTAGATAATTAGCCAACTGATTGGCCTTTTGATCCAGGTCACCGTAGGTAAGTTGTTCATCCTTATCCATCACGGCGACGGTATTCGGTTTTTTGGTGACGTGTTCCTCAAAAAATTGCTGTATTTGCTGCGGCTGGGGTAAGTCTAAGCAGATGTTGTTCCATGTATACAGAATTTGTTGACGTTCGGCGGTAGTTAGCATCTCTATCGCCTTGATCGGTTGCATAGGGTTGGTAACAACGCTCGTCAAAATGGTTTCCAAATGCCCCAACAATCGGCCAATAACGCTGTCATCAAAATAACTATCGTTGTAAATGATATACAACTGCAACTGTTTTCCCGGCTCTACCAATACACTCAACGGATAGTTGCTCTGTTCCAGATATCGGACATTATCAACATGAAGGCTAGCGTTGCCATTTTGAAAAGTTGTTCCGTCAACTGGATAGTTTTCGAACACAACAATGGTATCAAACAACGCCCGACCCTTTGGGATATCGCTCCACGACTGAATTTCCACCAGCGGACTGTACTCAAATCGTCGCAACGCCAATTGGCGGCTTTGGATATTTTTAAGCCAAGGAAGTATTTCTGTGTCCGGATTCAATTGAATACGAGTAGGCAACGTGTTGATAAACATGCCGATCATCGATTCGACCCCGAGTAAATCGGCAGGTCGACCGGACACGGTTGTCCCGAACAACACATCGCCCTCGCTGCTGTAGCGGCTAAGCAGAATCGCCCAAGCACCTTGAAAGATTGTGTTGAGCGTAAGCCTATGCTGCTGGGCCAACAGTTGCAGCGCTGTTGTAACAGACGCCGACAGTTTTGTTTGCTGTTGCTGGTAGCTGCCCGTTGCTTTTTTGGGCGCAACACCTCTATCGATTCTCAGTGCAGTTGGTGAGGTGAATCCTTCCAGCTCATTCTTCCAAAAAGATTCTGCCTCTTTAATGTCCTGTTGTTGGAGCCATGCCACGTAATCTTTAAAGGCACGCGGCGGGCTTTTTATGGGAAGTTCGCCACGTCGCAGGATTTCGTAGCTGTCAAACACTTCCTCCAACAATAACCCGGTCGACCAGCCATCGAGCTGCAAATGGTGAAAACTCCAAACGAACTGATGAACATCGGGGGCCGTTTGAAACAAAGCCAGCCGCAACAGTGGCGCTTTGGCCGGATCAAAACCTCGGGTTCGGTCTGTTTGTATATACGCTTCAAGACGTTCATGCTGTTCGGTCTCAGACAGCTTGCACCAATCGATGTGAGCAAGGGGAAGTTCAACCTCTCCTCGCACCACCTGTAGTGGCTCATCAAGTCCCTCCCAAATAAAAGCCGTACGAAGCACGGCATGGCGCTCTATTATCTTTTGCCATGCCTGTTGAAAGCAAGGAAGGTCCAAAGAACCCTTCAACGTGCAAACGTACTGCTCAAAATATACTCCGGAGCCGGGTGATTGCAGGGTGTGAAACAGCATACCGGCTTGCGCCGGCGTCAAGGGATAAATATCGGAAACGTTCTTCATAACAAACTTATCTATTCAAGCGCATCCAGAATGTTAGCAAGCTGATCCAGTTTTTTATCATCCAGATTGGCCAAGGGAAAGTCTGAAGGGGTGACACCGCCGGCTTCAGATGAAAGACAATGATCGATAAGTGTTCTTGCTGTCGTTACATATCGCTCAGCGAGTCGTTCGATGGTTGAGGGATGATGTAAATTTTTGCTGTACGTCCAGTTCGCCTGTAAATGACCACCAACGATCCAGGTATTGATCTCCAGCATTTGGGTTCTCGGATTGCTTTCACCGCGCCATCCTGCAAGCGCTCGGTTTAAGCGAAAAATGGCCCTATCGGGCAGGGAGGTGTCAAACTGTCCCAGATAATTGAAGAGTACTTGTGGCGGTGTTTTGGTTGTCAGTTGACGGCGAACCTCCTGATCTTTGCACAAATAGCGTAGTAGCCCAAAACCAATGCCTTTGTTGGGAATGGCACGAAGCTGTTCTTTGATGGCCTTGAGCTTGTCACCTGGGTTGGTGCTTTCGGTCAGGGTAAGCTTCACAGGGAATATCGAGGTAAACCACCCGATGGTGCGCGCTGGAGGAGCAATCGTGGGTAGAATATCTTCCCGACCGTGTCCTTCTAAATTGATCAGCACTGAGTTCTGACCGGTCCATTCAGTTAAAACCTGAGCCAGTGCTGTTAACAAGAAATCGTTTATTTGGGTGTTGTAAGTAGAGGGAACTTCTTTTAACAGCGATTGGGTTTCTTTCTGGTTCAAGCTGACCGTTACAACGCTTGCCTCACCCTCCCTGTTGTCGCCGCGTTGGACATCCACGGGAATGCTTGGATGGATATCCTTAAAAACAGTTAACCAGTGTGATAACTCCTTTTTCACATTCGTGGTTTGGGCCAACTCCGCCAGCTTTTCCGACCAGTCCCGCATTGAAATTGTTTTCGCCGGTAGAGACACCGACTCGCCTCTGCTAAGTTGGTGATAGGCTTTTTCTAAGTCTTGCAACAGAACATTCCAGGAAAAGCCATCAACCACCAGGTGATGCACCGTAATAAAAAGCCGACTGGTATGGCCCATTTCCCCTTTAAAATAAGCAGCGGCAATGAGCCGACCCTTCATAAGATTATGGCTGTTTTCCAACTGAACCATCGTCTCTTTGACGCATAATCGCTGTTCCGCTAAGGGCATTCCACTTAGGTCGACAACCTGGAACGTGGGCGAAGGGGCCTTTTCGGTAAGGGTCTGCTGCCAACCGCTGGGTGTATCTGCCGGTAAAAAGCGGGCGCGCAACATATCATGGTGGCTTAGCATTTGCTGCAAGGCCTGTTCCAGCAATTTTGAATTTAATTCGGTGGTCACATCCACCAGCATAGACATATTCCACTTGTTTGGTTCCGGTAAATTTAGATCAAAAAACCAGTGCGCTATGGGCATCAGCGCCACCGGGCCGGTTACCAAGCCTTGCTCAACCGGTGCGACAGTGGTCACTTCAACCTCCGGCGCTAGCGTAGCAATTGTCTGGCTTTTAAAAAGTTGTTGTGGTGAAAAATACAGGCCCACCTGACCAGCCTTAGCAATGATTTGAATACTGATAATGGAGTCACCGCCAAGGTCAAAAAAGTTGTCGTGGACGCCTACGCTTTCCAGCTGAAATACCTCGGCCCAAACCTTGGCCAGTTTTTGTTCTCGTTCGGTAACCGGTTCAACATATTCGGTATCAAGCCTTATTCCTTTCCCTGTTGGGTCAGGTAGCGCTTCACGATCGATCTTCCCATTGGTCGTCAGTGGCATCTGTTCATGCTGCACAAAATAGGTGGGCACCATGTAATCGGGCAGGCTGTGGTTCAAAAATTGGCGCAGTGCTTTGGTAGTCAGCGGCTGCTTGGCTGTGAAATGTGCCACCAACTGTGTAGGCGCGGCCTCCGGTTCAAGATACCCAATTTCCTTTAGGATGTTGCGAACCCGGGTCTCATCAATATCGTCGTCTAACTCCTCCAAGGCCTCGCTTCGGCTTTTATGTCCAATCCGTACATCCCAACTGTAAGGGAGGGCATAATTGTGGTAACCGCGCTCTTTGTTGTGGATGTATATGCCCACTTCGTTAATCAGACAATTGGTAGAACGTCCGGTATCAGATGGCCGGACCCACGGCGCGTGTTGATCCAAATAAGCATACACTTCGTGCAAGGGAACATCTTTATAGCGATAAAAGTCGACGAGTCGGACGTCGTTAAAAACATCGTCACCTTTGAATATCTCTACATCCAGCAGTTGGTTTACAGCGTCATCGATGCGATGATAAGCCTTTCTGGCCTCCAGAACGGTGCGGTCAATTTCATCTACATCAAAAATGCGGGCCTCAAACATATCCGATAAACGGGTTTCAAAAAGCTGGCCACGAGACAGCCCGGTAAAGATAGTGTTGATGCCCTTTTCACGGGCCAGATTGATGCTCAACGTGTAGATCACTTTAAAGCACCCGTCACAGACGTTTTTGTGGCGCCTTAAACTATCCACAAAAACAGCGTCCATCTGCGGCGTCTGGCCAAAAACCAAATCGACATTCAGGTCGTCCGTTACCCGGCGAATATTATCTTTGGCCTCCTTTGAAATGTAGCCGTTATCGTGGCTGAACACCAACGGCGTTATTCCCATTTCTTTAACGAGTTGATACAGCATATAGGTGCTGTCTTTACCGCCGCTGTACAACACCATGCAGTCATACTTGCCCGTTTTGGTCTTTTTGGCCTCATTCATTATGGCCTGTAAGTCTGCCATGGTCTTGAAATAGGGCCGGAACCGCTCTTTGAGCATGTCGAAATCTCGGCAAGTGTTGCAGATCCCTTCCGTGTCCAGCGTAGTGCCGGGGTAATTGTCGGGCAAACCGCACTTTGAGCAGTGCGTTTCTGCCGCGTTTGATCGCGAAGCCTGAGGTTGAAACACAGTCACCACCCCAAGCTCGATATCGGGGTGCCTCAGGAGCTTGCTCTCGATTTCGCCTAATTCCACCCGGTACCCTTTAACCTTGACCTGATCATCGGTCCGGCCCAGATACTGCACCTTGCCGTCTAAGGTCCAGCGGGCCAAATCACCGGTACGGTAGAGGATTGCGTCTGTTTGCCATGGAACCTCTACAAATTTGGCTGCGTTGAGTTCGGGCCGGCCAAGGTAGCCTCGCGCCACACCCCTACCGCCAATGCAAATTTCACCGATGACCCCGCCTGGTACCGGATTCAAATGTTCATCCAATAGATAGACCTGGGCATTGGTAATGGGCTTGCCAATAGGAACGGAATCGTCCGTATCCAATTCGGGATCAAAACGATGAATCATACAACCCACCGTAGCTTCGGTGGGGCCGTACTCGTTGTAGATTTCAATCTTATTGTCAAACAGTTCGCTGACGCTTTTGGCCAGATTGCGTTTCAGATCCTCTCCTCCTAAAATCATTTTTCGCAACCGAGACTGCACCGGATTCAGTTCTTTGAGTAGCGACAAATGGGCCGGTGTCAGTTTGATAATGTCAACGAGATCGTCTTTGATCACATCGAGAATTACCAGGTTGCTACTATCGCTCTCACCGTAAATGACGATTTTGCTGCCAGAGATCAGAGGAACATAAATAGAGGTGACGGTGAGGTCGAATGACATTGAAGTGAAAAGCGGAAAATCGAGCTTTTGCCCTTGCAGATAAAAGGTTTTCGCCCACCAGGCATAATTGAATAAATTGCTATGACGGACCATGGCACCCTTGGGTGTGCCGGTGGAGCCGGAGGTGTATAAAATATAGGCCAGATTGTCCGGTGAAGCAGCGGTCAGAGGGTTATCATCAGGTTCGGTTTCAATGGTCGGCCAGTTCGAATCCAGTACCAACGTCTTGGCAGTGGATTCGGGAAGACTGGTTGCAAAACGTTTCTTTGTAAGCACCATCGGGGCTAAAGTTTCAGTAAGCATCAATGCAATCCGTTCAGCAGGAAGCATCGTATCTACTGGCATGTAGCCGGCTCCGGCTTTGAGGATACCCAGGATCGCGACAACGGCCTCTGGAGAACGATCAAGGAAAAGGGCAACAATGTCCTCCCGATGAATGTCGTGCTTGATGAGAAAATGTGCCAGTTGGTTCGCTTTTTTGTTCAACTGGGCGTAGCTGAGCGTGTTGCCGTCAACGTACAAGGCAACGGTATTTGGCGTGTTGGCAACCTGTTCTTCAAAAAGTGAAACAACTGTTTGGTCATCCGGAACCGGTGCGTTGGTCTGGTTGAAGTCTATTACAAGCTGTTGATGTTCTGCTGTCGTCAATAAAGAAAAGTTTGAAAGGAGTTGATTGGAGTTTGCTAAAAAAGTCTCCAGCAGGAGCTGGAAGTGTTTTAATATGTGAACAATGGTCCTGTCGTCAAAGCGACCCGTATCATACCTCATCCTCATGGTGAGCTCTTCGCCTGGGTCTATAAGGACAGTAAGCGGATAATTTGAACCTTCAAGAAAGTCTACCTTACCAATTTCAAGATCCTGTGCAGCGTCTTTCAGGAGAGTCTCTATCGGATAGTTCCCAAAGACCAAAAGACTGTCAAATAATGATCGGCCATCAGAGCGCTCCAACTCACTCCATGATTGAATCGTTCTCAACGAACAATGTTCAAACTTATGAGACTGGACCTGCTGTGCGTGCACTTCTTTTAACCAGGGAACCAATGAAGCATCAGGAGATAGTTGCACTCTTACGGGTAGGGTGTTGATAAACAAACCGATCATCGAATCGATATCAGTAAGGGTTATCGAACGACCCGATACAACCGTCCCAAACACGATGTCTGACTCACCGCTATAGCGGTTTAATAGCAGTGCCCAGGCTCCTTGCATCAGGGTATTGAGCGTAATTTGATGCTGTTGCGCCAGCGACTGCAATTCCGCGGATGTAGTTCTGGATAGCCGAAGTTCTTCTCCAGCGTATATTTCTAACGAGCTTTGTGGTTTGTTAAATGCCCGGCCTATATGTATGGGGGTTGGTTTCGTAAATCCTTGTAATGCCTTCCGCCAATACAGCTCCGCTTCGGTGAGATCTTGTTGTTTCAGCCAAGTAATATACTTTTTGAAGGGTTGAGGTTCCTCGAGAGATATATTTTCATCCTTGCAGGACGACTGATAAACGGTAAATACCTCTTTAAGAAGCAGTGCCATAGACCAGCCGTCTATTATCATGTGGTGGTGAGTGATGAAGAAATGGTAGTCATTTTGTGTTTTTCTAACAAGCGTTAAGCGCGCTAATGGGGCTTTGGATAAATTGAACCCCTTATTCGGTTCTGTTTCCAGAAACGTTTTTAATCGCTTCGTTTGCAACGAAGAGGTCACATGGCGCCAATCCTGTTCTTGCCAGGGTAATTCTACGCACCGGTAAACAATTTGAAGTGGCGTCACACGGTTTTTCCAAACAAAGAAAGTTCGCAAAACAGGATGCCGGTTTAGTACCCGTTGCCAGGCACGTTTAAAGGCAGAAACGTTCAGGGGGCCGTGAAGGCTGAAATGCGATACAAGTACATAAACATTCGACGCTTTTCCGTAGATCGAGTGAAAAAGCATTCCATCCTGCATCGGCGATAGCGGGTAGATGGACTCAATATTTTCTTTGTTCATGTTTGCCCTATAGTTAAAGTTCGCTGATTTCTGACATTAGATCATCAAGTTCCTCTTGGCTCAAATTGGCTTCTGGAAAGTCTGATGGGGTATAGCCTCCAGCTGTCGGCGACTGACAATGACGAATGAGCTCCTCTAAGGCCTCCATAAAATTTCGAGCCAGTTTCTCAATGGTCGTTTGACGATGAATATTTCTACTATAATTCCATGATAGCTGTAGTTGACCTTCAACAATCATCCCTTCAATTTCCAATAAGTGCCTGCGATTAGACCGCAGACTGCGCGTCGGTCCACAAGGAAAGTTGGAAAGCTTAAAGGGAGATGTCGATGACAGGAGTAGGTCAAATTGGCCCATATAATTAAACCGCAAGTCCGCTTCCGGAAGGATCTGCAATTTTTTAACAATGGCTGTGTTCTTGTTTAAATAACGCAGTAAACCGTATCCAATGCCGCGGTTAGGTATGCGTCGCAGCTGTTCTTTGATTGACTTCAGCCTGTCTCCCGCATTTCCGGTAACGTCTAAACTCAACAATACGGGAAATATTGCGGTGAACCAGCCTACTGTGCGCAGCAGGTCCATGTCATCCAATATAGCCTCTCGGCCATGGCCCTCCAAATCAATCAACTGGGTAGATCCACCGGTCCATTGGCACAATGCTTGTGCCAAAGCCGTTAACAAGACATCGTTTATTTGCGTTTGGTACGCCTTTGGCACCTCTTTTAACAATATCCGGGTTTTTTCAACGTCTAGCGACGTCGCTATCCTGTCAGCCGTTGCTTCTGTATTGCTGTTCATCCCCTGCGGGTAATCCACAGGTAACGATGAGATCTTTTCTTTTTGCCTCTCAAGCCAAAATGGCAGTTCTTTTTGAAGATCTCCGGACTGGGCATATTGGGTTAATTGCTCGGCCCAATATTTATACGACGTGGTCTTGGGCGGAAGCTGAATAGGCTGCCCATTGCTAAGTTGTAGATAAAGTTGCTCAAGGTCTTCCAACAAAATTCGCCAGGAAACACTGTCGATTGCAAGATGATGGATAATCATCAGCAAATAACTGTGCTCAGCAGGGCCAGTTTCAAACAGAGCAACGCTCATCAATGAACCTTCCGACAGTTGCAGGCCCGCTTGTAATTCTGTTGCAGTCGATTGGATCGCTGCTGTTTGCTCCATTGCACTCAATGTCGATAGATCCAATCGCAAAAATGGAACCGTATCGTTTGTGGGATTCATTACCTGCTGCCATTCTGAATCGCTTGATTTGAAACGCAGCCGAAGCGCATCGTGATGTAGAAGTAAGTGTTGTATAGCTTTCTCTATTGACCCAGGGTCCAGCGCTTGACGAACATTGAACAGAAAGGCTTGATTCCAATGGTGGGCCTCGGCAAGGTTTTGTTCGAAAAACCAATGCTGGATGGGAGTAAGCGGTAGTGGGCCTGAAACCGGTCCCTGTTCTGCCTGAATGATGGGCGCTGTACCAGCTATGCCTGCCAATTGAGCAACGGTTGGATATCGAAAGAGTTGATCGGGCGTAAAACTAATGCCTAGCTGGTTGGCCTTAGACGTCATTTGAATACCCAAAATCGAATCCCCACCCAATTCAAAAAAATTATCGTTGATACCAATGCTAGCAATTCCAATGACCTGGGCCCAAATTTCAGTCAGTTTTTGCTCGGTAGAAGTTCGGGGCGCAACATAGTCTGTGGTCGTTTGACGCTCATCGCTGGGTGCCGGCAAAGCCCGACGATTTACCTTGCCGTTGTGTGTCAACGGTAAGGTCTCTAACATCATAAAGGCGGAAGGGAGCATATATGCAGGCAATATGTCCTTTAAGAAACCACGTAGTTCACTGATGAGCTGCGTTGAGCTTTGCCAATTCGAATTCGGATTGTTCTCGACAACCCATTTTTCGTTTTCCACAGGCATCCGATTCTGGTGCGGCCTTGTGGCATACAAATTGTAGAGTTCAGTATTTTTCAAATCTTTGTCCTGTCTGACAGCCACCTCATACCCGTGGTCCTTAAGAATGGCCCTGATTTGATTTAGTCGACTGTCGACATTGTGCACTTCCATTGCGATCTGGTCGATTTTGGGCCAATCACTTTCATCGATGCCGCAGAGTACATCAAGTTCACTCTTTTCAACATCGATCTTCAGCAGATCAATTCTTTCAACCGCATTCTCGCGGATGACCTCTGACAGCGTCCTTATGGGGCAGGTGTATTGCTTAGATTTCAATCGTTTACCCAGTAATCCATCGATTTGTTCTTCCGATAACCAAACTTCGTTTTCTGCAGACTGCTGATTTTGCAGGAAAGACGCTACTGTCTTTCGCTCGTCATCCGCATTAGCAAAGCGTCCGGAGAGAATAGAAATACCGGGGTAATAGGTAAAGTCTACTTCGTCCCTTTTACTGCCAAGGCCACAGTCGAAGATCTTCGCATGGTTCCCGTAAAGAGCCATATTGAGCGCCAACACCTCACTGATGGGTGGAATGGGCTCAAATGCATAAATTTGTGCGTTGTTGCACATCTGGCTGACAAGAAGCGAAAACAAACCGATGTTGGCCCCAACATCAAAAACACAGATCTCATCTCTTAGAGAAATTCCATGCTGCAGGTAGGCCCGCGCTTCAAATATCTCTTTGAACATATAATCTGTTTCGCCCCTATTGATATGGGCCACTACCATGCCGTTTGGCAATGTATGCCGGGGGCGGCTGCCCAGTACGTCTTCGACTCCTGAAAGGGGTAACAGCCAGTTTATCGGCATATGTGGTTGATCAGGAACGAAATAGGCTACCAGTCGTTTGTCGCCAGGGTGATCTTCACGGGCAACCACGACAACTTCTCTGACGCTCGGGTGCTGAGTTATGGCAGCCTCAATTTCTCCCAGCTCGATTCTGTTCCCACGAATCTTAACCTGGTGGTCAAGTCGGCCAAGATACACGATGTTTCCATCAGGTAAGGAACGGGCAAGATCGCCCGTTTTGTAAAGTCGGGCCTCCGGGTCGCCGTTGAAAGGATCAGGAATAAATTTTTCTGTGTTCAATTCAGGTCGGTTTAGATAACCACGCGCCACCTGAACACCCCCAATGTGCAATTCACCCGGCTCACCGACAGGCACGGGTTGAAGTTGTTTATCTAACAGGTAGATTTGGGTGTTCGCCACAGGACGGCCAATTGGAACCGTGGTGAGTTCGCTGTTCCGCTGGCAAGCCCAATAGGTGACATCAACAGCGGCCTCTGTTGGACCGTATAAATTGTGAAGTTCTGCTCCAAAACGAGCAAAAAAACGTTCTTGTAAGGAGAAGGGCAGCGCTTCACCACTGCAGATAACACGCTTGAGGGAATGGCAGGTCTCAACATTTCTGTCTAACAAGAATGCCGCCAGCATTGAAGGCACAAAATGAATCGTCGTGATGGCTTGCTCGATAATTAGCTTAACGAGGTATCGATTATCCCTGTGCCCTTCTGGTTTAGCGATGACCAACCGTGCACCAAACATCAAGGGCCAGAAAAATTCCCAAACGGATACATCGAAGCTGAAAGGCGTTTTCTGTAAAACCCGATCTTTTTCTGTCAATGCATAGGCATCTTGCATCCACAGCAGACGATTGCAAATGCCACGATGTTCGTTCATGACACCTTTCGGTCTCCCTGTGGAGCCAGATGTATAGATGACATAGGCTAAGTTTTCGGCCGTGGCACCCTCTTTGACGTTGTCAGTGCTCTCTTTGGCTATCGTGATCCACCCGGAGTCCAGGCAAATCAACTCCGGTTTTGGATAATCTGCAATGGTTCGGCTTGCTGCGAGAGTTTGTATTGTGGTCAATTTGTCTATCAACTGTGCCTGGGTTAACACGACAGGCACCTTGGTGTCTTCCAACATGAAGGCTACACGTTCAGTGGGGTACTCCGGATCCAGCGGAACATACGCCCCTCCTGCTTTGAGGATACCGTATAGACTGACGACCATTTCCAGGGAACGTTCCATATATATGCCAACCATCGTTTCCGGCCCTACACCCAATTTCCGTAAGAAACGGGCCAACTGGTTTGCCCGCTGATTGAGTTCTGCGTACGTAAACTGTTTGTCTTTATAGACGACTGCAATTGCATGAGGTGTTTGCGACGCCTGAGCCTCAAAAATCTCTACAATTGTTTTTGTTACTGGCATTATATCCCTTCCTTGATTAAACGGCTGAAAAAAACAACTGAGATTCAACCGCTATAGTCGTTCTTGGCAATCGTATCGTCATTGCAATAGACGCGTTGAAAGCTTAGCTCGAAAACCCTGCTGACTCATTTTAACATATTTATGAATGAACCTTTGACCCGATGCAAAATGTGGATATCGAGGAAAGCGCGATCTAAAGTCCAAACAAATCCTATTAGAATCAAAGCGACCGCACAAGAACGCATGAGGACCGTTGAATAAGCAGCGACGTTTCGAACAAGGTATAGATGCGGCAATAGGAAACATATCAACACGACCTGTCCGATCACCAAACCCAAATTGAACCCAAAAAGAGAAAGGGCCTTATGCTCATCCAGTGCCCCGATATGAGCCAGTGCATTGGCAAATTCAAATCCATGGAAGAGGCCGAATACGAAGACAATCCAAGCGAATTTACGCTTGCCAATCGGAAAAATAATGTCCATTGCTGCAATAGCGATGGAAAGAGCAACAACTGATTCCACCAAACGTAACGGTAAAGTAAAATGGCCTGCTGCAGCGATACTCAGCATTATACTATGTGCAATGATGAACAAGGTAATAATTTTTACGACGTAAATCAGAGCCGTCCGAAATCCTGTTGCTGGTTGCCAAATGTTATTTTTTCTAACCATTACTGCAGGCAACAATAGAGCAATGATAAATAGGAGATGGTCGAAACCTCTCCATAAATGCTTGATTCCTAACTTAACCACACCCATAAACCCTGTAAATACAGAGTACCCAGAAAATGAAAGCTGTTGCCGAGGATTTTCAGCACTGAAGATCAGGGATTCCTGACCTTCATTTCTAAAAATACTTGCATTCCAAAAATGTTCGATCGCCAAAAGGGCTAAATGGTCTGGATTTTTATCGAACAAGACGTTGTAGTCAATGCCGATGACCTCTGGCGTGGTAGCGTCTTCGATAATGACAAATTCCGTTAGTACCCAAATCCTTCCTGACCGTAGGATATCAAAACCGGTGAAGCGAATGGGTAGCTCTGTTTCTTTATCAAAGAATTGAACCTTCTTTCTATAGTAGTTGTGAATTTCACTTGCTCGATCCACCAAATTATCCTCGGTTATTTGAACATCGGGCGTTTGAAGTCCGAGAGCAATATTTAGATCACTAAGTATAATGTGAAAAGTACCAGTCAGCCTGTTTTCGTATACGCTAAGATAAACATAACTTTCGCCGATACGATGTGCACAAAGGGTGCTGCTCGTAATCACAGAGACTATTAAAAAAAAAGTAATGATAAAGGTGTAACGATTGCAGAAACGAGAAAGATGAATAATTTTCATTACGGCCCTCGGTTTGATTTGCAAAAATATCACATAATATTAATATTTTATCTTATTTTAACCGCACCAATAACCACACCAACCAATAGCACCCAATTAAAGGGTTGTAAATTGGCAATAAATTTCGATTGGGTTTAAAATAATACCTTTTTGGGCCTGGTCATGGGGCAGCGCAATTGGCCATTCCAACCCGACTTCTACACCTAATGCTATTTTTCCTGATTTCTTTGAACTATGCTATAAATGGAATCTGGTTATGCACTTGGCTCAAGTTGACACCATCTATTGTGCAGTTAAGCCTTTTTCAACCGCAACCGCTCGTGGGTTACTGGAGTGAAGTGCATAACCAGAAAATGGAATTTAGCCAAAATTGATTTCAGCAGGTTTACTCAAGAGCCAATTGATAATAAATGAGAATCCGAATTCAGTTATGGTGCCCATGGTATCCATGAAGCCATCTATGTTTTTTTTTACAATATGGGTGAATTGACAAAATAACCTGCTTAAATTGAGAAGGCCGATCCTACCCCTTCCCCCCTCGCAAAAAACATGACCAGTGATGGACAGAAAATACCTGAACCCATAGCAAATTTCATATACCTGCTATTAAAGCCTGTTAAAATCCAAGTCGTTTAATTGAGTTTGCGGTGGATTATCGACCGATTTGAGTTTAAAATTGATCGGCAAATCTTAGGTCACCTTGTTTTCGAAG
>Ga0316198_10001255_pt1 | contig 14776 bp, 14 predicted proteins | sample OudBieAanoxic_MG_FD_204935 | JGI IMG/M metagenome (GOLD analysis project Ga0316198, IMG submission 204935) | Coastal sediment microbial communities from Oude Bieten Haven, Netherlands - site A anoxic | ecosystem: Environmental > Aquatic > Marine > Coastal > Sediment | place: Netherlands...
CGAGAGAATACCACCACAGCCCCCCGCGGTGCCGCACCGAACCGGCAACCGACGGTTGCAGATCGCAGGTTGCAGGTTTCAATCCTCGGCTCCGAGACCCCAAAACCTCAAGATCGCATGCCCCCACCGCCTCGGAATTGCCACAAACCGGCCGTACCCCGTTCAACACTCGCTCTCACTATCGAGGTATGGACAAACAAAGCCTTCGGCATGTGGCGATCATCATGGACGGAAACGGCCGCTGGGCCCAGGCCCGAGGCCTCACCCGCCTGGCCGGCCACCGCCAGGGTGCGGCCGCGGTGCGGAAGATCGTCACCCACTGCCGCGAAGCCGGTCTCCGACATCTGACCCTGTATGCGTTCTCCATCGAGAACTGGGCTCGACCTGCCTTCGAGGTCAAGGGTCTGATGGAGCTCCTCGCCGAGTTCCTCCTCGAGCAGGAGGAACGCCTCGGAAGGCACTGCATCGAGCTTTCCGCCATCGGCGATATCAGCCGTCTGCCGGCCCGTGCCCGCGAGCTCCTCGACCGGGTCGTGAACGCGACCCGGAGTCTTGGCGGGATGCGTCTCACTTTGGCGCTGTCCTACAGCGGCCGGGACGAGATCGTCCGGGCTGCCCGCCGACTGGCGCGAAGGGTCGCCGAAGGAACCCTCCGGCCAAACGACATTGACGAGCAGATCTTCGAAGACTCCCTCGACGCCCGAGGCACCCCGCCCGCCGACCTCGTCATCCGCACGGGCAGCGAGCGGAGACTCTCCAACTTCCTTCTTTGGCAGGCGGCCTATGCCGAACTCTACTTCACCGATCAACCGTGGCCGGAATTCTCACCCGAGGACTTCGACCGCGCCGTTGCGTGGTACCACGGGAGGAAGAGAACCTTCGGGTTGGTGGAGGCGATGGGTTGAGAGGGCGTGAGGGCGTGGGAATCTGGCCGGCGCCTTTGGAGCCTGGTGCTGAGGGCCTGAGGTCTTGAGGGCTTGAGATCGCCGATTGCTGCCGCTGAAATCGGTTTCTGGCTCATGACCCTGATCACTGCGGCTGCCCCTGCCGTCCCTCACGCCCTCATCCCCTCAAGCTCAGGCGCCGCAGGCGCCGGCCACACCCTCAGGTCCCCAGGTCCTCAACGATATGCGAGAATGGCGGACTATGACGCGGGAGGGAACAATGAACGAGCTGCTGACCAAGGAAAATCTCGACTATCAGGAGCGGGCGCGTGAGGTGGCGGAAAAGTACGTCCGTCCGGTCGCAGCGGAGCTCGACCGCACCGGAGAGTACGGCTGGGAGATCCTCGAGGCACTCAAGTCCTACGGCCTCACCGGGGTCTGGATCCCCAAGGAGTACGGCGGCCAGGACGCCGGCGTCCTCAATCTCTGTCTCATCGTCGAGCAGCTCTCCCGCGCCTGCGGCGGCGTCGGCGTCGCTTTCGCGGTCAACGCTCTCGGCTCCTTCCCCATCATCCTCGGCGGTACCGAGGAGCAGAAACAGAAGTACCTGCCGCCCATCGCCGCGGGTGAACACCTGATCGCCTTCGGCCTATCCGAAAAGGCGTCCGGGTCCGATGCCGGCAGTCTGCGGACCACCGGCATCAAAGACGGCGACGACTACGTCATCAACGGCCAGAAGAAGTGGAACACCAATGGCGGCGTGGCCTCGACCTTCACCGTCTACGCCCTGACCGATCCCGATCGCGGGATGCGAGGCATCTCGGCCTTCATCGTCGAGAAGGACACCCCGGGCTTTACCGTCGGCAAGCGTGAAGACACCATGGGCATCCGCACGGTCCCGGTCAACGAGCTCGAGTTCGACGACTGTCGCGTCCCCGCCTCGCAGCTTCTCGGCCACAAGGAGAACGTCGGGTTCAAAAACGCCATGATGACCCTTGACCGGGCGCGCCCCGGGGTCGCCGCCCAGGCTCTCGGGCTCGCCCAGGGCGCCCTCGAGTGGGCCCTGCGCTACACCTCGGAACGTCGCCAGTTCGGCCAGACCGTGATGTCCCACCAGGCGATCCAGTTCATGCTCGCCGACATGGCGACCCAGGTCGAGGCCGCCCGTCAGCTCGTCTACCACTCGGCGCGGGTCATCGACTCCGGTGCCAAGAACGTCAACAAGATCGCGGCCATGGGCAAGGTCTTCGCCACCGATACCGCCATGAAGGTCACCACCGATGCGGTCCAGCTCTTCGGCGGCTATGGATTCTGCAGGGACTACCCCATCGAGAAGTACATGCGCGACGCCAAGATCACCCAGATCTACGAGGGCACCAATCAGGTCCAACGTCTCGTCATCGGTCGCGCACTCACCCGCGAGCTCAAGGAGCTCACCGATCACCTCGATGTGGTGGTGGAGCACTTTCCGGAGAGCGAGGGGAACGACTGACCAGCCTTGAAAGCGCGATGGGAGCGTTGCCATGGGAGGGGGTGCCAGGCACCCGTTCCGCGTCTACCGGATCGGGATCATTTCCGGAGCAACAACCAGAGGAAGAACGGCGCGCCCAGAAACGCTGTGATCACCCCGACCGGGAGCTCGGCGGGGGCGATGATGGTCCTGGCCGCGACATCGCAGAGGACGAGGAAGGCGCCGCCGAAGACCGCCGACATCGGCAGCAGCAGGCGGTGACCGGACCCGAGCAGCAAGCGGCAGATGTGAGGCGACATCATCCCGACAAATCCGACGGGACCGCACGCCGCCACCACTCCGCCCACCATCACCGACGTGGCAATGAAGAGCGTGGTCCGCGTTCTCGCCACGGCCACACCACGGCTCGACGCCAGTTCTGATCCGGTGGCGAGCAGATCGAGCTCGCGCCCGAAACCGAAGATGACCAGCATCCCCACCAGGACGAACGGCGCCATCTGGATGACCGACGAGGCGTCGACGCCTCCGAGACCGCCCATGAGCCAGCGCAGGACCCGATAGGCGTCGGCAAACGAGGCCGTGTATTGGAGAAAGAGGATCAGGCTCGAGAAGAAGAAGTTGAGCGAGACCCCAGCGAGCAGGAGGGTCGAGGTCGCGGCATCGGGCCGCAGCTTGGTGACCACCCACACCACCGCCACCGCAAGCAGGGCGCCAGCCAACGCCGACCAGGACTGAAGGCCAAGCCCGAGGATGACCACACCGATCCCGATCCGCGCCACGATCGCAACGCCGAAGGACGCTCCCGCCGCCACACCGAGGATGTATGGGGTCGCCAGCGGATTTCGGAAGATGGCCTGGAAAACCGCACCACCCACCGCAAGACCGGCACCGCCGAGGAATGCCGCCACAACCCGCGGCACGCGTACCTGCCACAGGATCCGCGAGCTCGGATCGGAGCCGAACGGATCCGCTATCGCGGCGAGGGGCAAGGACACCGGACCGATCAGCGGCGCGGTCATCAGGACCACCACCGCACCGGCGAGCAACAGGGCGATTCCGACGCCACGACTCATGACCCGTTCCTTGCCGGCATTACCAGGGGCAAACCGTGTCTTCCGCCCGCCACCAGGACGAATTCGTTGCCGAAGACCCGGGACAGAATCGCAGCATCGAAGAGCTCTTCCGGCGGACCCGAGAACTCGACACGGCCGTCCACCAGACCGAGGACCGTATCGGCATCGGCCACGAGTCCGTTGAGATCGTGGGTCACGGCGACAACCGTGTAGCCGACCTCGCAGTGGAGCCGATTGAGAAGATCCAGAACCTGGACCTGGTGCCGGTAATCGAGGAAGCTGGTCGGTTCGTCGAGGAGCAGGATGGTCCCACCTTGGGCGAGGGCCGCCGCGATCCACACCCGTTGCCGCTCTCCCCCCGATAGAGTCGTCATGAATCGCGCCGCCAGATGATCGGTCTCGGTCAACTCGAGCGCCTCGTCCACCGCCCGCCGATCGCCGGCGGTGAGCGCGGACCAGGCGGCCAGGTGAGGATACCGCCCCATCTCGACGAAGGCCCTCACGGTGTAGCCATCGGCGGCCACATCGGTTTGGGGGACGAAGCTGATGACCTGCGCCAGCTCCCGTCTCCGATAGCCGCTCACCGGCCGGCCGTCGACCTCGACCTCGCCCCCGTGCGACAACTGGAGTCCGTCAAGGGATCGCAGGAGGGTCGATTTGCCGGCCCCATTCGGTCCGATGACGGCCAGGAGCTCGCCCGCACCAACCTCGAGGTCGACCCCGTTGAGAACATCGGTCTCACCGAGGCGAACCCTGAGGTCGCGGGTCTCGAGCCGCGGTCGATCTCCCGTCACCGCCACTGCAGCTCCGGGTGGAGGTGTTCGGCGAAGGTCCGGACAGTGTCGATGATCCGAGGTCCGGGGATGACAACGAAATCGTCCATGAGCACGTGCAGCCGACCGTCCCGCACCGCGCGCAGATCGCCGAGTTCGAGCCAGTCGGCGGCGGCCTTTTCGACGCTGACTTCTCGTACACCTCCATCGGCCACCACATCGAGAATCACATCGGGATCCACCGCGATGAGTCCTTCGCGGGAGAACTCCGGATATCGGATCGACGTGCTTGAAACCGCGTTGACGCCCCCCGCGAGACGGATCACATCGTCGTAGAAGGTGTCGTTTGCGGCGGCCCACGAGGTGCCGACCCGGCCGCCGCCCGGCTCGCGTCCCACGACTACGAGCACCCGCGGCCGATCGAGGCCCTCTACGGCCGCTTCGACTTCATCAAGGGCCGCTCGAAGCTCATCGACCAGGTCGCGACCACGCAGTGCGACCCCACACCGCAACGCGATATCGCGAACCGAAGTCAGAATCCCCTCGACATCGTGTTGATCCACCCTCAAGGTGTCGAGACCGAGATCCTCGAGTCGCCGGTGAAGCTCATCGTGCGACTGCATCACGATCACCAGATCCGGATCGAGGGAGAGGATGGTCTCGTAGCTCGGATCGAAGTAGCCGCCCACGACCACCGCACCGTCAACGCGCGGACAGTATCTGGTCACACCCACAACGTGGTCTCCGATGTCGAGGGCGAGGAGGGTCTCGGTGAGACTCGGGGCCATGGAGACGATCCTCCTCGGGACCGGAACCGGCTCCGGACCGACACGTTTTCCACAGGCCGATGTCGTTGCCATCAGGCCGGCGAAGATCAGAAGCGAAAGGAATCTGTGGTATCTCGACATGGCACCAACACAAAAAACCGGAGGCCGCCAAGCCTCCGGGATGCCGTTTTCCATCCGGATTCTTCGACTCGGACCCCAATCCTCGAGGGTCTTTGCACACCGAGCTGCGGGTCTTCTGACTCCCGGATCGTCCTATCTACCGGCCCTTCCCACAACCATCCGGTTGCAGTGGATCTGCCGATCTTCGTCCCCGGTCACAGCGGCGGGTCCGCGACGGATTCGCACCGTCTTCCCCCAACGCTCGGTCGTACGAGTCTACGCGGGCTCGACGGCGCTGTCGAGCGATCGAGTCATCGCCTTCATCGAACCGCCACCATCGGCACCCACAGAACTCTGCCGGTCCACTGGCCTTCGACGATCCTTGCCCGTGCGGTTCCGTCACGATCTACGAGCTCGATGACCTTGATTCTTGTTCCCGAATCAACATCGATGATTCGCCCCTGATCCTTCAGGAGGGCCAACGAACGCGGATCGGCGTCCTCCAGAGCATTGACGACGAAGACCGCGGTCTCCTGGTCCATGGCTGCCGGCACGCGATCCCTGCCGTCCATAGTGAGCTCCGCGAACTGACCGGCGGAGCGGCTGGGCCTGAAGAGCTTTGCGAGGAATCCATCGGGATCGGACTGGCTGAGCACCAGCATCGCGAGCACCAGTAAAGTGACACCGCCGATGATCGGCAGCCACGGAACCGAGCGCTCTTGCTTCGGGACCATCTCATCGATGATGTCGTCGATGTCGGCCAATGTCGGATCGGCAAGGAACTCGGTGCCGCAGGCCGTGCATCGCAGCGTTCGACCCACATAACGATCGTGAATCTTCATCTTGGCGTCGCAAGCCGCGCATGTGTGGGTGTAGCCCTGCATACTCCCGATATCCAGTGATCGAGGTTAACTCATCGGCCGCTGGAGCGTCGGTGATCTATCTCGCGCGATACCTCACCTTTCCGCCGACCACGGTGTACAGGACCTCCGCTTCGAGGATCTCTTCAATGGGAATCGTCAGAATATCGCGCGAAAACACCGTCACGTCGGCCAACTTGCCGACCTCGAGGGAACCCTTGATGTCCTCCTCGAAGGCGGCGTAGGCGGCACCGAGCGTGCGCGCATTCAGCGCCTCCATCCGGGTCATGACCTGGTTCGGATAGAACGCCTCCCCATCGGCCATCCGGCGCGTCACCGCGGCGTGGAAGGATGGGAGCGGATCGACGGGCTCCACCGGTACATCGGTGCCGCTGGCGATGACCGCACCCGCTTCGAAGAGATCCCGCCAGACATAGGCGCCGGTCCTGGAACGCTCCTCGCCGAGCCGTTCCGGGACCCACGGCCCATCAGAGGTGCAGTGGATGGGCTGCATGGCCGCCACCACACCGATCTCGGCGAACCGCGCGATGTCGTCCGGGTGGAGATGCTGGGCGTGCTCGACCCGCCACCGCAGATCACGGGGCTCCGGCACGGTCTCGTACGCCTCTTCATAGACATCGAGGGTCGTTCTATTCGCCCGATCTCCGATGGCGTGCGAACAGAGCTGGAGACGGTGTTCGAGCGCGAGACGCGCCGACTCCCGCAGTTCGTCCGGCGTTACGATGTTCAGCCCCGTGCTGGTCGGAAGATCGGTGTAGGGCTCGAGCAGCCATGCGCCGTGTGAACCCAGGGCGCCGTCGATCCAGCGCTTGATCCCACCCACCGTCAGGTAGTCATCTCCGGCCCGGTAGACCTCATAGCCCGGCAGACCCGCCGCCAGGCTCTCGTTGTCCTCGCTGAGCATCACCCAAAGCCTCAGATCGAGCTCCTCGTTCTCGGCCATAGACCGCAACAGCTCGACCAACGCAAAGCTCGATCCGGCGTCCTGGAAGGACGTGATGCCCTTGGCCAGACACTCCCGGCTCGCGAGCTCGATGACCTTTCGAAGGGTGGCCTCGTCCGGCTCGGTGTCGAGATGAGACCCCACCAGGTCTTCCGCGGTCTCGCGCAGCACCCCGATGGCCCTGCCCTCGGCATCGCGGACGATTTCGCCTCCCGCCGGGTCGGGGGTGTCGTCGCCGATGCCGGCGAGCTCCAACGCCACCGCGTTGACCATGGAGGCGTGGCCGCTGGCGTGGACGAGAACGACCGGGTTGGCCGGAGACACCTCGCTCAGAGACCGGTGATACGGCAGCCCCGAGACGTTGGGTTCGGGGGTCGAGCTCCACTTCTCCTGATGCCAGCCGCGGCCCAGGATCCACTCGCCCGGCCCGGCCTCGACCACCGCGGCAGCCACCATTTCCACGATCTCCTCGAAATTCTCGACCCTCGTCAGATCGAGGATCATCCGTGAACGTCCGAGACCGGTGAAGTGGCCGTGGCCCTCGATGAATCCAGGCACCGCAAGGGCGCCGTCAAGCTCCACGATCTCGGTGTTGTCACCGATCAGCCGCGCGATCTCGGCGGAGCCGCCCACCGCCACCACCTTCTGACCACGAGCGGCGATGGCCTCGGCCTCGGGCCGATCAGGATCCATGGTCACGATGCGCCCACCGGTGATCACCAGGTCCGCCGGTTCGGGCACACCGCCGCAGGCGGTCAGACAGAGAATCGGGACGAGAGCAGCGAGAAGGGTTGTTGATTTCATGGTTCCGTACTCTAGCGTACCCCGCGACAATTGGAGGCGGTATTCGATCACCGATGCATCCCTCCTGCCCGCGCTTCGCGAAATCAGCGTACGAAACGGTACGCCTCATTCGCGAAGCGCGGGCAGGAGGTCGCCTCGGCACTCTCGATACCTCACCCCAATTATGGCGGGGTACACTACCTCATCCCTCATCGAGGGACCTGTGGTGCTCCATTTCCCAGTCGCTCCACCACTCGGTTTCGATCCCGTGGCAGGTGTCGCCGAAGGCCGCGCAGGGGATGCAGCCATCGCCGCGGATGAGATCGGGGTCGTCCATGGGTGGCAATCTTCGGATCAGATCGAGCCCCAGGGCACGCGCCGCCTCCACCTCAACCGATGGCGTCGGTCCATCGAGCTCGCGAACTCCCCCGTCGATGAGGCGCCGTTCGGCCTCCGGGAGAAGCACGGTCTCCTCCTTGTCCAGGTGCTGCCAAATCTCGGACGCCAGGCGCTGGACGATTCGCTCCGACTCGGCGCAGGCGCCGGCCACTGCGAGCTCGTCCAGAACCGGCGGGACAGCCTCGTGCTCCTCCGTGAGAATCGCCAGGGGGCCGTGATGGCTCGGGACCTCGCCGTGCTCCTTCAACGCCCGGAAGAGCAGCTCCTCCCGTCGGTGATGGTAGCTATGAAGAAAAATCCGAAGAAAGTGGATCAGGTCATTCAGATCCTCACGGGCATCTCGATGGCCGGATCCCCGATCACCCCAGAAGAAGAGCGAACCCGCCACCCCATCGATCAGCCGGTGTTCCTCCCGTATCTCGTCGATGAGCCGCATCAGGTCCCCGGCGCCGGCGTGACGACTCCAGCCGAGCTCGGACCGCGGGGATCCGCCGCCGCCTCCACCGTCCCGTCCGAACTGATTCGCACCGCGTTCACATCGCCCAGCTGTTTCCGGGGTTTCAGCTCGTGTCCGCGACGCTCGAGCTCCCAGGCGGTCTCGGGCGCCAGCGCGTCGGGCTCGACGACGATCTGGTCCGGCATCCACTGGTGGTGGATTCGGGGCCGGTTGACGGCGGTCTGGAGATCATCCCCGTCCACCACCAGATTGAGGAGGACCTGGACGGTGACGGTGGGGATCGTGGATCCGCCGGGCGAACCCAACGCCACCGTCTCGGACCCGCGCCAGGCGATCGTCGGCGACATCGACGACAGCATCCGTTTGCCCGGTCCCACCGCATTGGCCTCGCCCTGAATCAGACCGTAGAGGTTGGGTCGGCCGGGGGCGGTGGCGAAGTCGTCCATCTCGTTGTTGAGCAGGATTCCGACGCCGGGAACGAGCAGACCGCAGCCGAAGCTGCCGTTGAGGGTTGTGGTAAGGCTGACCACGTTTCCGGCGCCATCCGCAACCGAGAGATGGGTGGTCTCGGTTGACTCTCCTGCCGCGGACGGTTTCCACGACCGTACCTTGTCCGAAGGCGTGGCTCGACGAGACCGGAGCTCCCGGGCCCGACGATCGAGCCACCCCTCACCCAGAAGATCGGATTCCGCGGCCTGCGTGGTCGACGGGTCGCCGAGCAGGAATCGATCAGCGTAGGCGCGTCTCCAGGCTTCGACGAGGAGGTGGGTCCGCTCCGCCCCGAACCGAGGTGTGCGCCCCCAGTTGGTTCGCTCGAGAAGGCCGGAAGTCTGACCGAGGATGATTCCACCGGACGACGGCAACGGCATGGACGCGACCTTCCACCCGAAGGCGTCGAAGAAGACCGGTTTCCGCCACACCGGACGGTAGGACTCGAGATCGGCGACGGTCAGCACTCCCCCATAACGGTCAGACACGGTTTCGATGGCCGCCGCCACCGGTCCCGCGGTGATGGCCTCAGGGCCGTGCTCCCCATAATCTCGGAGGGTGGCGGCGAGGCTGGGGATCTTCATCAGCGAACCCGCGGGCGGCGGCTCACCTCCCGGCAGCCACACCGCTGCGGTCTCCGGGAATCGAACGAGCAACTTCGCCGCCCTGGCGACCGATTTCTCGAGCCGCGGGGTCACCACGAACCCGTCGCGCGCAAGCCGGACGGCGGGGGCCACGACGTTCGCCCAGTCGAGCTTGCCGTGTTTCCGGTGAAGCTCCCACAGACCTGCCGGAGAACCGGGTACTCCTGCTGCGAGCGGACCGACCAGACTCTTCTCGGCGACCGGGTCACCGTTCTTGCCGAGGTACATGTCGTGGCTGGCAGCCGCCGGGGCGGCCTCGCGGAAATCGAGGGCCGAGACCTCGCCATGCACCCGAACGACGGCAAATCCACCACCGCCGAGGTTCCCCGCCTGGGGGTGGACCACCGCCAGGGCGAGGGCCGTCGCCACCGCAGCGTCGACGGCGTTGCCGCCGGCGTGGAGGACCTCGAGACCGGCCCGGGTGGCCGCCGGTGCGGCGCTGGCCACCGCCCCTCCCGAGCCCCGGGCCGGATCGGGGTTTGCTGCGATGGCAGGAAGCGCGATGACAAGGAGAAGGACAATGACAGAACAACGGCGACAATACGCTGAGAACGTCATTCGCCGAGTGTACTGCAACTCCAATCCATCCCAGCGCGAGTCCATCGTCAGACTTCTCACCGCCGTGGCCGGTGCCGACGGTGGTCTCTGCACCTCGGAACACCTTGAGATCGCACAGATCGCCGGAGAGCTCGGTATCAGCCCGGACGAAGTATTCTGCGACCGCCCCGCGAAGCGCAAATCTCGACGAAGAGCCCGGTTCGGGAAGTCCCCGGAATACTCCGCGCCGGAATCAGGTATCATCCTGTGCCTGCGTGACTCGCGGGCGGAGGTACCATGACCTGGAACTACTCGAAGAAAACCACCGAACTCTTCATGGCGGCGGTCTCGGGCCAACCCGGCACTCATCTCGGGGAGATCGAAGACGCCGACGGTTTTGGTGAGCACGGGTCGATTTCCTGCGGCGACGCCCTGCGCTTCACCTTCCGGGTCGAACGGCACCCCACGGATCCCCAGCTCGACAAGATCACCGAAGCCCGATACCTGACCTTCGGCTGCACCTCGGCCATTGCCGCGTCGGAGGCGCTCTGCGCCATCATCGAAGAGGGTGATTTCACCCCCATCGGCGCCCTCGAGATCACCAACCAGGACATCGTCAAGTACCTCGACGGGCTGCCCCAGGCCAAGATTCACTGTTCGGTGATGGGTGCCGAGGCCCTCGAGGCCGCCGTCTTCAACTGGGCCCAGAAGCGCGGGGTCGACCTCGCCGACCTGGGGGTCGACATCCGCCGCGACGAACAGGAAGAGGGTCGGCTCGTCTGCACCTGCTTCGGTCTCACCGAGCCCTACATCATTCGCAAGATCGAAGAGCTCGAGATGAAGACCATCGCCGACATCACCAACGCCATCAAGGCCGGCGGCGCCTGCATGTCCTGCCACCACACCCCCGGCGGGCTCCAGGATCTGCTCGACAAGGTCAACGGATCGCGTCCGACGACCATGAAACAACTGCCCGTTCTGCCCATGGCGCGCGCGCCCAAGGCCCAGCCGCCGACGGAGATGTCGCCCTTCAAGTTCGCCAAGAAGGTCGAAGAGGTCATCGACTCCTATGTTCGACCGCAGCTCGCCAAAGATGCGGGCGACATTGAGATCGTCGACATCAAGGACACCAAGGTCTACTGCACCATGAAGGGCGCATGTGCCGACTGCGTGGGTTCGCAGAACACCATCAAGATGCTGGTGGAGCAGGCACTCAAGGACCAGATCGACCAACGCATCCAGGTCATCGAGGTCTGAGGACGGAAGAATGACCATCATCTACATGGACAACAACGCCACCACTCGGGTGGCTCCCGAGGTCTTCGAAGCGTTGATGCCGTACCTCACCGACGACTACTTCAACCCGAGCTCGCTCTACGAACCGGCGCACGGCCCCGCCGAGGCCATCACCGCCGCGCGCAGGATGGTCGCCAAGCTCCTGGGCAAGGCCCGGCCCGACGAAATCCTCTTCACCTCCTGCGCCACCGAGTCCAACAACACCGCCGTTTTCGGCACCATCGCCGCCAACCAGGAACGACGCCACATCGTTACCACCGGCGTCGAGCACCCGGCCATTTTCTCGGTCGGCGAAGACCTGCAACGACGGGGCCTCGATGTCGACTTCGTGCCCGTTGACTCGGATGGCAACATCGACAAGATGGAGTTCGTCCGCGCGCTGCGCCCGGACACCCTCATGGTTTCCGTCATGCACGCGAACAACGAAACCGGGGTGATCTACCCTGTGGGAGAGCTTTCACGAATCACCAAGGAGACCGATCCGAGCATCGTCTTCCACACCGACGCCACCCAGACCGTGGGCAAGCTCCCGATTGATCTTCGCGACTCGTTCAGGAATGTCGATCTGCTGTCGTTTTCCGGCCACAAGCTGCACGCGCCCAAGGGTATCGGCGCCCTCTACATTCGCCGAGGGACCCGCTGTCGGCCATTCCTTCTTGGTGGGCACCAGGAGGACGGGCGCAGGGCCGGGACCGAAAACGTGGCCTTCATCGTCGGGCTCGCCAAGGCCCTCGAGCTTGCCATGGAGCGGCACGACGAGGACGAAGCACGGATCGTCGCCATGCGCGATCGCCTCGAGCGGGAGCTCTTGGCTCGGATCCCCTACCTCGAGGTCAACGGCAAGAACGCACCCCGGCTGTCCAACACCCTCAACGTCGCCTGCCACTTCATCGAGGGCGAGGGCATCCTCTATCAGCTCAGTGCGCAGGGGATCTGCGCATCGTCGGGCTCGGCATGCACCTCCGGTTCTCTCGAACCATCGCACGTGCTCCGGGCGATGCACATTCCCTTCTCCGCCATCCACGGGTCGGTCCGATTCAGCCTCAGCCGCTACAACACCGACGCCGAGATCGACACGGTCATCGAGGTCTTTCCCGGGATCGTCGACAGCCTCCGCCGGCTCTCGCCCTACTGGGATGTCAAGAAGAACGAGCCGCGGCCAGAGGCGATGGAGATGTTGACACAGACGGAGATGCCGGAAGTCCGAGACGACGGCGAAGACACCAAGATACGAGGCCGGATCAGCTAGAGAGGCGGCCATGAAACTGTTGTTCCACCTTATCGCTTTCGGAGCACTCATCCCCTGCCTCGAGATGGGCCGATGACGTGACCGATCCGGAGAGCAGTGCGGGTTGGGCGCCCCTCGGGACAGCTCTGCTCGATTTCCATCGCGGTGACACCGGGGCCGTGATCGTCGTGCTGAGCGATCTCTGGGAGGACGAGGCCACACCGGTGGGGGCCTACTACCGCCCGTTGGAACAGGATCTCCCGATGCTCGAACGCGAGGCCCTCGATCTCTGCGTCGGCCGGGTCCTCGACCTCGGCGCCGGGGCCGGCCGCCACGCCCTCGATCTCCAGGAAGCCGGCACCAGCGTGGTTGCCGTCGATCCACTGACCGAAGCGGTGGAAATCATGCGGGACCGCGGTGTGGTCGACCCCCGCCTCGGCGATCTGGGCGCCGTCACAGGAGAGAGATTCGACACCGTGCTGATGCTCATGCACGGGCTCGGGATCGTCGGGGATCTGCGCGGTCTCGGGAGCTTTCTCGAGGAGCTCCCGAATCATCTCAACCCGGGCGGGCGCCTGGTCTGCGATTCGGCGGACCTCGCAACCGCGCTTCGCGACGAGGCTCCGGAACTCCTCGACGAGCTTTCGAACCCCGATCGCTATCTCGGTGAGGTCGAGTTCGGGCTCCGCTACGGTCGTCTCGAGGGTCCTCGATACCCGTGGATCTTTGTCGACCCGGAAGCCTTGGAGATCGTTGCCGATGCGGCGGGATTCGACATGAAGGTCGCGGCCGGCGGGGAACGCGGTTCCTACCTGGCGGTGCTGACCCACTCTCCGACCTGATCTTTACAAGAACTTGAAACCACGGTCCGGAGTTTGATGCTAGGCTATGAGCATGCGGGCGGCACTGTCGACGCTGCGCGGAAACGGAAGTACATTCATGCGACCCACTCTCACATCCTTGATGATCGTCTGTCTTTCTCTGATCGCAGTCCCTTCGTTCGGCCAGGAATCGGGCGAGCCGAAAGCAGACGAAGCGGTCGTTGCTCAGAAAGACCCCATGGCCTCCCCCGGACCATCGGCAGCCGAGACGGCACCCAACCCCGTGGTCCTGCGCGTCAACGGCGACCCCGTCTACGCCGTCGAGATCAGCATGGTCATGCAGACCATCCAGTCACAGCTATCCGAGCGTGGAGAAGAGGTCGACCAACGAGAGCTCGCGATGGTCGCAACTCAACGCGCCGTGGAGCAGAAGCTGCTCGTGCAGGAGGCGCGCCGGTTCGGAGTCGAGGCCGATGAACTGGACGTCGCTCGCGCCGCCCAGATCGCCGAGCAACAGGCCGGCGGAAGGACCATGCTCGAAGCCAAACTCAAGGCGACGGGTTCGAGCTACGAGAAGTTCCTCAATATGATTCGAGAGATCGAGATCCTCAAGGCGTTTGTCGCCCGGCAGATCGAGCCCAACGTCGTCGTCACCGACGAAGAGATCGCCGCCTACTACAAAGACAACCCCGAGCTCTTCGAAGCCGAAGACCGCGCCCACGCCTACCACATGATTTTCATCATCGGCGAGGACGCCGCTTCCGCCGAACTCGCTGCCGCTCGCGGGAAAGCCGAGGCCGCGCGGCAACGAGCCCTCGCCGGGGACGAGGATTTCACCACCATCGCCCGCGAGCTCTCCGAGGGCCCCTCGGCACCCACCGGCGGTGACCTCGGATGGGTCACCCGAGGAGCTCTCGTCAGTCCGTTGTCCGAGACGATCTTCGGCCTCGAGCCCGGTGGAATCTCGGAAGTCATCCAGTCACGATTCGGTTTTCACGTTGCGACCGTCAGCGAACGACGGCCGGCCGAGACCATCAGCCTCGAGGAGGCATCGGGCCAAGTCGCCGATCTGCTCCGAGCTCAAAAGGCGACAGCGACCCTGGGTCAACTCCTCGAGACCCTCGTCAAGACCGCAAAGGTCGAAAATCTGCTCAGCGGAGAAACGCCCGGACCGGGGACGGGGTTGGACTGAGGGCGAACTTGGAGATGA
>Ga0316198_10001256_pt1 | contig 14770 bp, 14 predicted proteins | sample OudBieAanoxic_MG_FD_204935 | JGI IMG/M metagenome (GOLD analysis project Ga0316198, IMG submission 204935) | Coastal sediment microbial communities from Oude Bieten Haven, Netherlands - site A anoxic | ecosystem: Environmental > Aquatic > Marine > Coastal > Sediment | place: Netherlands...
TATAGTCGCTGATTCCAGGGGCATCCAGTTTAACCACTGGTCTACCCAAAAGATCTGGATAAGCCACGTCCCGTATGGCCTTGACCGATACCCGACCGTTAATCAATTCTCCATAACCCGGCACCGTCTTAAACAAAATGCCGCTTTCTTTGCAGTGTTCGATGATTTTACGCATCTGAGATCCGGTGGCCGAAGGAAGAGCGATGAGCGCCTCATCTGCCCTTACTTTTTTTATCGCAGATGATATTTCGCTGACAAAACCGAGAACCGGCACTCCGTGGATCTTCCGGCCAATCTTGTTGCGGTTGTCGTCTAGAAAACCAACCACCTTTAGTTTAAGTGAGGAATTGTCGCGAATTTCACGCAATATTTTTTCGCCGCAGTCGCCCGCCCCGATGATCAGTAACCTTTTTACATTTTTCGGGTAACGTTTAAACAAGCTCACAAACTGCTGCGACATGGATTTATTTGACTTTTCCCGGGCGAGACGTTCAAAAAACAAACGCACAAGCAAGCGGAAGCCGGCAATGAAAAGAATGGTCAAAAACCAATCGATGATAAAAACCGAACGAGGATAACCGATGAATCGCATTTTAAAGGCGATAAATATGGTGATCAGCAAAGAACTCGCCGTAGCAGCTTTGATGATGTTCAGCAGGTCTGAAATGCTGGTGTAGCGCCACATGCCGCGATAAAGATCGAAAAAGTAAAGACAGGCGATCTTGGTTACGATAACATAGGGCAGCATTCGCAAGAACAGATCCAAATAATATGGCGGGATGCTGAATTCAAATCGTATCAGAAACGCGTCAAATAATGCGGCCGCCAAAAGCACTACATCCACGACGAAGATGATAAGAAAGTTTTTGTTAAAGAATTTGTGGATCATGATAATTTAAAATATCTGCGAAATGTTTAATTAAGGGGTCAATGTCGTACGCCCTTGCTGGCAAGAGCGCTGAAAAATGTCGCAATGATTATTTTCAGGTCAAAAGCAAAGGATCGATGCTTGAGATAATGTTCATCAAAACCGACTTTTACAGGAATCGGCAGGTCGTCCCGGCCGTTTATTTGCGCCCAGCCGGTGATACCCGTTACGAGCAGGTGAATGCCCTTTTGAGTTCGCATTTCTATGAGGTCGTCCTGGTTAAAAAGTGCCGGTCTGGGGCCGACAAAGCTCATGTCACCCTTCAGGACGCTGAACAGCTGCGGCAATTCGTCCAGGCTAAATCTCCGCAAGATACGGCCGATTCGTGTTACATACTGCTCGGGAGATGCCAGCAGGTGGGTGGCCACCGCCGGCGTTTCAACCTTCATGGTCCTGAACTTCGGCATCGAGAAGATTGAATTGTTCTTGCCGACCCTGTTGGACCAGTACAAAACGGGACCCGGCGATGTGAGTCTCACAATGAGGGCGATGATCAGCATCGGAATCCCAAAGGCCACGATCAGAATAAACGCGAACGAAGCATCAAAAACCCGTTTAGTCATCGGAACTGATGTGTGAAACCCCACTTATTGTTCGGAGACGATTCTATAGGTTTTAAGATAATGTTTTTGGCAAGGCCAGAGGGAGAAGGCTGTATTGTAATACGCCGACGACCGATAACGCAGTCCAAAACCTTTATTTTAAAGCCTATAATTCGATTTTTTTATACGTTTATACCAGAAAGCCGTGTTTTGAAGGCCTTCTTCCAAAGTGAAAGGGGCTGTCCAGCCCAATTCGATTTTTATTTTGCCTGTATCCACAGTCAGGGAACCGATCAGACGATCCACCGCCGGCCCCTTGCCGGTGAGCCTTCCAACTATATACAGAGCAAGCGCTGGAAAACGGAACAGCCGCGGTTGTTTCTGCAATGCCGCGGCGATCATACGGATTAATTCAGGCGTTGATACATCCTTTCCGTCACTCACCAAAAAGGTCTGACCGGGGGCATTGGGGTGTAGCACGCATGAAACAATTGCATCCACGAGATTATCCACGTAGATCAAGCTTCTTTGATTTTTCACGCCTGCGAATGGAAGAGGCATTCTGCGGTCAACCGTCTGAAGCAGCTTCAGGAAGTTGGCTTTCACCCCCGGGCCGTAAACCAGTGGCGGCCGCAGGATAACAACCGCCATTCCGGTTTCAGCCGCAATCTTTCGAAGTTTCAGTTCCGCCTCCATTTTGCTGATGCCGTAGGAATCCATTGGGGAAGGCCTATCAGACTCCGTATAAGCCTTTCGGTTTTCCTCACCATTGACCTTGACCGTACTTAAAAAAATAAACCGTTTGACCCCCCTATCGGCGGCCTGCCGGGCAAGTCTTTCAGTTCCCTGTACATTGACTTCGCGATAGGCTTGAAGGGGTTCGACTGACGAATCCTTCATAACGTGCACACGGGCTGCCAGGTGAACAACCGTATCGATGCCCTGCAAATCTGCGCCCCAATCGGTTGCGGCGCTGACATCCCCGATTATGACGCTTTTAACCCCCTGGACCAATGAATAATTCTCGGCAGAACGGACGGTGCCGGAAACGTTCCATTTTTCGACCACCAACCGGTTGCAGAGAATAGATCCGATAAAACCGTTTGCACCTGTGACGAGGACCGTTTTCAATATTGAATCCTCTTGGATGCTAAAACCTGTTCCAGACGGTCCTGTTTACATAATCCGTGTAACTTAAGATGATGCGCAGGACTTTCTTGGACACATTTTTGGGTTCGTAATCCGGAACCATCCTAAATTGGTGTTTTTTGTCAGTATGTTGCCGGCTGACGACAGCTATTGATTCCAAAACCCTGTCAGCCTTCAATCCGCACATGATCAAAGTGCCCTCATCCATTCCTTCCGGACGTTCATGAGCTTGTCGAATTGTTACGGCGGGAAAATTAAGTATAGAGGACTCCTCCGTAATCGTCCCGCTGTCGGAGACGACGCAGAAAGCATCCTTCTGAAGTTTGACGTAGTCCAGAAATCCGAGCGGTTTTATAAGCCGAATTGAGGAAGCGAGGGGGATATTTCCGCTGCTTTCCAATCTTTTGCGGGTTCGCGGATGGGTTGAAAATATGATTTGTTTCTTGAACTTGTCGGATATGGCGTTCAACGTTTCCAGTAAGTCGCGGAAGTTTTCATCGATGTCGATATTTTCCTCACGATGGGCGCTGAGGACGATGTATTGGCCTTTTTGCAGTTCCAACTGGGCTAATATGTCGGCTTTTTGTATTTTCGTTTTGTAATATTCCAGGACTTCCCGCATGGGTGAGCCGGTTTTGATGACTGTCTCCGGCTTTAATCCTTCTCGGAGGAGGTAGCGTCGCGCATGTTCGGTGTAGGTCAAGTTGATGTCGCTCGTATGATCGACAATTTTCCGGTTGATTTCCTCGGGAACTCGCAGATCGAAACACCGATTCCCTGCTTCCATGTGAAAGATCGGTATTTTTCTGCGCTTGGCCGAAATCGCAGCCAGACAGCTGTTGGTGTCACCCAGAAGCAACACGGCATCGGGCTTTTCGGTCGCCATGACCTTGTCCGAGTTTGCGATCACCTGGCCGATGGTATCTGCAGCCGTTTCGCCGGCTGCATCGAGAAAATAATCGGGTTTACGAATTTGTAATTGTAGAAAAAATATGTCATTCAACTCGTAGTCATAATTTTGACCGGTGTGCACCAAAACATGATGCACATTAGAATCCAGTTCGTGTATGACACGGCAGAGTTTAATGATTTCAGGTCGTGTCCCGACGATGGTCATAACTTTAGTCGTCATAGACGGTGTCTCACCTGTTTGTCAAACATGAGAGATGTGGTCATCTTAAAATTTCTCCTTTGTAGGACAGTTGCACATCTCCCACCATCAGCCTGTGTTTTTGCAGCAGCGCAACGGTGTCATCAAAATCGAGAACCTCGTCGGCCGAGCTGTATTCTTTTGACAGCGTCATCGGCTCTCGGTTTTCACCATTATGCAACTCCGGCAGCATGGACAGAATCGCATAGTAATCTCCGCGGGCAACACAATGGTTGGCTTCCTCTTCGGAAACCATGATTTCATGCATCTTTTCACCGGGACGAATCCCGGTCTCCTTGATGTCAATCGGCCGTTTGCCGATGAGTGCTTTCGCAATGTTGAACACAGTTGCGGAAGGCGCTCTTGGCACGTAGGTTTCACCGGCTTTAGCTTCACGAAGGGCTGTAATAACCGTATCGACGGCCTGCTCGAGGCTGAGAAGAAAGCGTGTCATCTTAGGCACGGTCACCGTGACTGGTCCCCCGTTGATAATCTGTTCGATAAAAAGTGGGATGACCGACCCCCGGGAAGCAAGAACATTGCCGTACCGCACGCAAATGAAACGGGTGTTCGGGTTCAAAATATTGGCCGAAGTGAAAATTCGCTCCTGGATCGATTTGGTCATCCCCATGACGTTGACCGGTTTACAGGCTTTGTCGGTGCTGATGCCGACAACCGTCTTAACCGGGTAACCGTTTTCTTCAATGGCACGGGTGATATTTGCAGCACCCATGCAATTTGTCAATACAGCCTGGGTCGGAAAGTACTCACAGGCCGGAACCTGTTTCAGTGCGGCAGCATTAATCACGATATCCGAACCCCTGACGACTGAACATACATCTCGGTAAGCCCGGACATCTCCGATCCGAAATTCCAGGACGTTCATAAAGTTTCGGTATATCACCTCATCGGTGGCCACAAGCCTGTGCAGATAAGATACCCGCATCTCATGTTGCTTGGCTTCGTCTCTAGAAAAAACGATAACTTTTTTCGGGGTGCCGATTTTACCACTTAAAATGCGCCGAACCAATGTTTTACCCATGGATCCGGTTCCGCCGGTGATCATTATGGTTTTTCCGTCAAATATCATTGATCGTCTCCAAAATTTTCAAAATAGGGAAGTCACTTATGTTATTCGCTCACAAAGCTCATCGACCATGTCCAACCAGGATGGGGGTATGTATTTAAAATCACGTCTAAATCTCGATGAATCAAGGCTGCGGTCACATACAAAATCAGTTTCTGGTTCGATATGGACAGAAAGGTTCATTTTTTGCTTAATCATCGATAACAAATCATGTTTACTGATGGGATCTGCAGACACATGATACAAACCGTGTGATTTCGGGTAATGGACGATCAAACGCTCGATAATCCGGCTTAGTTCGAACGTAGTGAAACCCGAAAAAATGGCCTTTTTGAAGCCTTTTATGGTGCCTTTTTGAGCAAGAAACCATTCCAAGAGACTATGCTTGCGATATAGTTCCGGCCCGATCATTGATGTGCGTAATGTCAGGCAATTCTTTTCGATCACTTCACCCAGCAGTTTGGTTCTTCCATAAAGATCTTCGGCATCGGCATTGTCACATTCGCTATAGTTTCCCTTCTTTCCGGAGAAAACGCAATCGGTGCTAAGATGAATCAATTTGGCTTTCGTGGTTTTGCAAATAAGTGCCAATCGATGCGGAAATAGAGAATTGATCTCTATGCTCGGAATACTCTCTTTGGCGGATTGTCTCTGCTTTATTATTCCTACGGCATTGACGATGGCATCAGGCTGAAATTCTACCATAACTTCAAGCAGCTTATCACCGAATCGGACGTCCGCGCTTGAATATGAATTTTCGGCTGAAAAAATGTCAAACCCATTGTAAAAGTCCATATTTTGGCGCAATGTTACTTTAACATCATGACTGTTGCGAAGGTGCGAGAAAAGCTGGTGTCCCAGCATACCGTCTCCTCCCAGTACGAGAATTCGCATCAGTTGGTCTCCTCTTTCAATTCCGTTATCAATTGAGTGAGACGGTCAAGGAGCTTTTCGCGTTCAAAATTGTCTTCGAAGTATTTTCTGCCCCTGCGTCCCATGGAATCACGTTTCTCCGACGTCATCCGATACATTTTCAAAACGGCCTGAGCCAATTCGGTGGGGTCTTCAGCCGGACATGTGATCCCGGCTCCGGCCTCTTCGACGACCCTGGCGCCTTCTCCATCTAAACCAGCAATTATCGGTTTAGCACAGGCCAAATAGGATTGGATTTTCGAGGGGATGGTCAAGGCAAAAATCGGTTCTTTTTTCAGGGTTACCAGAAGTGCATCGGACAGTGTAAAAAAACGCGGCATAACTTCGGCAGGGTACCTTCCCAGAATGTGAACAGTATCCGACAATCCCCGCCTGGATATTTCCGCTTTAACCCAACTCGACATGCGGCCGTCTCCCAAAATGATCAAATGTATATCTTTATGAGGTTTCAATTTGGTAGCGGCAGATAGGATAGTGTGAAAATCCTGTGCGACCCCGATATTGCCGGCGAAGACAACCTTGAATCCATTTGGCATAAGTGAGCGTTCAGCGGCATCAACTGGAAGTAACACCGGTTGATAGAGAGAATCCGCACTGTTGGGATAGTAAAAAATTCTACCGGAATCCGCTCCAAGTCTGAGAATTGAAGGCGTGAAGGCCTTTGACTGAACCAGGATACGGTCACACCCTTTATATAAAAAACGTACCAACAATCCGGTGGTTTTAAGAACAGCCTTGGAGTGGATGGCACCTGTAGCCGACAGGCTTTCCGGCCATAAATCCTGCATCCAGAATACAATTGGCGCAGACTTAACAATTTTCATGACAAGTGCCGGTAGCGCAACAGTGATGGGGGAAGGTTCATAGGCAAAGATAATATCGAACTTTCTCCTGCAGTAAAAGGGAGCAAGAATACTGGCCATGACTGCAAATGATAGGAAATTCAACGTCAAACGGGTACGATCACCATTGCCTCGATTAATCAAAGGAACACGGTGAATCTCCATTTTCTGAAAAGTGTCTTTCTTTGGACCGAAGAAAGAATAGCCTTGAAAAAATCGGCCGTGAGGATAATTGGGAATGCCGGTCAACACTTCCAGATGATGTCCTCTTTTCTGTAGGCCGGCAGCAAAATCGTTGATTGGAAAATTTTCTGGCCAGAAATATTGTGAAATAACTAAGATTCTCATACACTCTCACAGGGAAGCATAGTTTTGTATAAATCCATGTAATTTTGAACGATCATATCCCATATGAAATGCTTCTCGACAAATTTTTTAAGGTTGGCGCCGAATGAACTAGTGTTTGTTGAGTTAGCCAATATATTTTGAATGCCGTGCGCTAATCCATCCACCGTTGCCGGCACCACCTTGCCCCCTCTGACTTCTTCAACGGTATTAAAGCCGCAACGATCTGTCAAGACGACGGGTGTTCCGCATATGCCCGCTTCCAGAACGACAATCGACATGGCTTCCTGACGTGAGGGGATGACCAGAAGGTCGGCCGCGTGATAAGCGCAAGATTTTTCCTCACCCCCGACATAACCGATGAAGCGCACATGATCCGTTAAATGCATTTCTTTCACTATCCGGATCAAGTTAGGCTTTAACCCGTCATCCGGACCTGCCAACACCAGTTTCAGAGACTCGAATTGTCCGTGTATCCTTGCGAAGGCCCGAATCAAAAGATCAGGCCCTTTGATGTGGTTCAGCCGTCCCATAAAAAGAAGGAAGGGGTTTTCACCCAAAACGTATTTTTCTCTAAAATCCTGATCGTCGCGACATCGGAAATCATCCGGATCTACCCCGTTGGGAATAACCCTGACTTTTTCCCCCGGCACGCCATAAGCGCTAAAGTGGTCAATTTCGTTATGCGAAATGGCGATACAGGCCCATGCCTGTCTGGCAATGCGATACCCGATTAACTGATTATATATCAGTTTGAGCAGCCTGGATCGACCCACGTTCGGCAGGGCTCCGGCGGGACAAAATACATAAGGCTTACGAGCTCGCCGGGCGATCAAATAAACCATCGCGTTTAAGGTTGTCCAGTGATTCATCAGATGAATGATGTCGACTCCATTCACCTGCCGGTTAAGTTCCGAGAAGACCGGCTTGGGTATGTGAAACCGGCGGAACAGTCCGGGCATCACATTGACCTGTACCCCTTCGGCGACAGAGGTTGGCAGCGTCCTGCCGTTTTCGACCGTTAAAACCGTCGTTTGCACCCCGGCCCGGGCAAGGAACTTGCTCATTTTAACGGTTCGGGCGGCCGTCCCCCCCCCGGAAACAGGATCGATGCTCATATTGACATTCAAAACATGCATTGGTTAGAAGGTTACAGCAGCTTTTGAACGGTTCAAATCCTTGGCATATGCCTTCAGATTTTCGATGAAAGTGGATTTCTTGTGAAATCCGCAACGCAGAAGTTTTTCGCAGCTGTAACGTCGCAAGGGATTGATGTTTGTTTTCCTGGTCAGTCTCAAAAGAGTGGCAAGAGTCATCAGCGGCAGATCAATTCTCTTTAACCGGTAGTCTGGAATCCCCAAAGCGTTCTTAAGTTGTCGCTCAACATCTATAAAATTATTTTCCGGATATTCATCGTCAGAAACAATGAAAACCTCATGATCATATGCCTGCGGTGCTTTGATAAAGTATATAATTGAGTCTGCGACCGTTTCCACAGAAACCAGGTTCATTGAGCGTCTCTGATACAGGCAGGACTTGACATATTTGTAAAGTTTGGAACGACACCTTAAATCTTTAACAAGCTTGACCAAATTCTTACCGCCAGACCCGAATACTGCGGTCGGCCGCAAAATGATGACTTCCGGCATAACATGATCGGTCTCAAAGAGTGTTTGTTCAATCTGCCACTTAGTTTTTTCATATTCTGTCAACGGCTTACAAGGCGTTTCCTCAGTAACGATATCGTCTTTTACGGAGCCTACGACAGTCGCGCTGCTGCAGTGAATCAGTTTTTTGGCACCTTTACGGCGGCAGGCGTCAATAAGCCTTCTTGCAACCTGAATGTTTTGAATGGGGGGAAGGTTCCGCAAGAAGGCAAGGTTGACAACGATGCAGTCAGGTTCGATAAGATTATCCCAATCGTCATAACGAGATAAGTCGCGTTGATGTATATGGAGATGCCCTCTATCTGACCACTCTCCTTTGTTTGTTTTGCAAATGGCGTGAGTTTCGATTTCAGCATCAGCGCTTAGTTTGTTTACAAGATGACTTCCGATAAAACCGGATGCACCTGTCAGGACGATCTTTTGCATTATTTTAATCGATTTTTAGGAATTGATTGATTATTAGCAAAAAATGCCGGGTGTTCTAAATGCCTTTTGCTGGGTCTGTGAAAAGAGAGCTTTGCATTTAGTGGTTCGATGCAGGCGTTCTTTTTGTAAGTCTTTTCCTAAAAGTTCAGAAAACTCTGTGAAAACTACCCCCTGCCCACAGTTATGGATGAATGGCGAGAGGAAAACGAAGCCAGGCAATATCGGAAAAGTAAAAGAAATCAGCTAATTGTGAATAAAAGACTACAGCATAGAATTGAAGTATAACGAGAAAAATAAAAACGATCCTCGGTATTGATTTAGGCGTAAAACCACGTAACAGTGCGGGTGTCACGAATATCTGAAACATACCGATGAGCTGGCTCAGTCGGCCGGCGACAACCGGGAAGGAGGCGAGGGAAAAATAAATCGCAAGCGAGAGTCCCATTGCCCAGAGACCAAGCTGCTCAATATCGCTCCACCTAATATGCGACAAGGTGTATAGCAATACACTGAGAATCGCCATACGCAGCAAAGTGATCGAATTAAAGACATTGATCGTTGAATATACCTGAAGCTGTTGCAGCAAATCCAAATGTTCTCGCACTTTGGCATTTAATCCACCCAGGGGTTCGAGCACCACTACCATCGGAACGAAGCTTAAGATCACGGAGCCAGCAAGCATCAGTACAATGAGGCGAGCGTCTATCTTGATCCACCGGACCATTATTAGCAGGAGTCCAGCAATTGCCGAAACGTGAAATAGGCTTCCGATCACAACGAAAGGTATGAACCGTAGCAGATTACCAGAAAGGATATGTCGCAATCCCATAATCAAGACCGCATTTGCGATACCCACACGAATTGCATTCATCTCAAACAACACATAGTACCATGACACATACCATGCCAGTGTCGATAGAGGCGTCAAAGAGTATCTCGATATGGCTATCACCTTTGGTAAAATCGAGGCCGCCGCACAGACGAAGAAGAAGGCTTCGGGACCAAATCCGAGCTTAACGCAAATGAATGACATTGAAGCGAAGCCCACCTCGAACCGATATGGTCCGTCACTTACGAAGTAAATCCCAGCGCTGACTCCATCGACGTACCCTCGCCAATCAATATTCCGTAAAGATTCGTACCAGTCAATATACGCGAATGCGTCAAGGTCAGAGTAGGCGCCCCGAAAAGTAACGTGCACGATTAGGAACACACCCAGCATTAAGCATAAAAGTTGGGATAGATGATGGCGGCACTCGGCGTCCGACAAGCCATCAACAAAACCGGCGACCACTTTTGGGAATAAATTTTCTGTTCTCATCAGTCTCTTTGTCTACCACAAAGCTGACAGATATCTTTTACCAGGTCAACCGCGCCCAAAGAGAAAAAGGATGCGGTTAAACAGATTAGCTTTCATAGATTGGGCTTTCACCGACGGATACAGTGCGAAGCGCAAACGACTGGCAAACGAATCGCGGTAACACAGATAGTCGTCGAGGATCTTGCGCTTGCGAGGTTCGAGCCGTAACCGAAAGAAAGCAGCAAACTCGGCGGCTTGCGTCCAATAGAGACTAGACGATTGGATTCGGTGCCACCTTAACGCTAAACGTCGCTTAAAACCATGAGCCGTACCAGTGACGTTAGAATCGTGCTGCCGATAGAGGATTGTCGGCCGGTCGCCGTAATCAAAGACACCGAAAGCGGTGATCAACAGATAGACCCAAGCGTCGTGCATAACGGCATGTGTCGGGTGGTACTCACGAATCAAGTCATAGGCAGGTTTATTCATAATGATCGACGCACCGCTGGTTACAGTTTCAATGAGCGCGTTTTCGAAGCACAATTGCAGATTCGGTGTCGGTGTTTCACAAATCCGTTCGAGCCTTTCATTAACCACCATTAGTTTCGTTGATACCGCTACAGGGCAATTTGCAGCCTCGTGGGAACAAATTATTTTCTCAATAAAGCCGATTGTGTACTCCAACTTTTCGGGAACCCAAACGTCATCAGCGTCTCCGAAACCGAAGAAATCTCCTTTTAGCGGACAGTCGAATAGAGCCTGCATGAATGATTTCATAGCACCGAGATTGGCGCCTCTGTTGAAGATGACCCTATGATCATTTCGTGCATAATTTTCAAGGATCTTTGGTGTTTGATCACAGGACCCGTCATCACGAATGTACAGAAAAACTTGTGCGCCCCGTTGTGCAAGAATACTGTTAATCTGCTCAGATAAGTACTTCTCTGCGTTGTAGACCGACATGATTATTACTACTATTGGCGGTGACTTTTCGGTGGAATTCGCAGGGTCTTTCTTCTTTTCCATCTTTACCTCTTAGGTCACCAAGGTCATCAAAGGATAACATTTTCGGCTCTCGTGCGATTCACCCAAATTTTGTAGCCGGCAATAGCGCAAACAACTATTCCGGTCGTGGTAAAAAGTCCTTTTATAAAAAGGTTTGGCGTTAGCATTGCCACGAAAGGAATGAGCCCCAGTATCGCCGCCAACATTCGAATAGAAAAACCGGGTCCAGTGAACGAGATTTCCGACCCGAATATGAGCTTACGAGCGAGCCAAAACATTAACATAGTATCTACGACGCATCGTAAAAGCCAAGATAGACCGGCGCCTGCCAATGAAAATTCTGAAACTAACCACCACGTAAGTGTTAAGGATAAAGGCAATTCGGCCAAGTGAACCAGCGCAACGGATTTGGCGCGACCCACTCCTTGTAATATCGTTAAAGGAATGTTTGCCGGAACATTCACTAACATTCCTATTGCGAAATACTGAAGCAGGAAATAGCTCTGTGCTGCGAAGTCAGGACTAATCCAAAGCGAAAGTATCTTTTTGGCGAACAATCCCATAATTAGAAGAGGAGGATATATGAAGACCACCATAGTAGCAATCGACTGCCAAATCGTGTGACGCATCCTGTCACGGAATCGTGCGATCCCAGCCTCTGCGATTCTCGGGAACAATACAGCGGTAACGGCGGCTGGGACAATCCAGATTTTCGTGACTATCTCTTGCGGTGTAGTATAAAATGTTACGGCAGTAGCGGATGCAATGACGCCAATCACAAATCTATCAGCATAATTCATTAAAGGACTCACCACGTTCGAGACCGTCATCCACCCGCCAGCGGTGAGCAGTGGCCCAATTTCCGAAAACGAAGGTCTCACGCGGATTCCGCGTGGTAAAGAACGCAATGCGAACCATCCATGCGCTACACATCCAGTGATACGCCCCGCTGCGAGGACACCGCCAATAAGCTCCAGCTTCGTTTGCCCAAAAAAAACAAGCACCCACGGGCCAATAAATGTGAATAGTCCGATTGGCAGTCTCAACGCATTCAGGATTAGAAAATCGCCGTTTGCCTCGAGAATTCCTCTAAAACAGGAAGTTACGACTACAAAGGGCAGTGCACAAGCCATCGCAAACAGAGCCCCAGAGGCATCATTCATATCGGGAATACCCTGAATGCGGGATATGACTGGTCCGGAAAACAATATCAAAATAATACCAGAGGCTATGCCTAGGGACGTTGTTATCACTATCGCGGTACCAACCATTTGACCAGTGTCAGCCTCGTTCCTCCGACCCGCCGATTCGGCCAACCTCATTGTTAGTGCCCGTCCAAGTCCGAGATCGAACAACCCAAAATAGCCGACCACGGCCCAGATCAAAGCCAATGCTCCAAAACCGGCTTCTCCCAACCCCTCAATAAGCATGGGGATTGTGCATATCGCCGCTAACAGAGGTGCCCCGAGCCCTACCAGGTTAAAAACTGTGTTCTGCAGTAACATGAAATATAGGCTTTAAGATAAAGATTTTGGACTGCGTTATCGGTCGTCGGCGTATTACAATACAGCCTTCTCCCTCTGGTCTTGCCAAAACTTTATCTTAGAGCCTATAGCATACCAGCAAATAGTTCGAAGGCGTTTTTATGATAAAGTTATGACAAATCTGATGCCGGCTCGGAATTAGATCGAGAAATAACCAGCCAGATCAACCCGAGGAATATAGCAACGAGTGTACCCCCCGCCACAAATATTGGAATACTTGGAAACGTCGGTGTTTCGGTAACGTTGATAGCAGTGACCAATTTTGTATTAAAGGTCCGAACCGGCAAAAGGATTTCTTGGAGGCCAAACAACTCCTGCTTCAATACACGAATTCGGGCATCATTTTCGGCCACAAGTATCATTATTAGCAAAAGTTTTTCAGTCACTCCTTCTTCGGTCGAAAGGACTACCGTTTTCTTTAGTTTGTGCAAATTCATTTGATCAGCCTTTATCTTGCTTATATTATTTTTAACCTCCTCATAACGGGAGCGCTGTGAATCAAACAAAATATCATGCTTTTTCAAGTGAATGGCCCGCAAGTAGTTGAAGATCATGGTTGCCAATTTTTTAGCTATTTCCGGTGATGGGCCATCTATTTTTACTTCAATTATGTTAGCGTCTCTGAGTTCTCTGACCTGCAAACTGGCTATGCTTCGCTTCGCATGACGCACGACCTCTTCGGTATCTGTTTGCTTTAACTGCTCCAAAAGTGTGTAACTAAATGCTGGATCACGCAATTGATCAATAGTGTAAGACGCGCTTTCCAAAGGGTTATTTGCAACCTTGCCAATTTCAATCAAGGCTGTCGCTTTCCAATATTGCGGGTATAGGAGTGCTATGATGAAACCGCAAAGCCCTCCTAATATGCAAAGGCCCAATATAATTGGCCACTTGCGCCAAACAATATGGCAAAGCCAGTCTAAACTAACAGGGGTACTCTCTGGGCGGTCCGTAAAAGGCTTGTCTGGGGAAGAAATCTTATGTTCATTACAACGGTCAGTCGATCGCATCGCTTTTCCTTTTTCCAGATAGTCTCCATCCACAGTTATAATTAATGGTCAGTTGGGATTTTTGGTGTACGCTCAGGCTTTTTTGAGGCGTTATCTTTACGGCGACGTCAAAATCCGCCTCTTTGGATAGATCGATATGACCCGCACCGGCGGCGAACATTTTTAATTCTGTACCCCGGCTGCCGAAGGAATAAATCGTATCAATCGAATATGGCCGGCGGATTTTTTTCAGCCTTAAACTGTAGTTGTGAGCCATTTTAAATTTTAGGGTTTTGCAACTGGGTATTTTCGAAGCTACCCAAACTTCTCCGGTTACTGAGTTGATTCTTGTTCTCGCATCCAACTTTTGACGTGTTGCATGTAAGTTTCCAGATCACCTATGTGTTGCAAATTGCTGTTGACCTCCTCCCAGTCGATTTCTAAATAGTCATGAACGAGTATATTTCTGAACCCGGCTATTGGCGCCAGTTTTTGCGCGAAATCTGACGGCAGGATACCAGCCTGCCCCAATATCAAAATAGCCTCATAGTAATCTCGCGGCTTTTTCAGAGCATCGAGCGAAATTATCCGATTTGCGATATCAATAACGGACTGGGCCGCCACCTGGAGATTCCGTTCGATAATGTCTTGGAAATAGGGATCTTTCAATATCTCATCTTTTTGCATCGACCGGAAAGGTTTTAACTTCTTCAAGCACACGTCGAGTTTTTCCAAACGCCTTTCGATACCGCTGAATTCCAGCTTCATAATTCGATCCTTTTAATATTTCTTCTCTCTGGGCACGAAGAACGGTTAAAAAGTCACCATACAGACTGAGCGTTAAGCTTTCGAAATCAACTCTC
>Ga0316198_10001257_pt1 | contig 14759 bp, 12 predicted proteins | sample OudBieAanoxic_MG_FD_204935 | JGI IMG/M metagenome (GOLD analysis project Ga0316198, IMG submission 204935) | Coastal sediment microbial communities from Oude Bieten Haven, Netherlands - site A anoxic | ecosystem: Environmental > Aquatic > Marine > Coastal > Sediment | place: Netherlands...
ATGGGCCCCGGGCCGGATGCCTTTCCAATCTCGACAACAAAATCGATCGCCCCCGAACGACCGGCATCACCCAAATGGGTGAAGGCGGCACCGAGTTCACGTATCCCTTGACCCGGCGCGATCGTGTAGCTAGGCTCATTCCAGACTAATGAGATTGAATCTAAGATTGATCCCAGAACCGGGGGCCCATCAAACGGGTTGGAGGTGAGAATGCGCCAGAGAAGTTTTCAACGTTCTTTTTCGTTGACGATGATCGTGATCGCATGCGGCATTTTGACCACGTGGGCGGGTGATGCCGCAGCCGACAATGACTCGCGCGAGGTGACTCTGACTGCGGTGGACGACGGGTCCGGTGGCTGCACGATCACCGTCAGCCCCGAAAACGCGATCATCTCACGCGGCCCGAATGCCAAGATCAAGAAGGTCTATTGGATGGCCGAGGCCAACCCGGAACTCGGTGAGCTTTATTGGGAGATCCGCTACGACCCCGGCAAGGGCGGTGCGACCGAAAATTACTTTGGCGATGTCAATCTCGCGTGCGGTGCGGGGTCGATCAAGGTGCAGCCCAAACCGAAACCCAAGATCCCCAACGCCGAATGGCCGTACATGGTGACGGTCTACCGGTGCGAGAACGGCACCAAAGGCCCCTATCTTTGTACCGTGGACCCGCGGATCAAGTGGAACGATTAGGACCTTTCGGGCACAGCAGGATCAGGATTCCGAGCTTCCGACCAATTCGATGAACTCGGGTCGGGCATGCAACGCCCGAAACTCGTCCTCCTGGCGGATCATTTCGGCCGTCTCACCCAACTCGAGAGCGCGGCGGATGGCAGCCATCGCGTCGTCGTCCTCGCCACACATGGCAAAGATATAGGCCAATTGGTGGGCGCTCGGACCGGTATCAGGTAGGGTGCTGCGAAGCTCGTCGGTCAGTGAGAGCGCCGTCTCGCAGTCGCCCCCCTTGGCCGAATAGTCGGCAAACTCGGTGAGCAGAGCGGGATTGCCGGGGTCGGCCTCGATCCGTCCCTCGATGAGCGATCGAGCCAGTAGATAACGTTCCTGAGCTTTCTCGCGACGACCAATCGCGGCGTAGAGATCCCCGAGATTGGCCTGATACATGGCGTCCCTGGGATTCAGACGAACCGCCAATAGATAGTTCTTCTCAGCCTGTTCCCACTTATCCGACCGATCGGAAAAGAAGTAGGCGGTGCCGAGGTTCGAAGCCAAACCGGGCCCTCGACTCGTCTCCGGGATACGCTCGAAAGCATCGATGGACTCGTCGAAGCGTCCCATGTGGAGGTGGTAGGTCGCGAGTTGCTGTTTGGGTTGAACGATCTCCGGTGGCGCCAATTCCGCCGCGCGCTCGAAGGCTGAGAGGGCATCCTCGTACCGGCCCTGAATCATGAGGTAGGTGCCGAGGGAGTTCCAGTTTACCCAGTCGTCCGCGCGGAGGGCGACAGCCGCGCGGAAGGCGCTCTCGGCCTCGTCGAGGTTTCCGACCCGTTGGTAGCTTCGTGCCAGCTCCCTATAGGCCTCATCGGGTCGCGGATGACGAGCCAGAACATCTTCCAGTTCCTCAATGGCGGAGTCGTGGCGACCGGTTGTTCGGTGGATGCGTGCCAGCGCCACCTGCGCAGTGGGCAATTCCGGGTCGATCCGGCAGGCCGTTTCGGCTTCGAACTCGGCTTCGGCCAGCGCTTCTCCATCGCCATCCCGATAGTAGATCTGCCACAAGGCTTCGCTGAGACCGACATGGGCAAGGGCAAAATCGGGCACGACCCGGAGGGCCTGCCTGAAATTCTCGGCTGCGGAATCGGGGCCGCGAGGTTCATCGGGGGCGTCGAGAAAACGAGTTCCGCTGACAAAATAGTCGTAGGCCAGATGCGACTCATCGGCATCCCGCGCCATTCGGCGCCGGTCCTTCAGGCTGAGGGGGATCGAAAGGTAACTCGCGAGATCGCGGGCCATCGCCTGCTGTGTCCGGTACGCCTGGTCGGCGGCGGCGTTGTAGGTGTGCGACCAAAGAACGAATCCCGTGTCGGTGTCGGTCAGGCTGACGGCCATGCGAAGACCGATGCCGTCCTGGCGGATCTCGCCTTCGACCACCGAACCGACCCCCAGATCGCGACCGAGCTGACCGGGGCCCTTCCCGCCGTAGCTGAAGGACTCCGATCTGCCGACGATCTGCAGACCTTCATCCTCGCGCAGTGTCGTAATGAGACCGGAGCCGACGGCCTCGCTCAACCGGTCGAGTCCCGGATCGCCGCTCAGATTGGCGAACGGAAGCACCGCGAGCGATCGGAGCGAGGGAACCGAAGCGCTGCGGGCCTTCCAGACCGCAAAGGCACCTGCCGCCAACAAAACAGCGGCCGTGGCCGCAACGGCGATTCGGACCGGCGAATGCGACCTATGCTGACCGGGGAGGTTCGTTTCCTCGAGCACGGTTGTCGGTTGTTCGACGGCAACCCCCTGCTCCAGATTCTCCAGGGCGTGTCGGAGATCAAGCGCGGTCTGATACCGGAGCGAAGGGTCCTTTTCGAGACATCGGTTGATGATGTTCCCCAGCCCGGGCCTGAGATTGGAATTGAGCGTTCGCACCCGGGGTGGTGAGTGGCTCAGGATCGAAGAAATGGTCTCCGCCGAACTGGCTGAGTGGAACGGATGTTTCCCGGTTGCCATGACATAGAGAACCGTCCCGAGCGCGAAGATGTCCGACCGGCTGTCGGCCGGCTGGCCCTTGAGTTGTTCCGGCGACATATAGGGGGTCGTGCCCAGGATCTGGCCATGACCGGTCAGAAACTCCGTCTCCATCAGGGAGTCGCTCGTCGGTTTCTGAGTTTCGGCGATCCTGACCTTGGCGAGCCCGAAGTCGAGGACCTTGAGGTGGCCGTCGCGGTTGACCATGATGTTGCCGGGCTTGAGGTCCCGGTGGGTCACGCCCCGTGCGTGAGCCGCGTTCAGGGCATCGACGAGAGGAATTGCGTACTTGACAAAGTCGGCCATGGGAAGGCCGTCGTCCGGCACCAGATCGGAGAGGATGCGGCCGTCGACGTGTTCCATGGTGAAGAAGTTGAGACCGTCGGCCTCTTCCACCGAATAGATGGTCACGATATTGGGGTGATTGAGAGCGGCGACGATGGAGGCTTCCCTGCGGAAGCGTTCGAGTCGATCAGGATCTGCGCTCAGCTGTGGGGGCAGGATCTTGATGGCGACGTCTCGCCCGAGCTTGGTGTCCTGAGCGAGGTACACCTCTCCCATGCCTCCGGCGCCGAGCACCGAGGAAATGCGGTAATGGAGGAGGGTCTCACCGAGCACGCAATTCACCTTCAATCACCTTGTGAAAACGAGTCCCCCGCCGGCCTATTCCCGCGACGCCTGCCCAAAGGGGCCGCACCTCGAGTTTCCGCACCGGAAAACCGTCAAAGACGAATCACGACAGATCATTGACGATACGCGCGGCCACGCCGTCGACAGGGATCACGACCGATAAAACCCGGCGAATCTCCCGGCGGCGGCCGACGTCAGAGCTGCGATTTGAAGTAATTCACCGACTGCTTGAAGGTCTTCCAAACATGCTCGACGTCGTCCTTCGATGACTCCCAGGTGGTTTCGCTCGCATTCTTGAGCTCGTTGAGCTTGGACACGAGCGCCTCGCGAGCTTCCTTCGCCTTGGTCATGTAGGGCTGAAGGTCCTTTCGCGTCTCGTCTCCCGCCTTTGCCAGTTTTTCCTCGAGCTTGCCGATCTCAGTGTTCCATTCGTCAAGCTGTCCCTTGATCTTCGCGACGTATTCATCCCTGCTCGCCATATTCCACCCCCGTTGTATTCACATCAGTTTGTTGTATTCACAGCAGTTTGTCGAGCCAGTCGCACCGTGCAACACGATCCTGAATCCTCGCCACCGCAGCCGAATAGCCTCGGCTGGAGACACCAGGGTGCCAGGTCGAGGGCCGGGTCAGACCGGCCGCGAGCTGGGCGGCCTGGTCGGCGTTCAGAGTGCCGGCCGGAACGCCGAAGTAGCGGCCTGCAGCTGCTCCGACACCGTAGGTTTCGGGTCCGAATTGGGCGACATTGAGGTAGAGCTCGAGGATTCGTTGTTTGGAGAGGTCTTGTTCCAGCTGCCAGGTCAGGATCGCCTCTCTCACCTTGCGCAGCGGCGATCGCGACGGTGACAGCCAGAGATTCTTGGCCAGCTGCTGGGTGATGGTCGAGGCGCCGCGCACTTTCTTGCCTTTGACGGCATCCCGCGCCACGATCTTGAGCTCGTGGGTGTCGAAGCCGTTGTGTGAGAAGAAGCTCATGTCCTCCGCTGCCACGACCGCCTTCTTGACTTCGATGGAGATCCGGTCGTACGGCACCCAACTCCACTCCACTCGATCACCGTTCGTCTTCGCCGCTTCAATGAATGCCGTGGTCTGCGGGTTCTCAGTGGCGAGGGCGGCTACATCGGGCCAGGTCAGAAACACCCAGACTGCGATGCACACAACCGGCGCCAACACCACGACCGCGATGCACCCGATCCGCCGGAAACAGCCCTTCTTCTTCTTTCCCACCGCGTCAGTGTAGCCGGAGAGGCGTCAGGAGGCAGGACACGAACGCCGATCGCCGAAACAGTCATTTTCGGCTTGGGCGTGCCACCTTCGAGACGATTCGTTCTTTGGAGCGCCCGCGTCTCGTGGGTGTCGAGGACGGCTTCGATTTCGGCTCGACCGCGGAGTGGACCTCAGTGTCACCCTGAGCGCCGACAAACCGCGAGGCGGCACACCCGCGTTATGAAACACAAAGAGCACGAAGAACCACGAAGGTCTCACGAAGCATCGCATCGTTGACTCGGGCTCCCTCCATTAGTGAATGGCTGGGACAACCCTGCGATGAGTCAAGGAAAACTTGGTGGTTCCTTTGTGGTTCTTGGTGGCCTTTGTGTTTCAAATGGTGGCGATATTGAGGAAAAACTGTCGGGATGAGGTGTTCATTTCTCGTCTCTCGTCGGCCGGCGCCCGCGGATGACACGTCACGAGCAACCAACAATGAGGCGCGGGAAACCGCACACCACAATATGCCCCAACCGTTCTTCATTCTGCACTTGGCCATTGAGGTGTGGGCGTCTCGTCCGCAAAGAGCGCCCTACCGCACCCGTCCCTCTTTCCATGCCTCGAGAAGTTGGTCGTAGGGCACGGTCTCGCCCTTTGGTTTCTCGTTGGCCAGCTTGGGTTTTGGTGAACCGGGCCGTTTGAGCCAGTCGGCCGCGCTGGTCGCCGGGTTGAGTTTGGGGCCGCAGGTCTTCTGGACCTTCGCGCGCTCGAGCCGTTGGAGCATCCGGTCCTGCTGCGCGGCGAGATTGTCCATGGCCTCCTGCGGGGTCTTCTCACCGCTCGCCGCCTCGGCCACGTTCTGCCACCACAGCTGAGCGAGCTTGGGGTAGTCGGGGACATTGGTCCCGGTAGGGGTCCAGGCGACCCGCGCCGGGCTGCGGTAGAACTCGACCAGCCCCCCGAGCCGGGGCGCGGCTTCGGTCATGGCCTCGGACTGGAGATCGGACTCACGGATGGGTGTCAGCCCTTCGAGGGTCTTCTTGAGTGAAACCGTTTTTGAAACGGTGAACTGAGCGTAGAGCCAAGCCGCCTTGCGCCGCTCCAACGGGGTGCTCTCGAGCAGGGTCCACGAGCCCGCGTCCTGGTATCCGAGCTTCATCCCCTCCTCCCAGTAGGGGCCGTGGGGTGACGGCGCCATCCGCCACTTGGGGGTGCCGTCGGCGTTCATCACCGGGAGACCCGGTTTGGTCATGGCGGCGGTGAATGCCGTGTACCAGAAGATCTGCTGGGCGATGTTGCCCTGCCCGGGGACGGGCCCCGCCTCGGAGAAGGTCATTCCCGAGGCCTCGGGCGGCGCGTACTTACCCATCCACTCGATGTATTTGGTGGTGGCAAATACCGCGGCAGGGCCGTTGGTGGCGCCTCCTCGCTCGACGCTGGAGCCGACTGGGTTACAGCCCTCGACCCGGATCCCCCACTCGTCGACCGGTTTGCCGTTGGGGATGCCCTTGTCGCCGGCGCCCGCCATGACCAGCCAGGCGTCGGTGAAGCGCCAGCCGAGCGAGGGGTCCTTCTTGCCGTAGTCCATGTGACCCCAAACCCTTTCGCCGTCGATGGTTTTGACATCGTTGGTGAAGAATTCGGCGATGTCCTCGTAGGCCGACCAGTTGACCGGCACTCCGAGCTCGTAGCCGTACTTGGCCTTGAAACGTTTCTTGAGATCCTCGCGCTCGAACCAGTCGGCGCGGAACCAATAAAGATTGGCGAACTGCTGATCAGGCAGCTGGTAGAGCTTGCCGTCGGGTGCGGTGGTGAAGCTCTTCCCAATGAAATCGTCGATGTCGAGGGTCGGGAGGGTCACGTCACGGCCCTCCCCCACCATCCAGTCCGACAGCGGCACCACCTTGCCGTAGCGGAAGTGGGTGCCGATGAGATCCGAGTCGTTGACCCAGGCGTCGTAGATGTTGCGGTCGGACTGCATCTGGGTCTGCAGTTTCTCCACGACGTCGCCCTCCTGGATCAAATCGTGGGTGAGCTCGATCCCGGTGAGCTCCGAAAAGGCATTGGCCAGCACCTTCGACTCGAAAACGTGGGTGTCGATGGTCTCCGAGACCACGTTGATCTTCATGCCTTTGTATGGCTTTGCCGCCTCGATGAACCACTCGAGCTCCTTGCGCTGCTCCTCGCGGGTCAAGGTGGACGGCGAGAACGCGTCGAGCCACTTGTCCACGTTCGAGGTCTGGGCGGCGACGTCCGTCGCCATGAGCCCGAGAGCGATCAGGAATGCGAGACCGATCCGAAGCGTGGTTGCCAACATGGGTACTCCTCTTTCGCCGAGGTCTTCGGCGACCAATTCTGCCACAGCAGCACCGAGAAACCTGTCATTCTGAGCATCGCCACGCCGCGCAGCGGCGCCTACCCATGGAAAGAACAGTGGATCGATCCGGCAACGCACCGTTGTGCCGGCATATCGATGATCGAGTGCGGAGCTGCTCCAATTGAAACTACCTACCGAAAATGGAAGAGTTCGATTTCTTCAATACTCGTGGCGCGCGCGTTTGAAACACAAAGGGCACAAGGGGCCACGAAGGTCCCACGAAGCATCGCAAAATTGACCCGGGCCCCCTCCGATCTTGAAGGATCGGACAACCCTGCGATGAGTCAGGAACAACTTGGTGGTCTCTTTGTGGTTCTTGGTGACCTTCGTGTTTCAAGACGCGGGCGCCACAAGACGGCACATCGTCGTACTCGGGCTGGGATCCTACCCCCAACGCATCACGCTGACGAGGAAGACTACCGAAATCCCCAGCGCCCACCACAGGGGCAACCCGGTGGCGGCCATCCACCCGAGGTGGATGAATGCGCTGCCCAGGAGCCCAATGAACAGGCGGTCGCCGCGAGTCGTCGCCAACGGCAGCAAACCCCGCCGTTCGACGCTCGGCGAGACGAGCTGCCACAGGGTCATCCCCATCAGCATCAGCGCGATCACGGCGAAGAAGATCGCCGTGGGAACCGTCCACGCCATCCAGTTGAGCCAGCTCATCAAACTCTGCCCAATGCGAAGCCCTTGGCGATGTGGTTGCGGACAAACCAGATCACCAGCGCGCCCGGGATGATGGTGAGCACGCCTGCGGCCGCGAGAACGCCCCAGTCCATCCCCGACGCGCTGACCGTTCGGGTCATGATCGCGGCAATGGGTTTTGCGTTGACCGATGTCAGGGTGCGGGCGAGAAGCAGCTCGACCCAGCTGAACATGAAACAGAAAAAAGCAGTGACGCCGACGCCGGAACGGATCATCGGCAGGAAGATCGTCACGAAGAACCGCGGAAAGCTGTACCCGTCGATGAAGGCGGTTTCGTCGATTTCCTTCGGAACACCTGACATGAATCCCTCGAGGATCCACACCGACAGCGGCACGTTGAAGAGGCAGTGGGCCAGGGCCACCGCGATGTGAGTGTCGAAGAGACCGATGCTCGAATAGAGCTGGAAGAAGGGCAACAGGAAGACCGCCGGCGGTGCCATGCGGTTGGTCAGCAGCCAAAAGAAGAGATGTTTGTCGCCGACAAAGGTGTAACGGGAAAATGCGTAGGCGGCGGGCAGAGCGACCGTGAGCGAAATCAGGGTATTGAGGGTCACATAGATGATCGAGTTGACATAACCCATGTACCAGCTGGCGTCGGTGAAGATCACCCGGTAGTTGTCGAAGGTGAAATCGTGCGGGAACAGGGTGAAGGCGCCGAGGATCTCCTCGTTGGTCTTGAACGACATGTTCAGCAGCCAGTAGAGCGGGAGCATAAGGAAGACCACGTAGGCAGCGAGCAGAAAGTGGCGCGGCTTCATTGCTGCTGCCCCCGCCCGAGCTGCATCATCGTGGTGTAGAAGAGCCAGCAGAAGAGCAGAATGATCAGGAAGTAGATCAGCGAGAAGGCCGCCGCGGGCCCGAGATCGAACTGACCGACCGCGAGGCGGGCGAGGGTCTGGCTGAGGAAGGTCGTCGAGTTGCCCGGCCCGCCGCCGGTGAGCACGAACGGCTCCGAGTAGATCATGAAACTATCCATGAATCGCAAGAGGACCGCGATGAGGAGCACATTGCCGAGCTTCGGCAGTTGGACGTATCGGAAGACCGCCCAATTCGAGGCACCGTCGATCCGCGCCGCCTGGTAGTAGGCGTCGGGGATGGCTTTGAGCCCGGAGAAACAGAGCAGCGCCACCAGCGAGGTCCAGTGCCACACATCCATCACCAGCACCGTCGCCCAGGCATCGAAGGGGTTGGCGGCGTAGTTGTAGTCGATCCCGAGGGCGGTCACGAGAACGCCGCCGAGACCGATGTCGGCGCGGCCGAAGATCTGCCAGATGGTGCCCACCACATTCCACGGAATCAACAGGGGCAGCGCGAGAACGACCAGGATCAGCGAAGCCCATCGTCCACGGCGCGGCATGGACAGTGCAACCGCGATCCCGAGAGGGATCTCGATGACAAGAACGGCAAGGGAAAAGACGAATTGCCGCAGCAGCGCCCGCCGCAGGCGGTCGTCCTGGAGAATCTCCCGGTACCACTCCGCGCCGACAAAGACCCGGTTATCGGGGCCGAAGATGTCCTGAACCGAATAGTTGACCACGGTCATCAAGGGGACGATGGCGCTGAAGGCGACCAGTGCGAAAACCGGCAGCACCAGGAACCACGCCCGGTTGTTCTCGGTCTTCGTCATGGCCGGTCCGACGCAGGGTTCCGGCAGAGACGCGAGCCTCGGTAAAGGAGACTGTGCTCGGGAGGAAAAACGAGCCAGCAGGCCGCGTCGCTGAGGTGGGCCTCCTCGGCGAGGCGAACCTTCAGAGTGTTCTCACCGACCGCCGTGGTGACGATCTTCGAGCTCCCCAGATCATCCACCCGGGTGATCTTCGCCGGCACGCCGTGCTCCGGCCGATCGAAGACCAGTTCGAGAAACTCGGGTCTCACTCCCAGTTCGAGGGAAGCCCCGGTCGATCCGGCGTCCATCGGCGTGTCGGCGGCCAGGCGAACCCGATGTCCGTCGAAGATGGCACTGTCGCCATCGACTCCGCACTCCACAAAATTCATCCCGGGGCTCCCGACGAAGTGCCCGACAAAGGTGTGGGCCGGGCGCTCGAAGAGGGCCTGCGGGGTGTCCACCTGGACGATCTCGCCGCCGTGCATCACCACCACACGATCGGCGAAGGTCAGGGCCTCGGTCTGATCGTGGGTCACATAGATCAAGGTCAGCCGGCTCTCCCTGTGCACTTCCTCGAGCTTTCTACGCAACGAGTTCTTGAGGTGGGGATCGATGACGGTCAGCGGCTCGTCGAAGAGGATCGCCGAGACATCGGTTCGCACCAGGCCCCGCCCGAGCGAGATCTTCTGACGAGCATCGGATGCCAGAGCTCCCGCTCGTTGTTCGAGGCACGAGGCGAGGTCGAGAATTCTCGCGATCTCGGCGACACGGCCCCGAATCTCGGTTTCGGGGATCTTCCGGTTGCGCAGCGGGAACGCGAGGTTGTCAAAGACGGTCATGGTGTCGTAGACCACCGGAAACTGGAAGACCTGGGCGATGTTCCGCTCTTCGGTGGGCAGTTCGGTCACATTTCGGCCGTCGAACAGCACCTTCCCCGCTGTCGGTCGCAACAGACCGGACATGATGTTGAGCAGAGTCGTCTTGCCGCATCCCGATGGACCGAGGATGGCGTAGGCGACCCCGTCCTCCCAGACGTGATCCGTGGGCTTTAAAGCGTAGTCACTCTCCCCGGAGGGCCGGTCACGATAGGAATGCGCGAGACGGGAGAGCTCGATCCTTGCCATTCGTAGCTCAGACCTGCCGGTCGGCGGACGCGTGATCGGGGGCCGCCACCAGATTCCCCCCGGGGTCAAATGCGAAAACGCGCTGTGGTTTCACTGAAGCGTGGATCGGCTCATCAACGTCAAGGGGGTGCACCCCGTCCTGCAGGGATACCCACGAGGACCCACCGTGCTCGAAGTGAATGGCCGTCTCCGACCCGCTGATTTCGGCGAGATCGACCCGGGTGTCGATCGTGATGTCCGTAGGGTCCCCGCGCTTCATCAGCACATGGTGGGGACGCACGCCGAAGAGGTACGGGCCATCGGGCAGGGTGCGAAGGTGATCGGGCGCCTCCACCGGTCGGTCTTCACCCATCCTCATGGAGGCATCCTCGATCCGCCCATCCACCACGTTCATGGGCGGATCACCCACCAGCCTGGCTGCGCGCACGTTCTTCGGCCGCCGGTAGATCCCGGCAGCTATCCCCTGCTGCACGATCCCGCCGTCGTCAATGATGATGGTGTCACCTCCGAGGGCCAACGCCTCCTGGGGCTCTGCTGTTGCGTAGACGACAATCGCGCCAGACTCCGTCAGCACCTTGCGGAGCTCGACTCTGAATTCTTCCCGGAGTTTGAAATCCAGGTTGACCAGGGGTTCGTCCAGAAGGAGGAGATCGGCCCGCTTGACCAGCGCTCGAGCCAACGCGACCCGCTGCTGCTGGCCGCCGGAGAGCTCGGCCGGAAGCCTCTCGAGAAGATCCTCGAGGTGCATCATCTCCGCCACCCCACGCACCCGACGTTCGATCTCGGAACGACCCACCTTCGCAACCTCGAGGGGCGACGCAATGTTTTTGAAGACCGTGAAATTCGGGTAATTGACGAACTGCTGATAGACCATGGCAACGTTGCGGCGGCGCACCGCCACTCCGGTCACATCCTCACCCCCCACCAGGATCCGTCCGGTGGTGGGCCGCTCGAGCCCCGCCATCAGACGCAGGATGGTGGTCTTACCGGCTCCGGTACGGCCCAGCAGCGTGTTGAAGCTCCCCGCTTCGAGACCCAGATCCGTCGGATGGATGAGGATCTCGCCGCTGACAATCTTGCTGATGTTGTCGAAAACCAGGGACATACCGTTCTTTCGGGGCGGTGTTCAGGGTCGGCCCGTTGGGTTGCCGCCATGATACAACGCCGTGAACCGATCTCCCGGCCCTCCGTATTAACTGTTGGGAGACACCATGATCAAGACGCTGCGCGCGCTCAAGTTCCTCTTTTTCGGCCCGATGGTTCTCGTCCTGCTCTTCGTCATCAACTGGATGACATCACCCGGTGACTGGTGGGTTCAGTGGGCCGCGCTGGGGATCGGGATCGCCTGGGTCATCAGCCTTGGCCGGGTGATCTTCGCCATCATCGTCGCCGGTGGTCTGGCTGCGCTGATCGTCGCGCTCAAGAACCGCGCAGCGCCGATCAGGTACTGACCCACCCGACGGCGGTCAGTCGCTGAGGGCCAGCTTCTCGATCTCGTCAAACCAACGAGTGATGACCTCGACATTGCCTCGCGGCGGGTTCTTGATCATGACAAAGGTCTCGCCGTTCGGGTGGATGTCGTACTGCCTCGACCAACGGTAGTGGACGTATTCGCCCTCGAAGAGCTCCTCGCGACCGGTCACTCGAAACCTCGGATCGGTCTCGATGGAGATGGCGATCATACGGTTGCTCTGGAAGTAGTAGAGGGTCTTCCCGTCGGGCGACCAGGTGGGAGAGTGCCCACCCTTCATGGAGATCTTGTAGCGTGCGTCGGGTTTGGGAAAAGCCGTGACGTACACCTCGTCGATGCCCGAGTAGTTGGAGACATAGGCCAGCCACTTGCCGTCCCTGGAGACGATCGGCGCCAGTTCATCGTCAGAACCGTCCAAGAGGTTGACCAGGGATGAGGGATCGCCGGGGTCCGGCCACACTCGGAGATCCATTCCCTTGCCGGGGATCTCCTCACGGATCACGATGGGGCCCTGGCGGGTCCAGTCGCCGGCTCGGAGATTGTTCTCGAGATCGAGCACGATCTCCTCGGGTCGGCTGAGATCCACCGGTCGCCGATAGATGTCAAAGGTCTTGTTGCGGGTGGATCCGTAGATCATCTCCCGTCCATCGGGACTCCACTGCGGATAGAACCCTTCTTCGGTCATCAGGGTCGGGGTCTGGGTATCGAGATCGAGCATCCAGATGGCGCCGGTGTCGACCGAGAGCATCACGCGTCGCCCGTCGGGTGAGATCCGCGGATCGTTGATGGCGGCGAACGGCAGACCCTCGGGCACCAGCTCCTCAACCCTGCCGTTGATGTTGACCGCGACGAGGGCCTGGGTCTCGCCACGCGAGTTGGGGAGATAGACCACAGTGCCGTTTTCTGCGATGTCCGCCTGGACCTCTCCCTGGTCGACCCACGCCCGGTCGAGAACAGGATTGGCCTGACCTGTGATTCGCATTTCGTCGACATCAAACGGTACGACAAAAACCCGATCTGTCTGGGCGAAAAGCACATGCCCGGTCGGAAGGTAGCGCGGATTGGTCCCCTGCCTCTCGAGAGCCTTGATCTCCTTGCTCTCGAGATCGAAGACAAAGAGCTCTCCCGATCCACCGATCCCGGTCCGGCTGCTGCACAGCAGCGAATGTGTCCCGGGGATCATGAACGGTTCGCCGAAACCGCGGCTCTCGGCGAGATCGTTTTCCAACAGCCGTTCGGATTCGCCGCCGTCTTCGGGAAGTCGCCAGATCTCGCCCTGATGGGCGTAGTAGATCCACCCATCGGCGGCCCAGTTCAGCCCATTGGGAGATGACGGGAACTGCGCGAGGAAGACCGACGGGCCACCCGTCGATCGCACCTTCTGCAGCCCGGCGGCGTCGATAAACGCAATCCATCTGTCATCAGGCGAGAAGACCGGTGACCGTCCGTTGACCGTGCCCTCGATGGCACGGGCCTCGAATTCTCCGATGTGGCGGATGTGGAGCATGTCCTCGGCGCCCGACCCTCCTCTGGTCACGACGCTGCTTCCGTCCGAAGAGATGGCCACGGCCAGGCCGTCGCCCTGCCGCGTGTTGCCGCTGTTCGGCACTTCGAGGGCGAATCGTCGGGTCGGTTCCACGGACGGCGCCGCGTCCTTCGAACCTGTGAAGATACCCACGGCTGCGAGGACGGCGGCTGCCGCGGCAACGACCCATGGCAGAGCGCTCGCAAGAAAGGATCTCCGGACCGCCGTGTCTGCCGGTTCCTCAGCGGGATCATCGGTCGCGTTCATCGCATCGTCCAGCGCGATCCGCGCCTCCCCGATATCGCGCAGACGGCGCAAGCGGTCGCGCTCGAGGCAGCGTTCAATGAGCCGTCGCACCGAGAACGGAACGTCTTCAGGGTAGGACGCGAGATCGAGGGGGGCGCGCAGCACATCGGCCAACGTGTGCGAGATGGTCTCGCCGTCGAAGAGCCGCTTGCCGGTGAGCATCTCGCGCAGGATCACCCCGAAGGACCAGATGTCGCAGCGGCGGTCGGTGGGCTGGCCCGAGGCCTGTTCGGGGCTCATGTAAGCGGCGGTGCCCAGAATCAACCCGGTCATCGTGCCCGCGGAGGTAATGGTTTGAGAGTGCTCGGTGTCATCCTCCAGGGCGGGTTCGAAGGCCTTGGCGAGACCGAAATCGAGGACCTTGGCTTGGCCGTCGGGGGTCAAACGCACGTTGGCGGGTTTGAGATCGCGGTGGATCACGCCCTGTTCGTGGGCGGCTTCGAGCGCCTGAGCGATCTGCAGCGCGAGGGGAAGCGCCTCTTCGACAGGAATCGCGCCACGCGCGATCCTCTCGGAGAGATCCTCACCCTCGACAAGTTCCATGACGAGGAAGGTCACAGGTCCTGAGGTCTTGAGGTCTTGAGATCCTGAGCCCGTACCCGTGCCCGTGCCCGTGCCCGTGCCCGGCGAAACGATCTCGCGGGAGGGTGTAAAACCCTCCCCTACGGTGCTTTCATCGGGCTCAACCGTCTCCAACCCGTACAAATGCGCGATATTCGGGTGATTCATGCTGGCCAGGACCTTCGCTTCACGCTCGAATCGAGCCAACCGCTCCGGATCGCCGGCGAACTCGGCGGGGAGGATTTTCAACGCGACGTCACGGCCGAGCTTGGAATCCTCAGCGCGCCAAACCTCGCCCATTCCGCCTTCACCGAGGCGGGCCTTGATTTTGAAGTGAGCAAGTGTCGTTCCAATCATTCGTCTTCTGTCACCTTTCGGCCGACGGGGCACATTGACTCGCGCACGCCGACTCTCCTCCAGCGGACCATTGTCGGTCTCCGCCGCAACCCGAGCGCGTGTTTCGTGGAATTGAACTGCGCCTGAACACCTTTTACCATAACGTATTGAGAATCATTTGCATTTCTCGAACTCGATTCACCCTGCAACAATGGTTC
>Ga0316198_10001258_pt1 | contig 14755 bp, 9 predicted proteins | sample OudBieAanoxic_MG_FD_204935 | JGI IMG/M metagenome (GOLD analysis project Ga0316198, IMG submission 204935) | Coastal sediment microbial communities from Oude Bieten Haven, Netherlands - site A anoxic | ecosystem: Environmental > Aquatic > Marine > Coastal > Sediment | place: Netherlands...
CACGGGCTTTGTGTTGATGATCATCGGTTGTATCATCACATTTTTCATGTCTCACCAGAGACTGTGCATCGAGGTGGTCCGCAGCGGCCGGCAGAGCCTTGTGACGGTGTCGGGCAACGCCAACAAGAACAAGCTCGGCATGCGCAGAAAGGTCGAAACCATCGTTGATGAATTGCTCGAAACCGGGGGCGACCCGGAGGACACACCGGTTACAACCGACCAGAAAACCACAAAGGATGACCAATGAACAGCTCGCTGACACTTTCCATTACCACTTTTGTATACGGTTTTTCTGCATTTCTGTACCTCGTGGCCCTCGTTTTCAGGCGTCAGACCCCGGGTGTACTGGGGACCTGGGTGGCGCTTTTGGGCCTGATCGGCAACACCGCGGGGATCGTCATGCGCTGGGCGGAGAGTTACCAGATGGGATTTGGACACGCTCCCTTGTCCAATCTCTATGAATCGCTGGTCTTTTTTGCCTGGACGATTACCTTGCTCTATCTTTTCATCGAGCGCCGCTACGGGAACCGTGTCATCGGCGCCTTCACCATGCCGCTGGCCTTCATGGCGATTGCTTACGCCTCCCTGTCTCCCAATATCAGCGACCGCATCCAGCCGCTGCTGCCGGCATTGAAAAGCAACTGGTTGATCGCGCATGTGATCACTTGTTTTATCGGCTATGCCGCCTTTGCCGTCGCTTTCGGGCTCAGCATCATGTACCTCATCCGCCAACGTGAACCGGACCAAAAAGGGTCATTGCTCGACCGTTTTCCGAAACCGGGGGTGATTGATGACCTGACACATCAGATGATCATGTTCGGATTCCTGTTTCTATCGGTCGGTATCATTTCGGGAGCCGTTTGGGCCAATTCCGCCTGGGGTCGTTACTGGGGTTGGGATCCAAAGGAGACCTGGTCACTGATCACCTGGTTCATCTATGCGACGCTCCTGCATGCCAAGCTGATGCGCGGCTGGCACGGTCGCCGCATCGCCTATCTTTCAGTGATCGGATTTGCTGCCGTGCTGTTCACTTATTTCGGCGTCAATCTGCTTCCCGGCTTGCACAGTTACGGGGCCATGGGGCAATGATTTTCCCTTGACAAAGACAGGCTCTCAAGGTACACAACCCAAAATTTTGCCCCCCGCTCAAAGGTACTGCCGGATGCGTCAGGCAGCCATGCCGCAACGATGCTCTGCAGCGCTTATGGGTTAATTGCCGCTTCGGTTCGGCCGCCCGCATATGGCGTCACGCGGAGCAAGACGGTTGGTTTCAGCATTCGTCAGGACGTGACATTACCAATCAATCACAGACGGAGTTTCCATGAGTACAGCAGACGATCTTGACAGGACGGAATCGGAAAATACAGCCGACGAAGTTGCGGAAACGGCGACTTCGGGAAGTGGAGACATAAAACAGGATGGATCCAGCGCGTCGATCATCCTGTTTTTTATTATCGGCTTCGTCGCCAGCCTGGTCGTAGGATGGGTGGTCTTTCCCAAGCTCCTCTATTCCCAGAAAGAACAGCCGGTCGCCTTCAACCATGCACTGCACAACGAGCTGGTCGATGCGGGCTGTGAGAGCTGCCATTTCTTCCGCGAGGACGGCAGCTACTCTGGTGTTCCCAAGCTTGCGCAGTGTATCGACTGCCATGAAGAGGTGCAAGGCGACAGTGAGGCCGAGCGATATTTCGTCACCGAGTTCGTTCAAAAAGGCCGGGAAGTTCCCTGGCTGGTCTATTCGAGACAACCCCCTTGTGTCTTTTTCTCGCACGCCGCGCACGTCAAAAAGGCCGGCATGGACTGCGTTAGCTGCCACGGCCACATCGGCGAGAGCGAAGAATTGCGACCCTATGAATATAACCGGATCAGCCGCTACAGTCGTGATATCTGGGGCCATAATATTTCAGGAATCAAGCACAACAGCTGGGACCGGATGAAAATGAATGACTGCTCCGAATGCCACGTGAAAGAAAACGTCAATCAGGGAAGCGTGCAAACCCACAGAGGCGGTTGTTTTGTGTGCCACCATTAGGCGCGGCTGCTGGTGCTTCTTTCCGCGGCAATTGTAAGGTTTCTTCGAAAAATTTTGCTGCTTGCTCAGGTATAAGGGGATGAATCGATGAAGGTTGACAGAAGAAGTTTCTTGTCGTTTTTAATCGGTGGCGCCGCCGGGACCGCACTCTCACCGCTGCCCTGGAAACTGACGGATGATATATCCATCTGGACCCAGATGTGGCCCTGGGTGCCGGTTCCCGAGAGGGGCGAAGTTACACATGTTACCTCTGCGTGCACGCTTTGCCCCGGTGGCTGCGGCATCAGCGTCCGGAAGGTCGACGATCGGGTGGTTAAAATCGAAGGGTTAGAGGGACATCCGGTCAACGACGGCGGTTTGTGCACGCTGGGGCTGGCCGGAGCCCAGTTGCTCTATGGACCGCAACGCGTGAAGGCGCCCATGAAAAACGTCGACGGCCGGTTGGTCGAAATCTCCTGGGAAGGGGCCCTGGGTGAAATAGCCGCCAGGCTGAAGGAACTGAGGGAAAGCGGACAGCCCCACCGCGTTGCCTGTATCGCCGGCACGGACCGCGGTACTGTGCCGGAACTGTTGAACCGGTTTTTAACCGTTTACGGGTCGCCGCAGTTTTTCCGCGTCCCCTCCATTCAGGACACCTACGAGTTGACGCTGTACCTGATGCAAGGGGTCCGTGCCTCGGCCGGTTTCGACTTCGAGAACGCCGACTACGTTCTGAGCTTCGGCAGTGGCTTGCTCGACGGCTGGGGGGCGCCGGTCAATATTTTTCAGGCTCACAGTCGCTGGTGTGAGCGCGGCGGCAAGCTGGTCCAGATCGAACCGCGCCAGTCGCGAACCGCGGCCAAAAGCGACAGCTGGATCCCCATCAACCCTGGTACCGAAGGCGCGCTGGCGCTGAGTATGGCCGGCGTGATCATCAAGGAATCCCTTTACAACGCCGATTTTGTCAACACCCAGTCGAGCGGATTCGATTCGTGGCAGCGGCTGGTACTTGAAAATTACGATACCGAGAGTGCCGCGAAAATGACCGGAGTTGACCCGTCGACAATCGCTAAGCTGGCAAGGGATTTTGCCGGTGCCCGCAAACCACTGGCCGTCTGCGGGCGGGGTAAGGGACAGACCCCTGGCAGCCTCAAGGAGGTAATGGCCGTTCACGCCCTCAATGCTCTGGTCGGCGGTATCGGTCGGCAGGGAGGGGTGCGAGCGGTGCCCGAGCCGGACTACATCGATTGGCCGGAACCGGAAATGGATGCCGTCGCCGCCGCCGGTATGCAACAGGGACGGGTTGATCAAGCCGGGGGCAGCCAGTATCCACACGCCCGCTATCTGCTCAATCGACTGCCGGAAGCCGTCAATTCGAGTGCAGACTCGCCGATACAGGTGCTGTTCGTATCAGACGCCAATCCGAGTTATTCGTTGCCGAACAGCAAGGCCTTTGCCGATGCTTTCAAAAAGATCCCCATGGTTGTCAGCTTTTCTTCCTACTTGGGGGAGACGGCCGAGCTGGCCGATTTGATTCTGCCGAGCCCCAGCTATCTTGAACAATACGAAGATCGGCCGATTGCGGCCGGATACCCTCGACCGATTGTCAACTTGACCCGGCCGGTGGTCGAACCGCTTTTCAACACGCGGTCCGTCGGAGACGTGGTGATCGAACTGGCCCGGTCCCTGGGTGGAACGGTTGCCGCGGCCTTTCCCTGGGACGACTACCGGTCCTGTTTGAAAGAGACTCTCGGTGATAAGTGGGCCGTGCTCAATGATAAGGGCTACTGGGCCGACGAGAAATCCGGCTCTGGTGGACAGCCAGCAACCTTTGAAACCAAATCGTCCCGATTTGAATTTACCAATGCCGAAATTGAGGCCATGACCCGCTTCGCACCGGTCGAACCGGAAGGCGATATAGCCGCCTTTCCATTGGTGCTGGTACCCTACGATACCATGCGACTGTGGAACGGCTACATCGGAAATCCGCCATTTGTCATCAAAATCGTTCCGGACACGGTTTTAAAAAACAACGACGGTTTGATCGAGGTCAATCCGGCCACTGCCAGTCAATTGGGCCTTCAAGACGGGCAGGCCGCCAAACTGACAACGCCGCACGGCACGGCCAGGGTGCGGGTGCATCTGTTCGAGGGTATCATGCCGGGATTGGTGTCACTGCCCACCGGGCTCGGCCACACGGCTCACAGTAAATTCCTGGCCGGCAAGGGCGTAAATGTCAATGCTCTTATCGGATCCGTAGAAGATGCCGCTACCGGTTACGAGGCCGTCTGGGGCATCAGGGCCAAACTCGACAAAGCCTAACAGATCGTTCAGGGGATGGGCAGCGGTCGCTCTGTACCGTCTCTTTACCACTTCACACCGGCGATGAGGTTTAGATGAAAGTAGAAAAAGCCCACAAATTCGGAATGTTCATCGATCTGGACAAGTGCACTGGATGCGGATCCTGTATGGTCGCCTGTATGGCGGAAAACAACGTGCCCTTCCGAGAAGACGAAACCGATAAACTGATCAGTGTTGCGTGGATGCGCGTCTACAAATTAAGCAACAACAAACCTTTCCCGGATACGGAAACCAGTTTTCTGCCGCGACCCTGCCAGCACTGCGAAGGGCAGCATGGCCATTCACCTTGTGTTTCGGTCTGCCCGGCGACCGCCACGGATTATGATGCCAACACCGGCATCGTCAGCCAGATTTACACGCGCTGCTTCGGTTGTCGATACTGCATGGCAGCCTGCCCGTATCACGTCCGGCTGTTCAACTGGTATGACCCGGTATGGCCGGATGGAATGGAGAAATCCTTGAACCCGAATGTATCGGTGCGGATGCGCGGTGTCGTGGAAAAGTGCAGCTTCTGTTTTCACCGCTACCAGCTGGTTAAGGAGCGCGCCGACTATGAGGGCGAGGAATATATGGCGGAAGATGCCTATCAGACCGCCTGCACCCAGGCGTGTCCGGCCAAGGCCATTGTCTTCGGCGATTTGAACAATTCGGATCACAAGGTCCATCAGTTGGCGCAGCCGGACAACCACAACGGGGGCAAGCCACGGGCAAAAAACGTGTTTCGGTTGCTGGAACACCTGGGAACCAATCCGAAAGTCTATTACCACTCCAGCAAAGAATGGGCTCGTCGTCTGGGGGATAATGATGTAACGGGCCGGGACAAAGCCTGATCGACGACCCACCCAAAGATTGTTGCAGGATCGACGCAGTGATCCTGATGACAACCGGATTGGCGGGGTAAAAACCAGTTCAATCAATTAAACTGAGGAGCATAGAACTTATGGACGCTGCATTGATACCAAAGGGAGTTAAACGCTGTCCAATATGGAAATTTATGGCCGGTCTGACACCGGTTGTCCTGGTTCTGCTGTGGGGTATATATGCCATGCTGCTCTGCTGGTTGAAGGGACTCAACCAGACCAACATGAACAACGCCTACGGTTTTGCCCTCTGGATCTGGGCCGATTTGGCCGTCATCGCCCTGGGCGGCGGTGCTTTTTTCAGCGGATTCCTGAAATATCTGGTTGGAAAAGACGAGCTCAAGAACATCATCAACTTCGCGGTCCTGATCGGCTTCATCTGTTACAGTTCGGCGCTTTTGATTCTCGCCATCGATATCGGGCAACCCCTGAGAGGCTGGTTCATTTTCTGGCATGCCAACGTCCATTCGATGCTGACCGAGGTGGCTTTCTGCCTGACCGCTTACTTCTTCGTTCTCTGTATCGAATACATTCCGCTGGTTCTGGAAAATCGTCAGCTCGACAGGGTCCCTTTCTTCCACAACCTCACCCACAACATGCATGAGATCATGGCGGTCTTCGCCGCCACCGGCGCTTTTCTGTCCTTCTTCCACCAGGGATCGCTTGGCGGCGTGGCCGGTGTTCTTTTCGGACGACCATTCGGATTTCGGGAACATATCCTCATCTGGCCGTTTACTTTTTTCCTCTTCACCTGGTCCGCGGCGGCTTACGGTCCCTGTTTCACCATCCTGATCACCAGAATTACGGAGGCCGTTACCGGCAAAAAACTGGTCAAAGACAACGTGGTCTGGCTACTGGCCAAGATATCGGGTTGGATGATGTTGACCTACAGCATTGCCAAAACCGCCGATACCATTTACTGGGCAGCCGTCACTGCGCCGGCCAAAGGGTTCGTTCTGAGCGATTTTTATACCAGCAATGCCCTTTACGGGTACTGGATCCTGGTGCTCGAAGTGGGCATCTGCGGCTGGCTGCCGGCCCTGCTGCTGGTTTTCAAAAAGACCCGTGAAAACAGGAAACTGCTCTGGCTGGCCGTGATTCTTGGCGTGATCGGCGTCAGCCTCAATCGCTGGGTGATGGTGCTTCAGGTGCTGGCGGTACCGGTGATGCCCTTTATCAAATGGATCCTGTATTACCCGAGCTGGCAGGAAGTCGCCACCACGCTGCTGCCGGTGGCCTACGGCATCATCCTGGTTGCGTTCTCCTACCGTTACCTGCCTGTTTTCCCCCAGGAAGCGGAACTCAATCCCATCGAACCACCGAAAGGAGAGGTCGCAGCGTCCGAGAGTGAAACCACTTCAGTGGCAGACGCCCCGGAGGGGGAATTGCAACCGGCGCAGGCGTAAATTGAGAACACAGGAGGAGAGACATGTTTCCGTTTAGTTTCGAATGGATCTGGGATATGGGCCACATGGTTTTTCACGGTGGGCTGTGGTACGCGCTGACCATCATAGGACTCGGAATGACGTATTGCGTCATCAAGGCCGTCGTGGATTCAAGCAAAGGCAAGGGCAGCCACCATCACTGATCCTCAACCCACTGAATTGGTCAAATTTTAAAGCGCTTGTCCTCCAAAACAATGCTATGGAGCAAGCGCTTTACTTATTTTTTCCCCGTCGTGCTTTAGTACGCAAATAGAAATAAATGTATTTCAGGTCCAAAGCATCTGAAATGTTTATTCGGTAAATCAGAAATGTTCGTTCGGTAAAAACGATGACATCCTTCAATCCCGCCTATCGTGGCGGGACTAAACTGCTTCAACCAACTCAATCTCGCGGCGGGACACAACTTAAAAAGGTAGGCGCCTCCACCCGGATAAACGGTTGCAAACGGCGGCTGAAACTCGCCGCAACAGGCTCTAAGACCGGACCAGGCCTGTCATTAAATAATGAGCTCGGATTCAGCCTGAAGGTTATACTTTACAAGCGGCATCTAGATCAGGTCCGCTCTAAGAACCTGTAGGCGACTCAGACAGTCAGCCGCCGTTCGCAACCGCCCATCCGGGTTCCGGCACGTCATCATATGGCGTAGTGGCGACGTGGATTGCGTTCTTTATCTTAAAATTTTCGGAGAAAATTTTATTCGGGGAAAATTTTATATGGATAAAATCGTAGTGGAGGGCGGAAGACAGCTGAACGGTGAGGTCAAGATCAGCGGTGCCAAAAATGCCGCCCTGCCGGTTCTCGTGGCGGCCCTTCTGACCGACGGTTGGAATACCTTTAATAACGTACCGGACTTGCGGGATATCGACAGCACCCGCCAACTGTTGATACACTTAGGCGCCGCGGTCGAGCGATCCGGCGAAACAGTGCGGATCAATGCCGCCGGTCTCAACAACCCCGAAGCGCCTTATGATATCGTGCGCAAGATGCGGGCCTCGATACTGGTTTTAGGGCCGCTGGTCGCCCGTTTGAAGCAGGCCCGGGTGTCGCTGCCGGGCGGATGCGCCATCGGAGCGCGCCCGATCAACCTGCACCTCAAAGGACTGGCGGCGTTGGGCGCTGCCATCGAACTCGAACACGGTTACGTCGAGGCCAAGGCCGACCGCCTGACCGGCGCCGACATCTATTTCGACATTCCTACCGTCACGGGTACGGAAAACCTTATGATGACGGCTGTTCTGGCCGACGGCACAACGGTTCTCAGAAACGCGGCGCGTGAGCCTGAGATTGTCGCTCTTGCAGACGTGCTGACCGGGATGGGAGCCCGTATCGAGGGGGCCGGAACGTCGATTGTTACGATCCGGGGGGTCGACGCCTTGCATCCGACCACATTCACCGTCATTCCCGACCGGATCGAAGCCGGCACCTTCATGGTCGCTGCGGCCCTGACGCGGGGACAGGTCACGCTGCGCGGCTGTGAACCGGCACATCTTGAAGCCTGCATCGACAAACTGAAACTCGCCGGAGCCAAAATCAACGTCGAAGACAATGGTCTGACGGTCTCCGGCGGTGATGCTTTCAAGAGTGTTGATGTCAGGACGCAACCGTATCCAGGCTTTCCGACCGACATGCAGGCGCAGTTCATGGTTCTGATGTCGGTGGCCAACGGCCTAAGCGTCATTTCGGAAACTATTTTTGAAAACCGTTTCATTCACGTCAGCGAACTGCGACGCATGGGGGCCGATATCCGCGTTACGGGCAACACGGCGGTCGTACGAGGGGTTTCTCATCTATCGGCCGCACCGGTGATGGCTACCGATCTGAGGGCCAGCGCATCTCTGATCCTGGCCGGTCTGGTGGCCAGGGGCTCGACCGAAGTCAATCGGGTCTATCATCTGGACCGCGGCTACCAGGCCATCGAAAAAAAGTTTGCTGCCCTCGGGGCCGCCGTCAGACGGTTGCCGGTATAGGACGGTCCCTCCGGAAAACGCCGTTTGGAGGCCCGACGCCAAGTTTCCCCCCAATCGACTGTGAAAAAATGCGCCACGGGCGGGGCTGCTTTCGATCCTTTGCCGCTATGGCCGAAAAGCGATACACCGGGTCCGACCCTCTGGGGGGCAATCGACCTATTGCAGGCCTTCGACCTCGACCAAATCAGTGTTCGGGTTTCAGGATTTGAGTTTTGCTCATATGAAACTTAAGAGTACTATACCCAATAGAAAGGTTATCTTTAGAGACACTTTCCCGGGTATTGAGGACTTCAGAAATGTCAAATTTCAAGCACCAAATTCCAATGAAATCTCAAATTTCAATATCCAATGACCCAAACAGGTTTGACATTTTGAATTTTGGTCATTGTGATTTGGTTGTTATTTGTTAATTGCGATTTGGAATTTTTCACAGAAGCTTAAAAGTTTCCTCTTCGATCAAAATGGAGGCGGCGGCCAGAGGCAGTGCTGACACCTGTAACCTTCTTCCTGATGATTTTTTTGCTTCACTTTACTAAGCCATCTTCCGCATCTTGCGGAGAAGTTACGATCTAAAGCTCTAACCGTAATGAAGGGCCTCAAAGATGGTCCTGAATGTATATGCACGTCCGCTCATTCCGCTGGCCCTTTCGTTTATGGCCGGCATTGTCGGGAGGCTATTTTTACCGGGGTTCGCAACTGCGGTTCCGGTCGGTCTCGCGGCGGCCTTCGGGGTCGTCGTCTTTTGCCTGCTTCGCCGCAGAAACGGACGACTATCACCGCTGTTGATTTTCTTTTTCCTCGGCTACCTCTCACTGCAGCCTTGGATGGCGCCGCACTTTCCGCCGCACCACATCGTCCATTTTACGGGTCAAGAAAAATGGCGCGTTACCGGAACCGTCATCTCGCGGCCGGTACCCCGCACCAACCGCCTGAATTTCCTGATGACGGTTGAACGGATAGAAGCCGCCGGCGTCTCCCGACCGGTTACCGGGAGGATACGGGTGACCGCCATCGGACCCGGCTGCGACCTTGTCCGCGGCGACCGCATCTCCTTCGAGGGCCGGGTTCGTGAACCACACAACTTCAATAATCCCGGTGGCTTCGATTATGAACGGTACCTGGCATTCCAACAGGTCTGGGCGACGGCCTACAGTTCCCTTGAATCCGTGACCATTTTGAGCGAACGCCCACGTGGCGGGATCGGGAATTGGATCGATCGGATGCGGGACCGCATCCTCGAGCTTATCGACACGACCCCTGCCGGCGATCACCGGGGCGTGCTGGCCGCCTTGATTCTCGGGGAGCGGAGTCGCCTGTCGCCGGAAACCTCCGTCTCTTTCCAGCGGGTGGGTATCGGACACCTTTTGGCCATATCCGGTCTGCACATCGGCATCGTCGCTTCAGCGGTTTTTTTCCTGCTGTCCCGCATTCTGTCATGGATCCCCTGGTTCCTCTGGAACGCCGGAACCCGCAAATGGGCTGCACTCGGGACTTTTTTCCCCGTACTGGCATACGCTTTGCTGGCCGGCATGTCTCCCTCCACCCAAAGAGCGTTGACCATGGTCGGCGTTTTTCTGCTGACCTTTTTGTACAGCAGGGACCAGGATCTTCTAAACACACTGGCCGTTGCGGCGATGACACTTCTCGTGGTCTATCCGCCCGTTCTTTTTTCGGCCTCCTTTCAGCTGTCCTTTGCGGCCGTGTTTGCCATCATATACGGCATGGCGCGGTGCCCGCTGACGCCGCTGCCGCTTTCTGCACCGGTGACGTCGCGGGCGCTAAGAAAGTTAACTCTCTTTGTTCTCGTGTCGGTGTGGGCTACCCTGGGGACCCTGCCGCTGACGATGTTCTATTTCAACCGGGTCTCGCTGATCGGAATTCTCTCCAACTGCTTCTTCGTTCCGATAATCGGATTCGGTGTGGTGCCTTCGGGCCTGCTGGCGGCTTTCCTGCTGCCGGTCAGTTCGACTGCCGCTGCGGCCATAATGAATCTGGCTGCGACCGTTCTCGCTCAGACACTCAAGCTCGTGGACCTGATGTCACAGTTGCCCTTTGCGGCTATTCGAACCGTCACACCCTCCCTGTTTGAGATCACCTGTTATTACTTTTTAGTCTTCACAGTTGTGGTTCTTATCGGCCGCCGCAGGCAGGACAAGGCCTCGGCAGTCGGAATTCCCGAATACCGGTTGGATGCCGATGGCACGGCCGAGACGATGCCGTCCGGTGGCGGTTTCAAGCAAATTCAGCCGATCTGGGTGGCTCTGGCATTGGTTCTGTCTGCGATTGTCGCCGACATCGGTTACTGGACCTATCAACGTTTGGGACGACAGGACTTGCGGGCGACCTTCCTCGATGTCGGACAAGGCAGTGCGACACTGCTCGAGCTGCCCGGAGGATACTGCATGCTGGTCGACGGCGGTGGATATCCGGACAATGCCGTGTTCGATGTCGGTGCCCGGATCATTGCCCCCTTTTTGTGGCACAAGAAAATCAAAACCGTCGAGACCCTCATCCTGACACATCCCAACAGCGATCATCTGAACGGATTGATTTACATTGCCGAGCATTTCAATGTACAGACTATCTGGTCCAACGGCGAGCCCGGGAAAACAGCGGGGTATCGGCAGTTGATGAAAACCATAAGGGACGCAAACATCACTCATCCCGTGTTCCGGCAACTCGATCGGCAGGTAGAAATCGGGGGGGTCAATATCGAGATTCTCAACCCGCCCCCCGGATTTCTCGAGCGTCGGCCAACTGATCCATGGCGGGATCTCAACAACAATTCCCTGGTCGCCCGGTTTACCAGCGGTGCAATTTCACTTCTTCTCTGTGGCGACATCACGGCCAAGGCCGAAAATGAGCTTGTGACCCGAGAAGGTGACCGATTGAAAAGCACCGTTCTCTTTGTCCCACATCACGGCAGCGACTCTTCGAGCACCCCTGGATTCATCGACGCCGTGCAACCCCGCATCGGCATCGTTTCGGCGGGGTGGCAGAACCGCTATCACTTTCCCCATCCCGCCGTCTTGAAGCGCTACCATCAGGCAAAAACCCGCCTGTTGCGCACAGACCGAGACGGCGCCATTTCTCTCACAACCGACGGTCTCCGGCTGTCCATTAGCACAGCTATCACGGATCGTGAGTGACATCCAAATGCAGGCGGCAAGAACATAACATCTTCAGAATTTATTTACTTGACCAACCGAATGGCGCGCGTGGATCCGCCTTACGGTTTTATGGTAAAAAGATAAAAATTGGAGAGGTTGAAACGGGCTACTTTGGTCTCGGAGGGGCCCTGTGCGACATGATGTATCAACTGTTGAAACGCGAAGAAAAGCAGTAAAATAAAGACCCGGTACCTGTTCTAAAACGACATGCTTGCAGACGTACGTAAATTTTTAGTGTAGAGCCCGGTGATTGGCGCAACGCTGTTACTCTTCCAGGTTACTGTAATATGATTCGAGCTTGTATTTTTCCTCTTCGCTTAAAAGCCCGAAATCAACCAGAACGTCCCCGATGCCGTCTTCCCGCAGCATATCGATCTTGATGATGTCTTCGGGATCCCTGTCGGTGACGTTGTAAAAGGTGTATTCATACGTCAGCTCTGACTTTTTTAATAATTTGAACTCTTTGTTTTTGATCACAATGTGTTGACTGGCCAGAAAATAACCCACGAACAACAAAATGCCGCTGAAAATATACTTTTTAATCCTTGCATTCATCCGCCACGTCCTTCCCGTGTCACACGGCCTCTGGCGTTCTCTTCCGCCACAAATTCACCTCCGTTGAAACAACCTGCATGATGTTTTGAACGACTTTATCACCGTTCGCCCGTTTTGGTCAAATCGGGGTTGATTGCGCCGATGTGGTTTGCCTGCTGCAATCTCAATTCCGTTCTCATTGGCGATCACAACCGGTTCCGGCGCCATCGGCATGCCATGTCGATCAACAGATGGCCGCCTTTTTGAATACGAATTCATATCGTGACCCGGCGTTGCATACCGCAAGAACCGGTCAAGAGAAAAAGACACCTGCGGCTGTATGACATTTTTATAAAGTAATTATAGTATTTTGACAGACCAAACCTTACCCGGGTTTTTTCTTGACAGAGCCGCGCGGGATTTGTTAATTGAATGAATATTCATTCATTTCAATTATAGGAGGACAATCATCATGAAAAAGATCAGAAAGGCTGCGGTGATCGGATCGGGCGTCATGGGTGGCGGCATCGCCGCCTTGCTTGCCAGTGCCGGCGTGCGGACGGTGATGCTGGACATCGTGCCTCCGGACTTGAAGGATGAACAGAAAAGCGACCCAAAGGCGCGCAATCGCATCGTCAAGCAGGGGCTGGATAACGTGCTCAAAGCCAATCCGGCATTGCTCATGCATCCGCAAGATGCCGAACGCATCGAGATCGGCAACCTCGAAGACGATTTTGAAAGGCTCGCCGAGTGTGACTGGATCATTGAAGTCGTGGTGGAAAACCTGAAGGTCAAAAAGGACCTCCTGCAAAAGATCGAGATGGTTCGTCGGCCGGGCACGATCGTCACCACCAATACCTCCGGAATTCCGCTCAAGGCCATGTCCAAGGAGCTGGGCCTGGAGTTTCGGCAGCACTTCCTGGGGACCCATTTTTTCAACCCGGTGCGCTATATGCGGCTGCTGGAAATTATTCCCGGTGAGGACACCTTGCCGGAGCTTCTCAAATTTGTTGCCGAATACGGTGAAAAGATTCTGGGCAAGGGAATCGTATGGGCCAAGGACACACCCAATTTTATCGGCAACCGCATCGGGGTCCAGGGAATCGTCAAGGCCATGCAGTTGATGCGGGAAGAGGGCTTGACGATTCCGGCCGTCGATGCCGTCTTCGGTCCGGTCATGGGACGGCCCAAGACCGCCATGTTCAAAACCGCCGACCTGGTGGGGCTGGACGTGCTTGCCCACGTTGCCCGCAACACCTATGAAATGGTCCCGGATGACGAAGGTCGGGACAGTTACGTGATGCCTGAGTTCGTTCAGAACATGATTAAAAAAAATCTGCTGGGCAAAAAAAGCCAGAGCGGCTTCTACAAAACCGAACTGACGCCCGAGTGGCAAAAGATTCGTAAAGTGATCGATCCGGACTCACTTACCTACGGCGAATACGAGATACCGACCTATCCCTGCCTGGAGAAAGCCCGGCGTGCCGGCACCCTGCCGGAAAGAATGCGGGCCGTGGTTTACGGTGACGATAAACTGGCACGGTTCGCCTGGAAAGCCCTGGCGAATAACCTGATTTATGCCGCCAACCGTATTCTGGAGATATCCGATACGATCGTCGATATCGACAACGCCATGAAATGGGGCTTTAACTTCGAGCTCGGTCCCTTTGAAACCTGGGACGCGATCGGGTTAAAAGAGTCGGTCGTTAAAATGGAGCGCGACGGGTTCGAGGTGCCTGAGAATATTCGGGCGATGATCGCAGCCGGCCGCAGCGCGTTTTACAGAAGCGACAACGGGACGGTCTCTTTTTATGATTTTGCCGCCGAAGATTACCGGGAACTCAAGGTCAGTCCCAACATTATCTCCCTCAAGGCTCACAAGGGCGCCGGTAAAGTGATCAGCGACATTCCCTCCGCTACCCTGGTCGATCTGGGTGACGGCGTGGCTTGCCTCGAGTTTCATACCAAAATGAATGCCCTGAATGCGGAAATCCTGGACTTCATGGCGCAAGCGCTCGACCATGTCGACGCCAACGGGGCCGGGTTGGTCATTGGGAACCAGGCCGGTGGAATGCCCGGCGCCTTTTCCGCCGGCGCCGACCTGAAGGGCATGCTCGGGGCCGTCAAAGAGAAGCGATTTGACGATATCGAGAAGATGGTGCACGATCTGCAAACGGTTCTTCAGCGGGCAAAATATGCGCCGTTTCCGGTCGTGGCGGCTCCATTCGGATTGACCCTCGGGGGGGGCTGCGAAGTCTGCCTGGCGGTTGACCGGATCGTCGGTCACGCCGAACTCTATATGGGCTTGGTGGAAATCGGTGTCGGACTGCTGCCGGCCGGCGGAGGGTGTCTGAACCTATGGCGACGCTACATTCAGACGATTCCCGCCTCGGTATCGGATGTGGAT
>Ga0316198_10001260_pt1 | contig 14748 bp, 10 predicted proteins | sample OudBieAanoxic_MG_FD_204935 | JGI IMG/M metagenome (GOLD analysis project Ga0316198, IMG submission 204935) | Coastal sediment microbial communities from Oude Bieten Haven, Netherlands - site A anoxic | ecosystem: Environmental > Aquatic > Marine > Coastal > Sediment | place: Netherlands...
CCCGACTGCGGTTCGCAGCGGTGACACAGTGGCCCTTGATGTCGCCGTCGTCGCGCCTGACCGACCGGGCCTCTGGCGCCTGCAGTGGGATCTGGTGGAGGAGGGCGTCTGCTGGTTTTCCGACTGTGCTCCAGAACAGTTTCCAGCGTTTCGGGTTCTGGTAATCCCTGACCCCTGGGCGAGTGGAATCTGGTGGTCGCTGCTGGTTCTCTGTGCGGGTGCTGCAGCGGTAACGACCTGGCGTTCTGGCGGCCCACCAGCCCTGGTCGTTCTTTTCTCGATCGCCGACGTCGTGTGGTGCGTGAGCGCGCTGTCGGTCAAACAGGCCATCGTGCTTGCGGAGTCTGGCGCCGGCCCTACGGCTACCGGATGGATGTTGATCGTTGCCGGTGCGTCTGGTCTCGTGCTCGTCACCCGGGTGCTACCGGGTCGATTCCGGGGATGGGCATGCTGGGGGCTGGTGGCGGGCGCCACCCTCCTGCTGTGGGCGGATTCGATCTACCTTCGGTTCTTCGGCGATCTGCCGGCGGCGACCGCCATTGCGGGATTTGGCCAGCTCGGTCAGATCGAGTCAAGTATCCACGAACTCCTTGCGGCTGGCGATGCCTGGTTGTGGCTCGATCTCTTGCCGGGCGTGGTCCTCGTGCTGATCGCCGACCGCTTGCGGCGGGACTCCGACTCACGGCAGGCGCGGGGAGTCGTCGTCGGCCTTTTGGCGATGATCGTTGGTGGAGGGTTGGCAGCCGCATATCTTGTCCTCACACCGCCAAACCTCCTGGCCCAGGTCTTCCGTAGGGTGAATGTGGCGGAGGAGGTGGGGGTTCTCAACCTTCACGCCGTTGACTGTGTCCGGGCTGTTGCGAGAGGTGTGGTCAGGCGCGAGCTCGAACCGGCGAAGTTCGGTGAGGTCGTGGCCTGGTTCCGCGAGCGGGCGCCGCAGCGTGTGGGAGCCGGATCATCATTTGCGGCTGCCAAAGATGCCAATCTTGTCATGGTGCAGGTGGAAAGCCTGCAGGCATTCGTCGTCGGCCTCAGGATTGGCGGCCGCGAAGTAACGCCGTTCCTCAATCGTTGGGCGGAAGATGCGCTGTGGTTTTCGAACGTCACCGATCAGACGGGCCAGGGCAGGTCCTCGGACAGCGAGCTCGCGACCCAGGTTTCGCTGCTGCCGATGGCAGGAGGGGCCGCGGCCTTCAGATTTGCGGCCAACGACTTCACGGGTATGGCCGAGGCACTTGGCGAACGCGGCTACCACACCCTTTCCGCAGTGCCCTTCGAGGGCGCATTTTGGAACCGTCGCCAGACTCATCCCGCCTATGGCTACGAACAAAGCCTCTTTGTCGAGGACTTTGAGGGGGGCGAGAACGTTGGCTGGGGTCTCTCGGATCGTGACTTCCTGGAGCAAACGGCGCGCCGGTTGGCAACCAGCACACAACCTTTCGCGGCCTACCTTCTGACCCTCTCACTGCACCATCCCTTCGACGGCTTTCCGGCCCATCTCGAGGAGCTTGATGTCGGCATCTGGGATGGGACTCCGTTTGGCAACTTCCTCCACACCATGCATTTCTTCGATGCATCTCTGGCCGCTTTCGTGGCCGCTCTGGAGCGCGAGGGGCTTGCCGAAAACACCGTGATCGCGATCTGGGGTGACCACGATGCCGGCTTTCCGTGGCGAACTGAGATCGCGGTCGCGATGGGAGCAACTCACGACGCAGCGGGGTGGTACCTGAGTCAGGAGGTCCCCCTCTTCATCAAGGTGCCGGGTGCTGATCTCCTGCGGGGCGAGCGGGCTGTTCCAGCCGGCCACGCGGATGTCGCGCCGACCCTTCTCGCCCTGCTTGGGATCGATCCCACTCCTTATGCCTTTGTTGGTCGCGATCTCTTCAGTGAGGACCTGGGTCGACCGGTGGTAGGGGAGTATGGATGTTGGCGCAACTCGACACACCTCTTCCTGCAGGGAGACGGCTCGTTGAATGACGGCACCTGCATCGAGCTGGCGACAATGGCACCGGTCCCGAGCGCTGACTGTCAAGAGGGGTATCAAGAGGCAAGGCGCACCGAAGAGGTTTCCTTCCTGGTGCTCGAGCACGATCTGCAACGCGCCGTACACGACGAGCTCGTCGGCAAACCGGGGCCCGGACGATGACCGACAAACCCGCTGACCCGGAAAAAGGGGTTGTCCGACAAACCCTCCATGCGTTGCTCCTCTTTCGCCTACCAGACCGGAGATTGGACGCGATAGCCACCGTAGCTGCGGCGCTGCTGGTGGTTGTCTCCCGCTTCGCCTACCTCGCCAACGGGCCATGGGAGTGGGATGAGACCCTTTTCGCTCGTGGAGTTCTGCATTTTGACCTTGCGGCCCACTTCCCGCATCCACCCGGTTTTCCGGGCTGGCTTGCGATCGGCCACCTGCTGACACCCGCCGTGGGCGACCCGTTGCGCGCGCTGCAGGTTGGGTCCGCCGCATTTGCAGTAGCTGCCCTGTGGGTGCTGGCGGCACTCGGGCGGCGGCTGGCGCCGCCCGCTGTCGCGGTGGCCGCGGCCCTTGTCGTATTGGCAGCCCCGGGTCCTTGGCTTTACTCGGTTCGAGGTTTTTCTTCGACTGCCGCGTCGGTCCTTGCGCTCGGTGCTGCAGCTGTCGCGGTCGGTGGCCTCCGAGGTCGGCGGGCCACGGTCTTCACGCTGCTTGTGACCGCTTCGTTTCTGGTCCGTCCGAATCTCCTTCCGGTGCTGGCTGTACTGTGGCTCGGTGTGGTGTGGGCAGTTCGTCCGATCCGGCGGTTGCTGCCCGGGTTGGTGGCGGGAGTGGCCGCAGTCGCGGTTTCGATTGCCCTCATGGTCGGGGCGGAAGGCGGCTGGAATGCCTTTGTCGCCCCTTTCCTCGCCCACTCGCAACGTCACTTTTCTCGTCTCGCCGGAAATCTCGGTGGTTTCGGTGAGTTGGGCCTCGTCAAGGGGCTGGGGGGGGTGGCGCCGGCCACAATTCTGTTGATTGCGGCGGCGATCGGAATCGTTGCGTGGGCGCGCCGGGTCGGTCGGCGAGGCGCATTCCTCTGGGTTCTGGTCCTGGCGGTCGCAGTGTCACAGCTCGTGTGGATGCAGAACCGTACGACCGGCCGCTACGCCGTCGGGGTGCAGATGGCGCTCGCACCGCTGATCGCCGGTGCGGCGGCAACCCTGCCGCCTGCAGCGGGTTGCGCGGGTCTCTTTCTCGTAGCGGGATGGCTCGGCGCCGGAAGCCAGCCGTTGGTGGAGGAGCAACACACAACCGAACTGCCTGCGTGGCGGGCAGTGACCCGGGCCCGGGAGGAAGCCGTGAGCTCGGGGCGTACTGTGGTCGTGGAGTCGGAACTCCACCCCTTTGCCTCCTATCTCTGGCACCTGCTCGAATGGCGAGGCGAGCCGACACCGCCCCGAGTCCTTTCGCCGTGGGACCCCGAGCCGTGGCTCGGGATGGAAGGAGCCTGGGTCGTGGCGACGGTCCACCGCCATTTCTACCCGGATGGCATACGCGGTCACGAGCTGTATTGGGGCGGGGTTTCGGACGCACTCTATCCGTTGACCCAGCAACGATTCCTCGAGGCGTGGGTGATCGAGGATCCGCCTCTGCCGATCAGTGGGTGGTGGCCACGGGAGCGATCGCCGAACGGCCGGCCGTTCATGTGGGGTGCGGCGGGGGCGGAGTTGACGCTGCCGCCGCTCTCACCCGAAACGGAAATAGGGATCGCCCTGCGGCCGGCTTCGGGCGCCTATCCAGTGAGCCTGGTGCTCGGCGGAGAGGAGGTAGTCACAGTCGACGGAGATTCTGACGAACAACGGCTGTGGCTCCAGTTGTCACCGACCGCAGGCGACCGGGCATCGCCCCTTGTGTTCGGACGGCAGCAAGGCTATCCACCTGGCGACGGCGATTCGAGACCGTTGGCGGTGCAGTTGTTCGAGATCCGGGCGCTGAGCCAGAGTGTTTCCTGGGCCAGCGCGATCAGCCACCCCTGGCAGCGGCAGGCGATGCGGATCGAGTTGGAGGGAGCTTACGATGCCGAGCACTTCCCCGGGGACGGAGAAGGGGTGTGGCTGCGACCGCGCGCCGTCCTCCGGCTGGCGGCGAAGGCGGGCCGACTCCGTCTCAGATTGTGGGCGCCGCGCCCAACCCCCGCCGAGACCGTGATCCGAATTGCGGGCCGCCACGCAGCAGGACCTCTCGATATCGGGCCTTCCCCGGCCGACTACGAATTTGAGGTACTGCCCGACGATGTGATCGATGGTCGTCTCGAGGTCGAGATTCGGTCCGACGTCTACCGGCCTGCAGAAGATGGAACGGCAGATTCTCGCGAGCTTGGCGTGGTGCTCTCCAGGGTAGGGTTCCAGCCTGACGACGGGAAGTCTGTTTCGTGAGCACTCTTCGTGAGACGGAGGGTCCTCTGTCGCGAGCTGTCCGCATCTGAGAAAATGAATGGCAAAGGGGATGAGCCATGCAAGTCGAGAAGCATAGGCAGAACAGAAAATTCGAGAACCGCTGTTGGTTGATCGCATTCTTCTCTTTCCTCCTCTGCAGTTGTTCCACCGACCAGCCCTTGAATCTCGTCGTCGTCATGGTGGACACGCTGCGTGCGGACCATCTCGAGTTCCAGGGTTACCAACGCGACGTCGCACCGCACCTGGCGGAGCTCGCGAGCCAGTCCGTGGTCCTCCTGAATCATCACGCCCATGCCTCTCGCACCGGTCCATCGGTGGCCAGCCTCCTGACAGGTTTGCACCCCCCCAGCCACGGGGTGGTCAACCCCTTGACGAGCTTTGTTGCCAAGGGTGTCCTGGCCGCAGAGGTGACGACCTTGGCCGAGATCCTCCACGGGGCAGGTTACGAGTGCCATGGGGTGGTGACCAATCCAAACGTCGGCGAACGATTTGGGTTTTCGCAGGGATTCGACTCCTACGAGTACATCGAAATTCTGACAGCCGAGGAGGTGAACCGGCACGCGGCGGCATTGCTGCAAAACCCGATTGACCCGTTTTTCCTCTACCTGCACTACATCGATCCGCACAGCCCATACAGGGCGCCGCCGCCCTATCAGGATCGCTGGATGGACTCGACCTACACCGGGGTCTTTGACGGCAGCCACGACCAGTTGAACGAGGTCGTGGCCGGAACCCTGGGCATGAGCGAATCGGACAAGGCACACCTGGAAGCCCTTTACGATCAGGAGATTGCCTACTTCGACGACCAACTGGGCGCGCTGCTGGAACTTCTGGAGCGACGTGGACTGGCGGAGAACACCCTCCTTGTGGTGGTATCCGATCACGGCGAGGAGTTCGGCGATCACGGTTCCGCACTTCATGGCTACACACTGTTCGAGGAACAGCTCCACGTGCCCTGTCTTCTCAGTGACCCACGCAGGGTCGAGCCCCGACGGATCGAAGCCGTTACCCGGAATGTCGACCTGGCGCCAACCCTGCTGGCGCAGCTCGGCGTCTCCTCGGATGAGTCGTTTCAAGGGAAGGATCTTTCACCGCTTCTGGATGGAGGTTTTTTTGAGGATCCCCTGCCGGTCTATGCACAATCCTCGCTGCGCGCTGTTCGGATCGTCCAGGCGCGTTCCTATCATGCCGACGGGTGGAAATATATTGCCCACACGCTACCCGAGACTCGGGAAGAGCTCTTCGATTTGCGCGCCGATCCGTCCGAGGGGAGAAACCTGATTTTGGAAGACCCGGCTCGCGCGCAGCAAATGCGGCAGGGACTGGAAGCGATGTTCGAGGCGATGCCGGTCGTCGAAGGTGGACTGGTGCAGCTGACACCCGAGGAGCGGCGGCAACTCAAGTCGCTCGGCTACCTGGAGTAGAGGATCTCAGCACAGGGATCCAAGATAGCCCGGGCAGCGAACCGTGTGATGAAGCCCTCGGATCTTCGCCCCTCAGGGTTTGCTTTTTTTTGACCGTACGGAGGAATGCCAACCTCGATGCCCGTATCTAGCAGGGGCCGCGGCGGTTCTTTTCGCGCTCCGGAAGCCAGGATCTTGACGTCTGGTTCGGCGCCCCCTAGGATGGTCGGGTCCCACCACGCTGCAGCCGCAGTAAGGAGATTCTGATGAAACAAAAAGCCGACAAGATGAAGGCATTGGAGACCGCGATCGGCCAGATCGAACGTCAGTTCGGTAAGGGCTCGGTGATGCGAATGGGCGAAAAGCCAAAGATCCGGGTCAATGTGATTCCGTCCGGATCGCTAACCCTCGACGCGGCACTCGGAATCGGCGGCATACCGCGTGGTCGGGTGATCGAAATCTACGGCCCGGAGTCGTCGGGAAAAACCACACTCGCTCTTCACATCATCGCCAACGCCCAGAAGGCAGGCGGGCTGGTGGCGTTCATTGACGCCGAGCACGCCCTCGATCCGGAATATGCCGGCAACCTCGGCGTCAATCTCGACGAACTCTTGATCTCGCAGCCGGATTTCGGCGAGCAGGCTCTGGAGATCGCCGAGACCCTCATCCGTTCGGGTTCGGTGGACGCCATTGTGATCGATTCAGTGGCCGCGTTGGTTCCCCGCGCGGAGCTCGAAGGTGATATGGGCGACGCGCAGATGGGTCTGCAGGCGCGGCTCATGTCACAGGCTCTGCGAAAGCTCGCCGGCATTGTTTCCAAATCGAACACCAGCCTGATCTTCATCAATCAGGTGCGCGAGAAAATTGGGGTCATGTTCGGCAATCCGGAGACCACGACCGGCGGTCGCGCCCTCAAGTTCTACTCGTCGGTGCGCATCGACATCCGGAGAACCAGCTCGATCAAGCAGGGTGACAAGGTGATTGGCAACCGGACCAAGGCCAAAGTTGCCAAGAACAAGGTCGCGGCTCCCTTCAAGGTCGCCGAGTTCGACATTCTCTACGGAGAAGGCATTTCCTTAACCGGTGAGCTTCTCGACATCGGGGTCGAACACCGGCTGGTGCAGAAATCGGGCTCCTGGTACTCCTACGGCGAGACCCGCATTGGTCAGGGTCGCGAAGCCGCGCGACAGTTCTTAAAAGACAACCCGGATGCGGCGGACGAACTCGAGGTCAAGCTGCGCGAGGCCCTGGGCCTCCTCCCGGGGGCCGTAGACGCCGCGCCGGCAGAGCAGGCTGAGGACGAATCTCCGAAAAAGGCCGAGTAAACACGCTGCATCGAGCTGGCGGCCGCTGTTACAATTCCACAGGGAGTTTTGAATGAGAACGAGACTGTGTCGACTGTCGGGAATCATCTTTGCACTGATGATGACCTTCGCACCGTTCACCGGAGCGCAGGAAGAGAACACGCCTGAACCGGCGCCGAAGGTCATGCGCTTTGTCCAGCGCGCCCTCGCCTGGTACCCGAATTCACAATTTCAGCTCGTTTCGAACACCAGATTCCACACCCCGTCGGGTTCGTACCGTTTTGTCGAGATCTCACGAACCTGCGCGAGCCAGCTTTTGACGGGCAAGCCGACCATGCTGGTTGATGAAAACGCCAAAACGATCTGGCTTGGCAGTGTTGGTGAACTTCCACCGTTCCAGTCTGCTGGCGCCGGGCCTGAGGCCTTGCGGAGTTTCCTGTCCAAGTTTTTGCCCGAGGCTCTCAAATCGAGTATGGGAATGAAGGTTGAGGTCGAGTGGGACGCCGGACCGCGGCGCCCCGGCGCCTTGATCCCCTTCTATATGAAGGTCGACAGCGGGTATGGAAATTACCGTCGTCAGGCGGCGGTCACGGCTGACGGGAAGTACCTGGTCATGGCCTCCGAAATGCCCCTCGACGAAGATCCGGTGGCCTATCGGAGACGAATTTTAGCGGATAACGATTTTGTAATTTGGGATACCGCGAGCGGCGGGAAAGTCACGGTTGACGTCGTTGAGTTCTCCGATCTCGAGTGTCCCGCCTGCAAGGGTAAGTGGCCCATTATCAACATGGTGCTGCAAAAGAATGCCGGTTCCGTGCGACACGGGATGGTGAGCTATCCCCTGACCATGATCCACCCGTGGGCGTTTCGTGCCGCGAGTGCTTCGTGGTGTGTAGCGCTTCAGGACCCACAGGCGCTGATCCCGTTCAAGAAGACGTTTTACGATCTGCAACGGGAGATGGAAGTCGCTCTCGTCACCGGGACGTCGGTTGATTTCGTGGTCGGACGCGGCCTTGATGAGGGTACGTTCCGGGAGTGCTATCTGCGCCCCCCGTCCATCGATGCCGTACACGAGCAGCTGGGTCTCGGCCAGATCATGGGTGTTTCTGCGACCCCCACCTACTACGTCAACGGGTGGAAGGTGCAGGTACCGGACGGTTCGTGGTTCCCGGCAATGGTCGAACGCCTCATCAAGGGCGAGGAGCCGTAAGGCCTCGGCTTTGTGCTGCGTTTTCGGGCGCGTTCGTCGGAGGTGCCTGGCTCCCGATTCAGGGATGCACCTTTCCTTCGCCGAACGGCATTTGAGCGAATCGGCGTGCCTGGCATCCTCTCGGGGAGGGCTTGGGGAGAAGGTCGCGTACAGGTCTCCGGCTCGTTGATTTCATCCGGTCGCGGCGGCGAACCGGTTACTTCTGGCGGGGTTTCGGACAAGTTTCCTACGATCGGATGAATTGATCGTGGAGGCTCCCGTGTCGAAGACGGAGATTGCAGTGATGAAACAGTCGGACCGCATCGTCGAGAGCGCTGGTGGACGGAGTTGGCAGAAACTTGCCATCGCACTCCTCGTTGTCACCGCAGGCATGGTAGCGGCCTGGCGCCTGGGTTTGTTCGAGATACTCACCGTCGACAACATCGATCGCCTCAACGCCTGGTTCGATGGTCTCGGCTGGTGGGCGCCGGCGGTCTTTGTCCTGCTGTGGATAGCGGCGAGCGTTCTCTTTCTGCCGGGCCTGGCGATCACCATCGTCGGTGGACTGGTCTTCGGTGCGGTGTGGGGCACGGTTTGGACGACGGTTGGCGCCAATCTCGGTGCGGTCGCAGCATTTCTGGTTGGACGCTATGCCGCCCGCGGCATGGTCGAGGGCATGGTGGAAAAGAATCAGGCCCTCAAAAAAATCGACGAGGGCGTCAAACGTCAGGGCTGGCGGATGCTGATGGTGACCCGACTGGTACCGATCTTTCCATTCAACGTCCAGAACTATGTCTACGGGTTGACCGACATTCCGCTCAGGACCTATGTCCTGGTAACGTTGCCCTGCATGCTGCCGGCGACCATCGCCTTCAATTTTGCCGCGGGATCGGTGCGGACCGGGGATTTCGGAAAAACTCTCTGGTATCTTGGAATCGCGGCGGTGTTTTTCGTTCTGCTGTCGCTGGTTCCCGGGTGGGTGCGCAAGCGATACGACACCGAGAAGATCTCCGGAGCCTCGTAGGCCATCAGGTTACCGATTCGTAACGAAAATCCCATTATCGAACGGTTGTCCGTCTGCGACGAGTTCTCGTTTGCTCAAGCGATCCTCGTATGCGGAGTTCGATCTTCTGTACTGACCGGATTTGAAGACCCTCCCGAAAGTGTCTCTTGACGGCCAGATCGACCGAACCCCGACCATTTCACTAGGGAATAAATATTGCGAATTGTGGGCCGGGATGGTGTGCGCAAATACTATTTACCGGCCGGCAGCCGAGAGATTTTTATGGTCGGAACCGCTATTTCAATATTTGAAAATGGTTATATAATCTCGTTTTGAGGAGTGATATTGATGACTACTATTGTTTACGTCATCGCGTACCTTGGCATCGTCTTCTTCCTGATTGCGGTTGCCGCCCGTTTCGTGTTCTGGTCCAAGATGCCGATGCATCTCAGATGGGAGCTTTACCCGGTGGCTCACGAGGGAGGGGGACGCGCGGCCTACGGCGGCTCCTATCTCGAAGAGAGCGACTGGTGGAAGAAGAAGCGTGAGGTATCTCTCCTTGGCGAACTCAAGGTCATGGTGCCGGAGATTCTCTTCCTGGTTGCCCTCAGAGAGCACAACAGGAAACTCTGGACGTGGTCGTTTCCCTTCCACTTCGGGCTCTACCTGGTCGCCGCAACGACCATTCTGCTGCTTGTCGGAGCTGTCGCCGGCGCCCTGCTGCCTGCGAACGCGGCCGCCCCGATCAACACCGTCATCGGTTTTGTGGCCCCCTGGCTCGGTGGAGCCGGTTTGGTGCTCGGGATCGTCGGTGCGCTTGGGCTTTTCGCCCGCCGGCGCGGCCGTGCCCTGAGGGACTACACGGCGCCCGCCGATCTTTTCAACCTCGCGTTCTTCATCGCCGCCTTCGGGGTCGCGCTGGTGACATTTGTCGGCTACGACCGCGACTTTTCGTTGGTCTCCGCCTTTGTTGCCAACCTCGTGACCTTCAACCTGGCACCGGTGGCCACGGGTGGCGCGGCGGCGCTGCTGCTATTGTTGTCCGTCGTCCTGTTGTCACTGTTGACAGCCTACATCCCGACCACCCACATGTCGCACTTCGTCGGTAAGTACTTCGCCTATCACTCGATCCGCTGGAAGGACGACCCCAATCTGCGGGGCGGCAAAGAGGAGAAGGTGATCGAAGAATTGCTCAGTCGGCCGATTTCGTGGTCCGCCCCGCATATCGGGGGTGACGGCAAAAAGACCTGGCTTGACGCGGCCACCGAAGAGCCGGAGGTAGAGAACAAATGAAGCAACCAGACAGCGTCAAAGACATTGCCAAGAACCCGGGCCAACCGCTGGCTCGCATCGATCCGCTCGAGCAGATCCCGCTGCCGCCACCGTTCGACAAGCTCGACCAAGAGCCGCCCTATGCTCAGCTGACCGATGAGGCGCGCGAAAAATACGTCGTGCTCGATGACACCATCGCGGTCAACATCCCCAAACCGCAATCGAAGGAGGAGGAAGATCGCCTCGTCAACGGTTTTCTGGCGGGCCTTGAACGGTGCATGAGCACCGAAGACAACTGGGCCTTTCTCCAGCCCTTCGAGATGTCCATGGAGCACTGCGCCCACTGCCAGACCTGCTCGGACGCCTGCCCCATCTACGAAGAGAGTGGCGAGAACGAGCTCTACCGGCCGATCTACCGCTCCGAGATCCTGCGCCGGATCTACTTCAAGTATGTCAAGAAGGAGTCAACCAAGGTCCACGGCGACATCGACCTCAACTGGGAGGTCGTAGCGCGGCTGATCGAGCTCTCCTACCGCTGTAACGTGTGTCGGCGCTGCGCCCAGACCTGCCCGATCGGGGTCGACAATGCCTTGCTGTCGCGCGAGATTCGCAAGATTGCCTCGATGGAGATGGGGATCGTGCCCAAGGAGCTCCACACCGACGGCTCGGTCCTGCAGCTCGAGGTGGGATCCTCCACCGGCATGACGCCGATGATCGTCAAGGACAACATCGAGTTCATCGACGAGGACACCGCCGAGCGCACGGGGATCGAGATCGAAACCCCGTGGGACGTGGAGGGGGCCGATATTCTCCTGATCCACAACGCCGGCGAAATCATGGCGTGGCCGGAGAACCCTGGCGCTTTTGCCACCGTCTTCGAGGCAGCCGGCCTCAGCTGGACGATGTCCTCCGAGGCCGTGGCCTATGACGGTATCAACTACGGCGTCTGGTACGACGACGTCCAGTTTGCCCGCGTTGCGGTCAAACACGCGGCCGCGGCCAAAAAGCTCGGGGTCAAGAAGATCGTCCTCGGTGAGTGCGGCCACGCCCATAAAGCGCTGACCGTGATCGCCGACAAGATCCTCACCGGCGACCTCAACATCCCGCGCGAGAGCTCGATGGTGACCCTGCGCGACATCATCCGCTCGGGCAAGCTCAAGCTTGATCCGAGCCGCAACGACTTCCCGGTCACCCTCCACGATCCCTGCAACCTGGTGCGCCTTATGGGTATCGTGACGCCGCAGCGAGAGATCATCGATGCCGTCGTGCCCAAAGGACGTTTTCGTGAGATGGCGCCGCACGGTGTCGACAACTATTGCTGCGGCGGCGGCTCCGGCTTCGCCATCATGTCCGGCCACAACTTCCAGGATTGGCGCCACCACATGACCGGCCGCAAGAAGTTCCGCCAGATCCTCGAGGCCTTCCAGGACGAACCGATGGACATCGAGCACCCCAAGTACCTGTGTGCGCCGTGCTCGAACTGCAAGGGCCAGATCCGCGACATCATTTCCTATTACGACGCCTGGGAGAAGGCGGGAATCTACTACGGCGGCCTCGTCGAGCTGATCGTCAATGCCATGGTCGATGCCGAGCCCGGCTTCATCGATTGGGAGTGGCACTAATCTCGAATTAGGAATTAGGAATAAGGAATTCTGAATTAGGAATTAGGAATTTTCCAACCGCCTGCTCAGTAAACAGCAGCCAACAATCCGCCCGCGAAAGCGGGTGGATTTTTTCGACCGTCAGCGAAGAAATTCGGAACTTGACATATATCAATTATGAACATATGTTCGTAACTGGGAGATGAGATGGCACGACCGGAAAAACTCAGACGAGTCGGTTGCGTGGCGGGGGAACGGGCTTTCAAGCCCATCGGCCGCCCGGTCAGATCCCTCGAGATCGAGGAGTTGCGACTCGACGAACTCGAGGCCATTCGCCTGGCAGATCTCGAGGGGCTCTATCAGGAAGCCGCCGCCAAGCGGATGGGTGTCTCCCGTCCAACGTTCGCCCGTATTCTCGCCAAGGCCAGATCGACGGTCGCGAGAGTGTTGATCGAGGAGCGCGTGCTGGTGGTGGGAGAGGGCCCGGTGGTGGCCACCTCCGATCAACCCTTTCCCTGTCCCGTTCACGAGGGTGGTCGTCGAAGGGGACGCGGCTGCCGTTGTCGTCGCGGTCCCGCTCACGCAAATTTGGATTTTGAATAAAGGAGAGATGATATGAAGATCGCAGTCCCCATGCACGAAGGAAAATTCTGCGAACATTTTGGCGGTGCCCAAGCATTCGCCTTCTACACGGTTGATGAGGACGATCGTAATATCGGTGATCGTCTCCTCGGAACGCCACCGGAACACGGTCGTGGTGTTTTCCCGGTGTGGCTTCGTCAGCAGGGCGCGACGGTAATCCTGGCGGGTGGAATGGGGCCGCGAGCCGCAAATATCTTTGCTCATCAGGGTGTAGAGGTAGTCCTCGGCGTTCAGGGAGAAGACCCGGAGAAGATAGTCCGCAGTTACCTTGACGGCACCCTCAGCACAACCGGAGAGGTCTGTCGCGATCACGGCTTTCACGATTGTGGCCCCGACCACGGGGCGCACGACCACAACTGAGAATGGAGGCAGCTCATGCCAACGCAACGTAGAGGACAGGGACGGAGACAAGGGATGCAACGAGGCCAGGGATTTGGCCGTGGTGGCTGCGGAGCCAGGGGAGAGAGTCTGGGAGCGGGTGGGTTCTGCATCTGTGCAAAGTGTGGGGAGCGGGTCCCGCACAAACCCGGCGTTCCCTGCATTGAGGAACGTTGCCCGAGCTGTGGCGTGGCAATGGTCCGTGAGGGCTCGACCCACCACCAGCAAATCGAGAGCCGTCGCGCCGTGCTTGAGTAAGATTATGAAATCCCGTGTTTTTTCATTTTCCGCCACAGGGTGTTGCGGGAAATCCCGAGGTCTTGAGCGGCACGCGTCCGGTTTCCACTGTGGCGGGCAAGGGCTTCGCGAATCGCGGCGGCCTCGGCCGACTCCAGCGGGCCGTGGACGGATACGGCCCTGCGGCTGGCGTTGATTGCCTCGCCCCGGATATGGGCCGGCAGGTCTTCGACACGGACTGTGTTTCCGGCGCACACCACGAAAGCATGCTCGATCGCATTCTCCAACTCGCGCACATTGCCGGGGAAGGCATGCGCCATCAGAGTCTTCATGGCGCGTTCTGAGATCCCCCGGATCCGTCGGCCCTGGAGGGTGTTGAAGCGATCGATGAAATGGTCGACCATCAGTGGCACATCTTCGACCCGCGACCGGAGCGGTGGCAGCGCGACGCGGACCACGTTGAGCCGGTAGAACAGATCCTGGCGAAACCGACCGTTCATCGCTTCCAGGGCGAGATCTCTGTTGGTCGCCGCGAGCACCCGAACGTTCGCTTTTTCAGGTTGCGAGCTGCCGAGAGGTAGATACTCGCGCTCCTGCAACACTCGCAGCAACTTGACCTGGACGGCCGGTGAGACGTCACCGATCTCGTCGAGCAGCAGGGTGCCGCCCTCGGCCATGGCAAAACGGCCCTTCTTATCCCTTTTCGCATCCGTGAATGCGCCACGAACATGTCCAAAGAGCTCCGACTCGACCAGGGCGTCGGGGAGGGCGCCGCAGTTGACGGCGACGAACGGCGCCTCACGGCGCGGGCCAAGGTTGTGAATGGCTCGCGCCACCAGCTCCTTGCCGGTGCCTGGCTCGCCTTCGATGAGCACGGTGCTGTCGCTGTTAGCGACCAACGGCAGCAGCTCGCGGACCCCCCGCATCGCGGCGCTCTTGGAAACGATGTCTTCACAGGTATAGCCCGCATGGATGTGGCGCCGTAAGGTGTCGAGGTCGCTGAGGTCGCGGAACATTTCGACCCCGCCCACGATCGCACCCTCTTCGTTGCGGAGGCCGGCCGTGCTCACCTCGACCAGGAGTTCAGAGCCGTCGCGGCGGACAATGCGCACCTCCTGATCGCGGTGCGGTTCGCCCTCCTCGATACTCTCGAAGAGAAAACACCCGTTCTCGCAGTGGTTGGCGAGGAAGACCTCGCGGCACCGCCGGCCAATGGCGTCTTGACGACGCCATCCAGTGATGCGCTCGGCAGCCGCGTTGAATGAGGTGATATGACCATCGGCATCGACTGTGAAGATCCCGTGCG
>Ga0316198_10001261_pt1 | contig 14744 bp, 13 predicted proteins | sample OudBieAanoxic_MG_FD_204935 | JGI IMG/M metagenome (GOLD analysis project Ga0316198, IMG submission 204935) | Coastal sediment microbial communities from Oude Bieten Haven, Netherlands - site A anoxic | ecosystem: Environmental > Aquatic > Marine > Coastal > Sediment | place: Netherlands...
ATGGGCTCCCGTCCGACGCCGCGATGCTCTCGATGGTGTAGTCGAGCCCGAAGACCTCGCCCTCGTCGTTCTGGAGCTCGAGGAGTCCGTCGGTGCAGATCACCAGGGCGTCGCCCGGATCGAGCTGGAACGATGCCGGGGCGGTCTCCATCTCGGGAAGCAGTGCGATGGGGACCGCGGTCGCCGGGAAGCTGTCAACGGCGCCCGACGACCGTCTCACCATCACCGGTGGGTGGCCGGCCGAGAGGTAGTCCACAACTCCGTTTCGATGGATCTTGAGAAGCACGCCTGTGGCATAGATGATGCCGGGATCCTCCGGGTTTCGAGTGTCGATAAATCTCGATTCGACCTCTTTCGCCAGAGCTGTCAACGGAAGGTGCGGTTCGGTGTCCGCCAGGATGAGTTTAAAAACGACGGCTGCGAAGCCGGCGCGGACGCCATGACCCGAGACGTCGAGGACCCATGCGGTCAGCACACCTTCGTCGGACCTCCATCCGAACAGGTCGCCCGAAAGATGACAGTACGACTCGAGCATCGCCACCGCCTCGACGGGCGAGTCCGGAGGCATCTGACGGGGGAGGAGGTTGTACTGCACGATGTGGCCGAGGTGGAGCGCGGGATCCATCCCCGGGAAGAGGTGGGGGCGGTAGAAGAAGTTCATTGCGCCTTCCGAGCTCCGACGGAGTTCGGCCGCGTTGCCGGGCGCACCGAATTCGACAATCTCGGTCGCCGCGGCCTCGCGGATGATCTCCTCGAGATGGTCGCCGAGGGATCGGTCACCAAACGACCGATCAAGATTGAAGGTCGCCGCGAGGTTGTCGAGAAGGGACCGGATGGTGGCCTCGGATTCGTCAGCTTTCATCGGTGGAGTCGACCTTTCTCTTCAGCTAGAGCCATCGAGTGGACGCCAAATAGGTGATGCCGCTCACCGTTGCGCAAAGAGCGGTCCCCCAGATCATGTCGACCACGACCACCTTGAATGGGAAGCCGTCGAGGGTCGCGAGGTTGGTGAGATCGTAGGCCGCGTAGGTGACGAGCCCGAGCAACGCGCCGAGGACGATGGCGTGGCCGAGGCTCTGCCGTTCGACCGCGGGCCAGACGGCGAGGAGGACGATGCCGACGACGAAGATCGCATAGAAGACCAGGGCAGCCGGCCAGTTGACGTTCGCGCGCATCAGATGGCCCATCTGTTCCTGGTAGAACGAACGGGCAACAATACCCAACCAAGCGAGATCGATAATGAAGAAGACCACGATGGCGACGGCATAGAGCTTGAGGAAGATGCTGAGATTCATGGTGAGAGTAACGCCGATACGGTTCCAGTCCTTCCCGCGGATGATGGCTCAGCCCGGGGCCGAGCGGTTGAGCCACCAGAGGGAGGCGTTGAGCACGGTGGCGAAGCTGACCCACGCCCAGTACGGCAGCAACAGCAGTCCCGCGGTGTGATCCACGCGCCAGAAGAGCAATGTGGTAATTCCGATGGCCATCCAGAGCAGGATGATCTCGGCCAGCGCCCAACCGGGTGCCTGAAGTCCGAAGAACAAAATGGACCAGAGCCCGTTGAGGGCGAGCTGAATCGCGAAGACCGTGAGCGCGATCTTCACCCCATCGGCGTCGAGACCTCTTCGCCAGACGAGGAATGCTGCGATTCCCATCATGATGTAGAGCAGGGTCCAGACCGGTCCGAAGACCCAGGCCGGAGGGTTGAAGGACGGTTTAATGAGGGTTGGGTACCAGGTTGAAACCCCGCGGGCCGTGGCATAGCCAGAGAGACCGCCCACCGCCAGAGGCAATGCTACGGAAATGACGAGCTTGACCGTGTTGTTCATTCTGACTCCGATGAAATCATATCCGCGATGCCGTGGCATCACAACAAGCGGGTGCCGGCGCAGCCCGGATAGCTTGCATCAGGGGCTGGCTCGGGAGTCGGCCGGTTTTGGTCGCAGGCGGGGGAAGAAGGCCGGTGTCGATCGAATATAGTCGACGTAGCCGGGACGCCGGACGACGAGGGCTGCGTCGAGCATCGCCACGCCCGAGACCTTCATGAGAAGGAAGGTGATGAGCGCTGGGCCGACGAAGGCCAGCCAGCCGCCGGTGGGTGCGGCGAGCAGGCCGAGACCCCACCAGAGCAAGGCTTCGCCGAAATAGTTCGGGTGGCGACTCCGGGCCCAGAGCCCGGTTCGAAGGATCCGGCCGCGGTTGGATGGTTCCCGTTTGAAGCGAACCAGCTGCCAATCGGCGACTGCCTCGAAGGCGAAACCCATCGCAAACAAGGCGATCCCGACCAGATCCCTGGCCGCGAGCGCCGAAGCGGGGCCTTCGAGTTGAGCAAGCAGCAGCGGCGACGAGACGATCCAGAGCAGCAGCGCCTGCAGCAGGAAGACCTTGAGAAGCGAGATCCACCAAAAGGCGGGACCCGCCTCCTCACGCCATTGTCTGTAGCGGAAATCCTCGGGAGCGCCGAGATTTCTGATGCCGACGTGGAGGGCCAGGCGCGCGGCCCAGAGTGTTGCGAGTCCGGCCACCAGGAGCCCTCGAGGGGTCGGTTGACCTTGGGAGCTCATCAGGTAGTAGACGCCGGCGACGACAAAGCCTGGACCCCAGAAGATGTCGACGATCCCCGCGTTGCCGAGCACCAGACTGAGCAACCACAGCAGCACGAAGCATCCGGTGATGAGTCCGAGTCCGCCGAGAAAAGGCAGGCCGCTCGTCAGGAGAAGGGCTGCGCCGGCGGCGGTCATGGCGAGAAAGACGATGGTCGTTCGGGTGGTCATGGGGCTTCCTTCAAGCGATCACGAGTGGAGATCCGCGCTCTGTCGAAGTCAATGAGTTCTCGGCGCCCGACTATTTCCGGGTGGGTCGCTGGAGCCGAGGAAGTGGCCCTAAATATGGGGTAACATCACAATCATATCAATGTTTTGTCTAGGACCTATGGAATTTTGACGGTTGATGATCGAGTTTCCCAGCGCGAGGATCATCATCCTTCTGCCCGACGGAAAGATGGCGTTGCCCAGGGGGATCTATGAAGGTCGCGGTCATCGGCAGTGGTATATCGGGTCTCGGAACAGCCTGGTTGCTGAGTCGACGGCACGAGGTCCACATTTTTGAAAAGCGCGACCGTCTCGGTGGTCACACCCACACTATCGTCCAGGATGCGGAGGGCCGGGCGCTCCCCCTCGACACCGGTTTCATCGTCTACAACGAGAAGACCTACCCGCTTTTGACCAGGCTTTTTTCCGAGCTCTCGGTCGAGACGCAGGCGAGCGAAATGTCGTTCTCCGTCAGCTGTGCCGATCCGGACATGGAGTACGCCTCGCACGGCTTGCGTGGGCTCTTCGCCGATCCGTCGCTGGTGTTTTCGGGGGCCTACCTGAAAATGCTCGTGGATGTCGTCCGCTTCGGGCGCCGGGGCCGGCGGGTTCTCGCCGGAACGGGCGATCCGCGGGTCACCATCTCCGAGTTCCTGGCCGATGGTCGGTTTTCGGAAACCTTTGCGCGCTACTACTTGATGCCCATGGTTTCGGCGATCTGGTCCTCGGGCACCGGGCTCGCGGCCGATTACCCGCGCGACCCGCTGCTGCGGTTCCTCGACAACCACGGTCTGCTCCAGGTCACCGGGCAGCCCGAGTGGCGAACGGTGGCCGGCGGGAGCCACAGCTACATCGGACCCCTCACCAGGGGGCTCGGTCGCCGCATCCACCTCGGCCACGGGGTGGAGAACGTCTTCCGCGGCGCGGACGAGATCGAAATCGCGCTCGACGACGGTTCGCGGCACCGTTTTGACCGCGTGGTCATCGCCGTCCACGCCGACCAGGCCCTGGCCATGCTTGCAGAGCCCACGACTGATGAGGCCGCGCTCCTCGGCCGGTGGCGATACTCGGTCAACGATACCTGGCTTCACACCGACACGGCGTTGATGCCTCGCCGGCAGGCTGCCTGGGCTTCGTGGAACTACCTCATGGCCGATGCGAGTCGAGAGCGCGCGTCCCTGACATACCACCTCAACCGGCTCCAGCGCCTCGACGAGGATCGTGAATACCTGGTCTCGCTCAACCCTGAGACCGAACCGGCCCGGGACACGGTGATCCGGCGGATGTCCTATAGTCATCCGATCTTCACCGGCGAGAGCGTTGCGACACAGGGCGAACTCGGGCGGATCAACGGACGCAACCGCACCCACTTCTGCGGCGCGTATTTCGGGAACGGTTTCCACGAAGACGGTTTCGCATCCGCGGTTGCGGTCGCCGACGACCTTGGCGTGGCCTTCTGATGGCGGCCTCGGCGCTCTACGTCGGCCGGATTCGGCACCGCCGGATGGACGAGCCGGTGCGGGAGTTCTCCTACCCGATCTGGCATGCGCTCATCGATCTCGATGAGCTGCCGACGCTGGATCGTGACCTGCGGTTCTTCTCCCACAACCGATTCAACCTCACCGGGTTCGACGATCGCGACCACATGGGATCGGAGCGCGCTTCGGTTCGGGTCAAGCTCGAGACCTGGCTGCGACAGAGGGGTGTAGAGACCGAGCTCGGTCGCATCCAGCTCTTGACCCACCTCAGGATCCTCGGACATGTCTTCAACCCGATCTCGTTCTATTTCGTCCGGGACCGCGAGGATCGCCTGCGCCACGCCGTGGCCGAGGTCAACAACACCTTCGGTGAGACCTACTGCTATCTCCTCGCCGTCGAGGGTGCGTCGATCCGTCACGAGCAAGACAAGCGGTTCCACGTGTCGCCGTTCCAGCCCCTCGAAGGAAAGTACCGATTCCGAATCACTGATCCAGGAGAGCGCATGACTGCGCACATCGACGTCCTCCGCGACGGCGGACGGGTCTTCGATACGACGCTGTCGGCACAGCGCCGGGAACTGAGTTCGCCCGCTCTTTTGAAGACCGTTGCGCGACACCCGCACCTCGGTCTCTGGACCCTCGGACTCATCCACTATCAAGCGCTGCGTCTGTGGCTCAGAAAAGCGCCCTTCTTTTCCAAGCCAGCGCCCCCAGCCGGGGCATGGAGGACCCGCCATGGCCGAGTTTGAACGCCAATCCGCCCAGGAGATCATGGGGCCGGGCACGACATCGGACCTTGATTTCGACGCCGCCGCCCTTCCGCCTACCAGGGAGATCCTCCGAACTCCGCTGGCGGCTCGGATCGTTCTCGGTCGGTTGGCCCGAATCCGCCGAGGGCACCTGGTGGTTCGGCTTCCCGACGGCACGACGCGAACCTTCGCCGGCCAATACGCGGGCGCCAACCCGGTGATGGAGCTCCACGTCCACCGATGGCGGTTTTTCTCGCGCCTCCTACGCCGAGCCGATGTCGGAGCGGGGGAGTCCTTTGTTGACGGCGACTGGTCGAGTCCCGATCTGGTCGGCTTGTCCCGCCTTTTCCTGGCCAACGAAAACGAGTTCGCGCCGCCGAGTGCCCTCGGTGCGGTCGGCCGTTTTCGTGATCGCGTGCTCCACCTTCTCAGGAGCAACACCCGGACCCAGGCGAAGCGCAACATCCACGCCCATTACGATCTATCCAACGAGTTCTACGCGCTTTTTCTCGATCCATCCATGACCTATTCCTCGGCGCTCTTCGATCGTCCGGATCTCGATCTCGAGGCGGCGCAGCGACGCAAGTACCAACGTCTCGCCGAGTGGGCCGGTCTTCGGTCCGGCCAGCACGTCCTCGAGATCGGGTGCGGCTGGGGCGGTTTTGCCGAGTTTGCCGCCGGCGAACTCGACTGCCGCGTCACCGGGATCACGCTCTCAGAGGAGCAGGCTGCGTTCGCCAGTGAAAGGATGCTCAGGGCCGGACTCGATGATCGGGTCCAGATCAGGGTCGTGGACTACCGGGATGTCGACGCGCGATTCGACGCGGTGGTCTCCATCGAGATGCTCGAGGCGGTGGGGCATCGGTTTCTCGACGGTTTCTTCGCGACTGTGGATCGCGTCCTGCGTCCCGGCGGCGGGGTGGCCCTGCAGACAATTACCATTCCCGACCAGATCTACGACCGCTACCGCCGGGGCACCGACTGGATCCGCGACTACATCTTTCCGGGAGGCCACCTGCCGTCGCTGGGGGCGATCCAGGGTTCACTGTCGAGACGAACGGGTTTGGTCATTGACCGGCTCGACGATATCGCTGGGGACTACGCGACGACGTTGCACTGTTGGCGATCACGATTCCGGGTCGAAGAGAATCGAGTCAGGGAGCTCGGTTTTGACGACCGGTTCAATCGGATGTGGGATTTCTACCTCGCAACCTGCGAGGCGGCCTTCCGGGATCGCCAAATCGGGGTTTTGCAGATTGCCCTGTCCCGAAGCGGACGGGGCGCGGAGATGGGGAGGGATGATCGATGACCTGGGCGATCGACCTCGCCGAGCGGCGAATTGTGCCGGATCCTCTCGTCAGAGCCGGGATGCGCCGGCTGCTTTCACGGCGTCTGCGGGACGAACGCGCGAACGACACTCGTCGGCAAGGACAAAGCGTTCAGGCGTTCGTCACGGAGATGGAAACCGAACCCGTGGCCGTTGCCACCGTGGACGCCAACGAACAGCACTACGAACTCCCGGCCGAGTTCTTCGCCACGGTGCTCGGGCCGAACCTCAAGTACTCGAGCTGCCTCTGGAGCGATGGCGTTTACCATCTGGCGCAGGCCGAGGACCGGATGCTCGAGCTGACCTGCGAGCGCGCCGGAATCGAAGACGGCATGGACGTTCTCGATCTCGGCTGCGGCTGGGGCTCGTTCTCGCTTTGGGTCGCTCGACACTACCCCGAATGCCGGGTGCTCGCGGTGTCCAACTCGCGGACACAAGCTGAGTTCATCCGTCAGCGGTGCGCCCGCGAGGGCCTCGATGGGGTCGAGGTGGTGACCGCCGACATGAACGACTTCTCGATCGACCGCCGGTTCGACCGGGTGGTCTCGGTGGAGATGTTCGAGCACATGCGGAACTGGGCCCGTCTCTTCGAGCGGGTGGCCGGGTGGCTGCGGCCGACCGGCGCGTTCTTTCAGCACGTCTTCTGCCACGCCCGCTATGCCTACCTCTACAGCGACAGCGGCGCCTCCGACTGGATGGCCCGCCACTTCTTCACCGGCGGGATCATGCCGTCGGAAGACCTGCCGCGGCGCCACGACGACCACCTCGAGGTTGTCGATCAGTGGAGGGTCAATGGTCTCCACTACAGTCAGACGCTGGAGGCGTGGCTCGATGCCATGGATCTCAATCGGACGGTTCTGATGCCGGTCTTCGCCGCGACCTACGGCGACGATGCCGAGCGGTGGTTCGCCCGCTGGCGGATGTTTTTCATGGCCTGTTCCGAACTCTTCCGCTACCGTGGCGGAAACGAGTGGTTCGTCGCCCACACCTTGATGCGGCCGCGGGCCGGTCAAGCGGGCGACTGATGCGGTGGCGAGTGCTGGTGCTCGTGCTGGCGACGGTGTTCTCGGCGGCAGTCGCGGGAACCCGGGAGAGGGACTCCATGACGATCATCGACTTTTCACAGGGCGGCTCGATCTGGCCGCAGATCAACGACGGCGTGATGGGTGGACTCTCGTCGGGTCAGATGATCGCCGCTGACGGCTACGCTACATTTCAAGGGAACGTGTCTTTCGACAACAACGGCGGGTTCTCGTCGGTGCGCTCCCGCCCCTTTGTCCACGACCTCTCGGCCTTCGAGGGGCTCGTCCTCAAGGTCCGCGGTGATGGCAAGCGTTATGGCTTCAGGCTCAAGACCGACGCTTCGTTCGATGGTGTGAGTTATCAGGTCGAGATCACACCGCCGGCCGGAGAATGGGTCGAGATTGCGCTCCCCTTCGGTGATTTCGTACCCGTATACCGCGGGCGGGTGGTCCGGGACCACCCGCCGCTCGATCCGAGCCGGATCGCCACTTTCGGTCTGCTCATCGGCCGGCAGGAGGGTCCCTTCAGGATCGACATCGAGACGATTCGGGCCATCCCATCCGCGGTCGATTCGTGAACGCCTCGGCCGGCAACCCGGTCAACCGCAAGAAACTGCCAAACTCGAAGTGGACCGCGGTGCGTCCGGTTCACCGGGAGAAGCACTTCATCGTCCTCGATTGGGTGCGAAACGACGATGGGACGCCGACCGATCGCCTCGTCATCGAGGCAGTTCTGACCAATCGCGTGCGTGAGATCCAATGGCGGGAACTGGAGAATCCGCAATCCTGGAAGGTGGGGTGGCGCTGAATCGGGTATGGATGCTCCTTTGGACGTGAAAACGCAGACGAGTACTATAATCCGTTCGCCCACTTTGACGACGGGCGAAAGGAAATTCCCTGATGCCAACCACCGACCAGGTGCTCGAGAACACGATCCAGCGCTGCCGAGAACGCGACATCATCATCCCCACCTTCACAGAGATGAGGAATCCCGAGCTGATTCCCGAGGGAATCCGTGAAGAACTCGCCTCCATCGGGTTGTGGGACCTCAACCCGCGCAACCTCTTCCGAATCACCTGGAAGAACGAGCCGGTGGCTTCCGGCGGCGGCTTCGGCGGGGTCAACTTTCTCGATCTGCCGCCTGAACTCACCGGGGTTTCCGCGAGGATCATCATGCTGGTGGGCAAGTACTTCCCGACCGGCGCACACAAGGTCGGCGCCACCTTCGGTCCATTGGTGGAGAAGCTCGTCCGGGGCGCCTTCGATCCAACGACCCAGAAGGCTTTGTGGCCGTCCACGGGCAACTATTGCCGTGGCGGCGCCTATGACGCGGCGCTGTTGGCGTGTCCATCCATCGCTGTGCTCCCCGAGGGGATGTCGCGCGAACGTTTCGACTGGTTGGAGCGGGTCGGTTCGGAGATCTTCGCGACCCCCGGCTCCGAGTCCAACGTCAAGGAAATCTACGACAAGGTCAAGGCGCTCAAGGCCGAGCGGGGCGACGAGATCGTGGTGCTCAACCAATTCGAGGACTTCGGCAACGGCGCTTGGCACTACGCCTGCACCGGTCCCGCCATGGAGGAGGTCTTCAACCAGGTGAAGACCGACGGCCAGCGTTTCGCCGGGGTCTGTCTGACCCAGGGATCCGCCGGAACCCTGGGCTCCGGCGACTACCTCAAAGAAGTCTATCCGCGGGCCAAAGTCGTGGCGGCCGAGGCGCTCCAATGCCCGACACTGCTCTACAACGGTTATGGCGCGCATCGGATCGAGGGCATCGGCGATAAACACGTCCCATGGATCCACAACATGAAGAACACCGATGTGGCGGTTGGGATCGACGATGAGGCCTGCATGCGCCTGCTGCGGGTCTTCAACGAAACCGCCGGTCGCGCCTATCTCGAGGCCATCGGGGTCGATTGGGATCTCATTGGTCAACTCGATCTCCTCGGGATCTCGTCTATTGCAAACCTGCTGACCGCGGTCAAGACCGCCAAGTACTTCGAACTCGGCGCCGACGATGTGCTTTTCACGGTCGCCACCGACTCCATGGAGATGTACGGCTCGCGCCTCGAAGAAGAGCACGCCGAGCACGGAGACCTCACCGCCGCCCGCGCCGAAGCCGTGCACGAGCGCTATCTCCTCGGTGAGGGAATCGACAACGTCCTCGAACTCTCCTATTGGGATCGCAAGAGGCTCCACAACCTCAAGTACTTCACCTGGGTCGAACAGCAGGGCAAGACCGTCGAAGAGCTCAACGCCCAGTGGGATGACGGCGACTACTGGACGAGCCGTTTCGGCGCCTGGCGTGAGTGGGATGAGCGCATTACAGCCTTCAATGAACGGACGGGGCTGCTTCAGCGGTATCGCTGACGCATGCAGCAAAATTCTTAATTCTCAATTTTGAATTCTTAATTACATCGCACGTCTTTTGGAGAACTCTGCGATGTAACTAAGAATTGAGAATTCAAAATTAAGAATTCAGTGTTGAGCGCGGCCTTGGCCGTGCTCAACTGCGTGCTATTCTCGACCGGTACGAAAGGACCCCACAATTGATGAGAAAGACGACCCGAAGATGGGCTTGATCGACGGCGAGTGGAACGATGCGGACGCCGCGTTGTCCGAGTTGAGCAGTGACGACAAGAGCCGATTGGTCACAGCGATCTCCGCGACCGACGCGGTCTGGGATCGGAACATCTTTAACCACGCGACGTCCTTCGGCGGACCCGAGGTCGGCGACTCCCGGACGCTCTCGGCGGCGATCATGGCCCGGTTGCTCGATGTCGAGTATGTGGCGCTCGCCTCCGCCGCCGGAGGGTCGCTCCTCCCGAGTGGTGACCCTGCCCTCGACGAAGTTCTCGAAAACGCGTGCCACGATGCGCTGAACACCTTCGCGGACGAGCTTCTGGGACCCGTGACCTTTGAAGGGTCGTTGATTTACGGTCTGCCCTTGCTGCTCGACAGCCCGGTCCCTGTTGGGGCGGTCCTTCTCGCGACATCGCGCCCCCTGAGCCGCGAACAGGAGGTATTGCTGCGGGAGTTTCTCCGGCACCTCGACACCCGATTGACGGCGGCGGAGCGCCTCTACTCGCTGCGGAGAGAGCTCTCCGAACTCAGGATGGAGGTCGGGAAGGCGTCCCCATCAGCGAGTTCGCCGCCGGCAAGGAGTTCGCGTTCGGTTGCCCCGATCCCCGATGGTTTCGACGAGACCGTCCGGGAGATGGCGTTGGCGATTCCCACGATCAACCTCTTTGGGATCGAGTTCCCCATGGCCAGCTTTGGCGATTTCTGCGGCTATTTCGTCGAGGTCACCGAGCGATATCTGGCGATCCTGGAGGAGGCGGAGAGCCTCTATCTCGACATCCCCACACCGGTGGATGCCAAATCGAAGGAAAAGGCATCGGCGCCCTATCTGCGCCTGTTGGACGTCATCCGGGTCCTTCGACCCGCGGTGCGCATGATGTACCGGGTCACCCCTGATGGACTCGCCTTGTATGCGGCCCGACACGGGGTGCCGACCTTTGCCGATCTGACCCGGGCGGCAAAGCAACACACCGAGGACGAGACCGTCGAGCGGATCCTCGACATCATGAACGACCAGGGCGAAGAAGAAGAAGTCGATGCCCTCTATGCCCGCAGTCAACCGTATGAATTCCGTGCCGCCAACCTCGGTGAGGTCTTTGCATTGCTCGCGGTTCACCGGACGTTGATGTATCGAATGCCCGACCGCCTCGAAGACGAGAAACCGGCGCTGTTGTCGGCTCTGGTGAAATACCAGGCCGCGAGGGCGTTTCTCTTTGCCTATGAACATTTTGCCGAAGTGCCGCTCCGGGGCGAGAAACGACAGGACCCGAGGAACGCCCAGACACTTCTCTTCAGAAAACAGAATGCGCCGTCCTTCGGGCTCCTGTTGCGGGCCTATCAACAAACGAAATGACCGGCGAGGAGAGACCAATCGACACCGACGGGGGGACTCAATCGAGGTTTCCGTTGCCGGCGGTGCTCGCCATCATCATGGCGGTTGTGATGGTCGTCCTCGCTGTGGGACTCTTTCTGACCCTGGCGACCGACAAACAGCCCCACAGGCTCGTCATCGCCACCGGCGTCGAGAGCGGCACCTACCACCAACTCGGCCTCGCCATGGCGGCGGTCCTCGAGGAGGAGGGAGTCGCGGACTCGGTCGAGGTGCTCTCGTCCGAGGGAAGCGTCGCCAATATGAAGCTCCTGGAAGGTCCGGACCGACGTGCCGATCTCGGCTTCGTCCAGAGCGATACCCGGCCGATGGGCGGAGTCCGGTTGATCGCCCCGCTCTATCAGGAAGTTCTGCATATCCTGGTTTCGAAACGCATCGTCGACGAGGTCGAGAGCATCAGTGATCTCGAGGGGTTGCGGGTGTCCCTCGGCACCCCCGCCAGCGGCACCCGGTCGGTCGCCGGACGGGTGATCGGACACTTCGATGTGTTGCTGGGCGAGGACATCGATCTCCCTCCCGACGAAGTCGCGCAGGGGCTGATTGACGGGTCCATCGATGCGGCGTTCATGCTCAGCGCCATCCCCTCGAAACCGGTGGAGAAGCTCTGCCAGCAGGACGCGGTGCGTTTTCTGAGTTTGGGCGATTCGCAGCAGCGTGGAAACGAGGCCGACGCCCTGGCGCTGGTTTTCCCGAGTCTGACGAGCGGAGTGATCCCGCGCTCGACCTATGTGCGTGTGCCGGAGTCGCCTGTTGCTACGGTGGAGGTCTCTGCGTTGTTCGTGGTCTCGAGCGATCTCGAGAGCAGCCTGGTCAAGACCATCACCACGACCCTCTTTGCACACCGGTCACGGCTCATCGAAACTGAGGGAGACCGGGTGATCGTTGCGCGCCGGATACGCGAGAAATACCAGCCCGAGGCCGCATTGATTCCCTATCACGAGGGCGCCGTGACCTACTATCAAAGGTCGCAGCCGCCGTTCATCGTCGAATATGCGGAGACCCTCAGTTTCGGACTCACCGTCCTCGTGGGGCTGTTCTCCATCGCCGTCGCCGCCCGCGAGTGGATGAGGCGGAAGATGAAGAACCGGATCGACGTTTTCTATGTCGAGGTCGAGGAACTCACGACGCAGCTCCAGGACCTCTCCCTCGACCAACTCGTTGCGCATCGTGAAGCGCTTCGCGATCTGCAACGAAAAGCCTTTGCCGAACTCGTCGCCGAGCGACTCGAGGCCAACGACTCCTTTACAATTTTCCAGGACTATGTGGCGAGCGAGAGAAGGGCCATCGAGGCCCGGATCGCAGATTTCCCGGATCGCCAAGATGCTCTATCGGAGAATCAAGACCAGTAGCCCAAAACCGACCTTCTTGCAGATTTCCAAAACAGGTCGCCTAAGCACCACCACGCAGCGAGGCGGCGCCTACGCATGGAAAGAACAGGGAATCGATCCCGAAACGAACGGTTGTGCCGGCATATCTATGATCGAGTTCGGAGCTGCCCCAATAACACTACCTACCGAAAGTGGAAGAGTTCGATTTCCTTCATACTCGTGGCGCGAGAGTTTGAAACACAAAGGACACAAGGGGCCACGAAGGTTCCACGAAGCATCCCGATTTTGACCCGGCCACGCTCCGATTTCGCAAAATCTAACAACCCTGCGATGAGTCAGTCAGGAATGACTTGGTGGTCGCTTTGTGGTTCTTGGTGACCTTAGTGTTTCAAAACGTGCGTGCCGACAACCTGAAGACATCCAATCCGAGAACTCAGAACCGCCGTCAGTCGTCGATGTACCCCAGCTCCCGGAGCGCCTCTTCAACCTCAGGGTCGAGTTCCTGACTGCCCGGGTCGAAGGCTTTGCCGGTCGCGTTCTGCCATTCCGCGAGTTCGCCGTGGAGACCGACGACGATGTCGATGTTCTCCCCTGCGCGGTTGTCGCGTTCGCCCGGGTCGTCGATCAGGTTGAAGAGCTCGGGCTGCTGGCGCCGACCGGCGACCGGGTACTCGATGAGTTTGATTTCCGGCAGGCGGATCGCTCGCACCAACCCGCGGTTCAGCAGTTGAGCTTTGATGTGCGGCACTCGCTGGGGCTCGGCGCGCGCGGTGATGAAGACCGGACGAGGATTCGCTTCGGTGCGTTCCCCACGAATCAGGGGCAGCAGTGATCGACCGGGTAGGCCCTCGGGTGACTCGAAGTCGAAGATGTCGAACACGGTCGGAACGACATCCAGGAGACTCACCTGGTCGGGGACGTGTTTTCCGGCGGCGGGGTCGCCGGGGACGTGGAGAATCAGGGGGACTCTTGCCTGCTCATCGTACGGCCGGGTGCCGTGATCCATGGTCCACTCGCGCTCGAAGAGGGTCTCACCGTGATCGGAGAGCACGACCACGACCGTGTTGTGAGCGACGCCGAGGTCCTCGAGTTCCTCGAAGAGGCGGTCGGCCAGACGGTCGGCCACCACGATCTCCCCGTCGTACCGAGCGACGTACTCCTGCTGTTCCGCCTGGGTGAGGCGGTTGACCGAGAGCAGGCGGTCCAGGTGCACCGGTTTGGAAACCGTGGTGAGCTCATAGACTCCCGGCAGAAAACGAAGGGCATCACGTGCGGGTGGATCGTATGGCCAGTGAGGTTCAAAAAGGTGGACAAAGAGAAAAAAATCCCTCTCCGCCGCGACCTGTTTCCGGAGCCATTTCACGGCGGCGGCGGTGGTCTGGGCTCCTTCTCGCCGGGCGCCGTTTCTGGGCGGTCCGAGATCATCGTCGTAGATCTCGAACCCGCGGTCGAGATCGGTGTGACGTTGGAGCGTCCAACCACTGACGAAAGCACCGGTGGCGAAACCCCTCTCGGTGAGAATGCCCGCCAGGGTTGGAATCCCCGGTTTGAGGGCCATCCCGTTGCGCTGAATGCCGTGGCCGCCGGGATACTCTCCGGTGAGAATCGTTCCGTGCGCCGGTGCGGTGGCGACGTGAACCGTCACTGCCTGATCGAAGACGACGCTGTCAAGCGCAAACCGGTCGAGGTGAGGACTTGTCGGCCGGCTGTAACCATGGAGACCGAGGTGGTCCGGCCGAAGCGTATCGATGCTCAGGATGACCAGATTCTTCGGCTCAGCCGGGGCGCTCACCGGAGGGCTGCACGCTGAGGCTGCGATCAGAAACAGGGGGATGACGATCCGCACACCCTCATTGTACCCAGAGTGCTCCGCCACCAGGTATACCGCCCTGCCGCTGCCATCGCCGCCGGCTCTGCGCATGCCGCGTCCGTACCAGGGTCTCGCCACCTTCCGCCTCGAGGAAATAGATCTCCTGCGGGTCAACGGGGATGCGTTTCCCATCTTGCAGGTGCAGCAGAATACGGTCGTCAAGGTCAAACATAAATCAAGTTTACGACTTCCG
>Ga0316198_10001262_pt1 | contig 14743 bp, 10 predicted proteins | sample OudBieAanoxic_MG_FD_204935 | JGI IMG/M metagenome (GOLD analysis project Ga0316198, IMG submission 204935) | Coastal sediment microbial communities from Oude Bieten Haven, Netherlands - site A anoxic | ecosystem: Environmental > Aquatic > Marine > Coastal > Sediment | place: Netherlands...
AACTTGCAGTTCTCGCCAGAGTCCAGTGTTAGTTCACGCACCATGCGAGCGTCGCTCGTCATTTCGATCGAGGCGCAGCCCACTACGCCTGTTAGTGAAAGTGCCGCTATCAATAATTTCCATTTCACCAACATGCCCTCCGTATGTATTGGCAGATCAGAACAGTAGGGAATTCGCTTATCGGGGTATTGTCCTATGACCTCAAGGTTTAGTCTGATTGGGTCAACAGCTTGTTCTGGTGGCCTTTCCGCTGAAATCGCCCATTTTGAAGAGCTGAGAAATATTGGCTAATCGGCGAGCATATCCGCATGCTTTACAAAATCTACATAGAAGTCCTGCTAGTCAATGAAGTCTGGCAGATCAAGTAATGGCCTCGCTCGAAAGTGGGCAGATTGACATTGATACAGCGATTAACGAGTGGGCCATAATCCCAATCAGAGAATGTGCCGCAGATGGTTGACCAAGGCGTGGCTGATCTGGTTTGCGAAGCTATTCAAGTTGGGCGCGATCAGTATTGGAGTTACTGCTCCGCTTCCGGGAACGAGCTAATCGGCAACTTTTGACCCAGACTGTCCCCTGGTTCCAGTGCTAACTCAGGGTCACATCTTGCCGTTTGATGCGAGATCGGAAATGGGCACCGTTTGGGCACCAGATGGGCACCGCCGCAATTCGCTGAACAGCGAAAGCGGCGTAACCATTTGAAAAGATTGGCGCGCCCGACAGGATTCGAACCTGTGACCCCTGCCTTCGGAGGGCAACCCAGATCAGCGGCCTAAATAGGTGTCAGTCGAGAATTCTGCTCAATGCCGCGCTGTTCATAGGTTTCGACTGTAGTACGGAGCCAGTTTATTCACAACGATTAACGCCGATTTCGACAGATTGCGTCGGGCACATGTCGATATTGGTCACAAATCGTGTGCTTCATTGACACAGATTCGGCGGAGATACAGCCGGTTAATTGACCTGACGTATCCTCATTCCGTAGCTGCCAATGTGATGGGAATCACCGGGCCCGAGAGGAACGACCTCCTGGTCGAAGCCTCCGGGCCGGTGGTTTGTCCCTGTTCCTGTCAGAACTCCATTTCAAACTCGACCTCGCGGGCAACGATGGTCGAATCAGATACTTCGGTGCCCTTTGCCTTGATGAGCATGTTGACGTTGAGCCGGGCGAAGAAGTCAGCAGCGGATATCGCGTTCCCGGCGGCATCCTCGAATTGGGTACCGGAGTTGGTGTCGATCGTCACGCCGAGTATCACGAGAGAGGTTCCGTCAAAGGAACTCACATGACCCTGCAGGATCGCTTCATCGTCCGGATCTTCTCGTTCGAGACGGCCGGCAAGTACCTCGCCGCTCTCAGCAGGAAACTCTATTCCCCGAACCTCGAGGTAGTCGCCTGCGTTGATATCCGAAATACGCAGTGCGTTCAGGTCGGCATCGCTCTTGTCTTCCATGCGGGTCTGCGCGTCGATCTTGATGGTGATTCCCAATATAACCACTGAGCTCGATCCTGAATCTACGGAATCGACATTGGCGGTGATGCGCACAGCGCGCGCACGGCGGATGTCCACTTTTTCGGCAACGAGGATACCGTCAGCGTCTATGACGCCCTCTACCTCAACCTTGATGTTCAGTCCCAAGTCTGCGGCGCTGCCACCTTCGAATACCGTTGCGGATGTCGTTGTTACGGGTTGCATACCGACGTCGAAATCTTCGGCTGATACGAAACGACTGATAAACCCTTCAACCTCCACGAAGTCACCGTTGCCAGCTCCAGGTACTGCGGATTCGAGTTCGACTTTTGTTGCGAGCAGCTCGCCCGCGCCGCCGAGTGACATGCCCTTCGCTTCGACAAAATCACCGTTCGCGATCATGCCGCCCGGGAAATCGTCGAGGATTGCGGAGCCATAGTCCACTACCAGCGCAGCCAGATTGAATGTCTGTGCGGCAGCATCGTGGTTGGAAACGGTTCCGTGGACTTCAAATTGCGTACCGGCTGGCTTCGGCTCAATACGGCTGGCGACAATGTCGCCATTCGCGTCAAACTGACCGCTGACCTCGACGATCTGCCCTGTCGACACACCGTCCAACGATGCCGGCGAGAAGCTGTCATCGAATGAAGTGTCGGCAACGACCAGAACCGTCTGACCGAGAACGACCAGAGACTGCGACGCGATATCGACACTCTGCACAGGACCTTTGACCACGTCGTCAAAGAGCACCGTGTTCGCCGTTCCTGTCGACCCGCTTGCATCGACGGTGCCTTTGACACTGACGATCTGCCCGACGCTGAGATCCGACTGCGACCCAACCTCGTCGTCGATCATGAACGTCGCGCTATCGGTTTCGTATCGAACGCCGTTTACAACAATGCTGCCGAAATTGGAGATTGGGCCGACGGCAACGATTTCTGTTGGGCCAGAGTTCGTCGGCGGGGGCGTAGACTGTGCCGGATTCGTCACAGTGTCACTGCCGCCGCCGCAGGCTGTCAGGGTTCCAGCGTATAACGCCAGAAGAAGTGTTTTCGATAATGTATTCATGGTGTAAGTCCTCAGTTAGTTTTGTCCCGCCAGGCGAGACTTGCGTATCGGTGCTCGACCGTCCTAGGTTATGAAGAACCCTTTGGGAGCGAAGCGGGTGAGACGTAGCAGGCCGTTTGCCAGCAAAGAACTCACGCAGTACTGCGTCGTCTCAGGGCGAAGGTCGATACGCGATGAAATTGTTGGCGTCCGCGTTGCACGGAGTGGGATTCTTGTAGTTTGGGCAGCTCTCATCGTTCCACCTCATTCTCGTCGGATGTTTCAAGGTGGCGGCTTCTGCCCGATGTCAACTATTCGTCGACACGTCACCGCGCGGGTTACCTGGCCGGGACGACGATCCGTGTCGTCACCGGCGTAGTAACCGGGTTTCTGTTGTCAGAGTTCCAGTTCGAACTCCACTTCTGTTGCGGTAATAGTTGTATCCGTGACTTCACTGCCGGTTGCCTTAACGAGATCGTTGGCAGCCAGGCGGTTGAAGAAATCATTGCTCGAGATCACGACATCGTTCTCATCTCGGAATACCGTCGATCCGTTGGTTTCGATCGTGACGCCCAGAATTGTGAAGTTCGGGTCGGCAAACGTTTCGACGAATCCCTGCAACTCGGTGTCGGGGTCTACATCTTCGCGCTCAAAGATTGTCGCGAGAATCTCGCCGCTGCCTGCCGGGAATTCGGCGCCACGTATCTCGACGTAATCGCCGGCGTTGATATCGTTGATCGTCAGTGGGTCTACGTCAGCCGAGCTCTTGTCCTCAAAGCGCGTCAGGTCGTCTGTATTGACCGTGATGCCGAGAAGGACAATTGAACTGCTCGCTGCGTCAACCGAGTCGATTAAGGCGGTTGCGCGTACGGCTTTCGCTCGGCGGATATCTACTTTCTCGGCAACAACAACGCCGCTGGCATTGATAGTGCCCTCCACTTCGACCTTGATGTTCAGGCCGAGGTCCTCTTCGGTACCGCCTTCATAGACGGTCTGCGCGTTTGTCGTTGCCGGGAATCCGGCGACATCGAAGTCCGTCGCATCGACGAAGCGCGTGATGAAGCCCTCGATCTCGGCAAAGTCGTCTTCCGCGACATCCGGGAACGCCGTTTCGAGCTCGACACTCGTCGCCAGCAGCTCTCCGGCTCCGCCGATCGTCGTGCCCTTTGCCTCGACAAGGTCCCCGTCACTTATCTGACCACCCGGGAAGTTGTCTAGCGTCGCCATCGAGTAGTCGACAACCAGGGATCCCAGTGTGAACTCCTGGTTCGCTGCGTCGTGCAGCGCCACGACACCGTGCACTTCGAATTGCGTGCCGGCTGGCTTCGGCTCGATACGCGTTGCGCCTATATCGCCGTTCGCGTCGAACTGTCCACTGACTTCGACGATCTGGCCGACCGTTACGCCATCGAGCGACGCCGGCGAGAAGCTGTCGTCGAAGGAGCTGTCGGGCGAAACACGGACGCTTTGTCCCATTACGACCAGCGAGCTGCCGACCAGGTCGATGCTGTCGACGGGTCCGGTTACCGCGTCCTCAAAGGTGACTTCGTCGGCTGTGCCGGTGGTCCCGTTCTCATCGATCGTCCCTTTCACGACCACGACATCACCAACGCGCAGATCGTCTTCGGTACCAGCGCCATCATTGATTGTGAATGTCGCCGAATTCGTCTCATAGCGGACTCCGTTCACAACGATGCTGCCAAACGTAGAGATCGGACCCGCGGCAATGCCGGTGCGGCCGATGCCGCCTGTGGGCGGCGGGTTGGTTGGCGGCGGCGTAACCGTGTTGTCGCCACCCCCCCCTCCGCCACCACAGGCAGACAGGGCAGACGCCAGCAAGAGAATGCAAATACAGGAAATTTTAGTGTTCATGATGGGGTACCTTTTGGTAAATCGCCCTCGATACCGTAGATACCGATACCAAGTCTGCATGTTGAAGATTGCGCACCGGGGTTCGCCCGGTGCTGCATGAGCCAGTCATCGATCTCTTCCAGGATCTGCTGACCGCGTGTGTCAAGGAATCGGCGGAAGTCTTCGGCGTAGCGCTCGTCGACTTCCGTCTCGACAGCAAAACCCTCGAGCCGCTTGGGCGACTCCGGGTCGGTAAGGTTGTTGCACAGGGTGTTTGCGTGATCGAAGAGGTTGCTGCCAAAAAACCGCACGTTTCCTTCGTCCATTGCGATCGGCATGTGATAGCGCCGCAGCGCAACATAATGTCCATTTTCATCACGGCCGATCGAACCCGCTTCGAGGAGTTCACGGAGCAAGGTCTGCTTGGGCGTGTCACCACCATAACGCTGGAACAGCTCCTCAAAACTCGCCACATCGTTTTCGGCCGCCTCCGGCAACGCCAGCGGGGCACCATCCTCCGACCGAAACCGCTCGTCCTGGAACCAGCCGGACAGCACCCGCGTGGCATCGCTCGACTTACTAGCGGCGACGACTTCATCGGGTTCGCTCAACAGATCGCGTTGACGTTTCACCTCTTTTCTCGAGATTCCGGTAAGGATCGATACCCTTGACACGTTTGTAGGACGCCCACGGATCCCGAACTCATCAGTTGCGACCGAAACGAATACGGATTTCGACAGCGCGGAGAATTCGCGCCAGGTAACTCCTCCGCGCAGGAGCACGAGCGCAACCGGCCGCAACAGGGCACGGCAGGCTTGCAAGAAAGTTTGTCGCATGTCTTTTGTCATGGTTGGGGTAGTTTACCCCAATATTGGAAAAAGGCAAGCTTTTCCTGCTCAGAACGTTCGAAACCTGAGAATTCGACCTTTTGCCTGTAAAATCTTTGGCTTATGAGCAAATTCGATCGATTTTGGGGGGCTTTGACCCTGTTTCTTCTCGTCGCTGCCTGCGGCGAAGACCCGCCCTCCCCGTCGACCGGTGATGCCGCCGAGACGCCTTCGCGGTTGGTCCGTGGCAATGGTGGCGAGCCCGGCACTCTCGACCCTGGTCTCGCCGAAGACATCCACGCATTCAATATAATCGCCGACTTGTACGAGGGTCTCGTGGCGACTGATGCGAGCGGTCGCATCATCGCAGGAGTGGCAAAGACCTGGGACATTTCGGCTGACGGGCTGACCTACACGTTTCAACTGCGAGACGATGCGCGCTGGTCGAACGGCGATGCCGTGGTTGCAACGGATTTCTTTCGCGCATTCACGCGGGCGACCGAGCCAGGTTCGATCGCGTCACTCGGTTTCCTGCTTGAGCCTGTCGAAGAAACCGCACGAACCGGCAACCGCGAACTCGTCGTACGACTCAAGCGGCCGACCAGCTATTTTCTTTCCGTCCTGACCATGCCCGTAGCCATGCCGATCCACTCGACGATGCAGCATGCTCGCGACGGCCAGGGCGAACACGTCACGAACGGCGCGTTCAGGCTGAAGAATAGCAGCAAGCGCATTGGTGTCATCGACCTCGAACGAAACCCGTTTTACTGGGACGCCGATACAGTCGCGATCGATGAGGTTCGCTACCTGCCCATTGTCGATGAGTACGCGGAGCTGAATCAGTTTCGTACCGGCGAGATTCACATCACGCAGTCTATTCCTGATTCAGCTGTCGCCCAGATGCGCGAGTCCGCGCCGCAAGAGATCCGAATCAACCCAATGCTCGCTCTCTATTACCTGGCGTTCGATATGACCGAGCCGCCGTTTGACAACGTGAACGTACGCCGCGCCCTTTCGATAGCAATCGATCGCGAAACACTTGCTGAATTGCTTGGCCGCGGTGAGCTTCCTGCTTACGGCGTTGTTCCTCCCGGCACGACCGGGCAAAAGAACACAGGGTACGGTTGGCGAACACAAGACCAGGTTGAGCGACTTAAAGAGGCCCGCGATCTGCTCGCGGCGGCGGGATATAGGGAGGGTAGCCCCCTTAGATTCACCTACCTTTACGATGCAGGCGGAATCCACGAGCGGGTTGCACTCGCCGTCAGCGCAATGTGGCAGTCGACGCTGGCCGTCGAAGTGGACTACGAGAAGCGCGAATGGCAGTACTTTCTCAGTGCACGCGACCAGCGCGACGAGTGGCAACTGATGCGCTTCGCCTGGTTCGGCGACTACGACGACCCGGATACTTTCTTACAGATATTTTCATCCGAGTCGCCGCAGAATCTACCGCGATTCGCTAACCCGGAGTTCGATCGCGCATTGCGAGAGGCCAATACACTGATCGACACGACCGAGCGATCAGAAGCGCTCGCTCGGGCCGAAGAATTACTGCTCGCTGAGTACCCGGTCGCACCGTTGTACTTTCTCGTCTCAAAACACCTGGTACATCCGTCGGTCCGTGGTTTCGAACAAAACGTGCTGGACCGGCACCCGACCCGGTTTATGTCGTTCGAGTAGCGACCTGAGCTACGCTGCGGCCGCTTGCAAGAAGACGCCAGTTGCAGCGCGTATCTAATGAAATCTTGTCGTTCGATATCGAAACGGATACGGTCATTACGGTATGAAATCAATGCTCAACGTCAATTGCTGACTCCTTTGCACTCAGATGAACAGTAATTCGAATATGGATCGCACGCAGGCAGGGATTCCTGCGGAGCTTCGCGACGCCGAAGATACCTATCTCAATCGCTTCCTGAAGTCCGCTGGTCACGTTCACCTGAATGCCGACGAGTTCGTCTTCCGCCCAGGAGACCTTTGCGAGTCATTCGTGATTCTGCTGGAAGGACGGATACGGGTTCAGCTGATTTCCGAGGACGGCAAGGAAGTCACCTTGTACAGGATCGGTCCGGGCGGTAGTTGCGTGCTAACGACGTCATGCCTCTTCAGTAGTGACGAATATCCGGCCGAGGCCATGGCGGAGACGGATATCAAGGCACTGGCTTTTTCGAGGGACATCTTTGAACGTACTGTTGAGAACTCCGCGCAATTTCGTCGATACGTATTCGATGGTTTCTCTAAGAGACTGGCGAAAGTAATTGGCAGAATGGAAGAACTGACATTTACGTCAATCGATTATCGCCTTGCGAAAGTGCTTGTTGACTTGCATGAACGCAGGCAGACGAATGTCACGCATAACGACCTGGCCGTCGAACTCGGGACGGCACGGGAGGTCGTCTCACGCCACTTGAAGCAGATGGAAAGGCGAGGGCTTGTTGCTCTTGCCCGAGGGAAAGTCACGGTTCTCGATCTACCAAAACTAGTACGTACTTGCCACAACCGGTCAGCGTGACTAAGTCACTGAACAGGTACTTATTGTCAGTCAGAATCATATATCTAACCTGTTTTGAGATCACTGAAGGAGATATGTGATGGTTTGGAAAAATGAGGGGAAAGTCGATCGAGCATTGCGCGTTGTAGTGGGCCTCGCCGTCCTGAGCCTTGTGTTTATCGGGCCGGAATCGGCCTGGGGCTGGGTAGGACTGGTGCCACTCGTTACCGGATTGGCAGGTTCTTGCCCGCTGTACGCGATACTCGGCATCAACACCTGCGGCATCCGGGGAGAGTCCGCCTGACCCGGTACGTCGCGTTGGTAGCCCAGGTCCTGTGTGGGCGCCCAAGGCTTGACTTCGGTTGACAGCGTGCGGGTCCGTGGGACTCCGCCCCGCGCAAGGGTAGTCGATAATCGGCGAGTAACAGGCAGTCTTGCCGTGTCAATCAACATGGTTCATCCAGGTCGATTTCACGCCATTTCATTCGCAAGAATGAACTTTTGCTCTCAGATGTAGCACTTACCTGTTATTGGGAGGGCTCGGATCACTATGATGTTACTTGCCATGAAGGAAAGGATGTTTGCCAGGCGGGCCGTCAGGCGTCTACTTAGAGCACATTCAAAGATGAGCGATGCAAGACCCGATCTCTCAGGGAAAGCACTCTACAAGGAAATTCTCCGTCACACGGGACAGGTTGACGAAGTGCACCTTGACGAGATGTTGCGACAAGCTGAGCACAGCGTTGACGAATGGACGGCCCCTGGCAGAACGGGATTGCGATTTCGAGAGGTCGTTCACTATTTCGTGTTTTCGAAGTACATCTCGGCCGGAAATAGAGGAACGATTGTGTCTTTGAGAAGTATCGTTGACACGCTGGTTCCTCCAGACATATAGGATCGCATAGAAGAATCCGTAACAGGAGGTCCGGGTACAGATCGATTTGCGCTTCCAGGGATTCGGGGCGATGGTAAACGGCATAGCCGCGTAGATCGGAATCGGAATATTGGACGCTTACGCGGCCGTCACGACTTCCCTGTCAGCTACACTCCCAATACGGTGGAGAGCCGAAGTAGCCGCTTAGGAAATCGACGAAAGTACGAACCTTGCCGGACAGGTACTTCCTGTGAGCGTAGACCGCATAGAGGCCCATTGGCTCCACTTCGAAGTCCTCGAGTACCAGCTGCAGTCGTCCCTCGCGAATATCGTCGCCGAAGATGAAAGTCGGCTGCAGTGCAAGTCCCCTACCAGCCATGGCCGCAAGACGAATCGCATCGCCGTTACTCGCGGAGAACTTTCCTGACACCGGCACGTCCCTCGTTTTGTCACCGTCCTTAAAGCGCCATCGGTCTGAGTACGACGAGAGCGTATACCGTAGACACTCATGGTCCTTTAAATCGTGCGGCGTATTGGGCGCACCCCGCTTTTCCAGATAGTCCGACGCGCCACACACGACGAGACGAATAGGCGCCAGTTTTCGTGCAACCAGGGATGACTCGGGAAGGCGCCCAATACGAATAGCCATGTCATATCCCTCACTCACTATGTCGACGACGCGGTCGTCCAAGGTCAGGTCGACAGACACCTCCGGCTGCTCGCATTGATACTCGGCGATTGCCCTGGACAGGTGCAGGGTCCCAAACGACATAGGGGCATTGATGCGTAGCGTGCCTCTTGCGGCGGCGGTCGCATCCCCGACTGCCGATTCCATTTCGTCGATATCGGCGAGCACGTCCTGGCAGCGCTCGAAGTAAGCCTGGCCGACTTCGGTCACGCTCAGGCGGCGGGTCGATCGGTTGATCAGTCGCGCGTCCAGACGTTCTTCCAGCCGGCCCACGTATTTGCTGACCAGTTGCGGGGACATCTTGAGACGCTCGGCAGCGCGCGAGAACGACCCCTCAGACACCACAGTGATAAATGTTCGCATGCCATCAATCGTATCCATATTCGCAACATATCATTGATAGTTATTCAATGTTAACTATCTTTATCCTCTTATCGTTGTTGATTAACCTTTGCGTCACGACATTTGTAATCAATAACTGGAGTACACCAATGAACAACTCACAACTGACACCCTATGCCACGACGCTCTTGCGCGTGTCACTCGGCACCCTCGCACTGGCACATGGCCTGCTGAAAATCCTTGTCTTCACACCAGCTGGCACCGTCGGCTTTTTCGCATCGTTGGGTCTGCCAGCCTTCCTTGCCTACGCGACGATTGGCGTCGAAGTCGTCGGCGGAATCGCGCTGATTGCCGGTGTATTTACGCGCTATGTATCGATCGCCATGATTCCAATTCTGCTTGGTGCAGTCGTAGTTCACTTCAGCGCCGGGTGGATGTTCTCGAATGAAGGCGGTGGCTGGGAGTTCCCGGCATTCTGGGCTGTCGCGCTGGCCGTCCAGGCGATGCTCGGTGACGGCGCTTTCGCGCTGCGTCTACCCGCAAGAAATAGGAGTGCTGCTGGAGCACCAGCGTAATAACGATGGCACCGCTACCCACACTGTTTGTTTCACACGGTGCGCCTACATTGGCAATCGACGATGGTCCGGCGCACCGTTTTCTCACGACCTGCGGCGAGCGCATCGGGAAACCCAAGGCAATCCTGTTGCTCTCGGCGCACTACGAGTCGCCGACAGCTACTGTTACCGCAAACGCATCGCCAGACACTATCTATGACTTCTGGGGGTTTCCGGACGCTCTTTATGACATCGGCTATCCGGCGCCCGGCGATCCGGCCCTTGCACAACGAGTCAGCAACTTGCTATCGACGGCAGGCATTGAGACGCACATCGACGAGGAACGAGGCCTGGACCACGGCGCATGGATTCCCTTGTCATTGATGTACCCGGATGCGGATGTGCCAGTCGTGCAACTGTCGATCGATTCACGAAAGGGTACGGGGTATCACTTCCGTCTTGGGGAACTGCTTAAACCGCTGCGCGACGAGGGTGTATTGATAATCGGTTCAGGTGGAGCAACTCACAATCTCTCACTAGCGCTTCGGGCACAGGAAGATACGCCAGTACCGGACTGGGTGACGAGCTTTCGGGAGTGGCTGGCGGAGGCCGTGTCGAATGACCGACGCGATGAGCTGGCGAACTATCGGAACATCGCGCCGGATGCGGCTCTTAACCATCCGACGGACGAACATCTTCTTCCGCTCCTATCCGCGATGGGTGCAACGGAGCCAGGCGAGCCGCGCCGTCAAATTCATGCGAGCGACACTTACGGCGCGTTGGCGATGGATGCGTATATGTTTGGCACATGGCCTGTTGGCCCAAAATGAAAAAGGGCCCCACAAGGTGCCCTGCAAACCCTGTCCCGCTAGCAGGATAGAGACGCTGATAAGAAGTGCAGCAACCGGCGCGAGGGCTTTGGTCATTTGATAGAGACGCGTTTCTTCGTTGTGGTTAGCAGAGCAGAATCCCCCGTCTCAACCAGGATAGGTAGATTGCACCTCACGAAGACACCAGTGGAAGACAATTCGATACTTGGTCTTTCGGCCAAATGTGGAGGCGCGCTAAATGGCAATTGCTGATGCCGCCTTCCAATTTGCGGGTGCAATCGGTCGCCGCAGTTCCTACCAATCGATGTAGCCCTTATGGCTAAGCATGGCCAAACTCGCAACGACTCCGATCAAAACTATTAGCCACACTCTCCACCGATCCCAGCGACTCTCTCTGGCGTCGACGAGCAGTTTCACCTACGCGCTCTTTTTCCGCTTGGCAATCAGATCGTAACCCTTTCAAGAGATGACTTTAAGCTAGTTGGAACACACTACGAATATCGACCAGAAATTGAGCGAAAAGGGAGGGAGCCTGTCCCCGCATCCGCGTTCTTGAACAATACCGATTACAGGATCGCTAGTACCGTTTTGTACTGCAATGCGAATGTCGGAAATATCGCACACGGCGCGCATCCCGGGTTTTCACTGGTACACAACTTCCATGCTGAGAAGTCTCTCTCTCGCAAGCTATTCCGCAACGAGTTCCAGTTCATGTGGGATGGATACGACTCGATATTTAGCAGGAAGCCAAGAAACCCCGACACTCGTTAGGTGAATGGCGAGATTATTTCGATGTGCGCTGTCAGTTGCCTAGTAAGTCAGCGAGCACAATCACAGCGAGGCGAGCGTCTGTTTTGGTCACAACATGGTCACGTGGTGGTCACAACGCACTTCTGCGATTGCTCCGATACCACGTAACCATTTGAAAAGATTGGCGCGCCCGACAGGATTCGAACCTGTGACCCCTGCCTTCGGAGGGCAGTACTCTATCCAGCTGAGCTACGGGCGCTATGTTGGGGTCGCTATTCTACAAGCATTGCGAGCTCGCATGCCACGGAAAGTACGTATTTTCCACAGCTAGAAGAGATTCCGCCAGGCGGAATATGCTGAATGGTTCCCGGCGATTGCTGTACGCCGCCGGCACCCAGAGACGGGTCGACGAAAAGAGCAGGATCGCGCCGCAACGGCGCCCAGCGTTCGCAGGCATCAAGGTCACTGGGAGAGGACAATGTTGAGCAAACGACTCGGCACTTTCTGTGCTGTGGCGCTCGGCTGCGCGCCACTTTTGTGTATGGCAGCCAATTTCAACGTCACTAATCCGACGGAATTCCAAACAGCGCTAACGACAGCGCAAGCCAATGGTGAGAGCGACACCATCAACGTTGCCGCCGACTTCTACGATATCTCCGCTAGCGGTACGCTCACTTATACCGCTATAGCGACCGAGAATGCCGCATTGACAATAACGGGCGCAGACTCAACCACAGTCATTCTCAACGGTTTATTCCAAGTTCCTATACTCCGCATTGATACGACCGCCGTAATTAATGACAGCGGCGTGTCGATCGAAGTCCGGAACATGAGTTTCGTTGCCGGCAACGCCTCTGGAGCGCCCGCCAATGGCGGCGCGCTGGCGATCCTGACGGACGACAGCCAGCAACCGGCAGAACTCGCGACGATGGTTTGGATAAGCGGCTGTGAATTCTACAGTAACTCGGCAGCAGGTGACGGCGGCGCGATCTACATTCGGGCACATGCCGTTGAAGGCATCTACCTGGACGATCTAACCTTCAGTTTCGTTCCGGATCTAAGCGGGGGCAACCAGGCCGGCGGCAATGGCGGTTCGGCGTATGTTGCCGGGGGCACCTTCACGACACCGATCTTCCTTAATAACATCGATTTCTTCTACGGAACCGCAAGTGGAAACGGCGGCGGATTGGCTGTCGAGGGTTTTGATCCGGCTACGCCGAGCGCATTTCGAGCCCAGAGTATCAGTCTGTACGATATCGACTTTTCCAATAACCAGAGTTCGGCAGGCGGTGGTGGCGCAAGTCTTGCAGCGCTCACGGTGTCAATCGACACGGTTGGGTTTGTCGACAACGACGCGCAAACGGGAGGTGGCTTACAGATCCGTGAGGACTGGGGCAGCATCAGTATAGTCAACACCGGGTTTACCGGTAACACGGCCACCGACGATGGCGGTGGGCTTGCTGTATTACCGTCGTTTTTTAACGCGTTCACCCTGACAAACAACACGTTTTTCGAGAATGCCGCGGGAAGTGATGGCGGCGGAGCTTTCTTGCTGTTTGATAGCTCGAGCAGCATTGCGCAGATATACAACAACATCATTTACGGCAACACGGCGTCTCAAAACGGCGGTGACCTGTTTGTAAATAACAGAGCACTCGACGATATCGGCGCTACAACTGAGCTATTTAACAACGACATTACCGACTACGATGTGGGGCCAGTAGCAGTGGTTGAGGACTTCAATATTGATGCGCCTCCGTTGTTTGTCGATATCGCAGCACGGCCACTACCGGATCCGCGACTCCAGTCCGGTTCTCCGGGAATCGATGTGGGCGACGATAACGCCCCGGGCGCGCCAAACTTCGACTTCGAAGGTGATGCCCGACCGTACGATGGTGACACGGTTTCGGGTGCTGTCATCGACATGGGTATGGACGAATTCACCGGTACAGTGGTGCAGAACGCCGATCTGGCCGTCACCAAGACCGATGACCCGGACCCGGTGACTGAAGGTGGCAATCTCACCTACACAGTCACGGTCACCAACAACGGCCCAGGCGCCGCAACCAATGTGACGCTGACAGACACGTATGACTCGCTCACCGCATTCGTTTCGGCCACAGCAACGCAGGGAACGTGCGCTGATAATACGGGAACCGTCACTTGCGATCTGGGGAGCCTCGCAAACGGTGCGACGGCGACCGTTACCATCGTCGTCACGACGCCGGATGTTATGGAACCTCAAGAGGTCACGAATGTGGCGAACGTCTCAGGCACCGAAGCAGATCCGGTCGGCAACAATGACAGCGCCACAGAACTGACGACCGTGGTCCCGGCCGGACCGGCGATGGCCGATCTTGCAATCACCAAGATCGACACTCCGGATCCAGTGAATTCGGGTGGACCTACCCTGACCTACGACATCACGGTCATCAACAACGGGCCAGATGCCGCGACGGGAGTAACGGTAACCGATATCGTTCTAGTGGAGCTGCCAATTGACAACGCAGCCTCGACGGTAGGCAGTTGCATCGTCAACGGCCTGCAGGTGGCCTGCACGATTGGCGATCTGGCTGTTGACGCAACCGCGACCGTGACGATTACCGTCTCGCCAGAGCCGGTAGAGGCATCGACCGACTTCGACAACACGGCAGATGTAACGGGTAATGAAACCGATCCGGTTGCAGACAACAATTCATCCACCGTCACTACGACGGTAACGCCTCCAGAATCCGACATGACGGTGACCGTTGTAGCAACGCCGTCGTCGCCGAACATCGGCGAGACGGTGACCTATGACATCACAGTCATGAACGGTGGCCCAAGTGAAAACCTGGGTGTCAACATGTCAATTGCATTGCCAACCATGGGCACATTCCAGAGATCATCGATCAGTCAGGGCACATGCTCGGCACCGTCCGATGGCGCGGTCGACTGTGTCATTGGTGACATGCTCGACGGTGCAACCGTCACGGCCCAGGTTGTATTCACTGCACCCAACGAGGCGGCCAGCATGGTCA
>Ga0316198_10001263_pt1 | contig 14738 bp, 12 predicted proteins | sample OudBieAanoxic_MG_FD_204935 | JGI IMG/M metagenome (GOLD analysis project Ga0316198, IMG submission 204935) | Coastal sediment microbial communities from Oude Bieten Haven, Netherlands - site A anoxic | ecosystem: Environmental > Aquatic > Marine > Coastal > Sediment | place: Netherlands...
GGAAGGGACGCCCGAGGTCGACCTCGGCGAGCTCGAAAACCTCGAGGTCGTATCCGGCCCGTCGACAAAAACCGAATTTTCGTGGATCAATGGGGCAGCCACCCGAGCCGTCAGCTACAGTTACGTCGTCCGAGGCCTGGAAGTCGGGGGGGCTGCAATCGGCCCAGTGACGGTAAGGCTTGCTGGAACCGAGCTCAGCTCAGGGATCGTGAGGGCCGAAATTGTTCCCGGCAGCATCATTCCTCAGCGGCAGCAGGGACGGCGCTCACCGTTTCCATTCGATCCTTTCGAAGACCTCGCCCAACGTCGCCAGCAACCGCGCTCAGCTCGAATCGTCCTCAGACAGCTGGTTTTCGAATCAAAGGTGGTGCTCGGTCAACCGGTTCGAGTGGCGATTGTCCTCGACACGACCGCGGGCGGCGTCGACGGATTCGAGTGGACAACCCCGCCCTCCTACCCCGGTTGGTGGGCCCAGAGAATTGAGCCACCGGAGCGAGTCACGGGCGACGTGGTGGAGGTCGAAGGAGTCCGCTTCAACCGATTCGTGGTCGCCAGCCACGTGCTTGTTCCCCTCAAGGCCGGCCAGCTCGACGTGCCGCGCGTCGAGGCGAGGATCGGATTCAGAACTGCGAGCCTCTTCTCGCCGCAACAAGTGGTGGAGCGCGCGACCGAGGCGAGAACCATCGAGGTGTCACAGCGGCCCCGCCCACCGGCGGGATTCTCAGGTGCGGTTGGCGATCTTCACTACGTGGCAACGATCGAACCGGAGATTATCGATTTCGGGGAGTCGGCTGTGCTGACCATTGAGCTCCGTGGAAACGGCAATCTACCCCTCGTAGAGGCCCCGGCCATGTGGCCGGCGTGCTTAGACTGTGAGAGCTATCCACCCGAGGAAGAGAGCAACGTGGTGGTTGATGATGGTGGGATCCACGGCAGCCGTGCCTGGCGAACGACCCTGGTGCCCCGCACCTCCGGTGAAATTGCGCTCGAACCGGTGATGCTGGCGGTATTCGACCCGTCGGCCGGTCACTACCGGAAACAGACCCTCGGGCCTCTGCGCCTGGTTGTGGAGCCACCACCGGCGACTCCGACACCGGCAGTCGAAGAGGAAGAGCGGTTTGTTGATAAGCATGATACGGCCGAGGCGCCGCCGTCGATGGACGATGTCGAACCGGGCATTCCCCTGTGGGCGTTGATCGTCGGTGCCCTCATTGTCGGTCTCGCTTTCGGTGGCGTAGTGCCGGTATTCATGGCCCGGAGGCGCAAAGGAGCGCTGCCTCCGCGCCGCGCCGGAGAGAGCCCCGCAGAGCGTGCTCGTGAGCTCCAGGTGGCTCTCGAGCGGTGGTGGATGGATGCGCGAGGTCGCGCGAAAGGCCGCGTTCTCGAGGGGGAAATGCAGCAATTGCGGCGCGAACTCGAGGCCATTCGTTTTGCGCCGGGTCGCGCTGACCATACCGAGACCGTACATGACATCGAAGAACGCCTGAGGGGATTGATGCGTCGTGCGTGATACGATTATTTGATGGGCGCACCAGATGTCCACAGCCTGCCACTGGGCGATCTTGAGCCCTTCCTCGACCGCAAACGCTACTCAGCGTTTGCCATGTCGCAGCTGCAGCTGCCGTCGTTTCTCAGCGAGATCTTGAGGAAAGCGAACGACTTCGTGCCGTCGGAGGCGGGATCGATTCTCATGGATCGGCCGATCGAGAGGGGCGAGACGCCGTCTGAAATCCTCCTCTACTTCGTGGCCGCTTTTGGTCCCTCCGGGTCGGCCCTCCTCGGGAAGAGCCTTCGCGCCGATCGTGGAGTCGTCGGGAACGTGTATCGGTCCGGAGAGCCCTACCTCATGTCGGACCCGAAAAACGATCCCAACTTCTACTCCAAGTTTGATGAAGACCATGAGTTCCGAACCACCGGTGTGGTCGCCGTGCCGGTCCGAATCGAGCGCACCGTGTGTGGTGTTCTCGAGCTACTCAACCGCTCGGATGGCGAACCGTACACCGAACGCAATATGCAGATGCTCGAGATATTTGCGCGCTACACTTCGATCTCGATCGAGAACCTCCTGGATGCGCAGCGCGCTACCGAGATGGCGCGTCGCGATGATCTCACCGGCCTCTATAACGATCGTTTCTTCCATCACAGACTGAGTGAAGATCTCATTCGCGCTGACGTGACCCGTTCGACGATCGCCCTGCTCTTTCTTGACATCGACAATTTCAAGTCCGTCAACGATACTCACGGCCATCTCGCGGGGTCGCAGGTGCTGAAAGAGTTTGGGTGGCTCCTGAATCGTGCCGTGACCGACGAGAACTCAACCCTCGCACGTTACGGCGGGGATGAGTTTGTCGTGATCTTGCCGGACCATGACCTGGAGATGGCGTGTGAAGTGGCGACGAGGATCCAGACGGAGCTGGCAAATACCCAATTTTTGCAGGGCTCCTTCTCCTGGTCCGAAGGGCCGGTCTACTGGCGCCAGCCGCTCACGGCTTCCATCGGCGTTGCGGTTTATCCCCACCACCTCCCGCGCCAGGGAACGACCGATCTGAAGAAGAATCTCCTCCTCCGCGCCGCCGACCTCGCCATGTACCGCGGCAAAGAAAACGGCAAGAACCAAATCCGTATCGCGGACTGATCCCGCCCTTCCGGCCTGTGGCTTGGGGCCTGGGGCTTGAGAGTCGACTCGCCGAACCGCGATCGCCAAGCCTCAAGCCCCGCGCCTCGGGCCACTCATGCGTCAAAATGGCAGACAGGCAATCACTGGTGGAGCGCAATTCGCCGCGGAACGGCCTCACGAATGCAAAAACCTGTCAAATCCGAGCCAATATCGAGAAATTCCTGAGAAAATGCCTTCAGCCGGAAACTTGGCAAGGCTTTTGCTGTTACGTGATCTGACAGATGCCGGTGCGCTTGAACGCAGCGGACCTTGGAGGTTCTTCAATGAAAAGTGACGCCCAGAAAGTTTTTTCGCTCGCGGCGGTTGTCGTTGCCGCGATTCTCTTCGGCATGATCCTGTCCGGTGGGCTCGACATGACAAAGCGGGTCGATGCCGATCGACCGGAGCCAGTGCCGGCGGCCACATCCGGAGGTTTGGTTCTGCCCGATTTCGCCGACCTGGCCGACCACGTCGTTCCGTCGGTGGTGTCGGTGTATTCGGACGAGGTCCGGGAGCCGTCGGAAAATCGCGGCAGGATGCCGAATGACCCCTTTCACTTCTTCTTCGGTCCCCGCGACGACGGTCGCGAAGATGGTCGCCAGCGGGAGCCGCAGGTCCGCAGGTCCTCCGGTTCGGGCTTTTTCATTTCTGCAACCGGCGAGATCATCACCAACCACCACGTCATTGAGGACGCCGACAAGATCCGGGTTCGCCTGGTGGACGACGTGGAATACCAGGTGGAAGTCGTCGGTATGGACCCGGCCACTGACATCGCCTTGCTGCGGGTGGTCAAGCCCGATCGTGATTTCGACTATCTCGCTCTTGGAGACTCGGCTGCGGTTCGTGTCGGGCAGTGGGTCATGGCCGCCGGCAACCCCCTCGAAATGGAGCACAGCGTGACCGTGGGAGTCGTGTCGGCCAAAGGGCGGGCTCTCGGTCTGTCGGCCGAATCAAATTCCTTCGAGAATTTTCTACAAACTGACGCCGCTATCAACTTCGGCAATTCCGGAGGTCCTTTGGTCGACCTCCATGGCAATGTCATCGGCATCAACACCGCCATCAACGCGGCCGGGCAGAATATTGGTTTCGCGATCCCGATCGATGTTGCGCGCCGGATCCTGCCCCAACTGCGGGAGAGTGGACGGGTGGTGCGTGGGTATCTCGGTGTTTCCATCAACAACATTAATCCTGGTGAGGCCGAGGCCTTTGGGCTCGACAGCAACGAGGGTGCGCTGGTGGTGCAGGTGGTCCCGGACCACGCGGCTGACAAGGCCGGCGTGCGGCACGGTGATGTCATCATCAAGGTAGATGGAGAGGCGATCGAAAACACTCGTGAGCTGATCGACACCATTTCGGCGATGCCGCCGGATACCGAGGTCGAGCTTCGTGTCATGCGGGATGGAAAGCCGAAGACTCTCATCGTGACCCTCGAAGAGCGTGACGACGCCGACGCGAGCGCCGAACCGGCTGAAGGCCCGGATGGCGAGGGTGATGTCTTCGAACGTGTCGGGGTCGCGGTAACCACACTCGACGCGTCGATGCGGCAGAGCTTCCGCATCGAAGAAGACATCGAGGGCGTTGTGGTGACCCGCGTTCGGCCGTTGTCGCCGGCCGGCGAGGAGGGCATGACTCCTGGGCTTGTCATCACCGAGGCCAACGGTGAACCGATCAACAGGCCCTCGGATCTCGGAGCAGTCATCGAGGACGTCGATGCCGGTGGCTATCTCCGGTTGTATGTCTTTATACCGCGGGCCGATGCCTATCGCTTCGTGATTCTGAGGCTCGAGGAGTAGCAAAGCTCTCACTACAACAACTCGGGGCGTGCCATATGGCACGCCCCTTTTCTTTGCTTGATCGTGTTTGCGTTACTGAACGCCCAGTTAAGCGTAAAGAGTTAAGAGTGAGGCCGTTCTCGGTTTGAACCTACCACGCCGGTAGGGCCTTTTTCTTTGCCCTTAGCTCTTAACCCTTAACCCGCTAATTCGTGCCGCTTGGCGGAGAGTCTGCCGCTCCCTCCGGCGGGTCGGGGATGGGTCCAAAATTGCTCTCATACATCTGCACGTTGTGGCTCAGCGCTCGCAAAAGCTGTTTGGCCTGGAATGGGTTCATGATAATTCGCGCTACCACCGGGATGTCCTCACGACCGGGCAATGTGCGGCCGAAGTCGAGCAACACTTCGGAGAAGTTGTGGGCGATGCTGACGAAGTTCGAATAGTGGCCGAGGCCAATCTCGGAAGTCAGGGTCAATTTCGGTGCGTTCGGGATCTTTGGACCGTTGTCACTCATGGTGCCTCCCTCGGGAGTTGGTTTGATCATAAGCACGGTAACACGTTGGGGATTGGGAGCGCGGAGGAGCAGCGCCAATGGAGAGCGCGTGGCCGCTTCGACTCCACACGCCGCCAATTAGGGGCGCCTTGCCGCATCGGCGACACAGGTGCCACCCTTCGCATTGTTTGGATTCGTCGCTCTCCAGGCAAGTGACGTCTTCAGGGCAAACAATGCGAAGAGTGGCACCTCCCTCGCCGCAATGAGAAGCGCTTTGCCGCGTCGATGGGCACCTGTCTCGATCCTTTGAGGAGCGCTTTCGAGTTGAGGCGCAGTCTACAATCTTCCCATGGTTTATCGCGACGAGATTGTCGAACTCTTCCGGACGGCCGCAACGGACCGCGAGCACGGCGCGGTCGAGATCGAGAGGACGCTGATTCGCGGTCTGCTCGATATCGAGGCCAGATGGCGTCTCGAGAGTCTCCATCGAGGTTTGAAGATGCTTGCCGAGGGCCAGCCGGCGATGGCCAATCTACGCGCGATGGCGGCTTGGATGGCCGCGATTGAAAGCCCAGCCTCGTGTGTGTCCCGGTTGGCGCGCCGCGAAGCCGTGCTCGATGAGCTTCCCGGGCGCCTTGCAGCCAACGCTTGGCCTCTCATCGAGAGTTCCACAGCGGTGGTGACGTTGTCCCGGTCGAGCGCGGTGGCGGCAGTGATCGAGGGTGCCTGGGAACGGGGCTGGGCTGGCTCGGCGGTGGTGTTGGATGGTACGGCGTCGGGACGTGGTGCTGACCAGGCGCAAAGCCTGGCAGCCTCAGGTCGAGTCGTTTCGAGGCCCGATGCGGATGCCCTGGTTTGGCTGGAGCAGGTTTCGGTCGTTGTCCTCGTCGGTGCCGACGCGGTTGGCGAGCGTCGGTTTGTAAATTCTGCGGGAACTGGCAACCTCCTCGCTCAGGCACAGCAACGGGAGGTCAGGGCCCTGTTGGTTGCTGATTCCGGCAAGGATGTCGGCGAACAGATGGTGGGCGAGATTGTCAGCCGGTCCCCGCTTTACCGCGAATCGCCGGACCGCGAGTGGCCGATTTTCGAAGCGGTGCCCCTCGATCTCGTCACCGCTCGGGTTCGCGAGTGAATCAGGGGGAGGGGGGTCTTTCGTCCTAACCTAGAATCGTAGGGGCGGGATTTATCTCCGCCGAAAAGACTGTGTTCCGATGCGCCTGCTACTGCTACCGTCATCCATATGCTAAAGTACGCCCCGTGAAAGTTTTGCGACGATTCCTGTTGACCGCGACTGCGCTGGCTTTGGTGTCTCTGTCGGCCGCACACCCGGCTCCGAAAACGGTCTCTATCGATGATCTCGAAGGAAGCGCCAAGCTCGATGCATTGATCCAACGGGTGGTCGAGCGGCAACGCGCCCTGCATACCCTCGAAGCGGAGTTTGTGCAGCTCAAGGAGAGCGCCCTGCTTCTCGAAGCCGTGGAGTCGACCGGAGTTTTTCTTTTCCGGGCTCCGGATCTCGTGCGCTGGGATTATCGGCGACCGGATTCCATGGTGGTTCTGTTCGCTGAGGACACCGTCACCACCTACCACCCAGCGCACGCCCGAGCCGAGAAAATCAAAGTGTCGCCAAAGCAACGCCGATTTGTGAGGGTCCTGGCGGGAACCCAGCCGCTGGATAATCTGACCTCGCACTTCAGCATTACGCTCGCCGATCCCGGTGGCCAAGCCCACTATCGGTTGACGCTCCGGCCGGTGGGGAACATCCTGTCCAAGAAACTGCAATCGGTGGAGATCGAGGTCGATCGGAAGCTCTTTCTACCGGTGGTAATCAAGTACAACGAGGCCGACGGGGACCGGACTCGCTACGAATTCAAGAAAATGGTCATCAACCCGGAGATTGACGATTCGCGCTTCGACCTCGAACTCGGCGCAGACGTGAAGTTGGAGACCCTCGATGCCTCGGCCGGCATCGGCTGATCCTGTAGGACCGGGCCCCTCTTGATGCTGCCCTTTTCCGTCGTTGGTAATGATCCCGAGAGCTCCGCCCGGGCCGCCGAGTTGAGCACGCCCCATGGCGTGGTGCGAACGCCTGCCTTTATGCCCGTAGGTACCGCTGGGACGGTCAAGGGCGTAGCGGCATGGGAGCTCGAGCGCCTCGCTCCTCAAATGATCCTTGGCAACACCTACCACCTGCTCCTGCGGCCGGGCGTCGAACGCATCGTCCGCCTCGGCGGACTCCATAGGCTCATGGGATGGAACGGCCCGATTCTCACGGATTCTGGAGGTTTTCAGGTTTTCTCGCTCGCCGGCCGCCGCACGATGGACGCTGACGGGGTTACCTTCAGATCCCACATCGACGGTGACCAGCATCGCCTGACCCCCGAAAATGTCGTTGAAACCCAGGCCGCGCTTGGAGTCGATGTGGCAATGGTGTTGGATGAGTGTCTTCCCTATCCGGTGGATCACGAGCGGGCGGAGCGGTCGACGGCTACCAGCGTCGAGTGGGCGCTTCGCGGGCTTGGCCGCGCACAAGAGATTCGGCACGGGAAGGGGGGCTGGGACGGAGGTGTATTCGCCATCCAGCAGGGTTCGCTTGATTCCGTGCTGCGCCGGAGCTCGAGTGAAGCCCTGGCGGCCGCGGACTTCGACGGCTTTGCCATCGGAGGTCTGGCAGTGGGGGAGCCCGCAGATGCCCTTTATGAGGCGGTGGCCATGTCGGCGCCGTTGCTCCCAGACCAGCGGCCACGATATCTGATGGGCGTAGGGTACCCGGAGGACATCCTGCACGCGATCGATTGCGGCGTTGATCTCTTCGATTGCGTCCTGCCGACGCGGTCGGCGCGGACCGGTAAGGTCTTCACCTCGGTGGGCGACCTGGTGATTAAGAACGCGCGCTTTGCCGATGATCCGAAGCCCCTCGACGAGAGCTGTGGTTGCCCCACTTGTGCGGTCTACTCCCGCGCTGCGCTACGCCATCTCTTCGTGGCGAACGAGGTCACGTCAGTGGTGCTCTTGACGATGCACAATTTGTGGTTCTACTTGAGCTTGATGCTTGAGGCTCGGGAGGCTATCATGACGGGCCGCTATACGCGGTTTCGCGCCCGCGTGGAGAACGATCGCGGTTCCGCGCGGGAAAAGACAGCGTCCACTGAAAACGAGAGGTGAATTATGGAAGGTGGAGCCGGGGGTGGTCCCCTGTCGATGGTAATGATGTTTGCCCTGATATTCGGGGTCTTTTACTTCCTTGTCATCATGCCAGCAAAAAAACAGCAGAAGAAGAAGGATGTCATGATCGGGGCCCTCAAGAAGGGGGACAAGGTGGTGACTTCCGGCGGCATCTACGGCACGGTGGCCGCAGTCGAGGACCAGGCGCTGCTGCTTAAAATTTCCGAAAATACCAAGATCCGGATAGCCAAGAGCGCCATCGGCGGACCCGTCGGCGCAGACGACGGCACGTCCTGAAGCGGAGGCGAGTGTGGACTCGAAGATTCTCTGGCGAGTGATACTGATTCTGGTAGTGGTGGCCCTCAGCGTGTGGTCGTTGTACCCACCCGGAGAGAAGATCCACTACGGACTCGATCTTTCCGGTGGCATTCACCTGGTGCTGCAGGTGCAGACAGATGATGCCATCAAGGCCGAACTCGATGATTCTGCTCAACGGCTTGTCAGCCGGGCGAGGGAGGAAGGTTTGGAGCTCTCTCAGGGAGAGAGCAACATCGACAACCTGAGCTTCACGGTCAACGTACCGGCCGACACCGACACTGCAGCCCTTCGGGAGCTCGCAGCCAACTGGGTGCCTGGATACGGGGCGAGCCCCGGGGCCGGCGTGTGGACCTTCAAACTCCCGCCGAACATGGACCGTACGGTGCGCGACATGGCCGTTCGGTCGTCGCTGGAGACGATCTGGAATCGCGTCGACCAGTTCGGCGTCGCCGAGCCGGTCATCCAGCGTCAGGGCCTGGAGAGCGATCGCATCCTCGTCCAGCTGCCTGGAGTGGATGACCCGGCGCGGGTCAAGGATCTGATCTCATCGACCGCGTTTTTGGAATTCCAGGAGGTGGTTGCTGGGCCGGCGCCGGAGCGACAGAGCCTTCTCGCGGCGATCGGCGGGGTCACACCTTCCGACTCGGAGATCCTGACGGGAGACCGCCAGGGGCTCGATGGTCAGGTAATCGGTGTCGATTACTACCTGCTCAAGAAAGCGGCGATCATCTCCGGACAGGAGCTGCGATCGGCCAGGAGAAGCCAGGACGAGTACGGCCAGCCAGTGGTCAACTTCGCAACCCAGCCACATGCGGCCGATAAGTTTGGACAGTACACGGGCTCCCACATCGGTACCCGCATGGCGATCGTGCTCGACCAAAAGGTGATCTCTGCACCGTCCATCGAATCGAGGATTCCGGGCGAAGGCCGCATCACGGGGAGCTTCACGATCGAAGACGCTGAAGATCTGGCTCTGAAACTCCGAGCCGGTGCCCTCCCGGCCACCATCATCTACCTCGAAGAGCGGACGGTCGGCCCGTCTCTCGGTCGCGATTCCGTGGTGCGTGGGGTGCGGGCGGCGGTCTCCGGTCTTTTGGTGGTGATGCTCTTCATGCTCGTCTACTACAGGTTGTCGGGGCTCAACGCCAATGTTGCCCTGATCCTCAACATCATGATTCTGCTCGGCGCCATGGCCTACTTCGGCGCGACCCTGACTCTGCCCGGGATCGCAGGCGTGATTCTGACGATCGGCATGGCGGTGGACGCGAACGTGCTCATCTTTGAACGCATCCGTGAAGAGTTGCGGGTAGGCAAGACCGTACGGGCGGCCATCGACACAGGATTTGCCCGGGCCTTCGGCACCATTCTCGACGCCAACTTGACGACTTTGATTGCGGCACTGTTCCTCTTCAACTTCGGCACCGGTCCGATCAAGGGCTTCGCTGTCACCCTGTCAATCGGCATTCTGGCCAGTGTTTTCACGGCCGTCTTTGTCTCCCGCACCCTTTACATGATTGTTCTTGCCGGCCGCGAACGCGTCGAGAGCCTCAGTATCTGATTGGATGATTCCATGCGTATCATTGGCGACACCAAAATTCCGTTTCTTTCCTACCGCAAAATCGCCTTGTCGATTTCGGCCTTGGCAATTGTTGGTGGTCTGGCCTATCAGTTCCTCGGCCCGGGGCTCAATCTCGGCATCGATTTCGTAGGTGGAACCCAGGTCACGCTCAAATTCCGCGACCAACCGGATCTCTCAGTGTTGCGATCTGCGATCGATGAGCTCGCGGCCGGTACCCCAACCATTCAAAGCTTTGACGAGGCAGAGAAGAACGAGGTCCTGATCCGGATCGAGAATCCAGAGGGCGAAGAGGGTGACTTCGCGACCCCGATTCTGGATTTTCTCAACCGCGATTTTAATGCCGAGATTGGTGACAGCTTCGACCTCAACACCAATGGCTCGGTGAACCTTACGACGCTTCTGGTGGTGGCTGACCCCGATGGCATGGGTGGCGACGACGAGGCCCGCCGGGTCTATTATGAGCCGATGGCAGAGGCCGTGTTTGACTACCGAAATCGGACACAGGCGGAACACAAGGGTATTTTTCACTCCCTCGACGAGCTCGCGAACGTCGAAGAGCTGAGTGATTCTGCCCGCGCCTATCTCGAGGCGAACGCTGCGGCAGGCGCCTTCTCCCTGCTCGGAACCGAAAGCGTCGGACCGGCGGTTGGCGCGGACCTGCAGAAGAAGGCACTGCTGGCGATCGGGTTTTCGCTCGTTGGCATGTTGGTCTATATTTGGATTCGATTCAAATTGCCCTACGCGGTCGGCGCGGTGGCAGCCCTCTTCCACGACGTTCTCATCACCCTCACCGCCATCGCCGTGACCCACCGCGAAATCAACCTGCCGACGATTGCGGCCCTTCTGACCCTCGTCGGCTACTCGGTCAACGACACAGTGGTGGTTTTCGATCGGGTGCGCGAGAATCTAAGGCTGCGCCGTGGTGAGGAACTCGAGTCGGTGATGAATCTGTCAATTAACCAGACTCTGTCACGGACCTTCATCACTTCGGGAACCACCCTGGTTGTCGTTTTGAGCCTCTACATTTTTGGTGGCGATGTCATCAACACGTTCGCTTTCGTGCTTCTCATAGGTATCCTCGTCGGTACCTACTCATCCATTTTTGTCGCCTCGCCTGTGGCGTTGGCGATGAACAGGGTGCTGGTCTCGCGCCGTGAGCGTAGACGCCTCAAGGGACGCCGATAGAAAGAATTCGGAATTAGGAATTCGGAATTAGGAATTGCTGACGGCCTTCGGCCGTCGCGACGCACCGTCACGAGCGGGTGATCGTTGGCCGGCGATCCCCGGCCACGATCACATTCCGCTCCCGACGGCGGGTTCCCACCCGCCCCCGGAATCTCCTGGGACGGTTTTCTGTCCTCTCTGGCCCTCCCTGTTTCCTCCATGTCATCCCGACCGAGGGAGCGTAGCCACCGAGTGGAGAGATCCATTCGACTCGCTTCGCTCGCTCAGGACAAGCCTGTGAAACGAAGAGGGAACCTCTGCCCATCCGCCCCGCAGATTTCTCGGCTCGGCCTACGGCCTCGCTCGAAATGACAGCTTTTGGGTAGTGGAACCGGGAGGGTGGGCAGTAACTCAAAACTAAGAACTCAAAACTCAAAACTCCCTCGGGCGGGTGGGCAGAAAATCCGAAATCCGAAATCCGAAATCCGAAATTCCTGTGGGCGGGTGGACGGCATTCCGAATTCCGAACTCCGAATTCCGAATTAAAAACCCGCGTTGAGCAGCAACCTCAATGTAATCCACATCACATCGAGCGCCGAATTCAGCCCGGATCCGGGGATTCCTTGACCCCAGGGATAAAATAGATGAATGGCGAGTGGAGTCGCAATTGCTCAGGCTGAGGTGAAGGTCCGCATTGAGGACATCCTCAACCGCATGGAAAGGTATCGTCCTGACCTGGACGAGGACCTCTTGCGACACGCGTATGTCTTTGCCGCCAATCGCCACCAGGGTCAGATCCGACGTTCGGGCGAGCCCTACCTGACCCATCCCTTGACCGTTGCGTGGATCCTGGCAGACATGGAGCTGGACGAGGAGACGGTGGCCGCCGGGCTGCTCCACGATTTGCTTGAAGATACGGCGACGACGGCCGAAGAAATTGAGGTTGAGTTCGGACCCGAGATCGAGCGATTGGTGACCGCTCTGACCAAGATGGCCAATTTCGAATCCAGCTATTCGAGCCGCGAGGCCACTGAAGCCGAAAATTTCCGCCGCCTGCTTCTCGCATCGGTAGACGATCTGCGGGTGATCCTCATCAAGCTCGCGGACCGGCTTCACAACATGCGGACTCTGGTTTTCCTGCGACGCGATCGGCAGATCGCCATCGCCCGTGAAACGCTCGATATCTTTGCTCCGATCGCCAATCGCCTCGGTATCGGCAGCATCAAGGTAGAGATGGAGGATCTCTGTTTCCGGTACCTGCACCCGAAAGAGGCGGAGAAGCTCGATCACGAAATCGAAGACCGCAAGGAGGCGGCCGATCGCTGGTTTGCCGAGATTCAGGGTGTATTGGGCGGACTTCTCGAAGAGAACGGCATCGAAGGCAGTATTCATGGCCGGATCAAGCATCTGTACTCGATTTTCGAGAAGCTCAAACGGCAGGGGGTCGACGTCGCGAACGTCTTCGACTTCCTGGCCTTCCGGATTATCGTGTCGACAGTTGCCGATTGTTATGCCGCGCTCGGTCTCATCCATCAACAATGGCCGCCGGTGCCGGGGAGGCTCAAGGACCATATTGCGATTCCCAAGCCCAATGCTTACCAGTCGCTGCATACCACGGTGATCGGTCCCGAAGGCCATCCCTTCGAAATCCAGATCCGAACCGACGAAATGAATAAAATTGCCGAGTACGGCATTGCCGCACACTGGAGCTACAAGGAGAGGGGCTCGCACGCGCCCGCCGAGGATTCCCGAGTGGCCTGGCTACGGGCATTGCTCGATAACTCCGAGGGCTCGTCACCTCGAGAGTTCATCGACTCACTCAAGGTTGATCTTTACCCGGACGAGGTCTATAGCTTCACCCCACGCGGTGATGTCTTTTCTTTTCCGAATGGTGCGACAGTCCTCGATTTTGCATATCGGGTCCACTCCCAGGTCGGTCACACCTGCGTAGGTGGCCGAATCAATGGTCGCTGGGTGCCTCTGAAGACTGAAATCGTCAATGGCGACATCGTCGAAATCACGACCTCGAACAAGCAGCGGCCCCACCACGACTGGTTGAGTATTGTCGGCACCAATCGTGCGCGATCGAGGATACGGGCCTGGCTCAAGCGAGAGGAGAAGGCGCGGGCTGTCGAGGTTGGTCGGAAGCTGGTTGACCGGGAGCTGCGAAAGCTCGGTACATCGCTGCGTTCGGCGAGCGGGAGTGACCAGCTGGCCGAGGTGATCAAGGCTGGCGGGTACTCCAATGACGATGATCTGATTGCAGCCATCGGATTTGGCAAGATTCCGGTAACCACTCTCACCACGGTCTTTCGTAAGGAGGGCGAGGCCGCGGCAGTAGAGGAAGAGCTCACTCGCAAGCAGAAGCCGGCCCCGGCGTCGAAGAACGATCACGCTCTCGAGGTCAGCGGCGATGCCGACTTCCTCGTCTATATGGCGAAATGTTGTAAGCCGCTGCCGGGTGAGGAAATTGTCGGGTTTGTCACACGGGGGAAAGGAGTGGCGGTCCATTCGCGCTCGTGCCCCAACGTCAGGAACCTCCTTTATCATCCTGAGCGTGAAATCGAGGTTCAGTGGGCTCCAACCGCGCCGGCCACCAAGGCTCCCACATCGCAAGTTGACGTCGATATGTCCTTCAACGACAGCTCCGGGATACTGGCGTCAATCTCTCAGGCCATCTCGACGGAGGGCAGCGACATCCTCAGCTGCCGCCTTCGCACCGAACCCAACGATACGGGTTTCGCGGCGATGACGATCGTCGTCCATGACAAGGCGCAACTCACTCGAATCCTGAGCCGGCTCCAGGATCTGAAGGGAATGCTGCGGGTGGAACGGCGTGGGCAAGCCGGAGCGAGCCCGTGACCGCCGCTGTAGGTTCTGCCCGCATTTCTCACCGGCTTCAATCGCGAGGCCGGAAAGGTGTTGTGAGAATCGGGCTAAATGCGGGGGGCTTTGCTGACCTTGCCCGAACGGATGCAGCGGGTACACACTTTGAGGTATTTCGCCTTGCCGTCCACCATCGCGCGAACACGCTGGATGTTGGGCAGCCACCGCCGCTTGGTCACGTTGTGGGCGTGAGAGATATTGCTTCCGGTCATCGGCCCCTTGCCGCAGATTTCACATCGCTGCGCCATCGTCGAATTCCTCCTCGAGGTCCCCACTTGGGGGTTGAATTGTTTAACACATGTGACTCTGTTTTGCAAGTACGAGCGTCGCTCTCGGCCCCGTATTTCTGTCTTCGAAGCCGTCAAAGCGGCGACTGAGACGTGAAATGAGAGGTGATATTTCGGTGTCGAAAGGCGACTTGTCACAGCTGATATACTGGTTGCTGGATGAGGAATTGTTGACCGAAATAGATGTTCGGCGTTGTGCCAAGAATTCACCAAACGGTGCCACCGACTCGTGCGGTAAATTTCGCGCGAGTGTCGACAGAGTATGTTGTACGTCACTCGAAGCCTTTATTATTGTGATCCCTGTTCTTGACCTTAGAGGAGGCCTTTGGTAGCCTTCAAAGTAAGAGGGGTTTATGATCCTGTCCAGAAAAACTTCTGAGATCAAGGTGTAAGCCATGTTTGGAAAGCCTAAAAAACA
>Ga0316198_10001264_pt1 | contig 14729 bp, 12 predicted proteins | sample OudBieAanoxic_MG_FD_204935 | JGI IMG/M metagenome (GOLD analysis project Ga0316198, IMG submission 204935) | Coastal sediment microbial communities from Oude Bieten Haven, Netherlands - site A anoxic | ecosystem: Environmental > Aquatic > Marine > Coastal > Sediment | place: Netherlands...
CCGAAGGGACCTTTCGCGTCGACGCGGTCCCACCGCCTCGAGAAACGTTGCCGCCGGCGCTTCGGGACAAGGCTTCCACCGCGCCACCGAAGAACCCAACGGTCCTTCCCTTGCTCGACGCCTTCGAAGAAGGTCTTGCCGACCTCGGCCGCGTCGACGCGACACCGGTTTCCGGACAAAGCCCCCGCATGGAAGACCTCGATGAGGACGCGACGATCCGCATCATTCGCCGGCCCGGAGAGGACGATCTGCCCGACCTTCGGCGAAGCTGGCACGCTCTCGACTATTCTCCCTCCTTTGCGACGGAATCTGCTACCATCACCGCTGTGAAGTCGAAGGACGACGGCAGGCCGATTGGCTCCTTACGCACCCTCGGATGGGTCGGCGCGGTTTTTCTCGTGGTGGCCGCGTGCCTCTGGCTTCTCGCCTCGCTCCCGCCACTGGAGTAGTCTGCCGGTCGTGAGCCCGCGCTTGCGACCGGGACGCTGGCTGACCAGCCGGATCGCCTTCCTTCATCTGGTCTCGCTTATGGCGGCGGCCACGATCTCCCCCTCGATCGCCGGTGCACAGGATTTCGATTCGCGAGGCGAACCCTATCGTCCAGGCGACGCCGTTCCCGCCCCCGCGGAGCAGAGCGAATCCGAAGACGAGGACCCCGAGGAGTTTCGCGACCCGTACGGAGTGCCCAGCGAAGGTCGCCATTCCGATCAAGTCTCCTCACAAGTCCGCTACGTGCTCGAGGGCATCGTCGTCGTCGGCAACAAGAGAACGAAATCGCAGCTGGTTCGTAAGTTCGTTCCGTTGAAACAGGGTGACTTTCTCGACCCGGAATCTCCGGAGCTCCTCGATACCGAATGGCGGCTGATGGGCACCGGCTGGTTCGACAGCGTCGACATCCGTCTCGAACGCGGTGCGGAACGCGGCTATGTCGTGCTCGTCGTTCAAGTGAAGGAGCGCAACACCTTCGTCATCGAGAAACTGGTCGCGGGCCTATCCAAAGGTGTACGGCAAACCACCGACAGCGGCCGCACCTTGTTTCCATGGCTTGGTTTCAAGGTTACCGAGACCAACCTTGCAGGTCTCGGCATCCGCTTGTCCGGGACCGCGCTGGTTAGCGAATTCCAGCAGGGCGGACGCTTGGACCTACGGTACCCCAAGCTCATCAAGAGTGAATACGGCGTCCGCTTCGGCACCTTCTTTCTCAACGGCAGGGAGTTCTATGGGAACAATCCCCTGGTCAGCGTGCCTTGCGGCGCCCCGACCTGCCCTGGCACGTCGGTCGTCACCAATGCCGTCGTGCGCTATCGGCGGGGCGGTTTCATGGTGGGCACCGGCAAGGAGTTCACCAGCAAGCTGCGTTACAGCCTCGATTGGATTGGCGACATCGTCAGCGTGCTCAACCGCCCTGAGGCAGCGAGCGAGGTCGTCGGCAACGAAATCCAGCCGATCGATTTCGCGATTCAAGACGGCAGGAGCTTCGTTTCCTCGCTCCGCTTCAGGCTGACCTTCGACAAACGAGACGACCCCGGCATCACCAAGGAGGGCGTCTTGTTCGTCGGCGACGTGATGCTCGGGACGCGCGCTCTCGGCAGTGACTACGACTTCATCAAGATCGACGTCTGGGTCAGGCGCTGGTGGCGGCTTCCGTGGAAGCACACGATTCGGATCGGGTTTTTCGGCGGCGCGGCCTTTGGGAACACGCCGTTTTTCTATCTCTATCACATCTCGGATCTCTCGGATTTGATCCCATCGCGTTTCCTCGAGATGCAGCTCGACGCGCGTCCACCGCCCAATCTTCTGGGCACTTCGATCGAAAACAACTACCTCGGCGAGCTCGCCTGGCGGCTCGACGTCGGATACGACGTGCCCGTCTATCAGCGCGCGCGCGAACGCGGGCTTCGAGAGATCAACCTCTATGGGCTCATCGGGCTGATTTCTTTGACAGACCTCAGAAACCAGCGGACCGGCTTCGGCGGGGTCACCGGCTACAGCGGCATCTCTCGCTTTCCCCTCGACCTGACCTTCGACTTCGGATTCCGGTTCGACACGAGGGTCGGGGTCTTCCAGTTCGGCTTCTCGACGATTTTGGGGTTCGTCCGCCTGTGAGATTTGCCGTTGCAGCGTTGGTCTTGTTGGTTGCGGCGGTGGCCTACGGGCAGTCGCAACTTCCCAAGCGTGACCTTGGCGTGGCTTGGTCACGCGGTGCCGCCAGGGTGTCGTTCTCGGCAAAAGATCTTGCCGATGAGCGCGTGCGTCAGCAGCTCTCGAGCGGGCTTCGAAAGCGCATGGAAGTGACCGTGAGCGCGCACCTGAACGGTTCGAACTGGAGGATGGGCGTCCGGCAATTTGGCTGCGACGTGACCCGCGACCTTTGGGAAGACGGCTATCTCGTTCGGATCGGCGATCAAAGCGAGCGGCTCAAAACGCTGGAACAGGTGCTCGACCGCTGTCTGGTCGTTGAAGGTCTGTTCGTCGGGGAGCCGAACAGCTATGCGCTGCAAAAAGGAAGAGACATCTACTTCGCAGTGAAGGCGGAGTTCAATCCGATCTCGAAGAAACAGTGCACCGAGCTCATCCGTCCTTCCTCCGGCGGAGATCCGGTTGGTCCGATCAGCGTCACCATCGTCAGGCGCCGAATCTGCAAAGCCGAGCGCCGCATCGCGTTCCGGAGCGAGGTCCTGAGGGTGCCCGAATGAGCCGATTCGAGCGAAAGATCCTGTTCGCGATCGGCTTGGCGGTGTTTCTGGCACTTGGTGGAAGCATTTTCCTGGCCCAGGGCGCCCTCCGCGACGTCTACGCGGTCGGGGTGAACGAGCGCTTTGGCGCGGAGCTGGTCCACGGCGTGGAGGCGCGCCGCGGGCAGCTCATGGCGCTTCGCGCGAGTTCGGATCAGGTCGCGGACGCCGTGCTCTGGGCAGTCGAAGCCCAGCTCGCAACAAGTCGAAGCGATGCGGCGCTCGATAGTCTTCTCGCCGAGCTCCTCGACCGATACGAGGCCGTGCAAAGCATTCGGCTCATCGATGACGCCGATGAGGTCCTGGCCAATGCGGTTCGTGCGCCGGACCCCGTGGGCGGCGCGCTACGCACCACGATCCGCGATCGTGAGACGGGCAGAGGCGAACGCAAGCTCCGAATCGAGGTCGAGGTCTCCGTACCAGAGCGGTACTTCGAGCGGCTGCAAGAAGCCGGCGAGGTTGCCGATGTGTACTCGCGTCTGCAACAGCAAGGCGCTTCCGTTTCAGACGTGTATGCGTGGGTCTTCGGGGTGCTTGCGTTTTTCGTCATCCTCGTGGCATTTTTGATTGGTGCGATCGTTTCGCGCCGCGTCACCCGCCGAGTCACCGATTTGGCTGAAGCCTCTCGAAAAGTCGGTGCCGGTGATCTCACGGTTGCCCTGCCTACCGGAGCAGGAGATGAGATCACCGAGCTCACGAAGGCCTTCAACCAGATGGTTCGTGACCTCCGTGATTCGCGCACTCGCATCGAATACCTGCAGCGAATTGGTGCCTGGCAAGATTTCGCTCGTCGCCTCGCCCACGAGATCAAAAATCCACTGACACCAATCCAGCTCGCTGCGCAGGAAATGTCCGAAACCTACGCTGGCGAAGACGAGGCCTATCAGAAGAAGCTGCTTCAGGCGCGGGCGATCATCGAGGAGGAGGTCGCTACGCTCCGTCGTTTGGTCGGCGAATTCAGCGCTTTCGCCAAGCTTCCGAGGGCCGACCTATCCCCGTCCGATTTGTGCGAGCTCATCGAGAGTATCCGGATTTCGATTCCAGCTGTCCTCGAGGACGTAGGCCGCGGGGCTGCGGCGCCGGTCGAAGTCCAGCTCAGTTGTGCAACGAAACCCATCCGCGTGCGTATGGACCCCATGATGCTCAAGCGCGGGGTGGACAACATTGTGCGGAACGCGATCCAGGCTGTCCACGCGGCGCATCCAGCCGGAGGCGGCCGTGTCCTGGTCCGCGCGTACCAAAGCGAAGGGTCGGGGTTCATCGAGATTCGCGACAACGGTGCCGGCATCGACGAGGAAAACTGGGAGCGCGTTTTCGATCCTTACTACACCACCAAGGCTGAGGGCACGGGGCTTGGCTTGGCGATCGTCAAGAAGGTCGTGTTGGAGCACGGCGGCGAAGTGCGGCTCGATCGGGCGCCCGAAGGGGGAGCGCGGTTCAGCATCGAGCTCCCGCTCATGGAGACCTCATGAATGAGACGGCCAAGCCCGCAGCGCGAAGGTGGATTCACTGGCTCGTGACGGCGATGGTCTTCATCGCTCTCTATGCTTGGATGACCCGCGGCAACGCATCACCTCTGATCGGGGAGCAAGCGCCGGACCTGAGCATGGCGGTTGCCGCCGGCGCCGAACCGAACGGCCCAAGCACGGTGAGGCTGTCCGACATGTCTGGCGGAGTCGTGGTTCTCGACTTCTGGGCGAGCTGGTGCGGGGCCTGCAAACGAACGACGCCGATTCTCAACGACCTGCGCGACGAGTTCGCCGAGCGCGGCGTCGCGTTCTACGCGGTCAATGTCGAGCCCATCGACCGGCAGAGCCTGCAGGCGGCCCACGCAGCGTTTGGCACTGAGTTCCCGAGCCTGCACGACCGCACCGGAACGGTTCAACGGCGATACGCCATCAAGATGCTTCCTACGGTGATTGTGGTGGGTCGCAGCGGCATCATACGCTGGGCTTCTACGGGTGTTCCGAGCAAAATGCGGCTGCGCGGAGCGATTTCAGATGCCCTCAATTAGCCGAATTCGGTCATGGTTGACGTCCTGGGGTCCCGCTGATAGCTTCGCCGGCCGCACGGAGCCGACCTCGTAGGCTGCTCGTGAGTGGAGGGAATTTCTTGGTTCAAGCGCTTCAGGGTCCGAGCTTAGAAGAGCGAGTCGCCCAGCTTCAAGAGTTGCTCGATTCGGCCAACGTGCGGGCGCGCCAGGAGTATCAAGAGCGTTTCGACATCGCCTGGATCTACCACGATAGTGCGCTCGAAGGCGTCGTCTACTCGATGGACGAGCTCAGAGCCGCCATCCACGACGAGGCCATCACCGACCCTGCTCTCATCCCCGTCTACGACGAGGTCCGCAACCACATGGGAGCGATCGAGATGATTCGCGAGATGTCTTCTCGCCGCCGATTCACGGTGAACCTGGACGTCATCAAGAAGCTCTACGCGCAGCTGGCTCCCGAGGAGCTCGAAGGCAAAGGGCCCCCGAAGTACCGCAAGGACATGCCGCTTCACCGGCTCTACTTCCATGAGATCTCGCAGCCGGACAAGATCAGCTACCGGATGCGGCAGCTCGTCCAATGGCTTTCGGATCCCGACACCAAGAAGACGATGCACCCGGTACGGATGGCGAGCAAGGCGCACTACCAGCTGCTTCACATCTATCCGTTTCCTAGACATAGCGGCAAGGTCGCGCGACTGGTGATGAACTTGATCTTGATGCGCGGCGGTTTTCCTCCGGTCGTCATTCATGCAACTGAACGTCAGCGGTACTACGAAGCGCTTCGCAGCGGTGAAGACGCCACCGCCAACCTGGTGAATCAGGCGCTCGGTGCGGCCATCGAGACTGCGATTCAGTACTTCGAAGAAATGAAGTGACGAGCTATCGCGCGTCTTCGAGGAAGCGCGGCAGGGCCGAAATCACCGCGAGATGACGCGCTCCGGCCCGGAGCGTTTCTTGAGCGTTTTCGGGGGAAATTCCACCGATCGCAACCACCGGCCTCGACACGGTCCCGCAAACCCTCGCGAGCTCTTCCAGGCCGACGACGCGGTCCGGGTTCTCTTTGGTTTTGGTTGGAAAGACCGGGCCGAATGCGATGAGGTCCGCGCCCTCGGCTTCTGCCGTGATGGCCTGCTCGAGGCTGTGCGTCGAGACTCCGATCTGCATGCTGCCGACGACTTTCCGTGCATCGTCGATCGAGAGGTCGTCTTGCCCGAGATGCAGCCCGTCTGCCTCGACCAGGCGCGCGATGTCGGCGCGGTCGTTGATGACGAAAGGAACACCGGCATGCCCACAGGCGGAGCGGACCCGCGTCGCGATCTCGAGAAACGACAGATCATCGAGCCGTTTGGCGCGAAGCTGCACGATGGCGCAGCCCGCGTTGAGCGCCTTGAACGCGAGCTCCAGTGGACGCTCTGCGTACTCTGCGTCTACGATGGCGTACAGCGACTCAATCGAGCGGCTCATCTGCAATTAGCCTCTCGTAAAGATCGGGTCGGCGATCGCGAAAGAACCCCCAGTTGGCGCGGTAGCGGCGAAGCGCATCACGGTCGAACGACGCGGTGGCCACGCCTTCTTCGTTACGGCCGAGCTCGGCGCACAGGTCGCCGCGCTGATCGCAGACGAACGAGCTTCCGTAGAACGTCAGTCCCGCTTCGGGGCCAATGCGGTTGGCCGCCGCGACGGGCATGGCGTTGGCGACCGCGTGGCCAAGCATCACCCGCCTCCAGGGCGCCTGGCTGTCCTCATCGGGCGCCTCTGGCTCGCTGCCGATCGCGGTTGGATAGAGCAGAACTTCGGCCCCCTGCAGGGCCATGCTGCGGGCGGCCTCCGGGAACCACTGATCCCAGCAGATGCCCACGCCAACGTTTCCGTGGCGGGTCTTCCAAACCCGAAAGCCCGTGTCCCCCGGACGAAAATAGAACTTCTCCTCATATCCGGGACCGTCGGGAATGTGGCTCTTGCGGTATGCGCCAAGCTGCTTTCCGTCTGCGTCGATCGTCACGACGCTGTTGTAGTAGGCCTGTCCGGCGCGTTCGAAGAACGAAATTGGAAGCACCACGCCAAGCTCGGCGGCGAGGGCCTGCATGCGACTGACCGTCGGATGCGAATCGAGAGGCGCCGCCAAGTCGAACGCACGCTCGTCCTCGGTTTGCGGGAAGTAATCGCCTTCGAAGAGCTCTGGGGTGAGAATGATCTTTGCGCCGCGCCGAGCGGCCTCGCGAATCAAGCCTTCGACACGCGCGACGTTGGCTTCCCGCGCGTCACCAAGTGCGCATTGGACGATTCCGATCGATAGGGAAGAGGCGGTCATCTCGTGTTGGGTTCGGCTTGGGTGACGCAATGAAACGCTCCGCCTCCCCATAGCAGGTCGGCGGCAGGCAGGCCGATCACCTCCCGGTCCAAAAATGCATCGGCGATCGCTCCGAGCGCGGCCTCGTCTTCGGGAACGCCATAGGTCGGGACGATCACCGCAGCGTTGGCGATGTAGAAGTTGCAGTAGCTGGCGGGCAGCGGCTCGCCGTGGGGAGACGCCAGGGCTGGCGGCGCCGGGAGCCTCAGCACTTTCAGGCCGGCGGCCCGGAGCTTCTCCTCGATCGAATGAAGCACCTCGGCATTCGGTGCGCCTGGGTTCGACCTCATGCAGATCACCGTGTCGAGCGCGACGAATCGGGCGACCATGTCGATATGACCATCGGTGTGGTCGTGCGCCAAGCCCTCGTCGAGCCAGATCAAGCGCTCCACAGACACCCGGTCCCCGAAGAGTTTCTCGAAGGCTCCGCGCGTCAAGCCCGGGTTTCGGTTGGGGTTGAGCGCGCACGAAGCGGTCGTCAGAAACGTCCCCGCGCCGTTCGTGTCTAGGGCGCCCCCTTCGAGAACGACCGGACATTCGAAGCGCCGGGCCTGCAAACGCTCGGTCAGCCAGCCGCTCACGCGCTCATCGAACGGCATTTCGTACTTGCCGCCCCAGCCGTTGAACTCGAAGCAGAGAGCGCCGAGCTCGCCGTTGTCTTGCCGACCGAAAAGCGGCGCCGTGTCGCGCAGCCAGCAGTCGCCGTAGCCGGTGGTCACATAGCGAAGATTGCGAACCTCGCCGATCAAGGACCTTGCACGCGCTTCGATCTCCTGGTTTCTCACGAGCAGCCGTACCGGCTCTTCGCCCCGCTCTGCAATTGCCCTACAGAGGGCCGCGATCGAAGCCTGTGCGGCGCCGAGATTGAACGGCCACTCGTCCTGGAGGTGTGGAAAGGCAAGCCAGCAGGCCGAATGTGGCTCCCACTCAGCCGGAAGCCGAAGTCGCTCGTTCACCCTTGGAACCTACCACGCGAACACGCGCGGCTCACCGAAGCGCGCGACCATGGCCTCGACATGTTCGAGGACGGCGCGACGGCGCTGCTCGAGGCCGTCCAGTTGCTTCTCATTCAGGACCGGAGCGAGCGGGTCTTCGCGCAATCTGGAGGCAAATCGCTCGATATCAAGGTCGCGCACCGCGTCGATCGTCGACCTGCGGAAGCGCTGAAGAGCCTTCAAGCGAGCCTCCATCAAACCAAGACGCTGCTCTCCGAGCCAGAACCCCGCGCCGTTGTCCAGGTAGATCAAGGGCCCGCCCTTTCCTCGCGATCTGAGATTAGTGAAGTCACCGCCCCAGCGGTCCACGTTTTGCGTGAGGTAGTCGAAGACGATCAGATCCGAGAGCTCGGCCGGCCGCGCCTCGATGTCGGGAGACTGCGCGATCGGCCGACTCGGGTCCGTCGCCTCTCGAATCCCAGGGCGTCGATTCAGATCTGCACGATAATCTACCGGCCGTTGGTACGGCGTGATGGGAAGCGACTTTTGGACTCGTACCCAGCGTTCCCACTTGCGGCCCAACCGGACTCGTTCGAGCGGCTCGGGGATCCACCAGACGAACGCTCCCTTGAGCGTGCCGTCCTTTTCGATATCAAGCTCGCTCACCCGCGAGTCAGCCCCCGCGGCGGCTCGAAGCTCGCTCCAGCGAAACCTGCGACCGGTCGTTGGAGGCACGCGGCCCATACCGAGCTCCCGATCCAAGTAGTACGCGGCGACCTCGGAGTACCAGTGCGCGGCCGAAAAGCTCTGCTTGGGTTTGAAGTAGCCACGTGTGCCGTCGGCCAGCGTGACCTTGAACGCGAGGCTGCGACCGCCTTTGCCTTTCTTCACTTCGGCTGTCTCAGCGGTCCGCAGGGTCTCAATTCGCTGGGCATCCGGATGTCCCAGGAACGCACCGCCGGCGTCCTCTGCGGCTCCGGGCGACGGCCAGAGGAGCGCTGCGAAGATGAGCATGGGGACTAGCTGGCGCACCCGCGGGAGCGTACTGCCGGCCGTCACAAACCGAAATTTTTCGGTTGGAGCTCGCTCGGCGATCCTTCCCAGGCTAGGCGTGCGATGGGGCGTCGAGGCCGAGGAGGTCGACCTCCTGGCCGATCGATTGTCGCTGGGCAGCGTCGTAGATCGCGCGCGCGAGCGAAACGTCTTGGATGGCTAGGCCGGTGGAGTCGAAGACCGTCGTCGTCGAGACTTTCGGCTTCGGCAACAGACCCGCAACGACTTCGCCAAGGGTGCCCGCCAGTTGGCTCGCCTCGATGTCGCCGGCCGCGAGCGGAACGTTGATCTCCCCGCTTCCCGTCGCCTGATGGAGGTCGTCGATGTAGACCGCCGAGCTCTGCAGCAGCTTGGTCTCGAGCTCCTGCTTGCCGGGAGCATCTGCGCCCATTGCATTGATGTGTGACCCGCGATGGATCCAAATGTCCTTCACGAAAGGCGTCCGTGACGGCGTCGCCGTGCATACGATGTCGGCACCGGCCGCTTCCGCCAACGTCACTGCACGCCCGCCAACCCGATCGGCGAAGGCGGCTGCGGTCGATTCGTTGCGGTCGTACGCGAGACTCTCGAAGCCATCGAAAACCACCTGGTGCGCGCCATGGAGGGTATGCGCCTGCACTCCACAGCCGATGAAACCGATGGTCTTTGGATTGCGCTGTGCGAGGTGCTTGGATGCAACTGCACCTGCGGCACCGGTGCGCAGCGCCGTGAGCAAAGTGCCGTCCATGACCGCCAGCGGGAATGCGTTTGCCGGGTCGTTGAGCAAGTAGACAGCCATGACCGTTGGTAGTCCGAATCGCTTGCGATTCTCAGGGTGCACATTCACCCACTTGATGCCCGCACAGTTGCCGAGACGGGATGGCATCGCGCGGAAGTCGCCATCGTGATCATCGATCGGCAGGTAGACTTTGGGGGGCATGGTTGCCTCGCCGCGCCCAAAGGCAGCAAATGCATGCTCCACGGCAGAGACGGCGAGCTCCATCGTCGCAAGTCGTTCAACCTCGGATCTCGTCAGCATCAGCGTTTTCATCAGCTCAGCCTCCCCGTAAACTCTATTCGCCGCTCGGCGCTTTGGGTATAGTCCGCCCGGCTCGCTGTAACTAGGAGAATGAAGATGTCCCCCTCTGCACTTGCGCTCGTCGGCTATGTCGCCTGGACGATCTTGTTGGCGGCGACGATCGTTTTTTATCGCACGGTGCTCGTGCTCAAAAAGGAACGCGCCGCGAACGACTTTCTACCGAGCGGTGAGGACGTCTCGCCGTTCTCCAATAGGCTTTGCCGCGCTCACGCCAATTGCTACGAAAACCTGCCCGCGTTCGCGGCGATAATTCTTCTCGCGATGGCGACCGACAACGCAGGCATCACCGATTCGCTGGCGCGTTGGGTGCTCGTAGCGCGGGTGGCTCAGTCGACCGTACACCTGATTTCGACAAGTGAAATGGCCGTCTCTCTTCGCGCGGTTTTCCTGCTCGTCCAACTGGGAATCGAGGCCTACTGGGTCGTTCAACTTGGTCTGCTGGGGTTTGGCTAGCCCAAGGATTAGTGGAAGTCTCGGGAGCGATGGGTTTGCTCGGCGAGTGAAACGTCCGGCGCCCATAGCGACTTTGCAATCAGGTGAATGACGCCGTCGGCTCTTTGAATCTCGCCGGTCACGCCGAGCAGGGCTGCGGTTTTGGCGAGCGCAGCGTGGCGGTCGAAGATCTGCTTCCAGACGACCACGTTGACGAAGCCGGTTTCGTCTTCGAGCGTGAAGAAGGTGACGCCCGACGCCGTGCCCGGGCGCTGGCGGCAGATCACCATGCCGACATACTCGAGCTCGTCCCCGTGTCTGCAGTCATGAACGCGGCTTGCTTCGGGGATGCCTCGTGAACGAAGCGCGTCGCGAAGCCCGCGCATGGGATGGCCGCGCGTGCTGTGATGACTCGAACGGTAGTCCCAAATCACCTCGTCCTCGCTTGCCAAGGAGGCAAATGAAATCTGACTCGACGCCGGCTCGAGCGGCAGGGAATCCTGCGCGAAACGCGAGAGGCTCCGCACCTGCCAAATCGCGTCGCGCCGGTTGAGCCCGAAGCACTCGAAGGCGCCTGCTTCGGCCAGTGCGTGCAGAGCTTTCTTATTGAGCCGCGTCTGCCGAACGAAGGTCGCGAGGTTTGGCAGCGGCCTCTTCGTCGCCTTGACTCGTTCGCGCTCGAATACTCCGAGCCCCTTCACGTATCGCAGCCCCATCCGTACCCCGTAAAGACGACGCTTTGCGTCGTCCACGGGGCTTGGCCCCGTCTTGCTGTCTATTGGGAATAGGGTGCAATCCCATTGGCTTTTGTTGATGTCGATGGGGTGCACCTCGACGCCGTGCCGCTTGGCGTCTTCGACTAGGGTGGCCGGGCTGTAGAAGCCCATCGGCTGGGCATTGAGGATCGCGCAGGTGAACGCCTCGTGGTGATGACGCCGCAGCCAGGCGGTGACGTAGGCGAGCAATGCAAACGATGCGGCGTGGCTTTCTGGAAAGCCATACTCACCAAAGCCGCGAATCTGTGAGAACACGCGCTCCGCAAACTCCTCGGGGATGCCCTCTTCGAGCATCCTCGGAACCATGCGCGCGCGATGCTTCTCGATTCGACCGGACTTGCGCCATGCGGCCATGTCACGGCGCAGCTGATCGGCCTCGCCCGCCGTGTAGCCTGCGGCCTCGACGGCTAGCTTCATGACTTGCTCTTGGAAGATCGGAACGCCAAGGGTCTTCTTCAAAATGCGCTCCAACTTCGGATGCGGATAGTCGACTTCTTCCTCGCCCTTCCGCCGACGCAAGTACGGATGCACCATGTCGCCTTGGATGGGACCTGGACGTACGAGCGCAACTTCGATCACCAAGTCATAGAAAGTGCGTGGCTGAAGCCGTGGCAGCATCGCCATCTGCGCGCGGCTTTCGATTTGGAAGATGCCGACCGTGTCGCCTTTGGACACCATTTCGTATGTAGCTTTGTCTTCGGCAGGGACGGTTGCGATCTCGAGGTCTCGACCTTTGTGCTCGCGCAGCAGATCAAACGCACGGTGAATGCAGCTGAGTACTCCGAGGCCCAAGAGATCAACCTTGAACAGGGCCAGATTGTCGACGTCGTACTTGTCCCACTGGATGACGGTGCGAGCCTCCATGCTGGCCGGCTCGATCGGGACGATCTCGTCGACCGGCCGGTGCCCGAGCAAAAACCCGCCGGGGTGAATCGATAAATGTCTTGGAAAATCAAGCACTTGAGTGGCCAATGACCAGAGCTGCCGAGTGGCCGGCGCGTCCTTGTCGAGGCCTGCCTCACGAAGGAGCTCGGGGTTGAAGGTGTCGTCGCGATGCCTCAGCAGCCTTGTCGCGGTTTCCAGATCCGTTCGGGCCAAGCCAAGCACCTTGCCGACATCGCGGACCGCGGAGCGAATGCGATAGCGAATGATGTTTGCGACCATCGCAGCATGGCGGCGTCCGTACTTTTCGTAAACGTGTTGAATGACTTCTTCGCGGCGTTCGTGCTCGATGTCGAGATCGATGTCTGGAGGCTCGGCTCGCTCGACGCTCAAGAAACGTTCAAACAGTAAATCCATGCGCACGGGATCGATTGCCGTGATGCCTAGACAAAAACACACGGCGCTATTGGCAGCGCTGCCGCGCCCTTGGCACAAAATGTTTTGCTGACGGCAATACTGGACAATCTCGTACATCGTGAGGAAGTAACCTCCGTAGTCCAGCTTGCGAATGATTTGAAGCTCGCGTTCGATCTGTGTGCGAACGTCCGAAGGCACCTTGCCTTGATAACGTGTGCGCGCACCACGAAACGTGAGATCGCGTAGCCAGCCCTGTTCACTGTGCCCTGAAGGCAAATTCTCTTCGGGGTATCGATAACGAAGGTCATCGAGACTGAACGCGCACTGCTCGGCGATCTCGACCGTACGACGAAGACATGCAGGGTCGTCCGAAAAGAGACGTTCGAGCTCCTGAGCGGGTTTGAGGTCGTGCTCTGCGTTTGGGTAGATCGTGTGCCCGGCCTCGGAAAGCACTTTGCCCCCTCTAATACAAGCCAAAACGTCCTGCAGAGGGCGCCGTAGCTTGTCGTGATAGAGGACTTCGTTGACGCCTACCGTCTGCACGGAGAGCTCTCTGGCGACGGAGCGCAAGACTTTCTCTTTCGGCTTCTCGTGATCGCTCAGATGACGAGCGCAAAGAGCAAATACCGATGAAGGGCCATGATTGGCATGTAAGGCACGCAAGACGTCCGGGCTTGCGGCGAGAAAAAACAAATCGTGCAGCGGGTTAAGCTCTTTGCCGTAGATGAGAGAAGTGCCCTTTTCACAGCGGGCGTGTCCGAGTGACAAGACTCTGCAGAGATCAGCGTAGCCGCGTCGCGTTTTGGCTAGCGCCACGACACGCTGTGCATGCCCTTCGATCTCGACCATGAGTTGAGCGCCAGTCACGATGCGAACCCCGAGCTCTTTGGCTCGCATCTGCGCACGCACCAGGCCATACACCCCGTCGCGGTCGGTGATTGCAATTGCGGGAAGACCAAGCGCATGTGCGCGTTCGACGAGCTCTTCGGGAAAGGATGCGCCTTCCAAAAAGCTGTGGTTGCTTTTGACCCACAACGGAACGTAAGTGCTCATTCAATCGAGCACTCCGTGCAAGAACCAGCGTCTCCTCGGACGGTCGTAGAAGAGCCAGAGAAAGTCGCCGTGATCGGTTTCGGCGTAGTAGTAGTCGCGTTCGACGAGGCGCTTCCACCAGCCACCGCTCACGCGATACGGCCCGTACATGTGCTCGATCGCATGGTTTTGCGCGAGGGAAGGACCGGCCTGCGGCTCCTTTGGCACACGTGGAGGAAGCGGCTTGGGGCGAGCGTAAACCCTTCGAACCATGGATGAAACTGGCGCTCCCTCCGATTGCCCGCCGAGTCGCGCGTGCTGAATGGGCTCCCAGAGAAAGGAGGCCTCAGGCAGATGCGCTTCGCGAAGCCGTGCCTTGGTCACCGACTGTTCGCCGTACGTTGCACGGACCCGATCGAGCGCGCGATGAGCAGCTCTCATGTCGCGACGGGGTTGATGACCGGGAAGCGAAACTTGCTCCGCCTGTGCACGAGCTGTCTTTGCAAAGACTTCCACTTCTTCGACGGCGCTTTGCAAGCTCCGCTCTCCGAGGCGAAGACGAATGAGCTCGAGCAACAACATCAGATCCAAGGTCGGAGCGGCCGGCTCGATTTGTTCGTGATGCAGGGGAGCACGTTCCAAATGAAGTGAAATCTCGAGAGCTTGGATCGATTCTCCGCGGGCACGGACCTGATGCAGTAGAGAGTGCAAAGCGCCTTTGATTGCAAACAGCAGGCGGTTTTGATCTTTGTCGGGTGGATCGACTTGAAAAGAGATGCGGGCTGGCTCGTCGAAGACCTGTGGCTGAATCGGTAGCTGCATGTCGTCTGCAAACGAGTCGTGAAATGCACTTGCCCGCGCACCGAAACGGCTCAGCAGCTCCCCTGCAGGCAAGGCGAGAAAATCGCCGAGTGTTTCGATGCCCAATGCGCCAAGGCTTTCGCAGAGCTCTCCGGGCAGATCGAATTCACGCAGTGCTGTTTTGTTAGAACGTTCGCGCTCTTCATCGGCGCTCTTCGAGATGCAGACCCCGGCCTGCGCCATCG
>Ga0316198_10001265_pt1 | contig 14727 bp, 12 predicted proteins | sample OudBieAanoxic_MG_FD_204935 | JGI IMG/M metagenome (GOLD analysis project Ga0316198, IMG submission 204935) | Coastal sediment microbial communities from Oude Bieten Haven, Netherlands - site A anoxic | ecosystem: Environmental > Aquatic > Marine > Coastal > Sediment | place: Netherlands...
CTAATTTCATCTTTGTAGGTTTGTAGCTGGTTAAAAGCATTCCAAATATCGGCGTGCTCATCAGCAGGATTTTTTAGCTCAATAACTGAAATAGGTAAGCCATTTATGAACACCACGACGTCAGGTCGTCGATTACCTTTAGTACCAGTTATCGTAAATTGATTAACAACTAAAAATTCATTATTAGCAGTCTTGTCAAAATCAAACAACTGTACGTGAGTATGCAAACTACCCGTCGAACCGTCGCTTAACGTTCCGGTATATTCAACAGGCACACCTTCAATAAGCCACTTATGAAGCTGACGGTTACTTTTAATTAACACCAATGAGTCAGGTTTAGATACCGTGTTCACAACACTTTCGAGAGCACTTACGGGTAAAGTCGGGTTAATAATCGATAACTGATTTAATAACCGTTGCTTGAGCACAACTTGGTGATAGTCTTCACGCTCGGGCGATGAGCCGTCAGGCGCAATATCATAACCACAAACATAGCTGTAACCTTGCTCTTTAAACCAATCGAGGCACTGTTGTTCTAGTTGGTCTTCGGTGATCATTGTTCTCTCCGTATCTTATACCCTTGAGCTGGATGCCGTGGCTTCGTAGGATATGCTAGTGCTATTTTCTCTTCCTTTAATAACCGACTCAGGTGGTTTTTTCTTAATGTATCCGCATTCTTACCCAGTAATTCTGAAAATTGACTTAACTGTATATACTGTTTTGAAGCCAGTCTTAGCATCTTTAAAATCACAGCTTCCATCTCATCCCTTTTAGGTCTGTGCTGTCTCCTAATCACTTCTCCCGCCGCCATCAATTCGGCCCAAAGTGCCCCAGCTAACTCCGGGCCTTTAATACTTAGCTCCGGGTCTTCAGACTCTAGCTCCGGGCTTTCAATGAGTAACTCCGGGTCTTCAACATCTATAACATCAGGGTTAACAACAAATTCGTGCTCAGCTAAGAATTGCCCTGCAATATTATCAGGAGTAGGAACTTCAATATTCGGTCGATGGTATACTTTGCTCTTTTGCTCACCCGTTGACTCAATAATCCCTATTTTTTCTAGCTTAACCAAAGCTAAGGTTACTTCCCGTGTGTAAGCAGAGGTTTGAGTGCATATCTGATGATGGGTTAGATATATATCCGAGTAAATCGTGATAACAATGGTTCTTTCTAATTCAGATAGATGCGTGAACTTATCAGAGAATTTTTTATTCAATAAATTAATAACCTCTTCCGGGTAGAGATCGACCATTCTAAGCTCTAACAATGTTTGTTCATTCGGCTCTAACACTTCACGTAAAAGGGGAACCTTCCAATGCTGACTTTTCCAGCCATCCAAAATATGCGGTACCCCTGATCCAGCTTGCTCACCAAACTTAATATAACGAAACATTTGCGCTAGAAGTCGGTTTCTACAATCAGGCTCACCACCATGTAGTGCCGTTTCAATAGGCACTCGCATAGTTCCAGGATTACGAAAACCGAACATATCAGGCCTTTTAACAACTAACACAGAAGAGCGACCACTATAGTCAGCATGCACTATTACGTTGGCAAGCGCTTCACGTAGAGCTATATGAACAGGCGTATCTTCTTGCCTAACCCCTTCTTGCAGTTTAAAGGGAGTTTTAATGCCATCAATGAGCTTGCGATAAACTTTTCTAGAAAAGTCGTAAAGATTGCCTGACCATGAACCATCAAGCGTTAACCGATCAACCCAACGTAGTTCTTTTTTAGCCTCAGGACGCTCTTGATAATCCAGCATATAATAGGGAAATTTTTCTTGTATTGAAGTATGGAAACCAAACATCAATAAACCAGCCACAGTAGGCCCCTGCATACCCGTTTCTCTATTAACCCGCCAGCCACCTATCATCTTTAAAAAAGCTTGATTATCCAGTTCATTCCAAGCGTGGTTTGGGTTCAAATTAGCGTAGGTTTGGCGGTACACCCTCAGCGTTTCCAGATCAAAATCATCAAAAGAATAATGAACAAGGATTTCATCATCTCGAGAGTCTTCTACCTGCTCAGCAAGCATTCGTTTAACTTGCTCATCAGAAAGTTTGTGATCTGATTCATGCGCCCTTCTGTATGTATTACTTAATGGATTACCATTTAGATAAACAGGTCGTACTTGACGCTTTGCCCTAGGAATATGAAGAACAAGTAGCTTTTTTCCTTCTAGCTCAACTTCCGTGACAGAGTTATTAGTTAAAAGATTAAAACTCACTTTATGGGAGTTGTTAGCCGTGGTAAATAAATCTGATTTTACCTTTTCGATATTCTCAATGCCCACAACAGAAAATCGATGCTGTTTTTCCTTTAGGCCAAGTATGATGTAGCCGCCATCGGTATTAGCAAATGCACTGTAGCTTTCCCACATATCTTTTGGAATCGCACCTTTACCATCTTGACCAGAAGCAAGCTTACACTCAATTTCAGATGACTCTCTTAATAGATTTACATCATCAATACTTGTTAATGAAAATTCATTCATTGAAGTTCATTCCTATTACTAATATCTACCGGTCGTTTTTTAAACTCATTAATAACTAGCTAACAGCATAAAATCACTTGATGGCCATTTAGTCTTCGCCTTCTTCCTCACTTGAAAGGTTGGCCGTTCTCAACTCACTATTAACTTTTTGTAATGGCTGTTTAAAAGCTTTTTCTAAATTCGACATATTTTCAACTAACCACTCAATCATTTCTGACCAGTTATCTCTATTGTAACCATCAAACTCTTTCTTAAATTGAATACGTGATGCCTTTTTTAAATCAAGTCTTAGCCATTCTAATTCATGACCAAACGATGTTTCTATCATCGTTCTTTGCTGTTCAAGATAATCAAATATAAACTTATTTTCGACTTTTTCAGAACGAGACATACTTAGCTCTACTCGGGTCTCTTTAACACCAAAAATCAACGAGTACGGACATGAACGAACACCAGATCCTGCACTTAACCAATGGTCTTTACTTGGATTAATATTATTGAATAAATCACATTGGCTACTTTTCATTACTTCAAGTGCTTTGCCCCAAAAAGCAGGTCTAATTCTATGTCTATTTTTAAGTTCTACTTCGGTACTTTTTTCTTCTGCTTCTTTAGCACTCATACCTATCATTAATTCTTTTGCTTCTGGTGTAGGTATAATCTGTTCAACATTAAGAAATAAATCGACACCCATAGCGTAAGGAGTGACTTTAAAGCATTGTATTTGAATGCTGTGATTCAATAACCACAATGCAGTGCTTGTGACTTCTTTTCGAAAATTAGCTGCGACCAGCATTAGCCTTTGATTAGTGCCAGAGTTTAATACCACTTCAACTAAATCAGGTACTTCTAGGAATTCACATAACAATGCCCTAGCATCACCACCATCATAAAAACGAGTTAAGTAGCTTTGGTATATTTCTACAATCTGAGATTTTGTAAGGTTTGAACAGTAAGAAGCATATTTTAAGGCCTGCCACATGACATCACGGCCAGTATCATCAAGTTTGTTTTCGATAACGACTAAATTACCGTCTTTATCTAATGCCAATAAATCCAAACGTTCACGTGTATCATCAAATCCATCAAACTCTTTTTGAATGATAAGCAATTCTTCGCCAAGAGCGTCAGGTTGATTAGCTAACCATTCTTGCAGGTGGTCGCGTTCACGAAAGCCAAGGTCGCTGAAGCGTTTGGTCTCAATACGAGATATACGGTTAGACTCGGTATTAATTTTAAACATAGTTTATTCCTTAGCGTGAATAATTTTAAGGCTTAGGTGACTTCCTGTAATCATTCAAGATCCATAGATCCCATGGATTCTACATCAGCACTCATTGCGGCCGACTTAGATATTAAAGCTTCAGTCGCTAAATCAATAAAATCATCGGGGAATTGCTGTCTTCGTAATGAACGCCTAACTATATTTCTCAGTCTAGCGAGCATAGAATCTTTTTTATACCAATCAACACCTGCTTTTTCATTGATAAATTCGATTAATTCGTCCACTACTTTATTTAATTTATTGGGGTCGGTCTTGGCTTTCACGGCATCATCAACAATAAGGGTCTGTAGTAATAACCCTTTCACATCATTAGGTAATTTATGCATAGCCCAAGGCGAGTTTACATGTGTTTCTTTTATTATTTCTTCAGCTGGTTTCTTAAACTGTATACTTTCAGACTTATTCATTGAAGAATTAATAACATCACGGATCAAGTCATTGCAATAACCGGATGAACCTATTAAATCAGGGAACAAACTGGCGTGATGAATATTCATTTTTCGTAGTTTTTTCAAACATGAAAAGCGCGTATCTGGTTTGTTAGGAATATGGATTCTACATATATACTTTGATACTTCTTCTACGTCATCTACATCAACACCTGAATCAGTAAGGTGCTTATATAAAGAGGATTCAAGTGTTTCACCATATGGGGCCAGACTAAATAAGCCCGCTTGATTAACAAGCCTACCGTGGTCATCTATTGATGGTTCTACAATTTTCAAGCTAATGCCATCAGGTTCTGATTCATCTAATCCTAGGTCTTGAATGAATGCTTTGTTTAATATAAAAATTGTGCGGCTATAGTTATTACAATCGCCATTATCATCAAACCAAGTTGCATCGTCTTCACCTTCAAAAGCAAAAAAAAGTGCTACGTAAGGCGACAAGCTCCAATCAAGTAGAGGAGTCGCTAAGCCATGGTGTTGGCCTAAAGCCCAAAGTTCACTGTCTATATCTAAAATCGATTTATCGTTTAATCTACCTCTTGTTGAAAGCCTAAAATTACTTAAATGCTTAGCAGCCAAGTCAGCTTTTACAGCACCTTTCACAAGTCGGTCAAGGGTTGGCTCTAATTGCCATTGGTAATGTTTCTGGCCTCTAAATACATAGCTACCGTCTAAATCATTTTCACAGTAGTGCTTAACAACTTGATCAAACTCTTCCCATGAATTAACTCTACATGATGGAATTAAACCATCTACTTTTTGATTATGAATATTGAAGTCAGGCCAAACAGGCAAGTTCATAAAGTACTCAACTTGCTGTTCTTGGTACTCTTCTTCCGCACCGGGTAAGCTAGCTTTCATCTGTTGGGCTCTCATTAAGGAGCTCTATTTCGCCTGGCAAAAGCTTAAGTAGTAAAGTGTCGCGCAAAGACTCAAAATTTGCACTTTGAGCATTATTCGCATCAATTTTTGACTGGAAAGATTGCATGATTTCTTCAAATTTAATTAGCACCACTTCATTAGGAGTGATGACATCAAGACGGTATGCATTATTACGGTTTAGCCCCGGAACAGCCGCATCAGTGTTCATGTCTTTCAACCCAAGGTTTTGTAATACTAAGTGGCAATATTTAAGTGAATAACCAGCTTTGGGTTTAACGTAAAAAACCGTATCGATTGGATAAAATGCTTTTGGTTCCCAGTTCAACGAACCAACAGTACCTTTACGGCCAACTATGATTCCGGGCCCCTCTACAAGACTTTGATTATGATACCCAGTTAATCCACCCGAGCCATACACAGGAACGTTGCCAGCTACACGGTCTGTTTTCTTCAGAGCTTTACCATAGGCTAATTCAAGTACATCTTTGAGTTGCTTTGGCTCCCAGCCTTCTGGGAGCAAGCCTAATTCTGACTCGACGAGTTTATCAGGAAAGAGTGTGGCGGTGGCGGCATCTATTCCTTCGGGTTGTTCACCGCGCATTTGGGCTTTAACGGGGTCAAAATTGACAAACCAAGATTTAAAAATTACTTGCGCCACTTCTTCTAGAGTTTGGTTTGTCTGAGAATTCAAATCAATTTTTTTATCGATAGATGCAAGTTGATTTACGATATATACTCGCTCAACCCTTTCAGGCCAATAAACTCTTATCTTTTCAATGCTGTAGAGGGGTAACTTTGCTTGAACTGCGCCAACAGTTCCTTGATGAATCTCTTGCTGCCCCAGAGACGATCGTAAGAAATAATAAATATAATTAGCGTCAAAATAATCTAAACCCGATAACTTAGCACAGTTTTCTGTTTGAGATGCATTATCAAAGCGCTCGTCGATTATGCTTATTAGACCAATAGTTCCTACAATTGAGATAATTACATCATTCGTATTCACTGTATATCGACTGATAGAAGGAAACACTTCATCGGGAACATACTCCAACCCTACATCAGGAATATATTTATCTCCCATATCTCTCACACGAATGTACGGATGACTATTTTGCATTGCTTGGAGTTGAGTACCTTTTGGAAGACGCTTACCTCCCTTAATTCTGACCAATTCACCAAGAGCTTTAAAACTCATAACCTAACCCCGCTAGGTTTTTCTTTATCTCAGCGTCTAGCTTTACCGATTCAGCAAACTGTTCACTTAATTTAGTTGTTAGCGTTGCCATTTTTTCAGCAAAAGAGATACCATCATCCTCTTCTTCCGTGGCTCCGACATAACGTCTGGGCGTTAATACAAAATCATGTTTTTTAATGTCACCTATGGTTACTGATTTACAAAACCCTAGCTGATCTTCATAAGAAATATCATTAACGGCTTCGCCTGTTTTCCATGCATGGAAAATATCAGCCACTTTTTGAATATCGTCAAAACTAAAGTCACGTAATACACGGTCTTTCATGTAACCCAAGTTACGGGCATCAATGAATAGCACTTCGCCTTTGCGGTCACGTAATTTACGGCCTGCTTTATCAACACGTGGATTTTTATTTTTAGTTAAAAACCAAATACAGGCAGGTATTTGCGTATTGGTAAATAATTGCCCCGGTAGTGCCACCATACATTCTATTAAATCATTTTTAATTAACGCTTGCCGAATAGTACCTTCGTTATTGGTATTTGAACTCATGGAGCCATTGGCTAACAACAAAGCCTGAGAGCCATCTGGCGCTAAGTGATGCAACATGTGTTGTAACCATGCGAAGTTGGCGTTACCTGCTGGTGGTGTACCATATTTAAAGCGCGGGTCATTATCGTCAACCCCTGTATTCCATTCTTTCATATTGAATGGCGGGTTAGCCATAATGAAATCTGCACGTAAATCTGGGTGCTGTACGTTGGTATAGGTACTGGCTGGCTCTTTACCAAAATCATAATCTAGACCACGAATCGCCATGTTCATAGCGGCCAATTGCCATGTAGTGTGGTTGTATTCTTGACCGTAAATTGAGATACGAGATTTTTGGGTAATAGCATCAATTTGTTTTTCAGCCGCATGACGCTCAATGAATTTTTCAGATTGCACAAAGAAACCACCACTACCCATTGCAGGGTCGTATACTCGTCCTTCAAAGGGTTCAATCATTTGTACAATGAGCGTAACGATAGAGGCTGGCGTGTAGAACTGGCCACCTTTTTTACCTTCAGCTAGCGCGAACTGGCCAAGCATGTATTCGTATACATGACCTAGAATATCTTTACTGTTTAGTAATACATTTTCACCCTCAAAGGTAAAAGGAATAGTCGCAATTAAGTTGATTAGCTCATTGAGTTTAGCTTGGTCAATTTTAAGCTGTGAGTAGTGCTTGTTGAGCACACCTTTTAATTTGATATTGTCACGTTCAATAGCTTCTAGTGCGTTATCAATTAAATGCCCGACAGAGGTGATTTTCTTCTTTTTATCGCCAATATCTAGCTCGGCCCCACCAATAACTAATGGACCGTTGTCTTGTAGGAACTTCCAGCGAGATTCTATTGGTAACCAAAATATGTTTTTTTCAGTGTAAAAGTCACGAACTTCAAGCTCGGCGGCAACTTCGGCTAAATATTCCGCACTATCTTCACCACCAAAGTCTTCAGGGTTTAAGTAATATTCATGTTCAGGGTTGGCAATTTCAGTTTTGATTTCATTTTGACGCAAGTTAAACGAGTCTGATACATATTTAACGAAAAGTAGTCCTAGTACAGCATGTTTATATTGTGATGCATCGAGCGTAGAACGTAGCTTATCGGCCGCAGTCCATAGTTTATTTTCAAGGCTTTTTAAGAATTTCTGTTCAGAAGTATTCATTATTTCTCACAAAGAACATCGGTAGATGCTTATTAAATGGATATATAAAATTGATTTTTATAATCGCATAATATGTTAATTAATAAAGAATATCATTGATTTCCATAAAAAGTTATGACTTTTAATTAGCCATTTTTATTACACAATATCAATTGTAGTAATAAATATTAACTTTTATTCCAATAACGCTTAACCGTCGCTATCGATAAATCGGTTTCTTTCGCAACTTTGCTTTGGCTAAGCCCACTTAATTTCGCTTTTTGTACTATTCCAATAGTTTTAACAGCCACTGGCCTACCTAACTTTTTACCTTCAGATTTTGCTCTGGCTAGACCTTCGTTTGTTCGCTCTATAATTCGATTACGTTCGAATTCTGCAAATGCAGAGAACATTTGAAGCATTAACCTACCTTCCGAATTCGACAAGTCTGATACAGGTAAATCAAGGCAAATGATTTTTATTCCTTTAGCTATTAATTGGATAATTGTTTGTTGCACATTAATATTGTCACGACCTAAACGGTCTAATTTCAAGACAATTAACCTATCGCCAGCTTCTAATTTATTATTAACTAGGTTATTAAACTCAGTTCGTTTTTCTGTAGGAGTTGAACCTGAGCATATTTCAGATATAACTCTCTGTTTCTCAACATCATATCCAGCGTTTTTGATAGCTAAGATTTGGTTTTCTGTTGTTTGTTCAGTTGTTGAAACTCGGCAATATGCAAAAGTTCTCATCTAATCAGCTTCACTTATTATTTAATTAACGGTATCAATAAACGTCATCATAAAAATATAACGGTATCAGGAAATTCTAATACCGTTTTATGACACCAATCGATACTCATAAAAGGAGGTATCAATTAACGGATGTTTATTGATACCATTTTATCAGTATGTATTAATTGACTAATTCTTCCTTTAAGCTCGGCGATTGAATCACTTGGAGTACCAATACTATTTCTATACAAACGAGGGCAGTTTTTTACTAATAGGTCTCTTTCTGCAACAAAATCTTTAGAGTATTGAAACCACTCACTATGCCCCGAAAAAAAAGAACTAAACTTAACTCCTAAAGAATGTTCCTTAGCAAATTTTTTTAATTGGCTCTCAATAATGAAAGCGTCAAAACCTTTCTCGTAAAAAGCGAAGTTTAACAATTTAAAGCCATAGGGAGTTGCTGACTCTAAGTCCTTTATTCTGGAAGGAAGGCGTCCAGTAATACCTACTTTAATAAGATTAAATGGCGGCATATCAGATACAAGTAAATATAAATAACCCGGCTTATTTGGCTTAAATCCAGTACGAGAACACTTCGGACATCCCACTCCTCTTAAATGGGAAGCAGCTTTCAGTTTAAAATCACCATGCCCTTCTTCATAGCAATGAAGAATAACTTCCTTACCTTTTCCTTGATAATGAACTCTAGAATAATCATATATTGGCCCATGCATTTGAATAGCTAACTCTTTCCACTGTTCAGTTGTATGTTTAGCTTTGCCTGCACATTGAGCGCAACCATAACCGACCATATGATCATAAGCTTGCTGGCTAACATTTCCATGTATAGAGCAAATATATACAATGAGACTCTTTGCACCTAGATAAACAGTATTCGAATAATCATATTTACCGCCATGTATCTTTCTGCACTTTTCTTTAAATTCATCTGAACTACATGAGTGTCTTCCAGCGCATTTAGGGCAATTAGATCCCCTTTCATGGTGGCTTGCTATTTGAGAAAACAAACCATGAATCTTACAAACAATATCAAGGTTTAAGTTAGCTCCTAGATATTCAGTTTGACTATAATCATATCTATTACCATGAGTGTTACATGCTCTAACTATCCACTTTGCAGTGGAAACATCAGTAATTTTGGGACATTTTTGACAACCATGCCCTTTTAAATGGTTGCCAGCAGAGCTTAAAGTAAATTTTCCATGTTCAATACATATAAGATTTATAGGGTTCTTATTCAGTGTATATTTCGTCTCACTATAGTCGTAACGCTCTCCATGCACTGCCTTCGCACGACTAATAAACTCTTTATTCGTTAGTTTAGTTCCTTTCGGAGCACATTTACGACACCCGTAAACTCCTTTTAAATGTTTAGATGGGGACTGCAGAAACTCTCCATGTATGTGACAAATAATACGAACACCTTTTTTATTATTTATGTACTCCACAAGATGATAATCAAATTTTTCACCATATTTTTCCATTGCATCATTAATAAACTTTTCTTGTTTTTTTGGTTTTCTACCTAAATTTTTTAGTGGGCACTTTGGGCACCCTTGCTGACTTCTTAAATGTTGCTCAGGTGCTATCTCAAATTTTCCATGCTCCATACATCTAATCCACACCTTTACTTTTACATTAATATAATGAACATTGGAGTAATCAAATTTATTACCAAATTTAGCTTTGGACCTCAGAACAAACTCATCTTTCGTTTGACGTTTTGGCATATGGTTTTCCTTAATCTTTATGTGTTAATAATTTAAATATGTAACTAATTTTCTGTCTAAACATATTCAATAAGTGATCACTTTTTTATTTGCGCTCCCTATTTCAGAGGTTTAAACCACCCCCTGATTAGATAAACAAGCTAACGAGAAAATGATTAAGTTACTGTTTTATATGTTTATAACTTTTTAAAGTGTGTAAAAAATATACATTTACATCTATTTTTCCGGTGGCCATTTTTATTAGGAGTGGTCACTGGCTCTATTTCTAATTTGGCTGGCTCCGTAATCATTTGCACGGGCAGTACTGTTATCTTTAGTCCAAACTTTCGCTTGGTAAGATATTCGATAAATAGCTTCAGCTTTATTTACCTCTGTATCTCTTCTAATGTTGTAATAACTGTTCTTTACGCCGTATAAATGACCGCCTGGTGTAACTTCATCCCAAATCAATTTTATTTTATGGAACAATTTAGTTGGGCTCTGAATTTTCGAACCATCAAGGACTATCGCCATATGATAATGTTGCTTTACAGATTTAAATTGCTCTCTACACCACATGTAGCCCATTCGTATAATTTTATAATCCTGAGCTAAACGAAATCGTAGTTTGCTTATTAATACAGAAATATATTTATTATCTAATGTGAAGTTCCCAACATGTAAGTCGAATACATAAATAAATACTCTGTTGTGCCAAGTCAGCATATTTTCTACTTGCTCAATTATTCTTCCCATTTGATGAGTAAAAATGGGCTTCCCTGTATCACAATTAACTTTATATATTTTTCCTTGCTTTCTAAAAACAGGACTTTCACTTTTATATTTAGCCATACACAAAATAAACTTAGACAGCAGATATTATTAATTACCCTGTCACATTTGATTTAAATAGTCCGCTGAAGCATTGCTACATCAGCAGGTTTATACATTTGAATGAATAACAGAACCGGATACAAACGATTCAAATAGGTTAATATTGTTTCATTCGATAACATTTTGTATTACTCAATGTCGATTTGAATCATCATCAAGCCAAAGTTTAATGTCCTTTTCGTACCACCCTAAAGCCCTGTTGTTGTGTATTAAAGGTCTTGGGAACCGACCAGATTTCCACCAACGATGAAGCGTAGTTCTTGAACGTCCAATGATGGCGATAACTTCATGAGTTGATAGTAATTTCATGCCCCCTCCTCTTTATTCATTTTTTGATTACGTTCTTCGATACGTTGATTGATCCAATCAAATACTTCACTTTCAAGCCATCCTGATGCAGAGCCTCCAAGTGATAAGTTTTTAGGGAATCTATTAGCTGGATCATCGGAACTCATTTTTGCGTAAATGGTCGACTTAGCTAATCCGGTAATACTGATAACTTCTTTTAATCTAATAATCTTCATGTTCTTCCTTCGCTCTTCAGTGGTCTGTATAAGATGCGTAAAGACTAAAGGATCATTTCCAGATTGTCTGATGAGAACACTTAACTCCGCTGATGAGTTAATTCTCATCAGCGGAGTAGTAGCCAAGATTAGTTAGATAAAATGGTGGGAAATTATAATGTTGCACATATTTAACTGTTGTAACTAATTCATAATTAATAGGTTTTAATTATTTACTTTGCTCACATGCATATTGGAATACATCTTTATTAACTTTAAATTCAGCCATATGTTGCATACACAACATTTGATTAATTGCGTCATAATATTTTTCTATATCATCAATGTTTTTAAACATAATTAAAGGATGCATTTCAACTAGCTGGATCAGCGTTTTACATTTGTTAACATATGGATTACGTGGTTTTACTTTATTAATTTTCTGGTTGCGAGTACTTGATGATTTTAGTAAATATTTACCTTCTGCAATTGCTTCTCTAAAAGTATTATTAGTTGAATTTAATTGTCCGTTATCCTCCCTCTTTAATACACTTTCTATTAACCTTAAGCTTGAGCTAGGCTGCTCAATAAATTCACTACCCAAGTTCGGGTTAGATAGAATTAATTGTATAAAAGCCATTGATAGTTGTTCTGTTGGCGTGAAATCTGAGCAATATTCCTCACCACAAGGTTTAGAAGCATCTAACGTAAGTAAATCACTACTGCCAATCAAATAACGTTCTATTCTTAAAATATCTTCATAACTAATATAAATGTCGTCAAATGATGCTTCTACACTAAACCCCAGAATATAGTCTGATATTTCATCATCTACACCTGAGTTATATATAGAGTCTGGAATATACGGGACAATATTAACGTATGTAGGATTGTCATTGTTCATATTGTCATAAAGTGCCTCAACGTCAGTTAATTCATTGATATGCCACAAGCCTTTCAAGTCAGCACTAAACGATGTGCTGTTATCATTAGTTATAAGAGATACTGAATGTGCATTAATCAAAATAGTAGAATGCGCTGTAGACAAGAGCAGGCTAAGAGGACAATTTATTGAAAGCTCATCATTTCGGTACTTCTTAAACTCCTCAATTATATTTGTGTAATTACTTAGAACTGCAACTGAATACGTTAAGCTATCAGAAAAACATGTGCGATAGTTAATGCATGCTCTAATACTCCCATCTAAAACCCAAGTAAGAATAATCTCTCTATCTATATCTAAAGCCTTAGCTACTCCAGCTATTGAAAGTGGCATGTTAGGTATGCGTTTTTTATTACTATTCATTCACATTATCCAAACTAATTATTGATTAACTACTCTTAAATTTTTAAAACCTGTTACCGAACAACTTCCCAGTGATGCCTGTTCAATATGATTGCTCCACCAATCCATTACCTTTTGGCGTCTTTCTAAGTATTCACTTCGGTTATATGCCTTTCTTACTTCATTAGGATCAACATGCGATAAACAAGATTCGATGACATCGCCATCAAAGCCCTGTTCATTTAACGTAGTACTAGCTAATGCTCGAAGGCCATGGGCAACTAGACGCCCTTTAAACCCCATACGGCTAATCGCAGTATTTGCCGTTGATTCATTAGCATGTTTACGAGGATTACGATCGGCAGGAAATAAGTATTCTCGATGCCCACTGATAGGTCTAATAAACTCTAAGATTGCAATTGACTGTTTAGTAAGTGGAATGGTATGTGCTCGATTCATCTTCATACGTTCTGCAGGGATATTCCATGCTTTAGTTTCAAGATCAATTTCAGACCATTTAGCACCAGCTGATTCATTGGGTCTGCAAATAGTATGTAATTGCCACTCGATTAAACAACGAGTAATCAACTTAATGCTTGCGGTATTAAGAGCTTGCATAAAGTCAGGCAACTCATTTGGCTTCAGAGTTAGCATATGTGTTTTCTTTGGTACTTCAAAGGCCTTATTTATACCTGCTAATGGATTGTCATGTAGTAGTCCAGTATTCACACTAAACACCATGATTTCATTAATGCGTTGACATAATCGTCTTACTGTTTCTAAAGTTCCTTTTGCAGCAAGGGGTCTAATTACATCAATTACTTTAGGAGCAGTAAGTTTGTTGATTGGTACTTTCCCTAGAGTAGGAAATAAATGTAATTGAATTGAGCGCCATATATCTATGCCATAATTTTCAGATACTTTGGTCTTTTTTACTTCAAACCATTTATGAGCAATATGTTCAAACGTATTATCATTTGCTTCATCAACAAGACGAAGTTGGGTATCTCGCTCTTCTTTAGGATTTAAACCTTTAGCCAATAATTCTTTCGCAGATAGGCGCAATTTTCTTGCATCTGCTAAAGAAATTGCAGGATAAGGTCCAAAGCTCATAGATGTACGCTTTTTAGTGTACGGATCTCTGAAATCTAAAAGCCACTTTTTGCTTCCATTAGGCATGATTCGCAATTGCAAACCATCACCATCAGCCAGCTTATAAATTTTTTCTTTAGGCTTTGCTTGTTTAACTTCTGTATTTGTAAGTGGGGTTGTTTTTGCCATTTGGTAGTACAACTTTTGGTAGTAGAAAACTGTACTACCAAATGTACTACTTAAAAACGTAGATGTCACGGATACGTGATGGACTGCAATAGACATAAAAAAACCCGCAAAGCCTTTGGTTATTGGCGTTGCGGGTCTTTAGCGGTCTTCTTAAGACCTTGATGTGGTGGAGATGGGGGGAGTCGAACCCCCGTCCGAAAAACCTACATCCTCGGTACTACATGCTTAGTCAGTCTTTTAGTTAACTCGTTAATCTCCGGCTGACAGGATATCAAAAAGCGAGTCCGATA
>Ga0316198_10001266_pt1 | contig 14720 bp, 19 predicted proteins | sample OudBieAanoxic_MG_FD_204935 | JGI IMG/M metagenome (GOLD analysis project Ga0316198, IMG submission 204935) | Coastal sediment microbial communities from Oude Bieten Haven, Netherlands - site A anoxic | ecosystem: Environmental > Aquatic > Marine > Coastal > Sediment | place: Netherlands...
GCATCGACTTCATAGGCAATTTGAACTGTTAATTGGTTTTCAATCTGATGCTGCCAGCCATTGGGTGTTGATGATGGCGTGAGTTTATGGAACACTTTCTGTAATTGTTCAGTACCGGAAGCGGGCCCTATCACCCCGATTGATAACCAGTTCTTCTGCGCCCATCTCTCTCCATAGGTGGCGGTGTGACTTTCAATCGCTAAGTAGCCGGCATAGGGGCGATCATAGGGTTGAGGACGATCAATTTCGATTTCACCAGGCGTCCACATCTGTTGTGTAAGTTTTATTCCCCAGGCTTGCTCTGCATCACTTTGCTCGAAACTAAACACACTTTGCCAACGTATAGGAGAGGCTGTGTTATTAAGGTCTTGCTGCGGAGCGCTCTCCCAGCCAAGCATTAAGCCGTTGGTATAGTTACCGTCATCACTGAATACGAAGTCATTATCTACCTGAAGATGCCATTGCCCTGCGTTAACCCAAGGAGATATGAGTAACACAAAAGAGATACCGATAAAGCGTTTTGAAACCTGATAGATCATATTCAGCTCCAATAAACGACAGCAAGTGACAAAAGTACTCTTATGAGCATAAACAGATCCCTGACAACTCTACAAGATAATTGATGTGACGCTTTGTATTAGTTCCCTATGAAAACGAGGGGGAGGCAAAATCAGTATAGACTATCGCCTTAGTGGAGCACTTGTTCGGATACCGCTTCGAATCCGTTTAATGAAAAGTTTTGGTCATAAAACTGTACCCGAGCTGCATCTTGCATCATGGCAATGAGTTTTATGCTGGCTTTCCCATTTACCTCTGCGAAGGAGATGCCTTGGTTGCATCCGATTAATGCAGGAACAGAGATAAGCTGTAATGCTTTATTGATCTCCAGTTCGACATCTATGCTGGTGGGGATGGGCTTAAACAGCGCATCTTGTCCGCCACAGTAGGCCTGATCGTCAAGGTGGGTAAACACCACAGCCGCTTTGCCTGTACCTGTGTCGATAAGCTTCATTTTTTGATATCCGAGGCTTGAGACGATAGTGGCTTGAGCTTGAGAATGCTGCAGCGTCCAAAGGTCACGCTTGAACTCATCCGCGAAACAGGCACCTGAGTTTAATAAAATACAGATGCCAACCATTATCTTTTGCATGACTCTTCCCTAAAACTGGTTATTTCACATCAAGGTTAGCCAATAGCTCCTTAATCTATGCTGAATAAAACACCGTTCCGTATCAAATTTAAATGATGCTTTTTGATTCGATATTTGATATTTCAATGATCAAATTAAAATAAATTGCGCGCAATTTGCTTGCCCACTATCTATGTGTGTGGTATAAATTGCATTAATTCAGTTGTGCGCAACCTTTATCGTCAATACTCATTGAAATTTTCGATAATGTGCACCTTTTTACTAAATACGGAGTTAAGCGATGAAATCACTATATAGCACTCAAGCAACGGCTAGCGCAGGACGTAATGGCAATGTTGCGACAGATGATGGCAAGCTATCCTTAGCATTAAGCTACCCCAAAGAGATGGGAGGTTCAGGAGAGGCGACCAATCCAGAACAACTTTTTGCCGCAGGTTATAGTGCCTGTTTTTCAAATGCATTATTGCATGTTGCCCGTGAAGGTAAATTAGCCTTAACTCAAGCGCCGGTAACTGCAAGGGTTGGAATTGGAGTGAGGGAAGAGGGCGGGTTTGGACTGTCTGTTGCCCTGGCCGTAGAGCTGGAATTACCTCAAGAACAAGCTGTTGCCTTGGTGAAGAGTGCGCACCTCGTCTGCCCATATTCAAATGCTGTTCGTAATAACATCGATGTGGCGCTAACGGTAAATGGCCAGGTAGTCTAGCTTTACTGAACCTGAGGCCTTGCGCTGAATGTATGAATTAGGCCATAAATAGTTGTGGCTAATTCATACAAATGATTGGGGGATGGGATATGAATCAAAAATTGGTGATTGTAGGGCGAGTCATACTGGCACTTTATTTTTTACTGCCCGGTATTATGAAATTTATCAGTTGGGAGATGCATATCACCTTAATGGAAAACCATGGGATGCCCATGGCTCCTCAACTGCTGGCTGCGGCGGCAATCTTTGAGATCATTGCCGCAATCGCCCTGTTGATGAACCGCTATACCGGCCTGGTATCGATACTGTTAGCGTTGCTTGTAGTGGTGATAAATGTCAGTTTGCATGATTTTTGGAATTTCACGGGAGTCGAAGCTGCCCATGAGATGCAAAATTTCATTAAAAATCTCGGTATTTTGGCCGGATTGCTTGTGTTGGCCGGACACTCTGGAGCAAACACTCGGGCGTTAAGCCTGGGTTAAGATGATTAACCTGTCAGCCTGACTCATAATCGTTAGCCTATGGAAGCTAACCCATGACGGGGAGAGAATAGTCGTTGTCTTTTTTCTTGTGAAGTAAGCAGGAATATCTAACATTCTCTATTTTTCAAGTGTATAGCTTGAACTCTGCTCTTGTCTTGGGCAAAATCTAGCCACCCGAAAACGTTTGAATGTAATTGGTTAATTGAATGAACTCGAAGAAGTACTCAAGTTCGGATGGATTTACGCTTATAGAACTCGTCGTTGTTATTGTTATATTGGGGATTCTGGCTGTCACCTCATCCAGTAAATTCATTAGCCTGAGCGGTGATGCTAAAGATGCGGTGTTGCAACAATTCGACGCCTCGGTTGTTGAGGCAAATAAACAGATGTATATCTTATCTAAGCTCTCCAGTTACCGGGCTCAGCCCGTACCGGGCCGTGGCGACCTTACCGATGTAGATGTTGACGGTGATGGCGTATTCGAAACGCGTTTGAAATGTGGATATCTGGATAATACCGATGTGGCTAAGCGATTAAATTACAGCGATGACCGTTTAGGCTTTGAATTTGAGGGTGTCGATAAGGTCTATTTTGGCTTTGACCAGAGTGATATCAAATCCAGCCAATGTTATTTTATGTATCAGCAAGCCTACGGTACGACTAATCCCACAACCTGCAACCAGGATGACCCTAAAGCCGCGCCGGTCTATAAGGTGGTGATAGAAGGCTGTTGAGCCGTTATACCAATTGGTATTAAATTAATTCAGTTCCTCGTTTTATTGGGCAGGTTATCCAATAGCTTAGGCCATCAGATGGGGGGCAAATTCCTCCCTATCTAACCCGTCCACCATCCATCAGCCGATCACGGGCACACCGAATAGTGTTTGGTGGCCGCGCAGCACCAAACCATAGACAATCAGCCCAACCACCACCGCGATGGCATCGAACATTGCTTTAGGCTCACCTTTGGGCACGATACTGTCTCTCGACTTCGCCAGAAAAATATCAGTGACGGCATAGAGAAAGAATCCGCCAAATAGAACGCTGGAGGCGATATCACCGTTAGCAAGCAAGTGCACTAAAGCCCATAAACAGGTGGCAATTAACATTGGGTGTTTGAGCTTGGCGCGGATATTGGTATTGAGATACGCTGAAATAAGCAAGATAAATACCAGTGGCATGATGGCGTGTACCAGTGGCCTGGCGAAAGTCAGTGGTTGCCAGAGTTGCTCCTTAGAGGCCATACCAAAGCCATTGATGATCAGCACAAAGCCGATAAGTGAAATGGTGGAAAACAGCGCCAGATAGGGAACTCTTCCCAGTTTATCTATCAAGGCTTGCCGAGTTTGTACCTGAGTTGGAAATAGATGAACAGCGATAAACAGCACCATTCCCAATAATAAAACAGTCATGCCAATCTCCTTATAAAATGATGTTCAGGCCAATCTCGCAGAATAGAACAAGATTGTCACGCTCTCTTTTGTGTGGTTTTCGCTGCTGTTTTTTCTACCGGTTCTCGGCAAGATCATTTCGGCAGTACTGGCTGTAAATGATCTTGATGTATTTCCCTGTGATTAACCGGTTGTTTGGCACCGCTCCGATTGGAATAACTTAATATATTGAGATACTAATCGGCGGAATCATCTACACTTTAGTTGAGACCGATAAGTTGTTATGCCGTTGCGCGGAGAGTAATAAGGCTGATAAATGAGCATTTCCCAAGGCATGTTTAGTGAGTTGGCACCTCATGGCTTAGATGATGTCGCCGGTTCAGATATGGCGGAGGTAACTCTGACGTTGGCGTCGTATGTGGATGTGTTACATGAGGCGACGAAGCTTAACTTGGAGGCTGTGGGATGAGTCGGCTATCAGGTCAGGGCAGGTTTGGCGATTCGATGATGTTTCATTTTCGGAGGGGATGGTTTCGTGCGCTTGCTTTTACCTTTATGTGGTGGATGCTCACTGCGGGGTCAGTAAATTCATGGCTGGTTGGTGCGCCGGTGGTGATCCTTGCTACGCTGATAAGTATGGTACTGGTTCCTCCTTTTTCCTGCTCGGTGCTTGGGTCAGTACGCTTCGTGCCGTTTTTTATTTGGCACTCGCTGCGTGGCGGTGTCGATGTGGCATGGCGTGCATTCCACCCCCAAATGCCCATAGCGCCTGACCTGATTGACTTCCCCTTACATCTGCCACCGGGAATGTCCCGGGTATTCATGGTTAATACGATCAGCCTGCTGCCAGGTACATTGAGTGTCGAATTGGGAGCAAACAGTCTGAAAATTCATGTGCTCGATACAAGAAAAAACGTGTTGTCGGAACTCAAAACCCTAGAACAAATTGTTGCCAAAATGTTCAATATATCCCTGCAGGATGCTAAAGGAGATGAATGCAATGAAGAGATTTAAAGACATACTTTGTGTGTTGGAACCGGTGAAAGTTTGCGAACCCGCTCTGGAGCGTGCCGTCACTCTGGCCGAGAACAATCAGGCCTGTCTAACTGTGGTTGACGTGGCGCCATACGTCACTGTGGGCATTGGGGTGACTGATGGTGGTTCTGGCTTAGCCGATTTGCAGGCCGCGATGGTCAGTATTCACAAACAACGGTTGGAGGCATTCGTCGAGCCTTTCGCTAAGCGGATTAAGATCGAGACTAAGGTATTGGTCGGCACCCCTTTCCTGGAGATCATACGTGAGGTTTTGCGAAACGGTCATGATCTGGTGATCAAAGTACCTGAATATCAGGATTGGTTAGAACGGTTATTTGGCAGTGACGATATGCATGTCTTGCGCAAGTGCCCTTGTCCGGTTTGGTTAATCAAGTCGCAGGCCCCAAAGACTCACAGGGTCATTCTGGCCGCGGTCGATGTCGATGACAACCATCTTCCGCAAGAGATGGAATCACGACATGCACTTAACCGTCAGATACTCGAGATGGCCAGCTCTCTGGCTCTGGCCGAGGCTGCCGAGCTGCATATCGTGCACGCATGGACTGTGTTAGGTGAGGGCTCCATGCGCCATGGGGCATTCATGAGTGCGTCGGAAACAGCTGTCAATGCCTGTGTCGAGCAAGTTCGGCGACAACAAGAGGCTAACCTGGATGATCTGATGTGCGAAGTGAATGCCAAAATAGGGCAGGATACTTTGAACTACCTTAAACCCCGAACGCATCTGGTGAAGGGGTCGGCTCGCAAAGAAATACCAGCGCTGGCCAGGCATATAGACGCAGATCTTGTTGTTATGGGGACGGTAGCCCGCACTGGTGTATCTGGCTTTATCATGGGCAATACCGCGGAATCAATCCTGAATCAGCTCGATTGCTCCGTACTCGCGACCAAACCACCAGGCTTTAAAACGCCGGTTATATTGGACGACTAAATCCGTATGCAAACCCTATATCTCGCACTGGCCTTGTTCCTCTTGCTGAACCTCATTGTCGGTATGTGGAGGGTGTTGCGCGGTCCCACCGCCGCTGATCGCATGTTGACGGCGCAGTTGTTCGGCACCACATCTGTGGCTGTAATGTTATTGCTGGCTCAGGCGACGGACAAACCTGCCCTACGTGATGTGGCATTGGTATTTGCCTTGCTTGCGGCGGTAACGGCGGTAGCTTTTATCCGGCGCGCCTGGCGGATTAGGGATACAAAGCATGACACCAACTGATCTCCTCTCCTCCGTTCTGCTAATCGCCGGTGGCGTTTTCTTCCTGGCTGGCACCCTGGGCCTGTTGCGGTTTCCTGATGTTTATACTCGCCTGCATGCCTTGACTAAAGGCGATAACGTGGGTCTGGGGCTGGTGGTCGCAGGGCTGGCCGTTCAGGTGCAAAGCTGGTTTACCGTGGGCAAGCTGCTGATGATTTGGGTATTGGTGATGCTCGCCAGCGCCAGTATTTCTCATTTGATTGCAAGACGTGCTTTGCTGAGAGGTATCAAGCCGTGGAAGCGCTGATCATACTTAACTGGGTGCTAGATGCCCTGCTGGGAGTGAGCTTGTTCGGCCTGGCCTGGCTGGCACTCGCAAGCTCGGATATTTTTAAGGCTATTGTGCTGTTTATCAGCTTCGGGCTGCTGATGGCATTAGCTTGGGTGCGGCTCAATGCTCCGGATATTGCTCTGGCTGAGGCGGCTATCGGTGCGGGCCTGACCGGCGCTCTGTTGCTGGCCGCGTATGCGCGACTCGAGGATATTGATGTCGATGCGGTTGACGGCGAGAACGTTCAGGCACACATTCAACATGATTCCAACGAGGGATCAGAATAAAGGCGAGCCAAAAGATGCTTGAACATCTTAATAAGCTTGGAAGATAAGCTGTCCCGAGGGTAAATCAGGAGAGATGATATGGAGAGGAATCCTTGGTTGTTGCCATTGCTGCTGATGCTCTGTGTGGGTCTAGGTTATGCCGTATTGTCTATGCCTGAACCTGTGGAAGGTCTGCCCGAAATACTGGTCGACAACATGGAACTTGCTGGGGTGTCTAATCCTGTGACCGCAGTGCTGCTCAACTTTCGTGGTTACGATACTTTGCTGGAGATGGGGGTGTTGCTGGTGGCCCTGCTTGGCATGTGGTCACTCGGCGGCATGCCTGATTATCACGAATCAAGCCCTGGTCTGGTTTTAGACATTATGTCTCGTCAGCTGGTTCCCGTGCTGATTCTGGTGGCCGGTTATCTGTTGTGGGTGGGCGCCGATGCGCCGGGGGGGGCCTTTCAAGCCGGCTCTTTGCTGGGGGCGGCGGGGGTATTATTGCTGCTCTGTGGATGGCGTATCGGCAACAGATGCTCAGGGCTGCCCTTGAGAATACTTTTAGTCTTGGGACTGGGCATGTTTGTCATGGCAGGTACAGGTTTACTTCTGATAGGAGGTGGATTATTACAGTATCCGCCGTCTGTGGCCAATGAGCTGATATTGATGATTGAAGCGGCGGCTACGCTGTCCATTGGTGCTACGCTGGCGGCCATGTTTCTGGGATGTCGACCGGGGGGAACCGACAAATGAGTTATGTTTACCTCTATGCACTTCTTGGTGTGGGCTTGTTCGTTCTGGGCTTGAACGCCTTGATCATTCACCCTCATATGCTGCGCAAAATACTGGCTGTCAATGTGATGAGTACAGGCGTTTTTCTGGTGCTGGTGGCACTGTCTTCCCGTAATGAGGAGGTCTTGCCGGACCCTGTGCCGCATGCCATGGTGATCACCGGCATCGTGGTTTCTGTGTCTGCTACAGCATTGGCCCTCATCTTGATGCTGAAGGTCAATCGGGCAACCGGAAAAAATGAACTCCCCGACAGGGGCCGGGACTGATCACTGGAAACGGATGAGATTGCTGCCTATGGAGTTAATATTGGAGGGAGTCCCTTGGATTGTGGTGCTGATCATCTTACCTTTAACGGGGGGCATGGCTTGCTTCCTGTTCCCGAAAATATCTAAATCACTGGGTCTGCTGACTTCGCTGGCCGTTGTGGCTTGCGTGTGGGGCCTAGGTTGGCAGCTGATCGAGGAGGGGGCGCAGCGTTACGCCATTGGTGGCTGGGGTGCGCCCTTGGGTATAGACCTTTACGCCGATGGATTGAGTCTGGTGATGCTGGCTGTGGCGGCCTTGGTGGGATTGGGCATTAGTGTCTATTCCAGCGCTTATTTCAGTCGCGACAAAGCGAACCACTTTTGGCCGCTATGGTTGTTCCTGTGTGGAGCACTGAATGCACTGTTCCTATCTTCAGATATCTTCAATCTCTATGTCACACTGGAATTGCTGGGGTTGACGGCCGTGGCCCTTGTGGCATTGGCCGATGGGGCGCAAGCCCTGATCTCTGCCATGCGTTATCTGCTGGTCAACCTGATGGGATCCTTGTTTTATCTGCTGGGTGTTGCCTTTCTTTATCACAGCCTTGGCAGTCTGGATATTGCAATACTGGCGCAACGGGCACAGCCGTCGCCTGCTATGTGGGCGGCGGTGGGGTTGATAAGTACCGGCCTGCTTCTTAAGACTGCGCTTTTCCCTATGCATTTCTGGTTACCGGCAGCTCATGCTTGTGCTCCGACGCCTGTGAGCGCAGTGTTGTCCGCATTGGTGGTCAAGGCTTCCTTCTATATTCTGCTGCGCATGTGGTTGGAGATCTTTCCAATGGTCGGTAGTTCGTTCGCTCAGTTGATGGGGGGGCTTGGCGCGGCTGCAGTCCTTTGGGGCGGAGTGCAGGCACTGCGCCAGACACGGCTTAAAATGCTTATTGCCTACTCGACGGTATCGCAGTTAGGGTACCTGTTTCTGGCTTTTCCGTTAGGGATGAGTGTTGCCTGGAGGGGAGCGCTATATATGTTGTTGTCTCATGCAGTGGCCAAAGCGGCGATGTTTATGGCAGCGGGCAATATATTGGCTGCCGGAGGAGATGATCGCATCGCGGATCTCTCTTCGATAACACAACGTCTGCCCTTGACTCTGACGGCATTTTCCCTCGCGGGTATGAGTATTATGGGGTTACCGCCTAGTGGCGGGTTCATCGCCAAGTGGTTACTGCTTGAGGCATCAATACAATCGGGCCAGTGGTGGTGGGGGGTTATTCTTCTTCTCGGCGGGTTACTGGCCGCAGTTTATGTTTTCAAAGTCGTAGGTCATGTGTTTACCCAAGCCGAGCCGAAACTTGAGGCCCGAGCGGTACCGGCCAGAATGGAGTGGACCGCTCTGGTGCTGGCATTGGTGGTTATCTTTTTGGGGCTGTTCGCTTCCTGGCCGTTGGCAATTATGGAGATAGGCTCTCCCTTTGGCGAAGGAGACAGCGGATGAATTGGGGTATGGCTCTACCCTTGATGGTACTCGGCAGTTCCCTCATACCGGGACTGATGATCTTCTTTTTGTCCGAGGAGCATGTTGTTGCCCGCACAACGCTTAACCTGGCCAGCGCAATACTTAAAATTGTGCTGATTGGGGGAATGTTTTGGGGCATGTTACACGGTTACCATTACGAGTCACGCCTAGCGCTACTGCCGGGACTCGATTTGGTACTGCGTGCCGGACCACTGTCGATGCTTTTTGTGCTGCTTTCTGCCGGGTTGTGGCTGGTCACGACCGTTTATGCCATTGGTTACCTGGAGGGATCACCTTACCGCAGCCGCTTTTTCGGCTTCTTCAGCCTGTGTGTAACGGCTACTGTCGGTATTGCTCTGGCGGGCAACCTGATGACCTTCTTGGTATTTTATGAATTATTGACCCTGTGCACTTATCCGCTGATCGTACATCGCGGAACCGAGGTGGCACGAAAAGCTGGCAGAACTTACCTGATCTATACTATTTCCGGTGGTGCATTGCTGCTGCTGTCAACCGTATGGCTGTATACACTTGCCGGCACCTTGGAGTTTACGGAGCGCGGTTTCCTGTCTGGTCTCGATACTTCTGTGCACCCAACACTGATGCTAATCTTCGCCTTGTTGATCGCCGGGCTGGGTGTAAAGGCGGCATTGTTCCCCTTACATGGCTGGCTGCCTCTGGCCATGGTGGCACCGGCACCTGTGAGTGCGCTGCTGCACGCCGTGGCGGTGGTGAAGGCAGGGGCGTTCGGTATTGTACGGGTTGTTTACGATGTGTATGGCATTGAGTTTGCCACCGATTTGGGGCTGACATTTCCCTTAGCGATACTGGCCGCAGTAACTATCATTTACGGGTCGCTACGGGCCTTGTTTCAGGATGAGCTGAAACGCCGGCTTGCGTTCTCTACGGTCAGTCAGGTGTCATACATAGTGCTGGGCATAGCGGTTGCCGGTCCCGTTGCGACGATTGGTGGCCTGATCCATCTGGTGCATCAGGGGGTACAGAAAATTACCCTGTTTTTTTGCGCAGGAAACCTCGCTGAGACGCTGGGCATTCACAATATCAGTGAGATGAATGGAGTCGGTCGGCGCATGCCGTGGACCATGTCAGCATTCACTATTGGTGCCTTTGGTATGATAGGGGCGCCGCCGCTGGCAGGTTTCTTCAGCAAGTGGTATCTCGGACGAGGGGCACTGGATGCCGGGCAAGACTGGGTGATATTGATTCTGTCAGGTAGCAGTATACTTAACGCTGCCTATTTTCTGCCCATATTGTATATCGCTTGGTTTAAGAAGCCTCCCGAGCGTTGGCCGGCCGAACGTACTTTCGGGCGCCGTGAGACCGCTTGGGCGTTACTCCTGCCCCCTGTGGTCACCGCAATAATGACGTTGTTGCTGGGGCTATTGGCGTCTGCGCCGTTTGGACTATTGGAATGGGCTCGTTTGATTGTGAGCCGAGGAGCTGGGCAGTGAACGTCATAGTCAGTGCATCCTTGCTTATATCGGCGCTGGGGTTGCCGCTGTTGCTGGCGTTACCGGCATTACATCGACGTCTGCCATGGCCTGTTCATATCGCTCTGTTGCCGGCGCTTGCTCTGGTATTTATCCCTGTGGATCTCGCTATTGAACTGCCTTGGTTTCTGTTGGGTACAGGCCTGGGGCTCGAGGCGGGGTCCCGCTGGTGGTTGGCGATATCGGTGATGGTGTGGGGCGTTGCTGCAACCTTCTTGCTCGCTCCGGATAGGCGTGATGTTTATCATCCTCAGACAAGCTTGTTTCTGTTGTCTTTGGCGGGGCAGGTGGGCGCAGTTCTGGCTACGGATATGGTCGGTTTTTTCGCGTTTACGACCCTGATGGGTTATGCGTGTATTGGGCTATTGTTTGCCGACGCGGATGAGACGACTCGTCGCGCCGGACGGGTATATCTGGTGCTGATGATCTTCGCGGATATTCTCTTGTTTGAGGCCATGGTGATGGCTGCAGCGATAACGGAAGATCTGGGGTTCGAAATGTTAGCTCACGCAGTGTCGCTATCTAAATCCTCAGCTCTCTATCTGTCGCTAGTGATTGTTGGCTTCATCTTCAAGCTGGGTTTATGGCCGTTGCACATGTGGCTGCCATTGGCGTATGTCTCTGCTCGCCCTGCAACGGCACTGCTGTTGTGGGTTGGTCCCGTCGCAACAGGATTGCTTGGTGCTGTACGTTGGCTGCCTCTTGGTGAGATGGCGGCGCCGTTGCCGGGGATCTTGCTCCTGGCGGTTGGCGCGGTCACAATCCTTTATGTCATGCTTTTTGGTTTTGTGCAGGCACAGCGCAAACAGCTACCAGCCTATATCGCCATCATAGTGACGGGAAGCTTTGTTATGGGCTTGGGGGCAGGCTTGAGCGATCCTGCCTTATGGAACAGGTATGGAGACTCGGCTCCTATCTTCATTTTTACAGTGGGATTGGGGTTAGCGATAATGATCGTCAGTTTCGAATTGTCTGTGGTTAAGGGGGAGGCATCCGGGTCGAAGAGGACGGATTGGACTGCTCTGAAGGTGGAGCGCTGGTTTGAGGCTTTCGTTGACTGGGGGCGGCGGACGGGAGTCGGTACTTTACCTGGACTGCGCGATTCATGGCTTGCCAGATGGGATAGACTCTGGAAAAAATGTGTATGGCAAAAAGCGTTCGGAGCCGGTGAATACTTTTTGCAGCGTTGGTCATTTGCGGTCACTCTGTTTTTGCTGTTGGTTATCGTGACTGTGGTTCTCTTGCTGCTGGATGCTAGCCCGGTTCAGTAAGGTGAGATATCAGATAAACTATTCGTAAGTAAGCACGGTTTAAGAGAAAAAACTGGAGCCGATTAACAATGAAGTGCTCCCTGATGGCATCAGTTCTGCTAGAGTAGAGCTAATAAAGAATGAAAATCAACAGTGTGCGATAACAGAAGTCAGTGGCACTGACTAATAGATAATAGTAGTACTCCACATAAGACGAAGCTATAGAGATGAATATGGAAATCATTTGGTTTGTAATTATGGCTATTCTAATTCCGTTGGCGGGTTTTATCGGTTTCTCGGTACAGGTGAGAAGCATGAAAAAGCTGCGGCTTGAGAATGATAAATTGACGTTAGAAAATTTAGCGTTGAGGGCAGCTCAACAAGATGCGACCAAGTCTTCTGTTACCCCAATCAATATCGTCAGGCAGGGTATACAAGGAGTCGAAACGCAAGGAGTTGATGATATAAACCAGCCAGAGGAGTCAATAGAGGAGGAGGTTGAAGAGCTTCTGTCAGACATAGATTGGAGAGATAAGTTGATTCAGATTGGCACGCTTTTCCTTCTCTGTTACTTCCTCTATGACATCTATAGGCTCGGAACCTGGCTGTATTCATTGATCTGATTGATGAAGCACTTCTCTTGTTAGCACAGCTTGCTAAGCAGTGAGCATTTCTACTTTCGGTTTACCTGACATGACATAAAATAAGGGGCATTATTGCTGATGCTCCTTTATTGATATTGGTGGGTGGATGATATGGGGCTCGGATATTCTCATCAATATAATTAGACATAAAAAAGAGCCAACCCGCTAAGGTTGGCTCTTTTTCGAATTGGTGGAGGCGGCGGGGCTCTGTATATTGCTTTATGGTGCTGTTTTCTAATTGTTTTTTTGAAGTTGTCTTTGGCGGTGTTACTTCGGGTGTTACATTTATTTGGTTATGCAAATAAAATCTTAAAAATTAGTTAGGTTTTTCCAAAACTCGTCAACATAACTACAGATGTCTTGAGTTGCTCTGTGATAAGTGTCCGATAAAAGTACTTAGTAGCGACTCAATGTAACGTAAGTGGCTCAGACCGTGGTGTTAGAGCTAGTTAAGAGTAAGAGGACTTAATGATTACAACATTAACATTAGAAGCTATTCATTTTCGACTGCAAATTCACATTAAGGTATGGTTACTTAGGCTCTAAAAGAAGTATTGCTGTCATGCTTAGTTGCTTACCTTATAGACCGCTCCTTCACCGTTATACAAATTTAAGCTATTATGTTTTATAGACTAATGGTCTGGTTAAATATATGAATTGTTTCATCGTTGTTGATTTTGAAGCTACCTGTGATAAGAACGAACGTTTGGCTAGAAGCAAAATGGAGATTATTGAGATTGGTGCGATAAAATTACGTATCGAAGATTTTACTATAGTCGACAAATTTCAATCATTTGTAAAACCAGTCAGAACACCAGTTCTCACAGAGTTTTGTAAGGATCTTACAGGTATTAAGCAAACAGATTTGAGTACCGCTCCGACCTTTTATGATGCCATAGAGCAGTTTTTTTATTGGTCATGGCTTAACTCAAACACTGTTGCTTGGGCTTCTTGGTCAATGTACGATTTTTATCAATTAAAGCAAGATTGTGAGCATTTCTATGTTGATAACGAATATGATTGCATAGAGCACTTTAATTTAAAAAATATGTATGGTGATGCTCATGGCGGTAGGCGAAGAGGTATAAAGAACGCTTTATACGAGCAAAGCCTTGATTTCGAGGGTTCGCATCATAGAGCCCTTGATGATGCCCTTAATGCTACGAAAATTATAACATCGATGCCCTTATTCAAAAGAAATTTGAATAAGTTACTTATGGAGTTAGTCTAAAAAATGTGGACTTATCATACTGAATTTGCTGATTTGCGAAAAAACAAAGAATCACTCAGAAATAGGATTACTCAGAAAAGAGGTCCTATGAGTCTTAAATATCTTTGCAAAAAGAATAACTTTGAAGTCTCTCATAACGTTAATGCTCCACGTGTACAATTCGCGAGGGGAGACTTTTATCATTACAAAGCGAAAGATAAGCCTAATCACTATGTCGTAAACTTAAATCTATTAGAAGAAGTTGTAGGAAGAAATCCCAAGGACATAGATGGATATGTAGTCGAGTTGCTAGCTTTTGCTTTTTTTGACAGAGCCGCAAGAGCAATACTCAGAGATAATGTAAAAAAGAACCGATATTTATTCAAACCATCGAATGACACCTTAGTAGAGGACCAGCGTGCAGCAGAGCAAATAGTACGCTATGAGGTTAATACATGACCCGCCCGAGCCTTATAGTCGCTCATCTGGAGGGAAATGTTGAAGGCTTCAATGATTTTTGGGAAGGATGCGATTGGGACTCTGTTGTTATAGGTGGTATCGCGCTTAGATTTCATTTACAAGCGCTGAACTCAAATCCGATAAATGAAACGAAAGATGCTGATATTGTTTGTGGTTTAAATAGTTTCCAATATCTCCAAATTACTCATATTGTGACAAAAAATAGAGTGATGAATAAACGAGAGTATAAAGCGAGCTTAGCGGATAATTCAGCTTGTGATGTTGATGTATACTTGAATCATGAAGCAGACCTAAATGTACCCATTCAAGAGATTATCGAGAACGCAATAACGCATAATGGCTTACTATATGCGCATCCTGTTCATCTTTTAGCTCTGAAAATTGACAACTATATTGGTATGGATGCAGCAGAACGAGCAAGTACACGTTTAGGGAAAGTTACTCAAGACATCTTAACTTTACTTGGTATTGTCCAGTTTGATGAATGCTCCTGCG
>Ga0316198_10001267_pt1 | contig 14716 bp, 11 predicted proteins | sample OudBieAanoxic_MG_FD_204935 | JGI IMG/M metagenome (GOLD analysis project Ga0316198, IMG submission 204935) | Coastal sediment microbial communities from Oude Bieten Haven, Netherlands - site A anoxic | ecosystem: Environmental > Aquatic > Marine > Coastal > Sediment | place: Netherlands...
CAAGCCCCTGATAACGCCACAAATGGGCGAATGCGGCTCGCCCGAAGGGTGAATATTTTTAGCCTTTTTTGTCAATCGTTGCGGTACAAAATGTACCCTAAAATTTACCGGCAGAATAGGATTTAACTCTTTGAATTTATATTTATTTTGCATATTTGATGAAAATATTCATGAAATGTGCGGGTTAGTGTCCTTCCAGAAATGGTAGGTTTCGGCCCCGGCCAAGGCCGCAGCGGTTTTGCCACCGCAGGCGTAGCAGTGTCCCGCTGCAGCGGGATCGAGGATTGCAAGGAGCGAGAACACCGGTCCGGGACGAAAGATGCCGTTTCTAAATGGAATCCATTTAATTAGTGCCCATCCACGAGTCGTTAAACGTTTTACAGCGTGTCCAACTCATAAATGAGAAATTTTTTCGCTGGCAAGGCCGTACAAAGGTTTGCGGCGAGGCGTATTTTTCGTACGCCGCAGCCGAAAACCTGCGGAGAACGCAGGCCAGCGGAAAAAGGCCATTTATGGATAGACTTAGAAGCCATCTCAAAATGAGGATTTTGGTTCAAGGTCAAGGCGGATCCGAGTTTCCCTGCTTTGCGGGACTTCCCGTCTGATCGATTCTTCCTTGTGGGTCGCAGCCCGCAGGCATACTGATGTATGTCGAGGACTTGAAACGAGGATCCAACGCAGAGATTGGACCAAAAGACTATTTTGAGATAGCTTCTAATTAATTGTGCGCTTCATCCGCTCCAGGGCGCACGCCAGGCGGTCGTCCGACACCGTGAGGGACATACGGAAATAGCCTTCACCGCGTTCTCCAAAAACACTTCCCGCCGTAACGAGAACATGCGCCTCCTCCAGCAGGCGTGTCGTGAATTCTATCGATGACATGCCAGTCGGAACCGGTAGCCACAAGTAAAAGGTCCCCTTGCCGACTTTGGTGTCAATGCCCCATCCCCTTATCTCTTCTAGTGCCATCGCCCGGCGCCTGGCGTAGATTCGGATCATTTTTTCAATATCTTCATCACCGTCGTCCAACGCCTTGATGCTGGCCAGCTGAATGGCATTGAAAATTCCCGATGTTACGTTTTCCTTGAATTTCGACATGGCCTGGATGATGTCTGGATGTCCGGCGGCCATGCCGATTCTCCAGCCGGTCATATTGTAAGTTTTGCTCAAGGAATTGAATTCAACACAGATATCCTTGGCACCGGGAATCTGCAATAGGCTCAATTTTTCTCCACCGGGCAGGACAAATTCGCTGTATGGGTTGTCATGCACCAGAAAAATCTGATTCGTCGTCGCCCAGGCCACCAGACGGGTGAAAAAATCTGTGGTGGCGCAGGCACCGGTCGGGTTGTTGGGGTAGTTAAAAAAGAAGACTTTTGCCTTTCGGCAGACGTTTTCGGGTATATCATCCAAATCTGGCAGAAATCCGTTTTGCGCCAAAAGTGGTATCCGGTAGGGTTCGCCGCCGACAATCGGTATATTGGCGAGATAGCCGGGGTAACCGGGGTCTGTCACCATGACCATTTCGCCCGGATTGACGATGGCCATCAGGAGGTTGTGGATGCCTTCCTTGGAGCCGCTCAGGCCAAGGACTTCTGTTTCCGGGTTGAGTTGAACGCCGTATTTGCGTTGGTACCAGCGTGCCACAGCCGCTCTGAAATCGTGCATACCTTTCTGTTCATCTGTCGGATACTGGTGATTGCTCGGATCGAGTGCGGCCTGCCGCAGGCTTTCGATGATGTAAGCCGGCGTCGGTTCTACCGGGTCTCCGATGGCAAGGGAGATAAATTCGGTCCCGCAGGCTTCGATCTGCTTGATCCGGTCACGCAATTTCATGAAATGGTACTGGGGTACGTTTTTTAATCGATCGGCAAGTACATTCATTCGCGCTATTCCTCACGCTCTAAACTGCCGGTGTAAACCGGAATTACTTTTGCGGTAAACCGGCCCATGTCCGAATGGCCCCGCCAATCCGGCGCATTTCATTTTGCGGGATGACCGGGTAAACGCAAATTTCAAGGATAGAGGCCGCCGACGGCTGGTTGCTGTCATCTTGCGTTAGGCTCGAATCTCGGAAAGCCTTGAGCGTTGAGCAATCGTCCATATCTGTGTTTTTAGAATCGATTCGATGTTTCAGCAGAAAATGCCGCAGGCTGTCGCGTTTTTCTGCTGCGATTTTCAACGGATAGTAAACATAGATATGATTTCCTGCGGCGGAATGGCAGGCCTGAACACCCGGAACGTCTCCGATATGATCTGTCAGAACTTCGGCATTTTGGCGGGCGCCCTCGTTGAACGCATCGATCCGACCGATCTGCAGCCTTCCGATCGCGGCCTGCAGGTTCGACAGACGGCTAATGCGGGGTGCCGAGCGTGCGAATGACGCAAGGAGATCATCACCCACGACCGAATCCATTAATGGCTGGCCCATCAGACCCTTGAGGCGCAGAATCGGGTAAACGGTCAGACCGAATATGGCTGGGCGTGTGAGTAGACACTCGACCCATATCTTGAACGCCTTTTTTATGGTGTCACCTTTCGGCGAAACGGGTGTCTGCGACAGAATTTTCTCCGCCCGGCGGGCGATATCGTTGTTTGCGGTTACGATGACGCCACCGCCAAAACACGGCATGTTTTTACCTTCGGCGAAACTGAATACGCCGATATCTCCAAAGGTCCCGACCTGTTGGCCCTCGACCCTCACCCCGCACGCATGGGCACAATCTTCGATCAGGCGTATGTTTCGCTCCTTTGCCAGGGCGGCTACATCCTGAATAGGGCAGGGTTGACCGAAAAGATGGGTGGCGAGAATGGCGCCGGTTTTGTCCGTAACCTTTTCCGCGATGTGTTCGGCCCCGGCATTGAAGGTGTCCGGATCGACATCGCAGAAAACCGGCTCAAATCCGAGCATTCTGGCCACCATCGGCATCACCGGAAAGGTAAAAGCCGGGAAGATGATTTCAGCGCCTTTTTCGAGGTCCAACGCTTCCAGTGCCAATTGAAAGGCTGTGCGCCCCGAAGATGCGCCGAATACATGGGGTACGCCGATCCAATTTCCAAACTCTTGCAAGAATACCTGAAGGTCGGGTCCGTCTTCCACGACACCGCTTGCGGCGCATTTTACCAGCGTTCTCAGGCTACCCGGTGGAAGGTTGACGGACCTTCTGGGGACAGCGCCAAAAAAAATCATGGTCATCTTCAACTCCTTTTCATAATAAAATATTGCGAATACCGGGTAACGCCCGGAGGGTATCCGGATAATACCGATAAATACAAAACCGATTCAACCTTTGGGTAACTCGCGTTTGCTTGAAGCTGGAGTATCGGCAGTTACCGATGGGTGTGGCCCTTCTCCGGCCACATCACGTATCGCGCGAATACCCAGCTTCTCTCGCAGTGCCCAAACCAATAGACCCAATCCGATATGAAGCCAATAGTCGATGAAGCGATTGACGACCGTTATGGATACCGCCAGGGGCGAAGCGATACCGACCACTCGCAGGCAACTGAAGAGCGTAATATCCACGACGCCTGCGCCGGACGGTGTCAGCGGGAACCCGGATGCCAGGAGCGGAATCATGGTTAAAAAAACAGCCTCCTTGCCGTTGAGCGTCACGCCGAAGCCCAACACGAGGAAAAATATCCAAAGCGTTTCCAGAAACCAAATCGATAGTGTGAGCGCAGCTATGGGGATGGCTTCACTCGGCCGGGGCCACATGCCTGTTTGAAAGGCACGCACGATATCTTTGATCTTTTCCGGCAGCCAATCGGGCAGCGATTTTTTCAAAAAGAAAAAGGTCAGGAGAATCGCGGTGGCTGCGACGGCGATGATGCCGCCGCCGATCAAAGCCCAAAAGACGGCTTTGGGCAATTTGGCCGAAAATAAAAACCAGGAGGCCGGCAGCGCCAGGACGAGCACGATCCAGGCATCCACCATGCGTAAAAACACCAGTGAGCCCATGGCGGCCGAACGTCGAATCCCGCAATTAATCCGGGCCAGGTGGGCACCGTATACATCTCCCAGCTTCGCCGGTACCACATTGTCCACAGCATTGTAAAAAAACAGCAGCAGACCGAATTTGCCTTGCCCGCATGTGGCCGGTAAGTGGGTCATGCAGCGTTGCCAGCGCGCTCCCCGCAGCGGGTAAGTGGCATAGTGGGACAGCGCTCCGAGGATCAAAAGCGTCACATTTGATTGTGATACTTCCTGCCATATACGGGAGAGATCGAGTTTGGTGGCCAAAAACGCAAATATGGCGATGGTTATAGCAAGACTCAGGATCGTATGCCAGCCCCAAAGTGACGGTGGGAGGGCCGCGCTTTCAGTGGACGGCCTTTTGTTGTTTATATTTGCATCCGGTTGACTGTTGTTCACGGGATTCACAACGGTTTGGCGTTCGATATCAACAACTTGTCGCCTTCCTGAGCCCATACGTGTGCGCTGGGAAGGTCGGTCTTGAGAACATCAAAATACTTTTTTTCCATGACACAAAAAACCCTTTTATCCGAGGCAAGAAAGTCCATTATGGACTGTTTCCCCCAGAGGATCGAGGCTTTCCTGTCTGTATAGAACAATGTCGTATCCTGCAGCCGGTGAAAGAAGGTCAGCTTTTCGCCCTGGGAAAGAAGCGGGTCGAGTTTTTCGGCAAGGCCCTTTGTGGAGCGATATGGATTGATATACGGCACAATAAGCACAAGGAACAACAAAATCACGCTAACGATCATTCCGTTCATGGCGGCAAACGCGGTTTTATAACGCCGGTTGAGAAATAAGAAAAAAATCAGACCGGTACCGGCGACCATGATGAAGGCGAGAATGTTGATACGTGCCGGCCCGATTCCATAGGTTACCAAAAGAACGTCAAGCGGCCTTATGAGTATATACACCAATACGGCTGTGGCGGTCGCCATAAAAAACGCCAGGGGATACAGGATCGCTTTTCGGGGGGCCTCCTGGGCCGGCAGAACCCAAAGATCTCCCCATAATGCGGCTACCAGCAGAGAAACCGCCGGGAACAGGGGCAGGATATACGTCGAAAGCTTCGAGCTGGCAATAGAAAAGAACAGGAAGATGGCGCCGAACCACAGCATCAGGAACAGTGTTTCGTCGTTTGTTTCGCCAAGTCCCTTGCGCAGACTACGAAAAAGGGCCGCGGGTAAAAATAAGAACCACGGAAAAAAACCGCCCACGAGTATCGGGATATAATAATAGAAGGGACGGGGATGGCGTGATTCGCCGGAAAAAAAATAGGCTAGATTTTGTTGAATAAAAAAGTAGCCGGCGTAATCTTCGTTTTCCAGGATGATCAGCCCGTACCAGGGAGCGGCAATCAGCGCGAACACAAGAGCGCCCCATCCGAGTTGCATGTCCTTGATAATGTTAAACCGCTGCTTGATTAGGAGAAAAAGGACGATGATTAGACCCGGGAGCAGCACCCCGATGGGACCTTTCGACAGAACGGCCAACCCGAGGGACGCATAAAAAGGGAGCCATACCGATTTTTGACGGGATTTGTCTGCATATCCCAAATAAAAAAAGGTCAGCGCAAGGGTCATGAAAAATGTCAGGGCGATGTCGTGAACCACGACCCTTGAAAGGACAATAAATTCCATGCTGGTTGCCAGTATCGCGCCACCCAGGAACCCAACCGTGGGGCTGACCATGCGTTTTCCGAGATAATAGGTAACCAGCACACATCCGGTGCCGAGCATCGCCGCTGGCAGCCGGGCAGCAAACTCGGTAAATCCGAATATCAAGAATGAAATAGCCGCCAGCCAGTTGAAGAGGACCGGTTTGTCATAGAAATTTTCGCCATTGAACTGTGGGGTTATCCAGTCACCGCTGAGAACCATGTCCTTGGAGGTTGCTGCGTGCATGCCTTCGTCGACATCCCATAAGGGTCGGTTGCCCAGTAAAAAAAAGAACAAGATAAGACAGAGAATGACTAGCGCCGAGAGAAAGAGTATATCCCGCTGCCGGCTCTTCTTCAGCATCTGTTCCCGTGCTCGGACATCTGGATCATTCGCTCGGCCTGGAGCAGCGTGATGCGTCATTTCGGAAATGGAATGGGCCATTCTTACCATGAATTTACTACCGGAAAATTGCGAACCGGTTATACCAAATCGGATGATTCTTGCCTATCAGTCTGGAGCCGGAGGGCAAGTCGTTTCAGAATAATAACAAAGTTTCCCATTTTTTTAATATTCGAAACGCTCAATTTAGGAGGATATTATAAGGAGCGCTGTCGTTTGGTGCGGATAGGGTGAAAAACCGTGCCGTGCATCGGTTTTTAATATAACAATCTGAAAACATTACCTGAATTATATGTTTGGGGGTAACTACAATGCAGGGGCCTTTTTGTCAACATAGATTTTTTCAGTCTAACGTGTTAATTTTAGAAAATTTTTTGTGTATTTCACGATAAATTGACTGTCGACGAGATCGACAGGTTTTGACCGGTATTCCCATTTGCAAACTTTTGAGATCGGTTCTGTCGAATGTCAAAACTCCTCTGGATGAATGCGCGTTATGGTACCACCGCCTGATCCCGCAGTCGAGAGCGCAGGGCCCTTCCGGATGCTGATCCAGAAATCAACAGGCACAGCCTTTTGGGTAGGGATCACTTTCGATTTTGTGGTGTTTCTCCTGTTAACCCGTCAGAAAACGGATCCACTGACGGCGCAATTCATTAGCTTCATGGCTGCTGCCTCGGTTTCTTTTGCCGTTAAGGCTTACACGAACAAAGCGGCTGTTGTATTCAACCATGGTGCCCGCCGGATGCTATCGGGGCTCTGGATTGCCCTGGCCGTTCTCTTTCTTCGGGGCGGGCTCATGGCATGCTTGGCACGGCAATTGTCCTTTTCTTATCTGGTCGCCTTTTTTATCGCTGCGCCTATTTCCTGCCTGGTGTATTCAGCCATCACGGACCATTTCGTATATCCCCCTGTAACCCGCGATCCAAAAGGTGAACAGAACTGGTCAACCCTGTGTCTGGTTTTGATCGCCTATTCGGTGCTGCTGAGGCTTTTTTACCTTGGCTTGCCGGAAATCCTGCACGAAGAGGGTTATTATTGGAATTATGCCCAGCATTTGGACCTGGGCTATTTGGATCACCCGCCTCTTGTGGGATGGGTTGTCTGGCTGTTTACGGTTCTGCTGGGAGACAGTGAGTTTGCCCTGCGATTGGGAGCATTTCTTTTATGGTTCGTCGGTGCCTATTTCTGTCACGGCCTAACAAAGCGGATGTTCGACGGCAATGTTGCGCGAGATGCCCTACTGCTCTACGGATTGCTGCCATATTTTTTCGGCGTCAGCATTATCATGTTGCCGGATTCGTCTCTCGTGGCGTGCTGGGCCGGCAGTCTCTATTATATTTACCGCTTCGTGATCGATGAAAAACCTGCCGCGGCCATTGGGGTCGGACTATTCATCGGCGCCGGGTTGCTCAGTAAGTACTCGATTGTGCTGATCGGGGTGGCAGCCCTTATTTTTCTAATAGCAGATCGACGGTCGCGCCGATGGTTGGCAAGGCCGGAAGTGTACCTGGCCGTTGTGCTGGCTGCCCTGGTTTTCCTGCCGGTGATCATCTGGAATGCCCGCAATGGGTGGGCCTCTTTTGTTTTTCAGGGGCCGCGCCGGGTATCCGGTAATTTTGATTTCAGTCTCCTTGAGCTGCTCGGCAGCATTCTGGTGTTGGTGACGCCCACGGGTGCGATGGCGATCCTGGCCATCGTGCTGAACAAAAAATCGTTTGAGTCGGAACTGTCCGCTATTCACGGAGTCGGGGGTGAACGGAGGTACAGACTGCTCATGGCGTTGGCAGGCATTCCATTCGCTGTTTTCCTCTTTTTCAGTCTGTTCCGACAGACAAAGTTGATCTGGACCGGACCGGTTTGGATCGCCCTGCTGCCTCTCATGGCTCGCCTGATGAGCCCTTTGAATGATAGGGTCCGAACCCGGCTGCCGGTATTCGGTCGGCGACCCTGGAAAATTACGCTTGTCACCTTGGCACTGTTATACGGAGCGATTCTGCACTACATGTCCATTGGCTTGCCGGGGGTCCCCTATCCGGTCAATCGCGTCGGATTCGGGTGGCGCGAGCTTTCCGCCCAAATCGAGGGCCTCGTCGATGAAATCGAAAGCCAGACCGGCAAAAGGCCGCTTGTTGTGGGCATGGATAAGGATCGCATCAACAGCTGGCTCGCCTTTTACCGGGGGAGAAGCACGCCCCATATTAGCGGGCGGCGCACCAACTCGGGAGCCGCAGAGACTGGCGGCCGGCATTTGTTCGGTGGCGACAGTAATATGTATTTGTTCTGGTTCCCACCCGAGGCTCAGAAGGGGAACAGCCTGATCCTCGTCGGTCGAAAACCCGGAGATCTGACAGGGCCCCATATCGATGCGAAGATCCTTGGCGGTGGCGACGTGCATGAGATCACGGTTCAGAGGGGCGGGCATATTATCCGGCGCAATTATTATCGTATCATCGAGGGGTATACCCCTGAATGAGCAGCGGCTGTCGAGAATGCGTCATATAGTGGTTGGCAAAAAATATTCTCACTATAGCGCCTGGAAAAAGTCCGATGACGGCAACACGCATGATGGTGAAAAAAGACATTGGACGTTTGCCGGTTGTCAAGGATGGAGAAATTCTCGGAATCGTAACGCGATCGGATGCCATGCTTTACTTCTACGATCTTCTTTCTGATTAGATCGAAAATCCTCCCAATTTTGTTTCAAGGTACTCGGCAATTCCTTCTCGACCGCCCTCGCGGCCGATCCCGCTTGATTTCATGCCGCCAAACGGGGCCGCAGCAGCTGTGGGGTTGATATCGTTGATGCCGACGATGCCGAATCTCAACATTTCAAATGCCTTCATGGCTCTTGAAAGGTTTCGGGTGTAGACATAGCTCGCCAACCCATATTGGGTGTCATTGGCCATTTCAATCACTCCTTATTCATATTAACTTTGCTACTCCCCTCTTGAGAGGGAAGTATTGCTGTGCCGGGAAAAAATATTTTACAAAAATGCAGGTAATTACAGAATATCGGTCAACACTTCATAGTGGTCAAACGGCGGCATAATGCAAGCACCAGCGAATTTTACTCGCGCCAGTGCCAGCATCTCACGGGCGTTGGCCGCCCCCGCGGCAACAGGGTCTTCGGCCCGATGCATGTTGTTGCGAACAGAATCCGGTACGGCAATTCCGGCCACCTTCTGGTGCAGGAATTCGGCATGGCGGGGGGTGCGCAGCGGCAGTATTCCCAAAACGATTGGAATGTCGATATCCCGGGTGGCCGTGGAAATTTCGTTTGCACCGGCGGCGTCGTAAATCGGTTGGGTGACGGCAAATTGGGCGCCGGAATCGTGCTTCCGTTTCAGGCGCTCTATTTCCCTATTCAAGCCATTCGATTCCGGTCGCGTGTCGAGGACGACACCGGTGTTAAGGCCGGTCTCACGGGCCATTGCGATCAGTTCGAAGACGTCCACATCCCGTACATCCGAGGTGGTGGTTCGGTCTCCCAGAGAGACGAAATCTCCGGTAGCGACGAGGACCGTGTCGATTCCGAGAGCCTTTGCTCCCCAAAGCATGGCTTGAAGGCTCAAACGGTTCTGGTCCCGGATGGTACAGTGAAGAATAGCGGGACGTCGGGTGGTTTGTTGAATTAAGGCACAGAGCGCCATTGCATTCATCCGTGGTTTTGCTACCGGATTTGTGGCGACACTGAAGCCATCCATTGGTAATTCCGCTGTTTTGCGCAGCGCCGATAGAAGTGTATTGGCATCGGGCCCCGCCGGGGGTACTACCTCAATCGTAATGGTGAATGGTCTTGTTTTCATGATGCCTTTCGTCTGTTTGGGGTGGAGGGACAATAGAAGCCATCTCAAAATGAGGATTTTGGTTCAAGGTCAAGGCGGGTCCAAGTTGCAGCCCGCAGGCATACTGACGTATGCCGAGGACTTGAAACGAGGAACCAACGCCGAGATTGGGCCAAAAGACTATTTTGAGATAGCTTCTAATTATTCGGCCCTAAGGGCATCGATAGGATCGAGGTTGGCCGCCCGTATCGCCGGTAGAACGCCGGCTGCCAACCCAATAACCGCTGCCAGCAGTTCGGCCAGGACCACATATGCCCATGGTGTATGGGTCGGAAGGGCTGGGACGGCGATATGGAGCAACCAGGCGCCGCCGACACCGATAACCAGGCCAGCCAGCCCGCCGACGCTGGCCAAAACGACAGCCTCTCCGATGAACAATGCCAGGATTTGCCGCTTTCCGGCTCCCAGCGCCCTTAACAGCCCAACTTCAGATGTGCGCTCGTTGACGGCGATGATCATGATTGTCAGAATTCCGACCCCACCGACCAGCAATGATATACCACCCACTGCGCCCACGGCAATAGTCAGTATATTCAATATCGATCCGAGCACATCCAGCATCTGCTCCTGGGTGGTAATGGTAAAGTCTTCAGAGCCGTGGCGGGCGGTCAGAAGTTTACGGGCACGTTCGGCGACCTCTTTTGCTCCTGCCCCCGCGGCATACAGTAGATCAATCTCCATCAGGCTTTCACGGTTGAACAAAGACAGTGCCCGTGTCGCCGGGATGTATACGGCATCATCCAGGTCAAATCCCAGCATTTGTCCTTTAGATGCCATAACACCGACCACCCGGTATCTTTCGCCGCCGATACGAACGCGTTGTCCCAGGGCGTTGCGGAATCCGAAGAGTTCCTGTTGGACTTTACTCCCCAAAACAGCGAGTGCGCGTGGGGACCGGGGATCGTCCTTGGGCAGAAACTGGCCTTTGGCCACGTTGAAACGCCAGACATTCGGTGCTTCCGGACCGACTCCGAATATAAACGTGCGGCGACTCCTTTGCCCGAATTCAACCGGCGCATTGCCCTGGACCACCGGTACGGCCGCCACTACTCCAGGGATCCGCTTCATAGCTTCCGTGTCATCAAGAGTCATTGGCCTTACATTACTGATGATCGCGCCGGATATGCCGGCGGTGGTGGTTTTACCCGGTGCGATGCCGATCAGATTGGTGCCAAATTGGGTGAATTCCCCGAGGACGAATCGGTGGATGCCTTCACCCAGGGACGTGAGAAGAACTACCGCCGCAATACCCACGGCAATTCCCAGTGCAGTAAGGAAACTTCTTAACCGGTGGCTGAACACGGCCCCCAGTGACAGGCGGATGAGATCTTTGAAACCCATGAGCATTATCATTCCAACACTTATAGTGGCTGTCAAAAAAACGTTCCGTTATGCGAACGTTTTTTCTACAACCACTTATACCATCCTTCTGTATTTCGGAATTTATTTTTGAAAAGTAGTATAATGTATTCTAGAAGTGGTTTCAAAACCTCAGATCACGCCCAAGTGCAAGGCGTGGGCCGACGAAAAAACGCAGCATACATGGGCGTATGTATTCAGAGTCAGGGGCAGGGCCCCCTGACTCTGACCCAGGAGGACCACAACACCGCAATTGGGTGTCAGAAGGGGTTTTGAAACCACTTCTAAACCATTCAAACAGTGCCCGCTCTTAGCTCTTACTGTTAATAAACCCCTCGTCTTATGAGTAACCGCAATTCTCAAGGCCATATTATCCTAGCGCCTGGACAACGCCTCAACCGGTTCCAGGGCGGCAGCTTTTCGGGCCGGAAGCACACCAAAAACTAGTCCGGTGATCAGGCCCACCCCGGTGGCGGCGCTCAATGCCCACCATGGTATCGTGACCGGGAAGTTGGGATAGAGCCGTAAACTGACCCAAGTACCGAAGAGTGCCAGTAGCACCCCAAATAGAGAACCGATTAGCGACAAAATTGCCGATTCGGAGAGAAAAAGTCGCAAGATCTGGTTTCTGGGAGAGCCGATGGCTTTAAGAAGACCAATTTCAGATTTCCGCTGGGAAACGGAAATCATCATGACATTCATGATCAGAATTCCTGCCACCGCCAGACTGATGGCCGCTATTCCACCGACGGTCAGTGTCAGGGCGGTAAATATTCGATCAAAAGTTTTCAGTAGGGCGTCCTGGGTAATGACCGTCACATCGTCTTCGCCTTCATGTCGGTCGCGGATCGTTTTAAGGATGGCATCTTTGGCTTGGGGGACGGAATCCCGCCCGGTAGCCTGTAAGATGATCCGGAACAGGGAAGAAGTGTTGAATAGCGCCTGGGCCGAAGCCACGGGAATAATTGCAATATCGCCCATGTCCAATCCCAGGCTTTGCCCTTTTGGTGCCAACACGCCAATAACCCGGAACCGCCGGCCGCCAATGCGCACCCGTTCGCCCAGGGGTGAGGTGTTGCCGAAAAGTTCATTTTTTATTTTGTATCCCAGTACACAAACGGCAGTTCCCCGGGATGGGTTGCCCGGAGGCAGAAAACGCCCCTGGGCCATCGTCAGTTGCCGAATACCATACAGCGCTTCCGTGGAGCCCATGATGGTCACTTCCCGGCTGAGCTGCTTCCAGACCACCGGCGCACTGCCCAGGGCAATCGGTGCGACACGTCGAATGCTGGCGTTGCGCTTCAACGCCAAGGCATCTTCGAGCGTCAAATCCCGGGGTGTTTCACCCAGCAGGGGCGGCGGTCCACCGGTTGTTTCCGATCGACCCGGAATGACAATCAACAGATGAGTACCAAGGGAAGTAAATTCCCGGGTGACGTAACGGCGAGCGCCTTCGCCCAGAGCCGTCAGCAAAATGACCGCTCCGACACCGATGGCCATGGCAAGAAGAATGAGAAAGGTGCGGGCCGGATACCCGGAGGCGGCCCGAAAGCTGAATTGTAATGTGTCAATGGCCTTCACGTTGATATCTCCGAGTCCGACCCAATCCTGCCATCGAGCATTTGGATCCGGCGCGCTGCCCGTTGGCCGATCTCGGGATCGTGGGTAACCATGATCAAAATTTTACCTTCGCTGTTTAGGTGTTCCAGGATGTCGATGACCTCTTTCCCGGAGGCACGATCCAAATTTCCGGTCGGCTCGTCCGCAAGAATAATATTGGGCTGCATAATGGTGGCGCGCGCAATGGCCACCCTCTGGCGCTGACCACCTGACAATTGATCCGGCCGGTGCCGCGCCCGGTCGGCAATACCCAACGATGCAAGAGCGAGGTTGAGGCGTTTTTTCCTTTCACCCGGATCGATTCCGGTCAGGATCAGCGGCAGTTCGATGTTTTCAGCCGCCGTCAGACGCGGCACCAAATGGAAAAACTGGAAGACAAACCCGATTCTGTGTCGTCTGACAGAGGCTTGCTGAGAATCGTTCAGTTCGGTCGTGTTCACTTGATCCAAAAGGTAAACCCCGTCATCCGGTCGATCCAGCAACCCGATAATATTCAAGAGCGTGGATTTCCCGGATCCCGACGGCCCCATAACAGACAGGTACTCACCGGACGGCACCGTTAGATCGAGATCCTGTAGGGCGTGCACGGTTTCACCGCCAACCTGGAATCTGCGTTCAATGCCCGTCAGTTCAATCAAGGTGTCTCCTGCAATTCGATGGCCGGTGCATCATCCGCAATCCCGGCGTGATCGACATTGATCACGACAAGTTCTCCGGGCGTCAGCCCGGTGATTACTTCGGTGTATTCCCAGTTAGAAATACCGACCTGGATTTTCCGTTCTTTAATCCGCTTGTGCTCGGGCTGGTAAACGAAAACCCGTTCGCTGTCCAGGATCGCATGGGTCGGTATCCGCAATGTCTTCGGCCGGGAATCCAGAATAATTTCCACGTCGGCGCTGTAACCAGCCAGAAGACTTTTGAAATCTTCCGGTTGCGTAAAGTCAACTTCTACGTCCACGGTTCGAGCCTGTTTCTCACGATCAAGGACATAGGGAGCGATTCGGCGGATACGTCCTGAAAAGTCTTTGTCTCCAAAAGCATCGAGACTGATTCTGGCCGGCAGTCCCACCTCAATGGCGGCGGCGTCCACTTCATCAATGGGTGCGGTCAAATAGAAGCAGGACGTATCGACAATATCTACGGCCGGTGGTGTCGCAACACCGATCGGTGACGGCGTGACGTACTCATTGAGCTCACCGTTAATCTGAGCAATGATACCATCGAACGGCGCTGTCAGGCGCGTCCGGTCCAAGTTTGCTCTGGCCACTCCGACTTGAGCCTGTTTGGTTTCCACCGAGGTTTTCGTTGCTTTACAGTCTGCCTGCAAGGCTCTGGCTCGGGTTTCAGCCTTGTCGGCCTGTTCTTCTGAAGCAGCACCTGTTTTTCGTAATTTCACCAGGCGATTGGCTTCTCGGCGGGCCACTTGGGCTTGTAGGCAGGCTGCTTTGGCTCTTGATTCGGCGGCCACCGCTTCGCTTTCAGCCAGCGTTGTTTGAGCGACCAAATCTTTGTTCCACAATTCCAGCAGTAGCTGGCCGGCGACCACGTTGTCGCCCTCTTTGACCGGTAAACGGGCAATCTGTCCGCCGATGCTGGGTGAGAGCTTGGCGCGGCGGCAGGCTTCGACCGTACCGGCCCGCGTGTTGGATACGATCTTTTCTACCTTTCCGGTCTCCACCGGTCGCGTAATGACTTCCACCGGGTCCGGTCGTGTGACATACCACGTGGTGGCGGCGATGGCGCTTATGCTCAAAATTGCGAGTGTCCAACCGAAGGTCTTGCGGAAAAGTCGACTCAAAATCAGTTCCTCGATCGTAAGGGGATAATTATCTCTCTGCAAAGGGTATCCAACCGAC
>Ga0316198_10001268_pt1 | contig 14714 bp, 10 predicted proteins | sample OudBieAanoxic_MG_FD_204935 | JGI IMG/M metagenome (GOLD analysis project Ga0316198, IMG submission 204935) | Coastal sediment microbial communities from Oude Bieten Haven, Netherlands - site A anoxic | ecosystem: Environmental > Aquatic > Marine > Coastal > Sediment | place: Netherlands...
GAGGCAAATCTTGGACATCTCGCGGGTGAGGATGTAACTGTCCTTTGCACCACCGCCCATGCCGCCGTATTTTTCCGGAATCATCAGCAACTGAAGACCGATCTCAGGGCCTAACATTTCCCGGATCGTCTCTTCCGGAAAAATCTCTTCTTTGTCCCATTCGAGAACCTTGTCCTTGGCGAGCAGCCTCTTGCTCAGTTGAGCGACCGTATCCAGCACCATTTGGCGCATTTCAGGATCGAGGCCATAGCGTGCCTCATCCGAAGCGGTAGCGGATTCCGACATGATGGTGTCCTTTGGCAGTGGGATTATTCTTCGGTTTCGACGATGGTACGCCCCTTGTAGGCGCCGCAGCTCAGGCAGACATGGTGAGGCAGAACGGCTTCACCGCATTCAGGACACGTGGACACATTCGGTGCAGCCGCTTTTTTATGTGTCCGGCGCTTATCGCGCCTTGACTTAGAAACTTTTCGCTTTGGCAGGGCCATGAGCAATCTCCTAATTAACTGAAAATATTGCAATAAAAGTTAAATTCGCTTACGCTAAAAATTAAATTGCTTAAGTAATTCAAAACAAACGGGATGTCAAGGTTTTTATTGTCCCTTTTGTTTTCTTGTGATCGCCTGATCGATATGCTAAAAGGCTATCGCATTGCAGGCAAGACTGAAAAAAGCAAAAAGGCCTAAAATCAATTACTTATTTGGTTCTTCAGGTACAAACCGGCGGCTGTTCGATCTCAATGGTAGGATCGAAGGACGCAGTGAATCCGGATTGAAACCGAACCGCATGGACAGATGTGCTAATGACTCATCAAAGTTGAGCGCATCATAGCAAAACGAGTTTTATTTATCAATACAATACAGCCTCTTATAATTATCCGCCAACACGGAAAGAAGAAAATGACACCTCAACCCAAGAATCAGATCGTCACCCGCTTTCCTCCCAGTCCGACCGGCTATCTTCACGTCGGCGGTGCCCGCACGGCACTGTTCAACTGGCTCTACGCCCGCCAAACCGGGGGACGATTCGTGCTGCGGATCGAGGATACGGATACCAAGCGGTCGACCCAGGCCAGCACGGATGCCATCTTCGAGGCGCTTGACTGGCTGGCCCTCGACTGGGACGATGGACCCTACTTTCAGTCGCAGCGCTTCGATATCTACCGGGAATTTATTGAGCGGCTCGTCGACTCCGGCCATGCCTATTACTGCATCTGCTCGACCGAACGGCTCGAGGCCATGCGCCGTGACGCCATGGCGGCCGGCGGCAAACCGAAATACGACGGCACCTGCCGCGATAAAGGCCTTAAGAAGACAGCCGACGCCGTGGTGCGTTTCAGGGCGCCGCTGGCCGGTACGACCGTGGTGGCGGATGTTGTCAAGGGAAACATCGTGTTCCAGAACGCCGAACTGGACGATTTTATTATCGCCCGCAGCGACGGCACCCCCACCTACAATTTCGTGGTCGTGGTGGACGACATCACGATGGGCATCAACACGATCATCCGCGGGGATGATCACGTCATGAATACTCCCAAGCAGATCCTTTTGTACCGGGCTCTGGATAGCACCCTGCCGGTATTCGCCCACGTTCCCATGGTCCTGGGAGCGGACCGCACGCGCCTGAGCAAGCGTCACGGGGCCATGTCGGTCACCGCCTATCGCGACATGGGCTACCTGCCGGACGCCTTTATCAATTACCTCGCGCGGCTGGGGTGGTCTTACGGCGACCAGGAATTCTTCTCCCGGACGGAACTGATCGAAAAGTTTTCCTTGGAAAACATCGGTCGCTCGGCCGGCATCTTTGACCTGGAAAAGCTTTTGGCGCTCAATGCCGCTCACATCCAGGCCGCCCGGCCGCAGGATCTCGTGGCGCCTCTTAAACCGTTTTTCAAATTGCATGGCCTCGAAATCGGGGAAGGGCCTTTAATCGAAAGTGCCATCCGCACCCTGCAGCCCCGGAGCAAGACCCTTGTGGACATGGCCCGTGACGCGCTCTTCTATCTGCAGGATACGGTCGAGTTCGAAGCGGCGGCCGCGCGCAAGTTTTTAAAACCGGAAGCCCGAGAGCCTCTTATGCTGCTGATGGCAGAATTGAAAAATCTGCCGGAGTTCACCGAACCCGGACTGGAAGATGCCTTCAAAGCCGTCATGGAAAAAACCGGGCTCAAACTGGGTAAAATTGCCCAGCCCGTGCGCGTGGCCCTAACCGGCCGCACCGCCAGTCCGGGGATTTTCGAGATCACAGAGATTATCGGCAAAGACAGGGTGCTGTCGCGACTTCAGGCTGCGGTAGACCATATAAAAGGAATGGAAAAATAGGTTGACTTGAAAAGTCAATTTTTGTATTTAAAATACAAATTCTGCTGAGGGATCGTCTAGTGGCAGGACGACGGGTTCTGGCCCCGTTAACCTAGGTTCGAATCCTAGTCCCTCAGCCAATCGACATCAAGGGGTTATAGGCTGTTCGCCTATAACCTTTTTTGTTTTAGTGAAATTATCTAGTTTCCGTCCATAAATGGCCCTTTTCAGCAATTTCAGCGTCAATCGGCGGAATCGCTTGTGCGACGTACACGAGTACGCCTCCGCGCAATTCCTTGATTTCCTTGAACTTGCAGAAAATTGCTCATTTCTGGATCGGAAACTTATCAGTGCCCTTAATAAAACCGTGGATAGGCACTATCTACTGAATATTAATCTGGCCACCTTTATGTGCCTCGGGCAAAAATTCCACGGAATCCTTCGGAAGGTTTTCTAAAAAAATTACCAAACACCATTTAGACAAATCGTCAATAAATACCATTGACGGCACAAATATAGCTTCAACTTTTAATGAGTTTCTCAGAAATGTGGCAGTTGATCTGGCAACCAGTATATTTTCAAAGCAATGCGGTGCGTCGGTTAAAGATAATGCAGCACAAGCATTGAGGTCACACAAGTCAACGGTTGTGGTAAGCTTAATTGAAAATCGCCATATCTGACGTTTGTGGATTTTACTTCTAAGTGACAGGGATCTATTTTCTGAGAAATGACGAGCAAACTCTCCGATGGCAACAGATTTTTCCTTGGCAAGATAAAGTGTCGGCTCGCCTTGTACGTTCCATTGATTGGTTTTGGATAAAGCACAATATTTAAAGTCCCGCACATCGGCGCTATCGATGTCCGGGAAGTGCCTGAAAGCATAACCACGCCATGGCTTGATATATCCTGCGATACTCAACTGCCAAGGCCCTCATAGTCGGCAGCGAGTGCGCCCAGCACGGCGTCGAATTTCCCGATCGATAACATATCAAATGCCGTCTGATGGTCGAACTCTGGTAGCGCTGTTTTAAAAAAATCACGCAGGCCTTCTGCGGTATACACCTTAACGCCAAGCTCAATTATTTCATGAATTCGTGATAAACGTTCAATATGTTCACGTCTTTCAGGACCCACGTCTGATTTGGCCCATCTGTTCACGGTTCGGGGACTCACGCCAAGAAGTTGGGCCAGTTTTTCACGTGACAACGGGAACTTATCGATAACATAGTTTAGTCGCAAGGAAGGAGTTAGGTCCTTTAAATGCGGTCTCGGAGCGTTATGTACTTGATTGTTGATCCTTAAATTGGTTAGAGCCATAATTCACCTCATGTTTTTGGTTTCACCCACACAATAATAATAGTCCGGACATATGTCAAGACATAATCGTTTGGTTGGATTGTTGTCGATATTCAACAAACCTTAAGAAAATAGCCTTTATATTAACCCAATCCAGGCCTTCGGCTGCAACCAATCAGTGTTCAGGTTTCGGGTTTCAGGATTTGGGGTTTGCTGACACCTGACACCTGACACCTGAAACCTATAACCCCATTCCCGATGATTCAAGTGGTTTCACTTTAACGACCCATCTTCGCATCTTGCGGAGAAGTTACAAACTAAGACTCTAAACTGACCGGTTCAGGTTTTAGGGTTCAAAGGTTATAAAATGCTGATTTCCGGAACTTTATACGCCATTGTTTGGATTGGCCGCTTTAGCCCATTGGGTGAAACGGTTTTATAAACACCATTAAGCCAGAATTATTCAGATATACGCAGTTAAGGGCTTTTCAACCCAGAACGTTTAATCCCGCCTGGGCGGGAAACCGTTCAACCGAGGTTAAACTTGAACATGCCTATAAAATTGCCCAATTGGTATCGATTGATAAAGCACAGCCTATGCCATCGGACAGGCATTGAGGGATTGAAAGGTATATTCAAAACAGGTGCCATAATACCGAACGATGGTTCACTTGCTGACACGTATCCTCAATCGAAAATCAGTTATTCCAGGAATCATAATTTGGTCTCCCTGTTTGATTTTAACAATTGCAATGAGGATGAGTGTCTGAATCAAATCCACGATTGGTATCGCTTCTTTTTCGATCACGAACCAGTAACCGTCGTGATACTCCTCAGTCGGCCATCATTGGAATCGAAACTTATTCCGAATGAAAAGGCCGTGAAAGACACAAAGGGTACCTTTGTTCCGATATTTATTCCACGTCTTGAAGTATTTTGCCCCGAACCAATTCCGGGCGAAGTCTTTAGGGGTTATTTAGTGATATGCGGGGTTTATGAGAAAATATATGAATACTATCAACATGACGGTATTTTCCCAGAACTCTTCGATAAAATTGATATTTTTTTGAAGAAACATGCGGATTTATACGCCGATCCACTTGGGCAACTTGAGAAAGACATCGATAAACAAAATTGAATGCGAATCGTTGAATGACTCTATTATGGGAGAATCTCGTGTAACCGGATACCGTATTTACGCATCCGGTTCAAGACGGTCATCCGGTGCACTCCCAAAGCCTTGGCCGCGTGGGTTTGGTTGCCGTTTGCCTTCCGGAGGGCCGCTATGAGTGCGAGCTTTTCCAGGGGGTCCGAGGGCTCCGACACCGCCTCCGGTTTCAGACTGGTGTTCTGACGGGATTCGATCAGCGGTCGAAACTGGGCCGGGAGGTGCTCGATTCCGATCAATCCCGATCCGGCGATCGCAACCCCGTATTCCAACGTGCTTTTGAGCTCGCGGACATTGCCGGGCCATCCATAGCGCATCAACAGGTCCATCACCTCCGGGGTCACACCGCTGATTCTTTTGCCGCTGGTCTCACGCAAGTCATGCACAAACGAATTGACCAGCAGGGCGATGTCTTCCCTTCTCTCCCGCAGCGGCGGGACAACGATGGGAAAAACGTTGATCCGGTAAAAGAGGTCCTGGCGGAACCTTCCCTCCGCAACGAGTCTTTCAAGGTCCTGATTGGTGGCGGTGATAAAACGCACGTCGACGCAGATGGGCCTCTCGCCGCCGATGTGAGTGAATTCCTTTGTTTCCAGGACCCGCAGGAGTTTTGCCTGGGTGCTGAGCGGGATGTCGCCGATTTCATCCAGAAAAATATCGCCCCCGTCGGCGACCTCGAACAACCCCTGCCGGTGACGGTGGGCCCCCGTAAACGCGCCTTTCGTGTGCCCGAAGAGCTCGCTTTCAATCAGCGATTCGTTAAGGGCGGCACAGTTGATTTTGACATAGGGCCCGTCCCTCCGGCGCCCCAAATCATGGACAGCCCGTGCGACGAGCTCTTTTCCCGCACCGGTCTCACCGGTTATCAGAATGGTGGCATCACTGCGGGCCGCTTTATCCAGGATCTGAAAGATTTCCTGCATCACACGGCTTTGGCCTTGCATGCCACGGAAACCGTGATCGTTGTTCAAAAGCCGTGTCAGTTCCTCAATTTTGATATCTTTGTTTTCGAGTTCAGTGATGTCTGAATAGGACTCCAGCGCACCGACAATTAACCCGCTGGAATCTTTGAGTAATTTGGCGTTCTTGAGAACCGACACATACGATCCGTCTTTGCGGGTCAGCATGCAGCGCTTGTTGCTGACCACCTCGCGCTCAAAGAGCCGGCACCACTTGCTCTCGCTTTCGGATCGCATAATCTCGCAGAGGTCACATTCAAGGATGGTGCAGGTTGCCCCCACCAACTCCTCGACCTCAAAGCCGGTCATGCGGGTCATGGCCGCATTGGCCATCCGGATGACGCCGTCCGGGGAGACAATCATCACCCCGTCATGCACCACATTGATGATCTCATCGAAATATTGTCTAAAATCTTCTCCAGCCATTTCTCTGATTAATCCTTTCGTGTAAACTCCCGCTTTCAGCAGTTTCATCAGAAGCACGGATCAAAGTCCAATCCAGAAATATGCAATTTTCTGCAAGTTCAAGGAAATAACAGAATTGTGCTGAAGCGTACTTGTGTCCGCCGCACAAGTTAGTCAGCTGACCAGTCACGCCTTGGCGTGATTGATGCCGACCTGTCCCGAAGCAGGCGGGGAATTGCAGAAAAGGGCCATTTCTGGACGGCAACTTGCTTATGCAACTGATTAAGCAGTCATTTCGAAAGTGTCAAGAAAAGCCTTCACTTGTCCATAGGCCTTCCGTTCGCCTGTATTGGGCCCATAAGAATAAACTACTGAATTTAAAGCAATATATACCATATCGATACCATGTGGCATCTGTTTTGCTCAAGGACTTCACGAAAGTTGAGAGTTCTCGATATTTTTTATCGTCTGTTTGAATCAACCCAATCGGAGGCCTTACTGAATGCAACCCCAACTGAAATCCTATTCCACCTTTTCGATTTTATGCGGTCTGGCTCTGCTGGTTTTTTTTTCAAGCATTGCAACGCCGGCTGCAAGTGCGGAAGAAAATGACCAGACCCTCTCCATCACTCGAGTGGAATGGCGGGCCGGCAACGATATGCTGATTGTCGCGGGTAACGGCGCCGGCAGGAGGGAACGGGTGACCGTCAAGGATGCCGATAGCGGCCTGACGCTCGGGAGTGTCAGGGCGTCGAGAAACGGCAGTTGGTATTTCAGGGACAGGCACCCGGATTCAATCCCCTGCACGATTCTGGCAGAAGATCGAGACGGACAATCGGCTGAATCCGGGTATACGAACACTCCCCCCGAAGTCTGCACGGTCACATCACCGGAGCCACCGGTTGGTAACCCTCCTGAGCCGGGCACACCACCAGATCCGCCTGCAAACGTCCCTTCGGAACCATTGCAGGTGTCCCACAAGGGACAGATCATATCATTCGAAGGCACCCGGACATGCCTCCAATGTCACGAAGACGAGGCCAGAGAAGTCCATTCATCCGTCCACTATCAGTGGAAAGGGGATGCATCCGAGGCCTTGGGCCTGAAATCTTCAGAAGCCGGCAAGCTCGGCGGCATCAACGACTTCTGCATCTACCCGGACATCAACTGGATTGGCAAACTGACCAATGTCGACGGGGTTCAGGTGGACGGCGGTTGCGCCAAGTGCCACGTGGGCATGGGGGCCAAGCCCACGGCTGAACCGAGCAGGAGCCAGTTGGAAAACATCGACTGCCTGGTTTGCCACTCCAGCCAGTATCGGCGTACGGTGGCAGATGTCAGCGGAGAGCTCCGCTTCGTGCCCGATGAAACAAAAATGACCGCCAATACCCTGGATATCTCCCTGCCCACCAACGACACCTGCCTCAACTGCCACACCAAGGCCGGCGGCGGCAACAACTTCAAGCGCGGCGACATCGAAGAGGCCCACCGCAACCCGACCCGCAGCTTCGACGTGCACATGGCCTCGCGAAGCAACGGCGGTGCGGGTCTCAAGTGTCTCGACTGCCACACCGCTGCTGACCACAGGATTGCGGGGCGCGGTACCGACCTGCGCCCGAGGGACCTGGATGACCCGGTCAACTGCAGCATGTGCCATACGGAAACCCCGCACGACGATTCCAGGCTCGACAAGCACACGGCCCGGGTCAACTGCACGGTCTGTCACATCCCTACCTTTGCCAAGGTGGCCGCTACAGATATGAACCGTGACTGGAGTGTACCTGGAGATCTCGTGGCTGCCACCGGCCTGTACGAGCCGCATCACCAAAAGGGCACCAACGTTGTTCCCGAGTACCGTTTTTACAACGGCACCTCGTATTTTTACCAGTTCGGTGACGAGGCTGCGGCTGGTGAAAACGGCCGGGTGGTCATGTCCGCCCCACAGGGTGACATTGGCGATGCGGGCGCCAAGATCCATGCCTTCAAGAGGCATCTGGCTACCCAGCCTGTGGATTCAAAAACCGGCGCCCTGCTGCCCCTCAAGATCGGCAAATTTTTTATGACCGGTGAGATTCAAGATGCCGTAGAGACCGGTGCGACATTGGTCAACGGTCAATACAACGGGCACGGATTTGCCGATACCGAACGCTACATGGGCCTGTTCCACGAGGTGGCACCGAAAGAGCAGGCGCTCAGCTGCAGCAGCTGCCACCAAAACGGCAGCCGGATCGACTTCTCCGCCCTCGGGTATACGCCCAAAACCACCCGCAACAACAGGCCTCTCTGCACCAGCTGTCACGGTGACGAATCGGATGAGTGGTCGCAAGGAGAATTCTTCACCAAGGTGCACAGCAAGCACGTCACAGACAAGAGATACGACTGCAGCCAATGCCACACATTTTCTGCCGCCCGGTAAGAGCGCTTTAGAAAACAAGACGGATAAGAACCACTATCTTATCCGTCTTTATCTTTAGCTGCATCGATAAAACGTCACGTATTAACGGGTGCTTACAAACAAAATGCTACTAATAGGAAAAAGGAGAATGTCTATGCAATTAGAACAAGAATTTGAACGCCGCCTGGAGCAAAAAGGCATCACCCGCCGGAGCTTTCTGAAATACTGTACGGTTATCGCAGGCGCCCTCGGTTTGGGACCGGCCTTCGGGCCGAAGATCTACCAGGCCTTCGCCGCCAGTCCGAGACCGTCGGTGCTGTGGCTCCACTTTGCCGAATGCACCGGCTGCACCGAGGCGGTCTTAAGAACCAGTTCCCCCGGGTTCGCGGACCTGATTTTCGACGTTATATCTCTTGATTACCACGAGACGGTTATGGCCGCTGCCGGTGCGCAGGCGGAAGATATCCTCCAAAGCGCGGCCGCAGCCAATTCCGGACAATTTTTCTGCGTGGTGGAAGGCGCCATACCGACCGCCGCAGGGGGAGTTTACGGCATGATCGGCGGCCGCACCATGCTGTCCATCGCCCAGGACGTCTGTCCCCAAGCCCAGGCCGTTATTTCCATCGGCACCTGCGCTTCGTTCGGGGGTATCTCGGCAGCCGCTCCGAACCCCACAGGCGCCAAGGGCGTCAAGGACGCGTTGGGGGCTCAGTTGTCCGTTCCGGTGATCAACATCTCCGGCTGCCCGCCCAACCCGGTCAACTTCGTTGCCACCATTGCAAACTACCTGCTGAAGGGCACCCTGCCTTCCCTCGATTCACTGGGGCGTCCCAGTTTTGCTTACGGCAACACCATCCACAGCCGCTGCCCGTACCGTGAGAACGAAGGTCGCTGCCTTGAAGACGAAGGGTGCAAGGGCCCTCACTGTCACAACAACTGTCCGACGGTCAGGTTCAACGACGGCACCAGCTGGCCGGTTCAGGCCGGGCACCCCTGTATCGGCTGCAGCGAACCCAACTTCTGGGACACCATGACCCCGTTTTACCGGGAACACGGGGAAAGCGGTGGCAGCGATGATCATTCCGAATACGGCAGCGGATCGTACGATGACTGATCTATGGAATCCGAACGCCGTGTGAATAAAAATCAGAATACAGAATAATCGTATAAAAGAAAGGATATAGCGATATGCCAAAACCATCTAACTTACCCCGTGGAAAGAAAAAAAACCCGCCCCCACCCGAGCCGACTCCTCAAGATCCCCCGGTTCCGCAAGATCCGCCCACGGAAGAGCCGCCTGCGCCTACAACGGGCAGCCGTATCGTCGTGGATCCCATCACGCGCATCGAAGGGCACCTCAAGATCGAGACCGAGGTGGCCGGCGGCAAGGTAAGCGGGGCCTGGAGCACCGGCACGCTGTTCAGAGGAATCGAGACGATCCTCAAGGGCCGCAACCCGGAGGACGCCTGGCTGTTCACCCAGCGGCTTTGCGGTGTGTGCACCTACGTGCACGGCGCCTCCTCTGTTCGCAGTGTAGAGGATGCTGCCGGCGTCACCATCCCGGAGAATGCCCGGATCATCCGCAACCTTCTGATGGGCGCCCAGTACCTGCACGATCACCCGGTGCACTTCTACCACCTGCATGCTTTGGACTGGGTGGACATCGTCAGCGCCCTGAGTGCTAACCCGGCCAATACGGCCAACCTTGCCGGGGGCGTGACCCCGAACGCGCCGGCGATCGATTTTGCGGCCGTCCAGGCGCGGTTAAAGAATTTTGTCGACAGCGGTCAGCTGGGCCCCTTTGCCAACGCCTATTGGGGGCACCCGGCCTACAAGCTGCCGCCTGAAGCCAACCTGCTCCTGGCCGCCCATTACCTGGAAGCGCTTAAAATGCAGGCCAAGACCGCACGCCTGCACGCCATTTTCGGCGGTAAAAACCCGCATGTGCAGAGCATGCGGGTGGGCGGGGTCACCTGCCGCCGCGACATCAACAATGTCCGCATTAACGAATTCCGCAGCCTGCTGAATGAAGCCAAAGACTTCATCGATACGGTTTATATTCCGGATGCCGCATTTTTGGCTGAATTTTACGCCAAGCCCGAGAACGGTGATTGGGGCAGCATCGGCGGCAATGAAAACTTCCTGGCCTGCGGTGAATTTCCTATGACCAGTCAGGAACCTCAAAGTCTCTTTTTCCCCCGAGGGGTCATTTTCGGTAAAAATCTAACCGTCCAACAACTGGATGTTGGAGAAATCGAAGAACATGCGCAACGCAGCTGGTACCGGAACGGCGCTGCGCTGCACCCGTCGATCGGCGAAACAGAACCAAATTACACCGGTTATGACCCCGACGGAAGTTACAGCTGGCTCAAGGCCCCGCGCTACAAGGGCGAACCGATGGAAGTAGGCCCTCTGGCGCGTATGCTGGTGGCCTATGGCAGGGGGATGGCCGAGGCACAAGGCGCTATCAACAGTTTTTTGATTGACACCGGCCTCGAATTTCCCGCCATGTACTCCGTGCTCGGGCGCACGGCGGCCCGGGCCCTGGAAACCCAGATCATCGCCGATGCCATGGGGGGGTGGCTCAATGAGCTCACCATCGGACGCAGCGCCTATCAACCGACCGCCACTCCCACCAGCGGTACCGGGATGGGGTTGAACGAAGCACCCCGCGGTGCCATAGGCCACTGGATCGACATCCAGAACCAGAAGATCGGCAACTACCAGATGGTGGTGCCATCCACCTGGAACTTCGGCCCCCGCTGCGCCAGCGGCAAACCCGGGCCGATGGAAAAAGCTCTGGAAAATATACCGGTGGCCGATATGGAAAAACCCCTCGAGGTCCTGCGCACCGTGCACTCGATGGATCCCTGCATTGCCTGCGCAGTGCACGTGATCGATCCGGAGAGCGACAGGGCCTACGAAATTCGGGTACTCTAACCAACCACCAACCGAACCACCTCCAGGCGGCCGGGCCCAAACGCGGATGCGAGCGTAAGGCGTCCGGCCGCCGCTTCCACCTGCGACAGCTTCCACGCCGAATGCAAATTCATTATTGACACGCCATCCATTAGGCATGCTAACACTGTTCGGGATATTTATATCCAGTCGATAAATTTTCCTGTCGAGCCGGATAAAATTTAACGGCTGAAACGTCATATTAGGTTAAGAGGTTTCCCGCCTATATTTGTGCCGTACGGCACAAATATAGTATTTCTAAAAAGAGGCTGAAGGAGAAACGGCATGCGATTTCGTCTACTTGTAATGAGCATTTTGTGCCTCGCCCTGATAGCGTGCGGCGGCGGGGGCAGCGGAAACGGCTTTATCGGCGACATTGGTGGAGACAGCAGTGGCGGTGACGACGGTGGCGGCACGACTCCCCCGCCTGCTACAAACGCCGCGTCTACCGTGCTGGCTTTCAACGACCTCGGCATGCACTGCATGGACAGCGAATTTTCGGTCTTTTCCATTCTGCCGCCCTTCAACGTCGTCCATTCCCAGGTGGTGCTGCGCGATTCCACTGGCCGGCCCTACCTTGCGGACAATGTCGATGTGGAAGTGTTCTATGATGCCGTCACTGACCCCTCCGGATCAATCAATACAGACAGTGTTGGCAAGACTGATTTCTGGCAACATGCATCTGACCTTTTCGACTTTGCCCCGCCTTTACCTGCAGGGGAAGGCCTGACCGGTCTGTACATGCCGGCCGACGACCCGCAGAACCGCGGCGCCCAGCCGATGGACTATTCCACTTCCGCCGGGTGGTTTTCGGCCGAAGGCATCCCGATCACCCCGGTGGACGACAATCGTATCACCAACGCCTACCCTCTTTTACAAATCGCCGCGCATGATAAAACCAGCGGCAGCAAGATCGGCAGTCTCGACGTGGTGGTGCCGGTGGCCACAGAAACCGACTGCAAGACATGTCATACAACCGGGGAAATAGCAGCGAAGGGACAAGGACCCGGCTCCGGTTGGGCCGACCTTCCTGATAAAGAAGTGGAAAGCAAGCTCAACATCCTCAAACTGCACGATGACGAGCAAGGCACGAATCTCGAATCCTCTCAACCGGTCCTCTGTGCCCAGTGCCACTACTCCCCGGCCCTCGATCTGAACGGTGCCGGGGAACCCAACCCTCCCATAGCCCCAAAATTTTCCGTCGTCATGCACGAGTACCACGGGAATTTTGCCGTGTTTCAGAACGCCAATACGGTGGAAACGAACTGCTACCAGTGCCACCCGGGCAACATCACCCAGTGCCAGCGCGGGGCCATGGCCACCGGCGGGATGGACTGCTTCGACTGCCACGGCGACATGCTGGCGGTGGGCGGTGCTTTCAACCTGCAGCCGGGCGGCAGCATCGACGGCACCAATGACCGCAATCCCCGGCGACCCTGGCAGGACCTGCCCCGCTGCCAGGCCTGCCACACCGGCGATGCCGTTTCTTATCTCACAGATGCCAATTTGGTGACTGACGCCAACTGGCCCTTCCGTCTGCGACAGGCCTATAAAACCAATGACCCTTCCGCTTCGCCCCTATTGGCAACCAACCAGCGCTTTGCGGAAAATCCAAACACCCTCTTCCGCTTCAGCAAGGGCCACGGCGGTGTCAGCTGCGAAAGCTGCCACGGCAGCACCCACGCCATCTGGCCCAACGACGACCCGGCGGCCAACGACAACATCGCGGCCACTCAGCTTCAGGGCCACGAGGGAACCATCATCGAGTGCGGCACCTGTCATGGCCAGGGCAGCCTGCCTCTGACCACCAACGGCCCCCACGGGCTGCACAATGTCAACGATGCACGCTGGGTGGATGAAAGCCACGGTGATTTTTACGAGCGCGACAAAGCCGGCTGCAAGGCCTGCCACGGTCTTGATTTGATGGGCACGCCATTGGCCAAAACAGCGGCGGCTCGCAGTTTCAGAGTGGAGGACAACACCGTGACCTTTGCAAAGGGGGACCTCGTCAGCTGCAACCGCTGTCACGAGGGACCGAGCCTCTGATGACTAATTAACCTGTAAAATACGGACTCGAAACGGAATTCAAGAACCCGTGCATCGACTTTAAGGTGCACGGGTTCTTGCACTTTTGAGCGACCCTTTCGAAATTGTTTGCCGGCAGATAGTGTCTTGACACACATAAATTGTCTTATCCATTGTCGCCCGCTGCTTGATATTTCAAGCCTGGGAACATTACAATGAACATTGGCAGTGTTGGTTTAGGTTTCAGATTTCAGGGCTTGCCCGCCCGCCTAAAATAATGCCAAATACCAAAATACAAGCACCAAAATACAAATAAATTCCAAATGACAATATCCAAATCTCAAATAAGATCAAAAACCAATAGTTTGGAATTTAGGTCATTGTGATTTGTTTGTTATTTGTTATTTGCGATTTGGAATTTTTCACCGAAACTTAAACGTTTCCTCTTCGATCAAACTGCCATGTTATTTATGCAACTATGAGGTTTCGTAAAGCTCACCGACCTATGCCGCCCCACCATTTCTTGACCTTTTCGACCTCGAATTAAAATTTCGTAACCATTCACAGGGTTGTAAAGTCCGATGCGCTTTAGACCACCTAATTGTAAGCGTTTACAGGGTGCCGCAGAAGCAAGGCGTCGGGCGCACAGACGTACTTTCGTACTTCAAGTGCCCGACAACAAAGCAGATGCGGTGCCCTGTGAACGCTTACAAAATTTCTTATTTTCGGCTGCTCTTAATCGAGCCTTGACATGACAGGGTATAAAATTCTTAATTGCGAAATCAATTACACAATTTTGGGAAAATCAGTTTCTAAATTTTGTGTCGCCCTGTTTTTCTTATAATTTAATATACAATAATTATAAATAGTTAAATTGAAACACTGTTGAGTACGAATATTGCAGATGATTTTGCGGAAAAGCGGCATTCAATGTTTTAATTTCCTGAATCTCTTATTGCGCTGATAAATGCTGGAGATGAACCCGGCCTGGTTACCAAAACCTCATGCCCATAGAATTAAGAATTAGCCTTGCAAAAACAAGCATCCGCTGGTTAATCTATACAGTCGGTGTCCTGCTGTTTATCATTTCCGTTCTCGTCGCCTTCGGTTTCTATGTCATCGAAAAAAATCAGAGAATTATATCCCCACTAAAAACCACTGTCCACCATCTCCAGCTCGAGACTGCCGAGGTTCACCGCTGGATCGAA
>Ga0316198_10001270_pt1 | contig 14711 bp, 8 predicted proteins | sample OudBieAanoxic_MG_FD_204935 | JGI IMG/M metagenome (GOLD analysis project Ga0316198, IMG submission 204935) | Coastal sediment microbial communities from Oude Bieten Haven, Netherlands - site A anoxic | ecosystem: Environmental > Aquatic > Marine > Coastal > Sediment | place: Netherlands...
CGAACAGGGGAGAGAAGACAAGCTGGCGCTGTTGAGAACCCGCCGGTCGTCCACCGTCCACACCATTTCATGCGGCAGCTTTGTCGACATCGCTCATGGCCCATATGCGCCCGATACGGGATGTCTGCCGACTTTTGGGGTCATGGCTTTCGAAGACGGGCTCCTCTTGCGGTTTCCACGACGCGGCGATCGGAGCCGGCTGCCGAAATTCGCAAGGCGCCCGCTGCTCTTTTCGACTTATGCCGAAACCCGGCGTTGGCAGGAACTTCTCGAGATCGAGAACATCGGCCAGCTCAACCATCTGTGCATCAACGGAGGAATCCGGCCCATCGTCCGGGTCGCCGAGGGGCTGCACGAAAAGAAAATCTCGCAGATCGCCGACGAAATCACGGGTCGATCTCCGGAGGTCCGGCTGGTCACTGTTGCCGGGCCCTCTTCATCAGGGAAGACGACCTTCGCCAAACGGCTCGGGGTTCAAATCAGGGTCAACGGATTGGAGCCGGTCTCGCTCTCATTGGACAACTACTATGTCAATCGTGAGGACACACCTCTCGACGAGGATGGAAAACCGGATTTCGAGGCCCTCGAGGCCATCGATCTCGAGCTCTTCCACGATCATCTGTCGCAGCTCATGGCCGGCCGACCGGTGGCCACACCGCGCTTCGATTTTCTCCTTGGTCTTCGCACTCCGGCCGACCAGTGGAAAACAATGCAGCTCGGGGAAAACCAGATTCTCGTCATCGAGGGCATCCACGGACTCAACGATCGGTTGACCTCTTCGGTTCCCCGTAGCCGAAAGTACCGAATCTATGTATCGGCGCTGTCTCAGCTGGCCATCGACGATCACAACCGGATCTTCACCTCGGACGCCCGACTCGTTCGGCGGCTCGTCCGCGACCGCTTATTCCGCGGTTTCACCGCCGAGCGAACCCTCGATCTTTGGGAGCGTGTTCGCCGTGGTGAGGGCCGGTGGATCTTTCCATTCCAGGAAGAGGCCGATGTAATGTTCAACTCGGCTCTGGTCTACGAGCCGGCGGTGCTCAAGGTCTTCGCTGAACGATTCTTGCTTCAGGTTCCGCGCGAAAGCCGGGTCTATCCAGAGGCGTTCCGGCTGCTCAAGTTTCTCTCCCTCTTTGTGCCGGTCTTCCCCGACGAGGTGCCGCAGACTTCGATTCTGAGAGAGTTTATCGGCGGAAGCAGCTTCGACCAGATGGGCTGAGCGGAATGCGGGCCGAACTCGTGGTCGAGGGGCTGGTGACCGCCTACCCGGAAGCCGTTTGCGAACTCGAATATCGGACACCCTGGGAGCTGCTGGTCGCCACCGTGCTTTCGGCCCAGTGCACCGATCAAAGGGTGAATCAGGTGACACCGGCGATCTTTTCCCGTTGGCCGGGACCGGCCGAACTGGCCGAAGCCACCCAGGAAGAACTCGAGACCGTGATTCGATCCATCGGGCTGCATCGATCCAAGGCGAAGAACCTCAGAGGGGCGGCGCGTCGAGTCGCTCTCGAGCACCGGGGGGAGGTTCCCGCCGATTTGGAGACGCTCATCGGACTACCGGGAGTCGGTCGGAAAACCGCCAAGGTGGTGCTCGGCGAGGCCTTCGGGGTGGCGGCCGGGATCGCCGTTGATACGCACGTGCGACGGCTTGCCAACCGGTTGGGTCTGTCGTCGGCCGGCGATCCCGAGCGGGTCGCGGCCGATCTGGAAGCCGCGGTTCCACAGGATGAGTGGGTTGATCTGTCCAAGCGTCTCGTCCTTCATGGTCGCCGCGTGTGCAGCGCCCGACACCCCGCATGCGGGGACTGTGTGCTGGACTCGGTCTGCGACCGAATCGGTGTTGTCGATAGCTGAGATTCCGCCACTCTGTAACCGTATCCGGATGATCAGAGTCCGCCGGAAGCTTGTATACTTGCGGATCGTGGAGGAGATGGCGTGGCCGAACCCTTGAATGTGTTGATTGCAGACCCGGATGATGAGCGTCGCCGCGAGCTGGGTCTCGCGCTCTACGAAGGCGGGATCGAGGTCGTCAACGCGGTCAATGCCGAAGAGGCGCTGCGGTATACCGCCGGACTCGATCCCACTTTGGTGGTGATTCACTCGGATCTCGAAGGGATTTCGCCGATGGATCTCTACGCGAGATTGGCCGGAACCGGTCTCGGTCTGCCGCCGTTTCTGGTCCTGACCAACGAAAACGACACGGATCACGACGCGATCGACGGGGGGGACTTCCACTTCCTGCCCACCGATGATCTCGACCCGGCTCGATTCCTCCTCCAGGTTCGGTTGCTCCTGCTTGCCCGTGAGATCGGCGCCGAGATCGGAGAATCTCTTGAATCCCTGTACGGCGATCTCACGAGAATTGCGGTCGGTGATCTGCTCCGTGTACTGGAGCGAGACGCCATCACGGGTCATGTCCGGCTGAGGGTGGGCCCCGGCGCGGGGATCTGGCTGTCCGAAGGCAAAGTGATTCAGGCCTACTGGGGGAGTTTGAAGGGCCGAAAGGCGTTCAATCGAATCGCCGGCCTCCACCAAGGGGCGTTTGTCCTCGATCTGGTGCCCGCGAACGTGGAACCGGCGATCGAAGCGGATCTCGGGGTGCTCGTGAGCGACGCCATCGAAGAGCGTCTCCAACTCGAGGATCTCTTCGCCCGACTTCCATCGCTCAAGGCCAGGGTCGATATTCAGATGGGCAACGATTTCTTCGCGCTCGAATTCACACCCTTAGAACGTGAGGTGTTGACCGAGATCCAAGGGGCGCGAAATCTCGGTGATCTCATCAACCGGGTGGCCACGACCGATCTCGAGACGGTGCAGGCGATTGATCACCTTGCCATCATGGGCGTGCTGCAGATCAAAGAACCATCCAATCGGGTTCACCTGGTCACCGATTCAACGTGTGATCTCTTGCCTTCGTTCGCCAGGCGTCAGTCGATCCACATCGTGCCGCTTTCCGTCGTCTTCGGCAAGACCGTCTACAAGGACGGAGTCGACCTGTTACCGGATGAGTTCTACCAGATGCTCAAGGGCACAGACATCTTTCCCGCCACGAGTCCGCCGGGAAAGGGCGAATTCCTCGAGATGTACCGCAGGCTGGTGGCAACCGGCGATGTGGTGTCCATTCATATTTCGGCCAAGCAATCTCTGACGTCTCAACACGCGGCAGAAGCGGCCAACGACGGCGCCAACGAATTCGCTCAGCTGCGTCTCGAGGCGGATGGCGTCGGGGAACCGGATATTCGGATCGTCGACTCCAAATCGGATTCCGTGGGTCTGGGTCTCCTTGTCGTCTTTGCGAGCCGGATGATCGAACGCGGTCTCGGTATCGACGAGATTGTCGCTCGTTTAGAGGACATTCGCGAGCGGATGGAGTTTCTTTTCCTCGTGGACACCCTCGAGTTTCTTCGCAAAGGTGGGCGGATCGGTCAGGCGCAAGCCCTCCTCGGAACCCTGCTCGGGATCAAACCGATCCTCGGAATAGTGGATGGCGAGGTGGTTCCGGTGGACAAGGTCCGCGGTGGTAAGAAGGCGCAGCCGAAGCTCATGGAGATCCTGAGCACGAGGGTCGACACCAACCGGCCGGTTTTTGTCGCCATGGCGCACGCGTCGGCGCCCAAGTGGGGTGAACGACTCAAGGAGCTGCTCAACGACACCTTTGACATTATCGAGATGCTCGAGGGTGAAATCGGACCAGTGGTCGGCGCACACGCCGGACCCGGCGCGGTCGGTTGCATCATCTTCGAGCCCAACGACGAAGAGCTCGAGCTGCTCCAACCGAGAGATTGAATCGTGATCGGTGATCCGTAGCCGGCGGCCGAATCGGTGACCGTGGCAGAAATCAGCGGCAACGGCAGCACTCCGGGGCAGGGGCAGCACGCACAACCGGTGTCCGCCTTCGGTTGCCTGGTTGCGGTGCTGACTTCCGGGCTCCAATTTGAAACACGAAGATCACAAAGAACCACAAGGTAGCCACAAGGAGCTTCTATTGACCCATCGCAAGGTCCCGGATATTCAACCGCGGTCCGGTTCAGAGTGAGCCCGGGTCAATAATGCGACGCTTCGTGGACCCTTCGTGGGTCTTTGTGCCCTTTGTGTTTCAAACGACAGCCGCTTCGGCGATTTGGGTCGTCGATTCGAAGGTATACCCTACCGGCAACCGCCGACTGCGACGGAGCTGAGAGCTAACAGCTCATAGCTCATAGCTTTCCCGGCGAAGCTCAGCCGTTCCACGCCTCGATGCCGGTGATGGTGACGATCTTGCCCTCGATCTCGGCTTCGTCCCCGACCTTGCAGCCGAGCAACGCTTCGGCAAGTCCGGAACCGTTGGCGAAGACGCGCTGGTCGACATCTGCGTCCCAGACTCCGAGAATCGTGACCTTTTCGGGGTCACCCTCAAAGTGAACGACGGTGCCGATGTTGACCCGTTCGGTGTCGGCTTTACCGGGTTCGAGGGTGCGGACCTCGCGGAGCTCTCTCTGAAGCTTTGCGGCGCGCGCCGACTGGAGTTCCTGGCGATCGCGGAGCATGTGGTACTCGAAGTTTTCCCGGAGATCACCCTCGGCGGCGGCGGCGTTGATTCCCTTGAGGGTCTTGGGAATCTCCACCTCGAGCAGTTGTTTGAGTTCAGTGCGTTGGGCGTCGATGGCCGCCTGGGTCGCCACGAGAAGCGGGCCCTCGTCCTCCGGTTGGCTTGATCCGTGCGCCTGGTGCGCCGCCTGTTCGACGAGGCTGATCCGCTGGGGCTCGACACCCGGGAGTCGGCCAATACGCTGGCTGAAGCGCTGCGCCTGACCCTCGTTGGCGCTTTCGAGCAGCAGTCGAATCGCCACCTTGCCGCCGTCCAAAAGCGCCTTGACGCGGCCCCGAAGCGAGGCGAACTCTCGACGGCTGAGTCCGTCCGGGATCTTTTCGAGTAACGAGGGGGTCATCCGACGACGGATCGGTTCCGGTGAATCGGGGTTGATCATGCGCTCGCACGCCCAGATGAACTGCGGGGCGTGCTTGACGTGGTTCCGAAAGACCGCTTCGATGGCGGCGTCGAGGGAGTCGGTTGCTCCGGCTCGGTCGAGGGCGGAGGCGATGGTGTCGAGGATCGCCGGTGTGCTCTCGTGCAGGAGCCACTCGCCCCAAATAGCGGTCCAGTCATCGGCGCGGGCGTTGCGGATGGCCTCGAGGGCCGCCATACGGGACTGTCTGTCCTGGATTCCTCCCAGGAGATGAAGGGAGTCGGCGTTTGAGATGATCGTCGCCAGGGCCGCGGCAGCAGCGTCGTGTCCACCGGGAAGCGCACCGAGAGCCGTTGCGGTTTCCCACCCCAGTCCAGGATCGTCGTCGAAGGATTCGATGGACGCTGCGAGAATTCGGTTGGCTTCGTCCGAGGCCTCGTCTCCCCGAGATGCGAGCCGTTTGGCGATGGTCAGACGCTGTCGGGGATCGGCCTCTTCGAGTTCGGCCAGCAGGACGCCGGTCGCATTCTCAGCGCTGTCGCTGACCGAGTAGCGGAGTCGAGAGCCGGTCCCGGAGGTCAGGATCCGCGGGTGTTTGCGAGCTTTGTTCCACCACGAGGTCCAGTTTTTTTCCGGCACGACGTCGACAAGACCCGCCTTGATCGCCGACACGCTGACATCCTCACCGAGGCTCTCGATGAGTTCGACGAGCGCCTGGCCCTGATTCTCCAGCGCAAATGCCGTAAGCGTTTCGGCGTCTTCCACTTTGCGACGGCGGAAGTCGCCTTCAGGCAGTGGTTTGAGATAACGGGCAACAGCGCCGAACGGCACCGAGACCGGCCGCCGGCCGCCGAGATCGACCTTGATGTTGTCGAGTTCGAGATTGAGTTCGGTGACGGTGCCGACGCCCTGCCCCATTACTTCGACGATGGTTCCGGTGTCGTGGTTGAGCCAGTTCTCGATGTGCTTGATCGTTTCAGCGGTCTTCTTTTGTGAGGTCAGGGGGTACCGGGAGACGACGGCGTCGAGGGAGGGGCTGTCTGCGCGGGTTTCCGCCAGGGCTTTTTGAAGGCGTCCGACGAGCGCGGCGTCAGGCTTGCCGACGAGCCGAACCTGTTCTTTGAGAGCGGCCATGGTCTGGAACGGGTCGTCGCGCCCTTCGAGGGTGTCGACGAGCAGATCGAGCAGCGTCATAGCCAGGTTTTTTCGCCCTGCCTGAAAGATGAGGCGGCGAACCTCAAGCAGTTCGTCGACGCGGATCCGATCGCGGTCGAGGGACTCCAGCCAGAGCTCTTCGACGCGGTCGAAGTCCTGTTTGTCGAGGGCGTCTTGGAAGGCTGGGCTGATGGCTGCTCGGTCGGGCATGTGGTATCTCCTGGATCGAGGGCGGGCGCGCGACGGACAGAGATTGTAGCAAGAACCAGGCTGTTTTGCGGGGTGAGATAAAGTGAAGGTCTTCGGAGGTGATGATGCGAAACGTATTCTTCGGGCTTGCGCTTGTGTTGTCCGCGATCTCGGGGGCGACGGAACTGGACCTGCTGCCGTTGGGTGAGGAAAGCCGCGCCTACGAGATTGGCTCTGCCGAGGCCGGGTCGATCTTCGACACGACAAGCCGAAGTGCCGTGGAAATCGAGGAGCTGACGGGCCGGTTGGCAAAGGCCGATGTTGTCCTCCTGGGTGAAGAACACACCGCCATGGATCAGAAGATCCTCCACGCCCGTCTTGTCGAGGGCATGGCCGCTACCGGGAGAGAGATCGTGCTCGCCATGGAGTTCTTCCAGCGCAGCGATGATGCGGTCCTCGAGCAGTGGGTGGGGGGAGAGATCGACGAGCGGGAACTGCTGGAAGCGACGGGGTGGTATGACCGCGGCGGATACCGCTGGGAGTATTACCGGCCCGTCATGGAGGTCGCGCGCGCCCATGGAATGACCGTCGTAGGCGCCAACGTGCCCCGCGACATCCCGAGGATGGTCAATCGAAGCGGTCTTGACGGGTTGTCGGAGGAACAGCGCGCCGAAATCGGTGTGGTCTCAACCGACGGTTCTCCCCAACACCGCTATCTGATCTCGAGGTACTTTGGTGACACCGTGACCATGTTGCCTCCGGGTTGGTTCGACAATATGTACGCGGCGCAGTGTTTATGGGACGTCGTCATGGCGAGGTCGATTCTCGCTGAGGTGGCCCCGGACACCACGGTGGTGCTGGTGGTGGGTTCCGGGCACATCGCCTATGGTCTCGGCATTCCGCGTCGTCTCGCCGAGGAGCGCGACGCGGCAGGGCTGCCTCGGCTGCGGATCGCGACGTTTTGTCCCGCCACGGCTCCGGCGCCTGATCCTGAGGGAGAGCCCAGCGGCCATCCCATGGGTGGGGGAGGGCATGGCTCCGGAGAGAGTGTCAGTGCGCCGGCTCAATTCGCCCTGTCGCTGGCGGATTATGTCGGGGCGTTCCGCGATCACGGCGGCATCGCGGCCTTCCCTACCGTGGGTCTGAAACTCAAGGAGGACGGCGACGGTCAACCTGTTGTGTCGATGGTCTGGCCCGATACCCTGGCCGAAGAAGTTGGATTCGAATCCGGAGACCGGGTTCTCGATGTCAACGGAGTCGCGCCCGAAAGTCTTGGCGAGCTCCGATTCCTGATCGCCGATATCGCATGGGGAGAGCGTCTCGGTCTTCTTCTCCAGCGCGGGGAAGAAACCATCGAGGTCGCGGCTCTGCTGTTTCCGAACGTGGATCTCTCCGATGAGTCTGTCGCGCCGGGTTTTGAACTCGAAGCCATGGTGCCACTCAACCCTGCCTCGTCCATATCGGCCGGCCAACAGGTGTTCCCCGACGGCCTTGCCCAGTGGTCACTGGTGACCAACGATGGTGTCCCGGCCAGAGCCGAACTCCGTCGCGACGGGGTTCTGGACGAGGTCCACGAACTCGATCAAGACGGTCGTGTGAATCGCAGCCTCTATCGAACCGCTCTCGCTGACGGGACCGTCGAGCGTCGGTATGCGCGGAACGAAGAGGACGCCGTGACGGAGACAATCAGCCTCGACCGAACCGGTTCCGAAATCGAATAGACAAAGGCACAAATACAGAAGCAGGTCATCAGGACATCGCAGTATTAACGCAGAGGCGCAAAGGCGCAGAGACGCAAAGGCATCGCATTTGAGAGTGGGTTACGCGGGGCATCGAAGGTATCTGACTTGCCGGAAGGCCGAGGTACCCCTACATCACTGAAGGGCGCTGGAAGCATGCCCCTACAACATGCGCGGTGATGATTGTGGGGGCGGGCTCCCAGCCTGCCCTTCAGACCCGCATCGGTCGGAAGAGCGTCACCACCATCAGACAACCCTCAATCCACCCCCTTGTCCACCCTCAACCGCAGTGTCTTTGTGGAGCCTTCGTGTCTTGGGGTCTTCGTGGTTGCGACTTTGCGATGGTCTTGGCGTCCCTTGCGTCTTTGCGGTGAAAACCCGATCAGGCGGCGACCAACTCCCATCCGGAGGCGGACCGCCCCCGAAAGATCCGGCTGCGATGGAGCTAATACCTAAAACCTAATACCTAATAGCTTGAAGCGTTAGCTTGCCGCCTGCCGCTTCGGGATCTTCAACACATCGCCCGGGTAGATACGCGAAGTGTTGAGCCCGTTCAGCCGTCGCAGTTCCTTCACCGAGACACCGAACTGCCGCGCGATATCGGAGAGAGTGTCGCCCCTGCGCACCCGATAGGTGGTGGATGACGATCCGCTGTTCTCGGTTGCGGTGTTGGCTGATCCCGGAACGGTCAGGGTGTTCCCGGGATAGATCCTCGAGGTATCGAGCCCGTTGACCCTCCTGAGTTCCGCCACCGATACGCGGTACCGGGATGCGATCCCCGACAGCGTGTCGCCAGAGCGGACGGTGTAGCGACCAGACCAATCTGCGGTTGCGGTCGAAGGCCTGGAGGAGGCTCCCCGTGATTTCGATCCCGAGGGGAGATTGAGTCGTTGGCCGGGCTGGATGACGCTGCGCCGGCTGAGGCCGTTGGCGGCAACTAGCGCGTCCAGCGAGATGCCGAACGCCCGGGAGATGTCCCACAGGGTGTCGTTGCTCTGTACGACGTAGCCTCCGTTGTCGGCCTGCCGTTGGCTGGGGCCGCTGGGGGCGTCTGCGAATCTGGGGACGATGAGACTCTGGCCGGGATGGATCATGGTGCCGCGGAGACCGTTGGCTTGTTTGATTGCTCCGACGCTCGAGCCGTACTGTGCCGCGATGGTGGACAGCGACTCACCCCGGCGGACTGAGTGAATCATCCTCGGAGCCCAGTCCGACCGAGGGGTTTCCGCGAGGACGGTGACGACCTCTTGACCCTCGCCCTTGGGCAGCCATAGCCATGTAACGCGATTGGCGGGGGTCAGATCGCGCCGAATGGCGGGGTTGAGATCACGGAGTTCGTCCACCGAAAAGCTGGTCTGATCGGCGAGGAACTGGAGGTCGAGGGCATCCGGCACATCCACTCGATCATAGTCCCACTCTCGTTCTACGGGGACCGGGAAGCCCCAGTTTGCCGGGTCTTTGGCGATGATGATCGAGGAGATGAAGGCCGGGACGTAGCTCCGGGTCTCACGGGGGAGATAACGTTGCAGCGTCCAGAAATCTCGACTGCCTGATTTGCGGATGGCGCGTCGGACGTTACCGCTGCCGGAATTGTAGGCGGCCAGCGCGAGGTACCAGTCATCAAACTCGCGGTAGAGGTCGGTCAAGTACGCCACCGCCGCCTCGGTGGAACGGACGGGGTCCCGCCGTTCATCGACCAGAGAGCCGATCTCGAGGCCGTAAAACCGCCCGGTGGCGGACATGAACTGCCACATCCCGTGGGCGCGTGCTCGTGAGTAGGCTTTCACTGAGAAAGCGCTCTCAATCAAAGGCAGATACGAAATTTCCACCGGCAGACCGGCGGCGCGGAATTTGGCGCGGATCATGGGCAGATAATCGCCAGCCCGACTGAGACCTGTGGATATCCGGTTCCGGTACTCTCCCTCGGCGATCATGGCGTCAAGGAATTTTTCCACGGTCGGATTGAGGATCAACGGGTATTCGCTGGGGGGCAGTCCGTCCGGACTGACGATTTCGATGGCGTCGGGGGGAAGGTCGGGGATTTCGATCGGGGGCAGCGCGACCATCTCCCGTCCGTCGTCGATCCCGTCGTCACCGAGAGCGAGGCTGTTTTCCAACTCCTCAGCCGCGGCCAGAAGACCGGCGACAAAATCGAGATAGGCCGGTTCATCGGCGACGGTGTCGGGTGGATCCAACACCGTGCAGAGAGCCTCATCGATGCGGTCGAGGGCTGCTGCGTCATCGCCGAGATCGGCCAGCCGTCTCGCTTCTGCGAGGAGATCGTCGGTGATTGCCTGGGTCGAAGCCTGCCACTCGAGATACGATTCGGAATCCATCGATTGGACCGCAGTCGGATCGGGCGGTGGCGTGGGCTGGGTGGATTTGCAGCCCGTGGTCGAGGTCACCACAAGCGCCAGAACGACAACCATCATCGAGGGCGCAAAAGTCCCGAGGATGACTCTCCTGCGAGTCCGGAGACGAGCCTTACTCTTGAGTTGCTTCATCGCGAGGCTGGCTGGTCCGATCTCACCTGGTGTGATCCAGGTCAATCGCAAATCGGACGGAGAGCTTGGTCAGCTCTCCGGCCCCGTCGACTTCCAACACCACCGGGTTCAGCGTCTGAATCGTCTCGCCACCGGCGTCTTTTACCTGAATCGCGAGCTCGAGTCCGCGCATCCGGGCGAATATCTCCGTTTTGAGTCTCTGTTCGATTCTTCGTCTGACTTCCTTGGTTTCACCCATTGCGCCGGAAATCAGCGAGTCGATATCGATTTCGGTCGCCGAAGACCGATTGTGACTGGGGGTGCCTCCAGACAGGCTTCCGGATCTCAGACCCTCGAGTTCGGCGAGGATGTCGAGTTGGTTCGAGACGTGGACTCTCTTGATGGGAGGGGGTGGAGAGACCGGTTCGTCGACATCGTGTTGACCGAAATCCACGTTCTCCGCGGGATCGGCTTGCGGCTCCGCCGTGACGCTCTCGGCCGGGCCCTCCACCTCCGGTGCTTCGTCCCGCCAGGGTTCGCTTCCGGTCTCGATGTCAACGGAGGTCTCGTCTGGCAATGCGGTCGAAGAGAACTGATCCTCGCTCGTGGTCTCGGTGACGTCATCGGCGCCGACTGCCGGCTCCGGGACGAACTCGACCTCGATGGGGGGAATTTCGGTCGCAGGGAAAGAGCCTCCATCGAGGGGACCCTCTACGGCCGGTGGATTCCCGGGCTGGGCCGGGGAGGAAAAAACGTCCGATTCATCCCTGGGCGACGCGGGGCCCGGCATGGGTGGCGCCACGGTGGTCGGCGGTATTGATGCCGGACGCGGCGGTTCCGGGTCGATGTTTGAAACGACGCCCTCTTCGGCCGCCCGCGCCAACGAGGCGGCTGATATCGACTCCGGCCGTTGCGGTTTCATGGCGGGTCGCACCGGTACGGAGGCGGGCGAGACTCCACCGGGTTGGGACGACGCCATCCGCTTGCGGAGTTTTTTCAGAGTGAGTTTTGTGATCTCTTTGAGAGTTTCGAAGACCCCATCGCCATTGATCGCGGATGCCTCGAAATGCGGGTGCCACGAGTGCGCATTGAGATCGCTGTTGAGCTCATCGACCGTCAGAATGTTCTTCAGGTCGCGTTTATTGAACTGGAGAACCAGGGGCAGATCGGACATCTCGAGGCCGAGGTCTTCGAGGTTTTCGATCAGACTCGACAGGCTCTCGATGTTCGCTTCTCTCATGGGACGCTGAGAGTCGGCAACAAAGACCAGCCCATCGACGCCTTTGAGGACGAGCTTCCGTGTTGTGTTGTAGAAGACCTGGCCCGGCACGGTGTAGAGCTGGAGCCGGGTCTTGAACCCGCCGATGGTGCCGACTTCGATGGGAAGAAGGTCAAAGAAAAGGGTCCTGTCCGACTCGGTTTCAAGGGAGACCATTTCACCCCGAGAGTTCGGTGTGGTCTTGGCGTAGATGTACGACAGGTTTGATGTTTTTCCACACAGGCCCGGACCGTAATACACGATCTTCGCGGCCATCTGCATCGTTGCCCAATTGAAGAAAACCATATTGGTGTCGTTACCTCTTCAGCCAGCTCAAAGCTAACACACCGAGTTTGACGGGGTCAATTTTGTTTCAAAGCAGCTCTTTGAGGGCAACCGCGGGGACTTTTCGGGCGGTTTCCGCCATCCTTCTCCGTGGTGTTCCGGGTGGCTGGGATGAGCGCCGTCGATTGCGGATTCTGATGGCGGGCGAGGTCCCGAATAGGTGCGCTGGACTCCTGGTGCTCGGAGCGGACACGGATCGGAAGCACCGGGCGGAAGTGCTACAATGATCAAGGCTTGCGTGAATTTGAGTTTGTGTTTATTTTGAGGAGTTGGAGCCTGGACGTCGTATTCGCGGCCCATCCCCGGGGGAGTTACGAGTGAACCTGAGCCGGCGTTTGCTCAAGGTGCTGTGCGCCATTGTCGAGTTGTATATCCGCTCGGGTGGACCGGTCGCGTCCGGCGAAGTCGCTCGGGTCTCCGGTCTCGGCCTGTCGTCGGCCACAATCCGCAACATCATGTCGGAGCTCGAGGAATCGGGTTACCTCAGCCGGCCGCATGCATCGGCGGGGACGGTTCCGTCGGATCGCACCTTGCGTCTGTATGTCGACACGATGTCGAGCGACCGTCGGCTCTCGCCGGCAATCCAACGCAAAGTTGCTGTCCAGATGCAAGAGGTCCGACGCGAGCTGGTGGAGGACTTCGCCTGGGTGGCCCGGCTCACCGCTGACGTGACCCAGGAGGCAGGCGTTGCGGTTCGGCCGTTCGGAATGGGGCGGTTCCTCGAAGCCGTGTCCCTGGTGGCGATGGAGGGCTCTCGCGTGCTCGGGCTGTTGGTGACGGCCGACGGTACCGTGGAGAAACGACTTCTGAGGCTCGACCGAGATCTCACGCGCGACCGACTCCAGGAGATCGCCAACTATCTCACCACCGAGTTCCGTGGATTGAATCTCGATGAAGTGACCGCCGCCGTTGAGTCGTCGGTCGTCGAGCACGATCACGATCGTCGGGATGCACTCGAGCAGCAGGCGTTGGAGATCATTCGCGGTCTGGTACCGCGGATCGAATCGCGGGTCGAGGTTCAGGTGGCCGGCACCGACAATCTGCTTCAGACCGAGGATTTCACTGAAATCGAACGGGTGAGATCGTTGTTCGCCACATTGGACGACGAGCAGCGCATTGTTCGAGAAATCCGAAAAGCGCTGTCCAAAGGATCAACTCAGGTCATTATCGGTCGAGAATCCGCGCTGACGGCGTCGGGCGAGCTTGGTATGGTCACGACGCTGTTTTACAAAGATGGCGAAAGGGCCGGCGCGTTGGGTGTGGTCGGTCCGAGGAGAATGGACTACAGGCGGATCGTACCGGTCGTTGAGTTCATCGGAGATTCGCTGACCAAAATGTTGCAGAAACCTGGAGCGATGAATGGGTGAAAACAAAGAAGCGCGCGCAAGCTTCCCCGCGGACGTGCCTGAGGACATCGAGATCGAGTTCATCGATGAAGACAGCGGGGCGGATGCGCCTCCGGATGAGGTCGAGGTGCCGCCTGTCGTCGAGGGGGTCGAGCCGGTGGATCTCGGACCCTCGGTGGAGATCGAGATCGAACGTCTCGAGAGCGAGTTGGACGAACTGAGAGACATCCATCTCAGGAAATTGGCGGAGTTCGACAACTTCCGGAAACGCACCGATCGTGAGCGCGTCGAGATCAAGCGGCATGCCAACGAGGAGCTGCTGCGGGATCTCCTGCCGGTGCTCGACAATTTCGAACGTGCGCTCGAGCACAGTTCCGAATCGGGGACCGGTGCCTTCAGAGAAGGCGTCGAGATGATCGCCAAACAGCTTTGGGACACCCTCGAACGGCAGGGTATCCAGAAGGTCGACCCCATGGGCCAACCGTTCTCACCCGAGTACCACGAAGCGGTTCACAGGGTCGAGGACAGCGATCTCGAACCGGGCACCATTGCGTCAGTTCTCGCCAAAGGCTATGTCTGCAACGGGCGTTTGATTCGGCCGGCGATGGTCGGTGTGGTAGCCGATATGCCGAAACAGGTCGATTTAGCCAACGGTTCATCTCCTGTCGGGCAGGGTTCAGGAGAGACCGATGAGTAAGATTATCGGAATCGATCTCGGTACAACCAACTCGTGTGCGGCGGTGGTCGATGTCACCAAGCCCATGGTCATTCCCAACCGTGAGGGCGCGAGGACCACCCCATCGGTTGTCGCCTTTACCTCCGACGATGCGCGTCTGGTCGGCCAGATCGCCCGTCGACAGTCCATGACCAACCCCATGAACACCGCATACGCCGTGAAACGGCTCATCGGTCGGAAATTCGATTCGGAAGAGGTCAAATGGGCGCGCACGCTGGTTCCGTACGCCATCGTCGAGTCCGAGAACGGCGATGCCTGTGTCGAAATCAAGGGCCGGAGTTACTCACCGCCTGAGATTTCCGCCTTTGTGCTGCGCGAGATCAAGGAATTCGCCGAAGAGTTCCTCGGTGAAGAGGTCGAGCAGGCAATCATCACCGTGCCGGCGTACTTCGACGACAGCCAACGCCAGGCGACCAAGGACGCCGGGACCATCGCCGGTCTCGAGGTCCTTCGGATCATCAACGAGCCGACCGCGGCCTCGTTGGCGTATGGATTCGGAAAAAAGACGAATGAG
>Ga0316198_10001272_pt1 | contig 14692 bp, 14 predicted proteins | sample OudBieAanoxic_MG_FD_204935 | JGI IMG/M metagenome (GOLD analysis project Ga0316198, IMG submission 204935) | Coastal sediment microbial communities from Oude Bieten Haven, Netherlands - site A anoxic | ecosystem: Environmental > Aquatic > Marine > Coastal > Sediment | place: Netherlands...
TCTTGAGAGCCTCTCCCTCTGTGGTGAGTTTTGCAACGATAGTCATGCTTTTAGGCTTTTCCCTTGTAGGTCATACTGAAAGGGAGGCCCCCCTGTAAGGGGCCGGCTTATTAAGCTCCGAAGTTATTGGATGTCCCAGAAAACTGGCAAAGGAGATGCCCTCCGCAAGGAGCAGGCACTTTTGCATACTTTTGTTGCCGGACAAAAGTATGGCGTCTGGTGGGACGTGACCCGCCGGTTTTGTCTTTAAAAAAAGCAACAAGGGCAACAGATTAAGCATCTTTTGCCCTGACCACTGATTTAATTGCATCCTCACCATTTCCTGCCATACTGCAAACTAATGCTGTAGACCTGACAGGAGGAGACCATGTCACTACATCGCAAATGGTATTGCAGTTGTCGAGGTAAACCGTTGGAGCTCAGTGTCGTGGAAATTGTCGAGGACGAACCGGTTGAACCGGTCTGCGAGCGCTGCGGAGCATCACCATCTTCGGACCCGCGTCATACGATCACATACAAAGATGAAGAGAACTGGGAAGATTAACCCGGCTCGTCTGACGTATCACGGGTAAAAAGCACAAAAGCCATCGACGGTCTTTTGCTCGCCTCCCGTACAACAAACTGGATGCTGTCGAAATGCCATCCCTGCGCAGTGTACTGATTCAGCACGTCTTCCAACGATTCATCAGTCACCACGGACAGTTCAACCACTTTGTATCTGATCATGAGCAGACCTTTCACCCGTAAGCCACATCCTGTTACCCTGCTATTTATTTATAGCGCGCTTCGGCAAGCCAGGTAAAGATCAGAGCGTCCCTCACGCACTAAACCATATTGATAAACTTTTAACCGATAAGATAAAACATTTTTTTATCGCGACGATAAATTGTTTTTTTAGAGAAGTTAAATCTTCTGAAATTCCAAATACTTTATTTAAATCCCCACCCAAAACAGCTTGTTTATGTGAAATTTTATATTGACTTCTTTTTAGAACGACGTATCATGTCGCAGAAATTACCACCATGATTTGGTTATTTTTCGCGCATAAGTACCCTTAGCACACTCTTATAATGCTGCAATCCCAATGGCTTAGCTGGAAGTTCAAATAAGAACCAAGCAACTGGAATCCTTAAGTTTATGATATGCGGAGCATCACTTGTGACTCCGTAAATTTATTGCCTTGCAATTACCAAATGTAGTTATTTCGGAGAGAAAATAGGCAAACACCACAGGAAAAGGAGTCACTAACCATGGGACACGGACCAGCAGTAAAACTCGGTAAGGACAACGCCGCCGGGTACAAGTCAAAACTCGGCGTTACGATGTTCATCGTCTACACCCTGACCTACTTCGGCTTTGTCGTAATCAACGCACTCAACCCGGCATTGATGGAAAAAGTCTTTTTCGGCCAGACCATTGCCGTGCTCTACGGCTTCTTCCTGATCATCTTCGCATTCGTGCTGGCGATCATCTACAACCACTTCTGTACCGCCGCTGAAGCGCGCTTGAACTGATAGGGGGGAATCATGATATACACTCAATCACCTCTGGCCATCGGCCTGTTTGTTACTTTCGTTCTGTTTGTTCTTGGCCTGTCGTTCTACCTGGCGCGCCGGACCACTTCGGCCGCTGGCTACTATGCTGCCGGCGGGAACATCCACTGGTTCACCAACGGCATCGCCTTTGCCGGCGACTACCTCTCGGCAGCATCCTTCCTCGGTATCTGCGGCATGATCGCAACCGCCGGCTACGACGGCTGGATGTACTCGATCGGCTACCTGGCCGGCTGGATGGTCGCCCTCTTCCTGGTCGCCGAACCGATGAAGCGACTTGGCAAGTACACCTTCACCGACGCTCTTGATTCCAAATTCAATTCCAAGTCGATCCAGCTCATGGCTGCGATTTCGACTCTGGCTGTCTCGGTTTTCTACCTGATCCCGCAGATGGTCGGTGCCGGTGTTCTGGTTCAACCTCTGCTCGGCATGCCGCATTGGGTCGGCGTCTGCATCGTCGGCGTGGTCGTTACAATCATTGTTGCAACCGCCGGCATGGCCTCCACTACTTATGTACAGTTCTTCAAGGGCGCCCTGCTGCTGATTTGTTCGACAGTCGTTGTCGGCCTGGTCCTCTTCCGTGGCCTCGGCACCGAACCGAACCAGGGCGGGACCAAGGAATACCACAAATTCCAGACCCTGCAGGCTGTGGTCGCTAACGGCGCCCTCCAGGTTGCAGACTACGACGTCGTTGCCGGCCTTGATTCAGAATTCGGCAAGCAGGGCTTCGTCAAGCTCTCCAGGGACGGTCAGGAAACTGTCTGGCGCCTGAAAGAAGCTGCAAATGGCTACGAGCTGGAGGAGACCCTCTACGTCACCAAGATGGCTGACGGCACCAAGCTCTTCAACGGTGCACCAAAGGAAGACGGCAAGTTCTACGCCGTCGGCCACATCAAGGAAATCATGGTTGACGGCAAGGAGATCGCCCAGACTGGCGCAGTCGGCCCGCTGGAATACCTGAACCGCTTCAAGGAAAGCACCATTGTTCTGTGGGGCAAGAAATACGTCAAAGTCGGCGACACGACCACCACGATCTACTACCAGAAGCCGACTCCCGGCAGCCGCATCCTGCGCCCCGGCCTGAAGTTCAAGGTCGACAACGCAACCGGCCTGCAGAAATTCAACTTCATCTCGCTGATGCTCGCCCTGTTCTGCGGTACCGCAGCGCTGCCCCACATCCTGATCCGTTACTACACGGTGCCGAGCCAGGCCGCTGCACGTAAATCGACCATCGTCGGTATCGCCGCAATCGGCTTCTTCTACATCCTGACCCTGTATCTCGGGCTTGGCGCCATGACCAACGGCGTCATCAACATCACCGACAACAACATGTCGGCGCCGTTGCTGGCCCTCTCATTCGGGGTTGTCATCTTCTCGGTCATCTCGTCATTGGCCTTTGCCACGGTGCTTGGTACCGTATCCGGTCTGATCGTTGCTTCGGCCGGCGCAGTGGCACATGACCTGATGGACAATTTCTTCGGCATGAACATGTCAGAGAAAGGCAAGGTCAGGGCCGGCAAGATCTCAGCCATGGTCATCGGTGCGATCGCCATCTACCTCGGCATTATCTTCGAAGGGATGAACGTCTCCTTCCTGGTCGGATGGGCCTTCGCGGTCGCCGCTTCGGCGAACCTGCCGGCGATTCTGATGATCCTGTTCTGGAAGAAGACCACCGCCCAGGGCGTCGCCGCATCGATCCTGATCGGCCTGACCTCTTCTCTCGGCCTGATTCTGGTCTCGCCTGACATGTGGGTCCGTTACGGCCTGCTGCCGCAGGACGCACCGGTTGCCTTCAACAGCCCGGCCGCCATCTCGATCCCGGCCAGCTTCATCGCCCTGGTCCTCGTTTCCCTGATCACCCAGAAGAAGGGCGCCATGGTCGAGGAAGGTGCAGAAGCCTGATCCTTGCATCATATGAAGAAACACTGTAAACAGTAGAGGGGCTGCTCCAGCAGCCCCTCTCTTTGTGTCTTGGCTGGAACATTCCTACCCCGGATTAAACTCATGAAACGTTTTCGATTCACCCTGATCGCTATTTGCCTGGTCCTGCTCTATCTCGGGGGCAACGACCTGCTGCTCTGGTTCAACAACCAGTCACCGCAAACACTTTCCATAAGCCAACTGGAGGAGAGTGGCGCACCACAGGAGTGGCTGGACGTAAAAGCCGGTTACCTGGACCTGGACCGGGCGATCTCGACATCCGGATCCGTGGAGATGGAAGCCCTGCTGGTCCCACTCGTGGCACATCCCGACCAGGAACGAATCCGGGTCTTGGTGGAAACCCGTGATCCTGACCTCCTGCAACTCTTCAAGGACTATCATTTCTTCACCGACACGATCCCGGAAAAGCAGGCCTTCCGTCAAAAACACGCAGGGACATTCAAAGGGCAGCGCGAGATCACCGGCATGTTAGTCGCAGGGCTGATCGCCCGCGGCAACCAGCAGAAGCTGCTCAAGCTTGCCAAACAGACCGGGCTTGATATAGCCGATGATGTGATTTTCCTGAGCGAAGGGAAGATGCCGGGCAAGTGGCGGGGAGTGTTTTTTACCGTGGTCGGGCTATTGGGCCTGGTCAGGGTCTTTACCTACACAAAGCAAGTGGCACCACCTGAACGGGTGCCATCAGGCGAAAACACCGAGAGCTGAGGCAATGGACGCAACAGGAAGTTATTATTACCTATATTTTATATCCCTAGGTAATGTAAGAACGATTTGCAGCAGTATTTATAGTAAGCTTATGGGCAAGACAACTAATCTTCCTAAAAATAGTGACAAATAAGAACGACTCTTGGTAAACCAAGAGCCGTCATATTTCTGAATTTATAAGAGAAACTATTCTGTTTTTCTCCTGCGAACAGCAAAAGCAAGACCTATGAGGCCACCACCGAGGAGGAGGAAGGTGGAGGGTTCGGGGACAGGAGAAACATCAAATGTTAAACGATAATCATAATTATAGAAAGAATCAACTCTACCATCGTAGCCCGTACCGCCGCCAAAATCTCCAAATATATAATAGCCCGGCCCGAGCGGAAAAATTGAGGTATCATCATAAAGGGATATGGGGCCGATATAATTTAAAATATCAACTTCTTCCACACCCAAATTTATATTAGCAAATTCGTCACCAAGCAAATAATCTTTATTTGCATATCTAATATTAGAAGTATTTACTTCTAAAAATTCAAGGGTAATAGACTTTAGGTATAGGTCCGTGAATAACGTAAAGTTAAACTTATCACTATCACTCTCTGGTGTTGAAGTTGGTGTATTAAAGAAACTAAGGTTTCCAGAAATAATATTTTCTCCCACGTCAAAATAGAAATCCTGTGAGCCATCAAGATCCCCATTTGTACTTTCGTCCCAAGTAATTGGAGCTGCTGTCAAATTGTGAGAAACTGAGGTAAGCAACAGGAATAACGATAGTGCGATTAATCGTGTAAATTTCATTTTCACCTCCTAAGATAATACAATAAAATTATTTCTTTCTTCGGTAGTTGGCGTTAACTAGCAACCCGCAAAAAACTTAATCAGTCTCAATAAAAACTTCAAAAACAATCCATGTTTTCCCAGTATAAACAATCAATTAATTAATGAGAAAAAGAACTCGCAAAATGTGTGCCAGCGACATAAAGTCAATAAATTCAATTAGTTGATTTTTTTTAGACTGGACCAAGAACATGTGTAAAAAATATCGACAGTACACCTTATGTTATTTTCTCGAAAGTTTTTGTTAGAAAACCGACAAACGTATAGGCTGTAGGCCTTAGAATATTTACAAGAAAGAAAGTCTCTTATTAATCTTCTTACATTGTTTGGTGAGTTTTGAATTGGTTTGAATAAAATTTTTACAAACCCTGCAATATAAGAATGGCCGCTCCTAGGTGGAAGGGCCATTTCCGCACCTTATTGATAGTTATTATTTGGAAGAAGTAAGCCGAAGCAGTCGACCGCCCTTTTTATCCTCAAGGACCCATATTGCCCCTTTCGGCCCTTGCTCAACCTCTCTAATCCGATTTCCCATGTCGAAACGCTCGACCTCCGCGGCCTGTTTACCTGAAATCCTTATCCGTACTAGTGCTTCTGACCTGAGCCCGCCGATAAAGGCATTATTCTGCCACTCCGGAAACATGGGGTCGTCGTATATTATCAAACCCGACGGTGCAACAGTCGGGACCCAGTAGACCTCAGGGGTATGAAATTCCGGGCGCGTATCATGATCGGGAATGGGGATGCCAGAGTAATGATCTCCCCAGGAGACAATGGGCCAACCGTAATTTTCTCCGCCAACGATAAGGTTGAATTCATCTCCGTGCCTTGGACCCATTTCGTGAGACCACAAATAGCCCTGTCGGTCGAAGGCAATGCCAAGCAGATTGCGATGCCCCAGGGACCAGAAAGTTTTTGCCAGTTCCCCCTTGTCCTGAAATGGGTTGTCAGGGGGAACAGATCCATCCGCGTTTATCCTGATAATTTTGCCCAGGTTCTGCGTCCAGCTTTGGGCCGGCTCCTGCTTTTGCCGTTCCCCGGAGGTGATGAAGAGTTTACCGTCAGGGCCGAATACCAATCGGTGTGAGTAATGCCCACTACCTGAGACTTTTGGAGTCTGATGCCAGAGGATTTGAAGATTCTCCAGTTTTGGGTTGGCAGACTCGTGGTTGAATTTAGCCCGGGCAACAACAGCCCCCTTTTCCCCTGTTGCATTCTCCTCGGCGTACGACAAATATACCCAGTGGTTCTCACTGTATTGGGGATGAAGGATAATATCGCCCAGACCGCCCTGCCCGCCGTAGGCGACCTCAGGCACACCTGAAACAGGGACCCTGGAGCGGTCATCCAGCTTGACCAGAAGCAGAGTTCCGGGTTTTTCGGTGATCAGCAGGTTCCCATCAGGCAAAAAGGTCATGGCCCAGGGTTCATTGAAACTCCCAAAACTTTCTACGAATAGTTTTGAACCTGCATTTCCGTAAATCGTATTACCAGCTGACTCGCCGCAGGCACTGGAGGAAAGCAAGACAAATAAAAGGGATAGGCAATATATTAAACGTCGTGACGGCATAATTCTCTCCATTAAACCACCATTATTTTCGTAGACTCTCAAGCCGTAATTTTCAAAGCTACAAGGATAATCTGCACAATTATGTCTTACTCTCCCATATTTTAACTGTAAGGAAGGCATCAGTCGAGTACAGCCATCCTCAAAATTCCTGAGAAAGAATAAAAGGCCACCCGTTTCCGGGTGGCCTTTTTAGTTTGATTAGGCTGGCTATCAAATATCGCAACAAACTTAAGGAGACAGTTCTTTTCTCTCAGAAGTTCGCAACTAAAGAACCTTAGTTTGGCAAGAAGTGTTGATTATAGTCAGTATGTTCCCTGAGCACTTGTTCCTCAAGAGTAATCCGTTGACGTAAAACAAACAGGTTGGTAATTGAAAATATCAGAAGTGTTAAGGGCGCACGTGCCAGCAGTGGCAAGATAAAGAACTCGAGAGTCACCACCATATAGTTCGGATGTCTTATAAATCGATATGGCCCGCGGCGAACCACCTTCTCACCAGGGACAAGAATTATCCTCGTATTCCAGTATTCTTTCAGGCTAAAGACGCACCAGTAGCGAATAAACTGTAGACACAGAACACCTACCAGACATGCAACAGTCAACTTATCAAAAGCAATAAACCAGGGATAGGACTCAATGACCAGACAAATCATGAACAAAAGGTGCATCCAGAAAATCATGCGATAGGATTCAGGAAAAAACTCCTTGCCACCTCGCTGGAAGAGTATTCGGCGATTTTTTTCTGCGAGCCGCATTTCAAATAGTCGTTCGACAAGCAGCAATAATAACACCCACAAAAGAGACATAAATTACACTTTTATCAGTATTAATTCGGCTGAAAATCCAGGGCCAAAGGCAAACAGAAGACCGTATCCATTTGAGCTGGGAGCTTTAGCCCTAAGCCAATTTTCAAGCACAACCAAAACTGATACCGAGGAGATATTACCTTGCTGGTTAAGCAACTCTTCACTGAGATGTAAATCTTCAACACGCAGATCGAGAGCCTCTCTGACAGCATCAATCACCTTGGCTCCCCCTGGATGAGCAATATAGTGTTGTAAAGCGTCTCTGGCCAATCCGTGATCGGATAAAAATCTGTCCACCATTCCTGGCAACTCTTTCTTAATAAGCAAAGGAAGGCGTGGAGAAAGCATTAATTCCATACCCTGATTGCTAAATTTCCAGCCCATTATGTCATAGCTGTCAGGGAAAAGCTGTGAGCGGGTTGCAACAATTTCCGGGCCATGCCCGCCTGCTTCATCGCCGGCAACCAACACCGCAGCAGCACCATCAGAAAAAAGTGATGTGCCAACCAGGTTTTTTTTGCTCAGATCCTGAACAACCAGGGTCAGGCTGCAACACTCAAGAGCAGTCAGCAAAACCTTCGCCCGTGGATGGGCGAGACAATAATCCCAGGCGCGGGAAAGTCCCGCTGCGCCGCCAGCACAACCAAGCCCCCAGATTGGTAATCGCGTAGTCTGAACAGAAAAATTCAATTCGTTTATCAGTCGGGCATCAAGAGAGGGGGTAGCATGCCCGGTTGAATTAACATAGATGACATGGGCAACGTTTGAAATATCGGTATCAGATGATCGTAAAACTTTTTCGGAAGCCTCTCGCAAAAGGCTCATCCCTTGTTCAACAAAGATCTGGTTGCGCTCTTCCAGGGACCTGGGCTGTAAATACCAATCGAGAGACATTACCAGTTGACGCTGAGCAATCCGTGAGTTGTCGAAAATGGTCATCAACCTTTCGAGCTCGGGTATCTTCCCAGCAAAAATGGTGCTTACCGCTTGTCTTGCCTGTTGTTGTGAAACATGGTGTGTTGGAAAGGCGTGAGCGGCCCCTAGAATTTGCGGCACATGGCCTCCTATTGCAGAGGAGAATAAATCTTTCTATAATACTAAAATACCACAAATGCAGATCGATATTATTGGCACTGCTATTACCGCGTGGTTTAAATGCGTTAATTGTCGACATAAACTGCTCGCAGCATATCAATTCGGCAACAGGTGGTGTGTGATTCTAATTTAGCCATCCTAAATTACTATCGAAGGATCCAGGCTCACCAAAACGAAAAATTCTTATTCCTCCTGATAACAGAAAATAGCTACGATTCTCTTTACTGAATTCAAACAGATCTAAAAGTGGGTGTCAGATCAAGCCTGACCTACTACACTGACAATCAGCTGAAGTTTCCCAGGCAGTGGCATTGTATGACAGTGACGACCGCTTGATTGAAGGCCTTTGCCTAAAGAATCTGGGCCCCAACCCCGACCTCACTGTTTTTATTTGCCCAATATAATAGGTTATCGGCAGCCGAAGATTGCACAGGCTTATATCCTATCGCCTCACTGGCAAGCGCCTCGCGACCAGCACCACCAGCCCGGCAAAGATCAGGCTGATTCCGGTGAAGGCCTGCGCGTTAAGCTGTTCACCAAGCACCACGATACCCAGGGTTGCCGCAGTCATCGGTTCGGCCAGCGAAAGGGTGACTGCGGTTGCAACCTGCACCGTCTGCAGACCGCGGGCAAAGAGCCAGTAGGAAAGCGCCATCGTCGCCAACCCGAGGTGTATGACCACGCCGATCGAACGGGGCTGCAGTAGCCAGTCGAGCTCGCAGTTGACCAGCACTGGTGAAATCAAAATTGCCCCAAGACAGACCACCAGGGCCATCACGGCATTCGGGGCATGCTTTTCCAGTAATCCCTTGATCATCAAGGTGTAGGCTGCATAAGCAGCCCCGGCACCGACCGCCAAAAGGATGCCGACCGGATCGATGGCGATATCCCCGCCGCTTAAACTGAGCAGGCTGCAGCCGGCAATAGCCAGGGACGTGGCGATCATCCAGCGCCTGCTGAGGGTTTCGCCTCGGAAAACCCGCCCGAGAAACCCGCCGATCACAGGAGCGCTGCCGATACCGACGATCGTGCCAACCGCCACTCCGGTTCTGGCAACAGCGGCAAAGAAGCAGAGCTGGTAGCTCGCGGTAAAAACCGCGGCCATGAAAAGCGGCAGCCAGTTCCAGTCCCTTAGCCGACCCAGCTCCCGTCGATAGAGTGCCAGGCCCAGGAGAGCTACCCCACCGATTAGAAGACGCAAGGCACCGATTACCATGGGGTCAAATCCACTCGGCGCAAAAGCCTGGGCCGTACCGGTGGTCCCCCAGAGCAAAGCGGCTCCCAGGACAAACCAGACTCCCGCTGCCGAACCCTGCTTAGTCATCCATCACTCCTCGGTAAGCCTTCACGAGCAGCCTCTTTCCGGTTCGGCCACGCGGTACATGGCCAACAGAGATACAACAAAGCCAGGAGTCGGCCCAACAGATAAGCAACTGCCGCGGCCGTTACCCCCGGCAGAGGAGAGTATAGTACGAGCAGGGCCAGGACAACGAAAATTCCGGCAGCTTCAATGGCTGTTGCGACAGTAACAGGCATGGTGACCCCGTTATTGATTAATATCGCCCTCTGGTATCCGATGGCGACCGTCAAAGCCGGGAATAATGCCATGATCTGCAATGGCGGAATCGCCAACTGGACGAGTGTTGGAGGCAGGCCGGAAACGGTTGCATACCAGAAGACATTCAACGGGGTAAAAGCGATCAAAGACAAACCACCACCCAGGCCAACAGCCAGATAGACAGCGAAACGACGAACGACCGTGCGATTCTCCTCGCCATCCTTTAAAGTGGCAATAGCAACTTCCGGGAAGGAAAGACCCAGGGCTCGAAAGACGAAGGTGAGAGAATAGAGGACCGGCATGACCGCCAGAGACTCCAGTGGTCGACTGCCGTGGCCAAGAAAGAATGTCACCACGGGATGAACGCTTAGGCCGATCAATGGAGTCATGGCCAGGGGCAGGTAGAAACGGCCCAGGGCAGTGTAGGATGACATGGTGGCATGGCCATCCTTCTCTTTCAACGATTCACCGATCGCCTGTCGGGCCAGCCAGCGTGTTGACAGGGCCTCGAGGATAACGCCTGCACTCAGCGCGCAAGCCCCCAGGCTTGCTCCCGGAAGATCACTGAAGGTCCAGAGCAGGCCGGCAGTGATCGACATACCCAACAGTCTCGTCATCGTGCCAACGGCCACCCTGCCCGGTTGGTGATGGGCAATCAACACCCCCTGGTAGAAGCGGCGCATGCCGATTGCCGCCGGCCATGGCAGCAGCAGCCACATAGCCTGACGCACATAGGCGGCAACCTCAGCTGTCAAGCCCAGCAGGGTGGATGTCAACGGTTTGAAGACCGGCGGCAACAGCAGGAACACAAGCAGCAAAGTAACGGCACCGCATAGCAGGATGGAGAAGGCCCGCAGGCGCAGGTAGTCAACTCGTGAGCGTGCCAGGCGGGTAGAGGCACTCAGGAGCATGATCACCGGAGCTTCAGTAATCAGACCGAACGCATAGGCCACCCCGTAAGCCGCCAGGTTGACGGCACTCTCCCCCATCCGGGCAATTACGGCAGCCAGGAATGGGCCTTCGATGGCCATCATCAACCAGGTCAAAGCCAGTGGCCACCAAAGGCGATACATTGTTTTCAGGGTTGCTTGTCGCGTCATAGTCATCCAGGGTCCGGAGTCCAGCTACTGCATATACACGAAAAGGAGGATGCCAACAAGTGACATCCTCCTTTGCAACAAATATTGCTCTCCTGGTCAGACCGACTTGGATTTCATGCCTAGCATCTGTCGCAAGGCATGCTGCGCTATACTCGGATTCTCCTTGAGACGACGCTTTGAATACGGCAGCCAGGACTTGCCAAATGGCACATAGACCCGTAAACGGTGTCCATCCTTGACCAGCAGGTCACGCAGCTCCGGGTCAACACCAAGCAGCATCTGGAATTCATAATCCTCGCGCTTCAGGTTGAACTTGTCGATCAGGTACAGTGATTCGAAAACCAGCTTTTCATCGTGAGTTGCAATGCCGACGTAAGCACCCTTCTCAAACATTTTCTCGAGGCAACATACGAAACTGCGGTTGATGGTAACCATCTCTTTGTAGGCAACTGCGCGAGGTTCGTTGTAAATCCCCTTACAAAGACGGAAGTTGAGCAGCCCGTCACTTAACCCTTCGATATCATTAAGGGTCCGGCGCAGGTAGGATTGCAGTACCACGCCGACATGCCCGGGGAACTCCTCACGCAGGCGCCTGAAGAACTCGATCGTGTCATCAGTGCATTGGTGATCTTCCATATCGATGCGCACGAAGTTGTTCAATCCGGCGGCCAGTTCAATAATCTCACGGATATTGGCAAAAGTGAACTCCTTGTCGAGTTCCAGCCCCATCTGGGTCGGTTTCAGCGACAGGTTGGCGTCCAGTCCTTCCTTGTCAATTCCGTTCAGAATTTCAAGACATTGCTCTTTGAAATAGGTCGCCTCCTCCCTGGTCTTGATGAATTCACCAAGGATATCGATGGTCGCCATCATGCCTTTGTTGTTGAGGTCCCTGGTCACCTGAACCGCGTGCTTGAGCTCTTCACCTGCGATGTAACCTTTGGCGAAGATGCCAACGATCGGACCGGGCACATGCATGATCGTTTTCGACACAAGAAAATTAAAAAGGGACATTCATGCCTCCATCATTGAAAAGTGTTGACACCAGCGGCCATAGCAATCCACCAACACTCTTACTCAGCATCCATGAAGGGATAAGCAAAGTTTTCAGGCGCATCAAACGTCTCTTTGATTGTGCGCGGTGAGACCCAGCGGACCAGGTTAAGGTACGAACCGGCCTTGTCATTGGTGCCCGAAGCACGCGCACCACCAAACGGTTGCTGGCCAACCACGGCACCGGTCGGTTTGTCATTGATATAGAAGTTGCCGGCTGCATTTTCCAGCTTGCTCAGGGCGAGGCTCACAGCACTTCTTTCAGTGGCAAACACGGCGCCCGTTAAAGCGTAGATAGAGGTCTTGTCACAGAGTTCAAGCGCCTCCTCATACTTCTCGTCCTCGTAGACATAAATAGTCATGACCGGACCGAAAATCTCTTCTTCCATGGTGCGGAAGTGCGGATTGCTTGTCAGGATCACAGTTGGCTCGATGAAGTAGCCTTTGCTGTCGTCATATCCGCCGCCAATGATCACTTCAGCGTCAGCAGCGGCTTTGGCATAATCGATAAACTCGGTGATCGTGGCATAGGCCGACTTGTCAATAACGGCGTTAAAAAAATTGGTGAAATCGCTGGTCGGGCCCATTTTGATTTTTGCCAGGTCAGCTTCCAGTTCGATGCGGGCCTCGCCCCAGATTGACTGTGGGATGTAGGCACGTGAAGCCGCCGAGCACTTCTGGCCCTGGAACTCGAAGGCACCACGGACGATACCGGTGACCAGCTGGCGAACATTGGCGCTATTGTGCGCGACGATAAAGTCCTTGCCACCGGTTTCACCTACGATCCGTGGATAAGACTTGTACCTGGCAATATTTTTGCCGACCGTTTCCCACATCTGGTGGAAGACGGCCGTCGAGCCGGTGAAGTGGATGCCGCCAAGATCGGGATGGTCGAGACACAGCTTGCCAACCATCGAACCGGGACCGGGGACGAAGTTGATAACGCCGTCCGGCATCCCCGCTTCCTTGAGAATCTGCATGAAGAGGTACGGGGTGTAAACGCATGAAGAGGCCGGCTTGAGCAGGACGGTGTTGCCCATGATCGCCGGAGAAGTCGCCAGGTTACCGGCGATCGCAGTGAAGTTGAAAGGCGCAACAGCAAAGATGAAACCTTCCAGGGGACGCTGCTGGACAAAGTTCCAGACACCCTTCGACGAATAGAGTGGCTGGTCCGTGTAGACCTGCTGTGCGTAGTAAACGTTGAAACGCAGGAAATCAATCAGTTCGCAGGCCGCATCGATCTCCGCCTGGTAGGCCGACTTGCTGGTCGAGAGCATGCTGATCGCGTTCATGACGTAGCGATATTTGCCAGCCAGCAACTCAGCGGCCTTGAGGAAGATCGCCGCACGTTCCTCCCAACGTAGCGCAGCCCAATCGGTCTTGGCAGCCATTGCAGCCTCAATCGCCATGTTGATCTCTTTTTCCCCGGCGATGTGATATTCACCGAGGACATGCTGATGATCGTGCGGCATGACCACCTTGCCCATCTTGCCGGTACGGACTTCCTTACCACCAATAATCAGGGGGATTTCAACTTTTTTTGCGGCGATATCGGCAATGGCGACTTTAAGCAGATCGCGCTCGGGAGTGCCGGGAGCGTAGCTGTTGATCGGCTCGTTGGCAGGCGTTGGAACTTTGAGTATGGCGTTGTTCAGCAGATTCATGACGATCACCTTTCGTATCTGGTTATTTATCGTTTAAGGACTCGCATCCGAAACATTCTACGATCTGTAGGAGCAAGCAGGATGCCAAGCCTCCCTAACCCCCAGTGCCAGACAGGCCTGCTCTGCTCAGATGCAGATCAATTGACACCGCCCAAAACACTTGTGAAAATTATAACAGACTGTTTTTAAAAAGATTTTCCGGTGAGCATGGATTACTAGAGAGTAAAAACCGGCGACGAAAATGACCCGTTTTTTTATTGAGCAGAAGCCGAGAGACGGATTCAGAGGCGATCAACAGAAAAATATTTATGCAAAAAGGCATTAAACAAAATACTTTTTAGATATATATACTACTGTTTTTTATAGATAATATAGGATTATATGCGAATATGCATTGGGGTTTTTCTGACACACTTATATGCAGAAATGCATAAGATTTATCCTCCGACATTGGCTGTCAGACCATATTCGCCGAAAATCTCCAGGGCGTGCGCGACGCTTTCTGGATCGGGCTCTTTCAGGGCGCTCAGATCACGTTCCTGGCCCAGTTTCAGATCCTTCCCTTTCGCAACATTGTGGAACGGCAAAAGGTTGACCTCTTTGCTCATGCCAGCCAGGCCGGCAACAAACGCAGCAAAAGCCTTGACGCTTACCACATCATCGTTCACACCACCGATCAGCGGGATGCGCACCTGGATCGTTGCACCACTCTCCGCCAAAACTTTCAGATTATTCAGAATCAGCTGGTTATCAACACCGGTGTACCGTTTGTGTCTTTCAGCATCAATCATCTTGAGATCATACAGGAAGA